>Ga0255091_1000524_pt1 | contig 14572 bp, 4 predicted proteins | sample Colum_Yuk_RepB_8_2_FD_188439 | JGI IMG/M metagenome (GOLD analysis project Ga0255091, IMG submission 188439) | Freshwater microbial communities from Columbia River, Oregon, United States - Colum_Yuk_RepB_8d | ecosystem: Environmental > Aquatic > Freshwater > River | place: USA: Oregon | collected... | reverse complement strand
GTGACATTCAATTATCTCGAGAATTGGCTAAATTTGATTTGGAAAAGGATGATTTTCAACTTCTCGAAAATCTTGAGTTCGGGAGTTATTTTTTATTACAAAAGAAAATTTTTTATAAAGGAGAATTACGCAGAAAACGATTTCTTTGTACCGAAATTCAGACTCAAAAAAAGTATCTGGTTAGTGCTATTGCAAAAGTTAAACAAATTGAAAAATGAAAAATAACGAATTATTCGGTCTAATAATGGCGGGTGGCGTAGGTAGTCGTTTTTGGCCGATGTCTACCGAAGAAAAGCCCAAACAATTTCTAGATATATTAGGCTTGGGAAAATCTTTGCTTCAACTCACATTTGAACGATTAAGTAAACAAATTCCAAAGGAACAAATTTACATTCTAACAAATACTTCTTACGCAAAATTGGTCAAAGAACATTTACCAATGATTCAGGATAGTCAAATCATTTGTGAACCCGAAAGAAAAAACACTGCACCTTGTATTTTGTATGCTGCACTGAAAATAAAACAAATAAATCCAAATTCAACACTTGTAATATCACCCTCTGATCACTTAATTCTTCAAGAAGATCGTTTTCATGAGCAACTTTCTGTTGCGATTGATGAAGCTCAAAAAGAAAATTTAATTACGCTAGGAATTAAGCCAACAAGACCTGACGTAGGTTATGGTTACATTGAATTTGAATCAACAATAGTACCCAAGGCCGGTGAAGTTGCAAAAGTAAATCAATTCAGAGAAAAACCTTCACTTCAAACAGCAAAAGAATTTTTGAATGCAGGTAATTATTACTGGAATGCGGGGATTTTTATTTGGAAAACAGATGCAATTTTGAGTGCATTTCAAAAATATCAATTGGACTTGTATAATCTTTTTTTACAAATACGAATTGAAAGTTCAAGCGAAAATTCAGATTTAGCCATGGCCTTTTCCAAATGTAATGATATATCTATTGATTACGCTATTTTAGAACATGCCGATAATATATCTGTCGTATTAACTGATTTTGATTGGAGTGATTTGGGTACTTGGGGTAGTTTGAGTGAACAGACATCATCAAACGATCAGGGAAATGCAACCATCAATGCAGACGCCTATTTTTATAATGCCTCTCAAAACTTGGTAATCACATCTGATTCAAAGAAAATTTTAATTGATGGATTAAACAACTTTATTGTTGTAGATTCAAAAGATAAATTACTTATTATTCACAAGGAAAATGAATCTAAATTAAAAAGCTATCTTCAAAGTATGGGTGAAATTGTATAAACAATTGTAAATTTGTTCAAATAATGCCAACTCAAACCATTTTTATTCTCATATTTATCGGCCTAATGGCTGGAGTATTGAGTGGTTTTGTTGGTGTTGGAGGGGGTATCATAATTGTTCCTGCATTGGTTTACATGCTTGGTTTTTCTCAACATGAAGCACAAGGAACGAGTCTTTTTATTTTATCAATGCCCGTTGTGATTTTAGCAACCATTAATTATTGGAAGACTGGGAATGTAAATTGGAAGTTCGGATTAGTAGTTGCCGTAGCATTTGTTCTCGGTGGATATATTGGATCAAAGCTATCCTTAAAAATGTCGCCCGGTTTAGTTAAGTTGCTATTCGGATTATTAATGGCATATATGTCTTTTCGTTTAATATTATCTGGTTATCAATCTTTTACGTCTGATGAATCCTGAAATAATTTCCCTAATTAAGTCCCGATCAATAGAGCTTTATGAAAAAGTAAAAGGATATCGGGAGCACCTTCACAAATATCCCGAGCTATCTTATCAGGAATTTGAAACCATGAAATTCGTTTCTGAACAGTTAACTAAATTAGATATCCCACACACTACGAAAATAGGAGGGACGGGAATAATTGCAATGATTGAAGGGAGGCATCATCAAGGTCTAAATTGTGTTGCACTTAGGGCCGACTTAGACGCATTGCCTATTATAGAAGAAAATGATGTTGAATATAAATCAACCTATAATGGCGTAATGCATGCCTGTGGACACGATGTACATACTGCTATTTTACTAGGGGCGGCAGAATTATTAAATGAAATTAAAGAAGAATTAAAACAGCCCATTAAACTAATTTTTCAACCGGGTGAAGAAAAAAATCCTGGCGGAGCTACCTACATGATTCGCGATGGAGCATTGGAAAACCCTAAAGTTGATAAAATTTTTGCCCTTCATGTATTTCCTGATTTACCCTCGGGAGAATTAGGTTTTAGAGGAGGAAGATATATGGCCTCATGCGATGAAATATATATTACCATTCACGGTAAGGGTGGTCATGGCGCAACACCCCATCAATGCGTTGATCCTATTGTCATTGGTGCAAATCTCATTCTTCAACTTCAGCAAATTGTAAGTAGAAAATGTGATCCAAAAATTCCTTGCGTCCTCAGTTTTGGCCATTTTGAGGCATTGGGAGCAACGAATATTATTCCATCTAAAGCAATTATAAAAGGAACTTTTAGAACGATGGATGAGGATTGGAGGGAAAAAGCATTAGAGTTAATCAAACTACAAACTCAGGAAATCGTAAACCTTCATGGTGGTAACGTTGACATTGAAATTTCAAGAGGATACCCATGTGTTGATAATGACGAAAAAATTACCGAGGAATTAAAAGAAAAAAGCAAAGTTCTCATCAGCGAAAATAAAATTCATGATTTACCGATCCGTCTAACTTCGGAAGACTTTGCATTTTATTCACAAGTTACACCTGCTTGTTTTTTTAGACTTGGAGTAAGAAATGAATCGAAGGGAATTATTCATGGTGTCCATCATCCAAAATTTGATATTGATCCTGAATCTTTAAGACTCGGTGTTCAAATTATGACTTTGGCATGTTTATGAAAAAGTACTATCTTCTACTTATTCTATATGTCACTTTTTCATGCAGTAAACAAGAACAGAGAGATAAATTACTTCAAGGAGAATGGAAACTAAACAAAATTACTGTATTTGACTACGATGGTATTTCCTATTCAACAGACAGTACGTGCAAAGGCAATCTGTATGTTAACAATCAAATTGATACCTCCTTTCAAATTGACATAATCTATACGATTTCATCAGCATTTTCTGATACCAACTTTGCGAAAGGAAAATATTTGTTAGATACTAAAGGGGAGTTCTTTACACACAACTTCTATATAACTTCCAACAATATTACTCTTCCCGCCAATTACTCAAGAATACTTTTTCTGTCCGATCGTTTTTTTAAATGGGAATTTATCAACTCACTAGGTAGAAAGTATCATCTTATTTATGAAAAAAAATAATTCTAAATTTCCTTTAGATAGAATTCACGAGTTTTGAATGATTAATTGATTTCAAAAATGAAACAATCATACTTTATACTCAATCTTAACGTATCAAACTGACTCTTCCATTATAAGAATAAACCTTGTTATTCATCGAGTCTTTGAATTTAATTGTATAAGTATATGTTCCTATTTGCGCATCGTTGCCCTTAAATGTACCATCCCATCCCTCATTCACATCTTCTGTATAAAAGAACCTTTCTCCCCATCTATTATAAATTGCGAACTCATATGTGCCTGGCATATATCCAGCCGTTAATATCGGCAAAAATACATCGTTCAATTGGTCTCCATCCGGTGTAAATGCATTTGGTACATAAATTATTAACTGATCATTTACTTTTACTACAACAACTGCAGTATCTGAACAGCCATCTTGAGCATATGCAACAAGAACAACTTGATAGTAACCAATGGAATCATAAGTGTGAATTGTATTTACGAAATCACTCTCGGTATTATCACCAAAGAACCATTGATACGAAGTGGCATTTATAGAGGTATTGGTAAATTCAAAAATTGGATTAGATATCAACTGCTCAGTTACATCCGGATTGAATGATGCAATTATTTCGTTTACACAAACAAAATTTTGCTGCGTTAAACTATCTGTACATCCCTCAGCAGTTGTACTAATCAATGTAACATCATAACAACCATAGTTATTATAACAAGCCAGAACAGATCCTAATTCGTTAGAAAATGTACTATTTCCAAAGTTCCATTGTACTGATTCGCTTGGTGGATTTGACAAATCAGTAAATGTCGGGCAAAATTCTAAACACCCTCCATAATTCATATCTGTACTAAACAGTACTTGCGGTAAAGGATTTACAACCATTGAAATATCAACTGTATCCGTACACCCATATTGGTCATAACCAATAACTGTATATGTATCTGAAACAATAGGCGTAAACCATACACTGTCCGTAATTCCATTATTCCATACATACGTCATTGCACCTTCACCCCAAAGTAGAGCCTGTTCTCCTTCACAGAGAACAGAATCCAAGGTATTAGCCGTTACAATTGGTAAAGGATGAACAACCAATTCCATGGTGTCACTTGAAATGCAACCATTTGAAATATCGGTCGCAATCACAACATATGTATTCGTCTGATTAGGGGTAAATGGCTCGCCATCAAATACTTGGTTGTTCCAATCGTATAGATCAGCATTTCCAACGGCAGTCAAAGTATATGATTCTCCGAAACAGATCGCACTATCAGGACCAGCGCTAACAATTGGAGGCAGATCAGTGGAGTATTCGATGAAAAAAGAATCTGTATTTTGACATTGATTAGCATCAGTCCCCGTAACATGCATCATGATTGAAGAAGTAGGACAGTACTGCTGACCTTGTAATCCACCATTATCCCAAATATAAGTTAATGCTGTTCCATTTGCATTTAATGTTAAACATTGATTAAAGCAAAGAAACGTATCAATTCCTGCAAAGACTTGCGGAAGTGGATGAACAGTAATATTAAATGTATCATTTAATCCGGTGCAGCCATATGCATTTGGCGTAACTACAATCTCAGCATTTTGAACAAGTTGCTCAGGTAAAAATTCATTGGATGCTATGTAAGAATCCAAATTACCATCACCGTTAGATCCTAATCCTATTGAAATATTATTGTTAGTCCATAAATAATTTGATGAAATATTTGAACTAAAGTAAACTGAGTCAGCAAATTCATTGTCACAATATGTTAAATCTGGATTCGAATTCATAATTGGAACTGGTCTCACTTCAATTTGCATCGTATTAACAATACCAGTACATCCATTATAGATTGGTGTAACTGTAATAGTAGCTGTTTGCGGAGCTGTACCCGTAATTGCTGTAAATGAAGGTATACAATCAATACCTGTTCCGTCCATTCCTATTCCGACATTGTTTGATGACCAATTGTATATTACCCCTGGAACAGAACCTGTAAAACAAGTTGTTGGAATGAGTGTTCCTGAACAAACTGAAATATCACTCGTAATTACTTGTGTTACCGGATAAACAGTTATCAGAAATGTATCAGGGGTTCCAAAACAACCATTTAATTCAGGAGTAACAATAAAACTATCAATCTGAGTTATTCCACTCGAATTAGCTGTTAAGAATGGTAAAATATCACCTATTCCATTTGTAGTTAAACTTCCATTTGCTCCAATAGAGTTATTGCTATTGTACCAATTAAAATTTGTCGAATCATCATAGTCTCCTAAGAAATCAATCAAAGGTGTATTTGTATTGGCACACAATGTAATATCATTGATAGCAGGAATAATATTAGGTAACGGCTTTACTTTTACTGTAAACAAATAAGGTTGACCTGGACAACCATTAAACGATGGTATCACCGTTATCGTTGAGGTTTGATTCAAAAGAGAAGTATTCGAAACAGTAACATTCAACGCTCCTCCGGTTCCATTAAATGGAATATTTGTTGACGTGTTTGAATTTGACCAAGAATAAGTAGCACCTGCTACACTTCCATTAAACGGGATATTAATCGTTTGTCCAGAACAAAACTCATAATTCTGAAAACTTGTTGATACTTGCGCATTCGGATTTACAGTAATTGTTAACGTATCGATATCTCCACTACACCCATTATTAAAACTAGATACAAAAATAGAATCTGTTAAAGGAGTTACGCCACTATTAACGCCAATAAACGGTTGTATCGTTGACCCTGAGGCACTATTGGTGGGGTGTCCAACATTATTATCTCCAACCCAAGAATAAGTTGTTCCGGCTAAAGAACTAGAAAACTGGAAAAGATCTGTCAAATTACCTGCGCACAAAGAATCATATGTTTGAGATAAGAACAAATCTGGCCTTGGTTTAACGGTAATGCTAAATGATTCGGTTGCACCAGAACAAAATCCATCAGATGGTGTCACTACAATTTGAGAAACAATATCTGATAATGTATTGTTGATCAGTATTTGAGTTGGAATTATATTCACTCCATTTGATGCTAAACCGGAAGCTAATTCATTGTTTTGCCATGTATATGTAACATTTGAATTTGAGAATGTTCCACTGAAAACATATTGATTCAATTGCTCACCACTGCATAAAACAGTATCTGCTATTGGGTAAATATTTGGAATTGGATCGACGGCACTAATTGTAAATGTTTGTGGGATTCCTGAGCATACTTGACCCAAGGTTGTTAATTGAGGGGTTACTGTAAATGTTGAAATAACCGTTGTATTGGTTTGTCCCACTAAATTAAATGAAGGTAGATTACCAGTTGTTCCACCAGCCCCAGAAATTCCTACTGAAGGATCATCATTATCCCATATGTAAATAGCTGTAGGATCATGACTTCCATTAAAAGTTACTGCTGTAGATGATGTTCCTGAACAACCTCCTTGATTAGGTATTGGATAAACTAATGGTACAGGTAAAACGGTAATATTGAATAATTCAGGAGCTCCATTACAACCATTCAAGCTTGGGGTTACAACGAACTGGGCCACAATTGGATTCTGCACAGAATCCGGCACAACAATACTAGAAATATTTCCAGATCCTACTGATGGTAAGCCAATACCTGGTTCTGTATTTGTCCATGAAAAAGTTCCTCCAACTACACAATTTTGACTTGCGAAATTAATTGGTGTTGTTGAGGAATTCCCACAAAGTTGCTGATTTGCAATTGGAGCAATATCGGGTACAGGATTTACTGTAATTGTAAAATTAGCTGGAGACCCTACACATCCATTGTAAGAACCAACTACTGTGAAATTTGCAGTTTGAGGAATACAATCTGTATTTGTTGCCGTAAATGGTGGTATATCATTAAAGCCTGGTGTGCCTAATCCGATTGAGATATTATCATGTGTCCAATTATACGTTGCGAATCCATCTAAATTTCCAGTAAAATCAACAAGTTGAGTAGAATTATTATGACATACATTTTGGCTAGTTGTTGTAACAGAAACATTTGGCACTGGTTTAACAACTATGTGAAATAACATAGGGGATCCATTGGGACAGCCAGTATAAGTCGGAGTAACACTAATGGTTGCATCCTGAATTATTGTTCCATTATTATATACGGTAAATGGAGCTATATCGCCTGATCCTAATCCAGGTAAAGAAATTGACGAATTGTTATTTTGCCATATGTAGATAATACCAGGTACATTACCTGTAAAAACTGCACCATTATAAACTTGCCCACCACATAAAGTATCGTTCTGCTGTTGATTCACCGTTAAAATTGGAATTACATTATAATCAAAGGACATTGGAGTTCCCGAACATCCTTGATAAGTTGGAGTAACTGTAATTGTAGCTGTAGCCAAAGAAACTATAGAATTCGGAGGTGTAAATGAAGAAATATTTCCAGATCCAAGTGATGCAAGACCAATACTTGGTTGACTATTTGTCCAGTTAAAAATAGTACCAGGAATAGTTCCATTAAAAATAACAGCCGCAGTGCTATTTGGAATACAAACAGTTTGATTTGATTGCGGAGCAACTGTAGCAACAGGTCTTACGTCAACGGAGTAGCTATACGTATTTCCTACACAACCTGTTAAAGTACTTGTTGGTGTAATTTCATAAGCAACAGATTGATTAGTAGTTGTATTATTTAAAATTGCATCATTAATTAAAGAACTTGTTTGAACAGTTGTTGATTCACCAGAAGTATTGATGTTATCAGATGCAAACCATGAATATGAAATTGATGTAGAATTAGGTAATGCAATATTTAATGGTATGTTTGAACAAACGGATGTTGGAAACGATTGCGTGTTTAATACAAATTCTGGGTTAACTGGGACTGTTACTGTAAACGAATTGCCTAAACATCCCGCAGAACTTACTGGAATCACTGTATAAACAACGTTTACAACAGCATTCGTCGTATTGGTAAATGCATCATCAATTAAATCAGTTGACAACAAGCCATTGCCCACAGATGCTCCACCTGCTGATACCGTTAAGCCATTTAAGTTTAAGCCTGTTACATTGTAGGTAGATGCAGATACACCTGTACTCGCTCCAAATGATACTCCTACCGCTACATCAGAACATAATGCAGTTATCGATTGATTGGATACCAATGGCTCTGGGTTAACTGGGACTGTTACTGTAAACGAATTGCCTAAACATCCCGCAGAACTTACTGGAACCACTGTATAAACAACGTTCACAACACCATTCGTCGTATTGGTAAATGCATCATCGATTAAATCAGTTGACAACAAGCCATTGCCCACAGATGCTCCACCTGCTGATACCGTTAAGCCATTTAAGTTTAAGCCTGTTACATTGTAGGTAGATGCAGATACACCTGTACTCGCTCCAAATGATACTCCTACCGCTACATCAGAACATAATGCAGTTATCGATTGATTAGATACCAATGGCTCTGGGTTAACTGGGACTGTTACTGTAAACGAATTACCTAAACATCCCGCAGAACTTACTGGAACCACTGTATAAACAACGTTTACAACAGCATTCGTCGTATTGGTAAATGCATCATCAATTAAATCAGTTGACAACAAGCCATTACCTACAGATGCTCCACCTGCTGATACCGTTAAGCCATTTAAGTTTAAGCCCGTTACATTGTAAGTAGATGCAGATACACCTGTACTCGCTCCAAATGATACTCCTACCGCTACATCAGAACATAATGCAGTTATCGATTGATTGGATACTGTTGGACCTGAAGGATTTGTTAACTGAATTGGTCCAGGTTGAGAACTCGAGCATGAACCAATACTTAAATTAAAAGAAGTGTATGTCCCTGCAGCAAGACCTAAAATATCATAGTCACCATTGTTATCTGTAGTAATGTTTACAGGTCCCACCCCAACTCCGTTATAGGTATACCCTAGCGTATATAAGGCATTTGAAGATAAGTTACCTGAACCTTCAATGTGTATAGACCCCTGAAAACCTCCGCATGTTGTGGGATTAGTTAATTGGGATACAGAAAAAATAGGTGCTGAAGGATCTGACAACGAAAGATTGGCGGCATTCGAATTGCAAGTACCATCATTAATTATAATATTAGAGTAACCACCGGCATTTAATCCAGGAATCAGATAAACACCTCCTACAGGATTATTAATTGAAATTGGACCAACTAAATTTCCATCATCCAAGTAATTTAAGACATAGCTAGAGGTAGAATTAAGACCCGAAAGAGTTATCGAACCATTATTCGACCCACATAAACTTGGATTTAATGTGGACGTTGTAAATGTGGGAAGTGGATTTACAGTTACTGTTAACGTAAATGAAGCGCCTGAACAGGTTCCTGACGTTGGTGTAACTGTATAGGTAGCCGTTTGAGCTGAATTCGTAGGATTTGTCAACGTTCCGGTTACACTCGATGCTCCTATACCCGAAGAGCCACCTGTCATTCCTCCTGTTACTACCGGTGTTGACCAGCTATATGTGGTGCCAGCTGGAACTAATCCATTGGTAACATTCACAGGTGTTGATGTAAATAATAATCCACTACACACAATATTCGTCATCGATGTAATCGCTGGCCTTGGATTTACAGTTACTGTTAAAGTAAATGAAGCGCCTGAACAGGTTCCTGATGTTGGCGTAACTGTATAGGTAGCCGTTTGAGCTGAATTCGTAGGATTTGTCAGAGTGCCTGTAATACTTGTAGCCGCTGTGCCCGAAGAGCCACCTGTCATTCCCCCCGTTACCACTGGCGCTGACCAACTATAGGTGGTTCCAGCCGGAACTACTCCATTTGTAAGATTCGCAGGTGTTGAAGTAAATGATGATCCACTGCAAGCTGAATTTGCCATAGTAGTAATCGCTGGACCTGGATTTACAGTTACTGTTAATGTAAATGAAGCACCTGAACAGGTTCCTGATGTTGGCGTGACTGTGTAAGTAGCTGTTTGAGCTGAATTCGTAGGGTTTGTTAACGTTCCTGTTATACTCGTTGCTCCTGTTCCCGAAGAGCCACCTGTCATTCCTCCTGTTACTAACGGTGTTGACCAGCTATATGTGGTGCCAGCTGGAACTAATCCATTGGTAACATTCGTAGGTGTTGATGTAAATAATAATCCACTACACACAATATTCGTCATCGATGTAATCGCTGGCCTTGGATTTACAGTTACTGTTAAAGTAAATGAAGCGCCTGAACAGGTTCCTGATGTTGGTGTAACTGTATACGTAGCCGTTTGAACTGAATTTGTTGGGTTTGTAAGTGTTCCTGTTATACTCGTTGCTCCTGTGCCCGAAGAGCCACCTGTTATTCCCCCTGTTACTACCGGTCCTGACCAGCTATAGGTGGTACCAGCTGGAACTACTCCATTTGTAACATTCGCAGGTGTTGAAGTAAATGATGATCCACTGCAAGCTGAATTTGTCATCGAAGTAACAGCTGGAGTTGGATTTACCGTTACAGTTAATGTAAATGTACTGGAACATTGATTCGGTACTGTGCCTGAAGTGGCAGTTACCGTATAGGTAGCAGTTTGAGGTGTATTTGTTGGGTTTATCAGAGTTCCAGTTATACTTGTTGCTCCTGTGCCCGAAGAGCCACCTGTCATTCCTCCCGTTACTACTGGTAGTGACCAACTATATGTGGTGCCAGTTGGAACTAATCCATCAGTCACATTTGTTGGAGTTGAAGTGAAAGAAACCCCACTACAAACCGTTTTTGTCATGGGTGTAATTGCTGGGCTTGGAATAACGGTTATTGTTTCTAATGAGTTAATTGCACCATTACATGTTTGCCCAGGTCCTTCAACATATACAAATGGAACATAACTTACAGGATTAATCCCATTGTTGCAATAGGAATGAGAAATGTTCTGAGTTGTATTTGGTGTGAGAGATAGAGATGACCCATCTTGATAAAATAATTTTGCAGTAGATACATTGGAGGTAGCAACGGAAATATTAGCATTGTAACAAGAGCAACCTGTTAAGTTTGAATTTGTCACATCAATAGTAGCAAAAGGTCCATTTATAGTAATTGTTCCTACTAATTGCGGCCCTACTGAACAATATGTACCAGATGATACAGTGAGATAAACGTTATGAACCCCAGGAGTGGAGATTGAAAAAGTTGGATTCTGTAATGTCGAAACTAATGGAACTGAAGGTATATTCCAATAATGACTTGCTCCAGGTGTTGAATTACTTGTAAAATCGACAGAATTGGAACCACTGCTAAAACATTCGAAAACAGCAGGATTTGGACTCATTGAAGCACTTAATACTAAATTTTGAATGGTTACATTTACCGATTTTGAATCTGTACATCCTAAATTATCAGTAACAGTAAGGGTAACAGATCCATTTGAAGTAAAAGTAAAAGTTCCACCACTTGACCAAGTTGCAGATGAAGGTGTCCCTGTAGATGTCCATACATATGAGCTAGAACTTAAGCCAAGACCAGTTGAAGTATTGGTTACAATCATTGGTTCATTGGAACAAAGTATAGTTTTATTTACTGTAAAATTTGCCGTTGGCTTTCTAACCGTTATAGTTTTTGTTATTACTTTCTGACAACCTGCAGCATCCGTAATGGTTAATATAATATTGGCTGTACCTGCGCTTACACCTGTAACCATTCCTGTTGAACTTACAGTTACTATAGAAGTGTTTGAAGAAGTCCAAACCTTTGATGCAATGGAATTTGTAGTTGTAGGAAGAGCAATTGAATTGTCGACTGCTTGCACTAAAACACCTGCACAAATAGTATCAGCCAAGGTTAAATTTGGGCTAATTCCATTTATTGTAATTTGCCTAGTAACAATTTGTTCGCAAGTGATATAGTTAATGTTAGCATCCAAAAAATTTATAGATCTATTAGACATCGCAATAGTATAAATTGTCCCTACAATCCAAGATTGATTGCCAGAACTTAATCCTAAATTTTGAGGACTTAAATTAATATTTATAGATGATCCAGAAGGACCGGTGGGAAAATTTATACTATTTGTATAATTCCAATCCCAAGTTGGATTTGAGGTAAATTGAGGACAAGGGGTTGTTGATCGAACATATGCTATACTATTTTCACAAAAATTGGTAGTAGGAATACAACTGGGTCCGGGTGGAGGGCAATTATAAACCTCAAATGATGCCTGATTGTTGGGAATACAGACAACCTTAACAGTATCAATATCACTGCAACCTGCATATGTAGTCGTTAACACCACATCATAAGGTATAGAAATACCTGAACTTGTACAGTTCGAAAATGTACTAAAAGTATGATTTGCTGTTACTCCTGAAACCGTGCTATTTGGATTAACAAATTGCCAAGAATACGAAGTTCCAGGATCATTGCCGATTGTAGAGGCTGTAAACTGACGTATACGTTGGTCATTACAAAAGCTGGTGGTATTAGTCACAATTTCACTACCATCCGCTTTTGGTCCAATTACATTAATTGTAATGGTTTCTAAATTTCCAGCACACCTTGTTGGTGAAGTTGTAAAAGGATACAGTGTAACAACATAATTGCCTATATCTGCATATGAGTGGCAATATGGACCCGGCATTCCGTTTGTTATTGTATTTGAGGTTCCATCTCCCCAATCCCAAACTAAAGAATCGGCATTTCCACCAGTGTATGTGAAGCAAAAATTATTTTGTGTAGAACCAACATAAGCGCATTGTATTGGATTATTAACAATAAAATTTCCGGAAGGAGGAATGGAATTCCCTACTGTAAAAACATTATTAAAGTTTGTTGTATTTGAACATCCAAAACTTGAAGTACTTGTTAGTGTTATTCCATATACACCAGAGCTAGAATAACTTACATTAATTGAATTTGCCGTGGCTGGAGTATTAATTGATGATATCAAATTGCCTGAAGGATAATTCCAACTATTTGAAACTATCGTTCCATGTCCAGTCAATAAAGTAGATGTGGATGTATATGTAACAGTAACTGGGGGCCCACAAGCAAATGTTGAAGAAACTAAGTAAGAAATATTAGGTTTTCGTTTAACAACAACTTGGTAATTATTCGAAACAGTGCAACCCCCAATCGAGTAATAAACATAGTAAGTTGTATTAAGGCTAGTATTTTGGGTAATACTTGCGGTTGTTAGTCCACTTGGTGTCCAAGAAAAAGTTCCACCTAATTGGGTGGGCGTTGCAGTTAAAATTACTTGATCTCCCAGACAAATTATACCATCATTGACACTATTACCAGAATTTTCACTTACCGAGATAGATACACCAAGATTTGAAGGTGGAACTGTTACAGATACGATTACAGATGCTGGAGCAGATGCGCATGGGGAACTATTGTATTGAACACTGTATGTTCCTGCTATTCCAGTTGATAATGTAGGCGAATTACCTGGGTTTGTCACACCACTTGGAACCGTCCAAACATAGGTTCCGCCAGTCGCAGATGTGCTTGCCGTTAGCGTTCCTGTCTGACCTGTACACAAGTTCAATGTTGAAGGATTTAGTGATACAACAGGTAATGCTCTAACAAGTACTTGAACATTTTGAGTGTAAGAACAACCATTTAATGTTGATGTTACAGCATAAGTTACAGTGATGTTACTTGCTGTTGAATTTGTTAATATTTCATTGATATTACCAGAACCGCTGCCTGTTGTTCCAGAGTTTATTCCTGCAATACTTGCGCGTGACCAACTAAACGTTACCCCACTTGCGCTTGTTGGCGTGTAGGAGAAGGTTTGACCGCTACATATTGCTGGTGGCGTTAATGAACTAGAAAGGGTAGCATGCGGTTTTATCGTTATCGCGGGCAAAGATTGTGTGTTTGAGCAACCAACACTATTTGTAACAGTTACGCTCGGCGAATAAGATAAATTTCCTGAGGTAGTATTTGTAAAAGTATGGATAAAATCTTCGGTTGTATAAGGCGAAGGAGTTCCATCATTAACATTCGTTGAAAATGAAAGTAAACTACCACTTCCTGGCGTACAACTTCCATTAAAACTAATTGGTTGGTTCGAGCAGACAGGAGATGCAGGTGTAACAACATAATTAATCGATGGAACCTGAAAAACGGTCAAGTAATTTGATTGAGTATTAGTTGTTACCGGTCCCCCATTGGAAACACTCAAAGTAACGTTATATTGACCAGAAGCTGTTAAAAAAACGCTAGCAGATGATCCAGGCCCACTATATACGACGCTTACGCTAGGACTAGGTCCAGTTATGGTCCAATTGTATGTTGAATAAGAAGTGTTTGTTGCATTTACGGT
>Ga0255091_1000519_pt1 | contig 14678 bp, 15 predicted proteins | sample Colum_Yuk_RepB_8_2_FD_188439 | JGI IMG/M metagenome (GOLD analysis project Ga0255091, IMG submission 188439) | Freshwater microbial communities from Columbia River, Oregon, United States - Colum_Yuk_RepB_8d | ecosystem: Environmental > Aquatic > Freshwater > River | place: USA: Oregon... | reverse complement strand
ACGCCCGAGGCATTGCCCGCGGTGACAGAGCCATTCGCGAACAGGGGTTTCAGCTTGGCCAGCGCCTCGGGCGTGGTGGCGCGCGGGTGTTCGTCCTGCGTGACAGTCAGCGGATCGCCCTTGCGCTGCGGAATGGTGACCGGGGTAATTTCCTGCGCCAGCCGCCCGTTGGCCTGCGCCGCTGCAGCCTTGGCCTGACTGTTCAGCGCCATGGCGTCCTGCGCCTCGCGGCTGATGCCATAATCATCGGCGACATTCTGGCCGGTCTGGGGCATGGAATCGGTGCCATAGGCCTTGTGCATCGCCGGGTTAACGAAGCGCCAGCCGATGGTGGTGTCATACACCGCGTTGTCGCGGGAAAAGGCGGTTTCGGCCTTGGGCATCACAAAGGGGGCGCGGCTCATGCTTTCGACGCCACCTGCGATGTACAGGCTGCCCTCGCCCGCCATGATCGCCCGTGCTGCCGTGATCACGGCATCCATTCCCGAACCGCAAAGCCGGTTCATCGTGGTGCCACCAATGCCAAGGGGCAGCCCGGCCAGCAAAAGCGACATGCGCGCTACGTTCCGGTTGTCTTCACCCGCCTGATTGGCGCAGCCGAAGATCACATCGTCCACCGAGTCCCAGTCAACGCCAGCGTTGCGCGCCATCAGCGCCCGCAAGGGCACAGCGCCCAGATCATCGGGGCGCACGGAGGACAGGGAACCGGCATAGCGGCCGATGGGGGTCCGGATATAGTCGCAGATATAGGCTTCGGTCATGTCACACCTCGGGGCAGAGCAGGTTGACGACCGCGCCGGGGATCAGCAGTTCTGCCCCCGTCACGGCCTGCAGTTCATCAATAGAAATCGAGGCGAGTTTTTCGCGCAGCACAAAGCGCCCGCCCTCAATGTCGATCACGGCAAGGCTTGTGTAAACCCGCGTCACGCAGCCCACACCCGTCAGCGGAAGAGTGCAGCGTTTCAGCAGCTTGGGCTTGCCGTCCTTGGTTACATGGTCGGTGATCACCGCCACGCGCTTGGCGCCGTGGACAAGATCCATCGCGCCGCCCACTGCCGGAACGCCCTTCGGTCCGGTGGACCAGTTCGCCAGATCACCGTTTTCCGCCACTTCATAGGCGCCAAGGATCGCCACATCCAGATGCCCGCCGCGGACCATGGCAAAGCTGTCGGCATGGTGGAAGAAGCTGGTGCCCGGCTTGACGGTGACCGCCTTCTTGCCGGCGTTGATCACGTCCCAGTCTTCGGCGCCTTTCGCGGGGCTTTCGCCGAAGTTCAGGATGCCGTTCTCGGTATGAAAGATCGCCTCGCGGCCCGGCGGCTGAAACTGTGCCACTTTCTCGGGAAAGCCGATGCCAAGGTTCACATAGGCCCCATCGGTGATGTCCTGCGCCGCGCGCCAGGCGATCTGGTTGTTCGTCAGCTTGTCCATGGCTCAGACCTCCAGCGGGTAGGCGGCTTTGGCGAGGTTCAGATCCTCTTCCTGTGCCGGGTTGGATACCTCGACCACCTTCTGCACAAAGATGCCGGGGGTGATCACGGTTTCGGGGTCAATCTCGCCCGGGGCGACGATTTGGCGGGCCTGCACGATGGTTTCAGTGGCTGCCATGCACATCAGCGGGCCAAAGTTACGAGACGCCGCCCGATAGGTCAGGTTGCCATGCGGGTCAGCCCGTTCTGCCTTGACCAGCGCGACATCGGCCTTGAGCCAGCGTTCCTGCACATACGAGCGGCCTTCAAACACCTCGACCGGTTTGCCCTTTGCAAGATCGGTGCCAAAGCTGGTGGGGGTGTAGAAGGCCGGAATGCCCGCGCCACCGGCGCGGATGCGTTCAGCCAGTGTGCCCTGCGGCACCAGTTCCAGCTCGATCTTGCCAGCCAGATACAGTTCGGTGAACACCACCGGATCGGCGGAGCGCGGGAAAGAGCAGATCAGCTTTTTCACCATCCCCGCCTCGATCAGCGCGGCCAGCCCGACATGGCCGTTCCCGGCGTTGTTGTTGATCACCGTCAGGCCGGTGGGGTGACCGGTGGCGCGATAGCGGTCAATCAGCGCGTGGATCAACTCGATCGGTGATCCTGCACCGCCAAAGCCGCCGATCATCACCGTCATGCCGTCTGTGATCCCAGCCACCGCTTGGGCGACATCGGGAAGGGTCTTGTCCATGGCATCCTCCAGTCTCGGGCGGGTCACGCCCGCTTTGGCCAAGCCATAGGCCCCGGGTGGGGTTGCCGTAAACGGGGTTTGTGCGATATGCTGCATTTGTTGACATATCGCACGGGTGGCAGCGTGATTGACGCGCGGGATATCATGGGCGGCCTTGCCAAGGGGCTGACCGTTATCGAAACCTTCGGCGCGGAACGCCCGCGCCAGTCGATATCCGAAGTTGCGGCGGCTTCTGGGCTTGACCGGGCGACGGCGCGGCGCTGCCTCTTGACCTTGGCGCATCACGGCTATGCCGATTACGATGGCAAGTTCTTTACGCTGACACCCCGGGTCTTGCGGCTGGGAACGGCCTGCCTTGCCACGATGCCGCTGCCGCAGATCGTGCAGCCCTTTCTTGACGAACTTTCCGAGCGGGTGGGCCAAAGCTCGTCCGTGTCGATTCTGGATGGCGATGAAATCGTCTATGTGGCCCGGGCCGCGCAAAAACGGGTGATGTCCATTGCGCTGATGCCCGGCTCTCGTTTGCCGGCCTATTGCACCAGCATGGGCCGGGTTCTGCTGGCCGCGCTGCCCGAGACGGAAGCGGCCCGCATTCTTGGTCCCGGCCCCTTGCGCCGCCGCACGGCGCGCAGCCTGACCGATCCGCAGTCGGTTCTGGCCGAACTGTCCCGCGTAAGGGCACAGGGCCATGCCCTGAATGATCAGGAGGTGGAAGACGGGCTGCGTTCCATCGCGGTTCCTATCCTGAACGCCCGGGGGCGCACGGTGGCGGCGCTGAACATCGGTGCGTCGACCTCGGTGCCGCTGGAGGAGATGACTGGGCGCTATCTTGAGGCACTGCGCGACGTGCAGGGACGGCTGCGCGCTATTCTGACCTAGCCGCGCCCAAGGTCAGGATTTCCGTCATGGTGTCTTGCGCGCGGTCGGGCTGGGCAGCCTCGATGGCCGCAAGCAGGGTGCCATAAAGTGGCGCAGCGGCGGCGGCGAGGCCCTCGGCCGGGGCGCTGCCCTGCGCATCCAGCCGTTGGCTGACAGCAACCGTCACACCGAATTCGATCATGGCCGACGCGGCGCGCAGGAAAGGGTTGGCCGACGCTTCGGCAATAAGCCGGTGCAACTCGAACTCGGCCATGGCGAAGGGCTCGGGCTGATGCGCAAGCTTGCCGCGCTGGGCGATCCAGTATTGCATCAGACGCAACTGGTCGCCATCGCGGTGACGGGCGGCCAGCCCCGCCGCCTCGACCTCAAGCGCAAGGCGGACAAGGCGGAACGAGTCGAGAAACCCCGCCGACGGCCCGCTTTCCAACACCCAGACCAGCACCTGCCGGTCAAACAGGCTCCACCGGCTTTGCGGCAAAACCCGGGTGCCGACCTTGGCGCGGGCTTCGACCAGCCCCTTTGCCTCAAGCGTTTTCAGTGCCTCGCGCAGCACCGTGCGCGAAACGCCGAAACGTGTCATCATCTCGCCGTCGCCGGGCAGGATTTCACCCACCTTGATCTGCCCCGAGACGATCGCAAGACCGACCTCGTTGATGACATAGGTGTGGAAATTCCGGGCTGCAGGGCGACCGGCGAGCGCCCTTATGATGCTCCCCGGTTCGCTCATCTCATGGGGTTCCGAGTGTCTTTCGTTTGCGGGCGGATGTGCTGAAGATCAGCCGTTGCAGGACGATGAACATAAACAGCAGGCCCCCGATCACAATCTTCGTCCACCAACTGGACAGCGTGCCGTCAAAGACGATGTAGGTTTGCACCAGCCCCTGCAACATCACCCCGATGAAGGTGCCCGCAACCAGACCGTAGCCCCCCGTCAGCAATGTGCCCCCGATCACCACGGCGGCAATCGCATCCAGTTCCATCCCCAGCGCGTTCAACGAATATCCCGCCGAGGTGTAAAGCGAGAACACCACCCCGGCAAGTCCGGCAAGGGTCGAGGACAGCGTGTAGATCAGGATCGTCGTCCGCGCGACCGGCACCCCCATCAACGCCGCCGAGGTTTCCGAACCGCCGATGGCATAGACGCAGGCACCGAACCGCGTGCGATGGGCCAGCACAATGCCGAAGATGAAGACCAGCAGCATCAGGATGGCGATGGTGGTCAGCCGCCCACCTCCCGGCAGCAGGATATAGGCCTTTGAAACCGCCGAATAAAAGTCGTGCTTGATGCCGATGGAGTCTGGCGACAGCACCGAAGCCGCGCCGCGCGCCAGAAACATTCCCGCCAGCGTCACGATAAAGCTTGGCACCCGCAGATAATGGATGGCCGCCCCCATCGCCGCCCCGAAGGCCGCCGCCACGATCAGCGCCACCGCAAAGGCCGCCAGCGGGTGCAACCCCGCCCACATGATCAGAACCGCGATCAGCACGGTGGTAAAGCCGATCACCGCCCCCACCGAAAGGTCGATCCCGCCTGAAAGGATGACAAAGGTCATCCCCACCGCCACGATACCCAGAAAGGCGTTATCGGTCAGAAGGTTGCCCACCACCCGCGTTGACAGCATCGCGGGGAACTGGGCGACGGCCATCAGATAGGCCAGAATGAAGATGGCTGTCGTGGCGAAAAGCGGCCTGAGACTGCGGTTCATCGGCGGGCTCCGTCGGTGTGGGCGGCCGGTTTGCGGCGCAGCAGGTTGGCCGAGATCGGCGATTGCAGGATCAGGATCAGGATGATCACTCCGGATTTCACCACCAGATTGAACTCGGGCGAGAAGCCGGAAATCAGGATGCCAGTGTTCATCGCCTGAATGATCACCGCGCCCAGAACCGACATCGGAATGGAAAACCGCCCCCCCATCAGTGAGGTGCCCCCGATGACCACGGCAAGGATGGCATCCAGTTCAAGCCAGAGCCCGGCGTTGTTGGCATCGGCGCCGCGAATGTCTCCTGCGGCGATCAGCCCGGCGGTCGCGGCACAGAACCCGGCAAAGGTATAGGCCAGCACCAGCAGCAGCCCCGCCGAGATTCCGGCAAAGCGCGCGGCGGACCGGTTGACGCCCACCGCCTCGATCAGCAGGCCAAGTGCGGTGCGCCGCACGATCAGCGTGGCCAGAACCATCAGCGTCAGCGCGATAAAGACAGGTGTCGGCAGGCCCAGAACCGATCCGGTGCCGATGAAGATCAGCACGGGGTCGGCAAAGGTGACGATGGTGCCCTCGGTCACCAGCTGCGCAAGCCCGCGCCCTGCCACCATCAGGACCAACGTGGCAATGATCGGCTGGATTTGCAGCACGGTCACAAGGATGCCGTTCCAGAACCCGCAGACCAGCCCCGCCGCCAGCGCCGCCATTACCGCCAGCCAAGCGGGCTGACCCGAGGTAACCATCACCGCCGCCACTGCGCCGCTGATGGCCATCACCGCGCCGACCGACAGATCAACGCCCTTCGTCGCAATCACTGCGGTCATGCCAATGGCCAGAATCGCAACCGGCGCCCCGCGGTTCAGCACGTCGATCAGACTGCCGAACAGCCGCCCGTCTTGCCATGTGATCGAGAAGAAGCCCGGAAACAGCAGCCAGTTGACGCAAAGCACCAAAGCCAGCGCAATGACCTGCGGGCGGGTCAGGAAGGTTGCCAAGGGTCTTGGCCGACCGGCGGGCGGCTTGGAACTGGGGCGCAGATGGGCTGTGGGGCGGGTCATGTCCGTATCTCCGGGTTGGCCGATGCGGTTCCGGCGATGGCGCTTACGATGGCGTCGGGTTCCAGTTCGGCACCGCTGAGTTCGGCCACCATGGCGCGGTCGCGCATCACCACCACGCGGTTGGAATAGGCGACCACCTCATCCAGTTCTGAAGAAATCACGAACAGCGCCAGCCCCTCTTCGCGCAGGCGGTTGATGGTGCGGACAATTTCGGCATGAGCGCCCACGTCAATACCGCGTGTTGGTTCGTCGAGAATGAGGAAGGTCGGGTCGATGGCCAGCCAGCGCGCAAGGATCGCCTTTTGCTGATTGCCGCCCGACAGCAGCTTGATCGGCATGTCATGGTCAGCGGCGCGGATGTCCAGCATGTCGGCATAGCGCCCGGCCAGTTCCACCTGATCGTCATGCGACAGGGCGCGGAACCAGCCCAGCTTGGCCTGCAGCGCGATGATGATGTTCTCGCGCACCGACAGATCGCCAAAAATACCGTCCGCCTTGCGGTCTTCGGGGCAAAAGCCAAACCCGGCGGCCACGGCCTGTGCCGGGTTGCGGATGGTGACCGGCTTGCCGTCCACCGTGATCGTGCCGCCGTCCGAGGCATCGACCCCGAACATCAGCCGGGCAACCTCGGTCCGGCCCGAGCCCAGCAGCCCGGCCACGCCCACCACCTCGCCTTCGTGCAGGGTCAGCGAGAAGGGCGCGACGCTTCCTGCACGGCCCATCTGCACAAACTCGACCCGCACCGCACCGCGCTGGGCGGCGTCGATGCCGGTCAGGTGGTGGTCAAAGGCCACATCCTTGCCCAGCATCATCCGCACGACATCGGTCGCCGCGAGGCCGGCCAGTGCCTGTGTCGCGACTTTCTTGCCGTTGCGCAGGATTGTCACCCGGTCGGACAGTTCGAAGACCTGATCCAGAAAATGGGTGATGAAGATGATGCCCAGCCCCTTGGCCTTCAACTCGCGCACCACCTTGAACAGCAGGGCGACTTCGGTGCGGTCAAGGCTCGCAGTCGGCTCGTCCAGCACCAGAACCTTGCCCGAAAGCTCGACCGCGCGGGCGATGGCGATGATCTGCTGGATTGCCACTGAAAACGTCGAAAGCTCGGCCCGCACGTCGATGTCGAGGCCGTAGGTCTTGAGCAGGTCGCGTGCACGGCCCTCGATCTCGCGGCGGCGGATCAGGCCCCAGCGGGTGGGCTGGCGCCCCAGAAACAGGTTTTCTGCCACCGAGCGGTTGGGCAGAAGGTTGACCTCCTGATAGACGGTGCCGATGCCATGGGCCTGCGCCTGTTGCGGGTCGCGGAAAGTCACTTCCTGCCCGTCAATCTCAAGCCGCCCGGCATCCGGCTGATAGGCGCCGGTCAGAATCTTGATCAGCGTGGATTTTCCCGCGCCATTCTCGCCCAGAAGGGCATGAACCTCACCGGCGCGCAGGTCGAAATCGACCTCATCCAGCGCGCGGTGACTGCCGAAGATCTTGGCGATCCCCGTGGCCCGCAACAGGGTTGCGTGTTCCTCCGGCATCCGGTGCCCCTCCCTTGATTGCTGCCTTTGCGGCAGTCTCGCCTGTTCCGTTCGACAAGACAATTCTGCCGGCCGGGGAAGACCCCGACCGGCAGCAGCCCTGCGGCCTGATCAGTAGCCCAGACCCTTGCGGCGGTCGTATTCGCCCTGCGGATCATCGGCCGGGGTGTAAAGCTTGGACTCGGTGATGATGAACTTCTCGGGCATCGTGCCGCCGTTCAGATAGCCGTCCAGCGCATCAAACGCCGGGCCTGCCATGTTCGGTGTCAGTTCCACCGTGGCATTCGCCTCGCCCGCCACCATCGCCGCGAAGATATCGGGCACGGCGTCGATCGACACCACCAGAATGTCGGTGCCCGGCTTCAATCCGGCATCCTTGATCGCCTGAATGGCGCCCACGGCCATGTCGTCGTTATGGGCATAGACCGCGCAGATCCCCGCGCCGCCGCCCTCGGCCTTGAGGAAGCCTTCCATGACTTCCTTGCCCTTCGAGCGGGTGAAGTCGCCGGTCTGGCTGCGAGTGATCGTCAGATTCGCATGGCCCGCCAGCGCCTCTTCAAAGCCCTGCTTGCGGTTGATCGCGGGCGACGAGCCCACGGTGCCCTGCAACTCGACAACGTTGCACTGCTTGTCGCCCACGGTGCCGACCAGCCATTCGCCCGCAACGCGGCCTTCCTTGACCTGATCCGACGCGACCGAGGTCAGATACAGGTCTTCTGGTGCCTCGATGCCGCGGTCCAGCAGAACCACCGGAATGTTGGCTTCCTTGGCTTCGGTCAGAACCTCTTCCCAGCCGGTTGCGACAACGGGGGCCACAAGGATGGCATCCACGCCCTGCGCGATGAAGCCGCGGATCGCCTTGATCTGATTTTCCTGCTTTTGTTGCGCATCGGCGAATTTGAGGTCGATGCCGCGCGCTTCGGCCTCGGCCTTGGTCACGCTGGTTTCCGCCGCGCGCCAACCCGATTCAGACCCGATTTGCGAGAAGCCGACAACCTTGCCCTGCAGCCCCTCGGCCCAGGCTGCCGAGAGCATAAGCGCGCTGATCCCCGCGCCGAGCGCGAGCTTTTTGATAACAGTCATGATTTCCCTCCCAGAGAATTGGTGGCCACGCTCCTCAACGCGGCTGCAAGCAAGCTATCAAAAGTAATACTATATTCAAGTCAGAGTTTTTCACTGGATTTCACCATTTTTCTGGGTGCGAAACCGCAGGATTTGCTGCAAGGCAGCAAAGCCGGGGCAAGGATAATCAAGGTGCTGCCGGGTGGTTACTTGTTGTGGCTCGCCACCAGAGTCTGCACAGTTTGACACAAGAGTTTGCATCAGCAGAAATTTTGCTTTCCGAGAGATGGGCGAATCACTCGGCCGGATCGATCAGATCGGCGCCCTCGTCCGCGATACCGAATCGGCGAACAGGATGGTGGCGCAGCCGGGCCCCTGCACCGATCTCAAGATCATCGCTGCCTGCAAGCCATGCAGTCTGCTCGTCCGTGTCCAGGATCACTGGCATCCGGTCGTGGATCGGCTCGACCGAGGCGTTGGCGGCCCGGGTCATCATCGTGCAGGTCAGCAGCCCCTGCCAGCGGGATGCCAGACCAGCAATCCAGAGGATTGCCTCGTTCCCGGCAGGCTGAAAGTAGTAGGGCTGCTTTGCACCCTTTTCACCGCGCCACTCGTAATAACCCCCGACCGGGATCAGGCAGCGCCCGCGCCGCCAGACATTGCGAAAGCTGGGCTTGTCGCGCGCCTCCTCGATCCGGGCATTGAAGGTCGTCGCCTTCCAGTCCTTCAGGTCACCAACATGCCAGGACGGCACCAACCACCAGCGCGCCATCATGGCCTCCAGCGGAGCCTTCGCGACGATCAGGATGTCCTGGGTCGGCTTGACGTTAAAGCGGCGCGGAAAGGGCGCTATCTTCAGCCACGAGGTATCGAGCCCATCGGCCCGCATATTGGGATCGACAAATCGCCCGCACATCAGCGCCTCCCGAACGGATGGGTCGGCGCCGAGTATGTCGCGGATTCAGTGCCCGCCGCAATTTACAGTGAAGGGCAGGCACGCCATTTCAGCGGTCTGGCTAAACACCCCGTCAACCACGCCAATGGCCCGGAAAACCCGCTCTCGCGTTTAGGCAGGGTGCTGCGATGCGCCCCGGTACCCCGCGAAACTCCACCTAAGGCCATGTTGAAAAGCCACTTTTTGCCAAGGTGCAGACTTCGCTTCAACGCAGAGCGGCGCATGGTCCGCGCCCCCTCCAAGGGTTTCCTCGCGCCCAATACCAAACCCGGCGCGATGGCCGCGCCGGGTTTTGTAGCGAATCGTTCCGTGGCTTTGCGCCGTGGCCGGTCAGTCGGCAATGACATCCTGACGTTGCTGGCCAAGGCCCGCGATGCCAAGCTCTACCACATCGCCCGCCTTCAGGAAGCGCGGCGGCTTCATCCCCATGCCCACGCCGGGCGGGGTGCCGGTGGAAATCACGTCGCCGGGGTGCAGCGTCATGAACTGCGACAGATAGCTGACCAGATGCGCCACGCCGTAAACCATTGTGGTGGTCGATCCGTCCTGCATCTTGGCGCCGTTCACCGTCAGCCACATCGGCAGCGCCTGCGGGTCGGCCACTTCGTCGCGGGTCACCAGCCAAGGGCCAAGCTGGCCGAAGTTGTCGCAGCTTTTGCCCTTGGTCCACTGGCCCGCCCGTTCAGTCTGGAACGACCGCTCGGACACGTCATTCGCCACCGCATAGCCCGCCACATGGGCCAGCGCCTGATCCTCGGACACATATTTGGCCTTGGTGCCGATGATGACCGCCAGTTCCACTTCCCAGTCGGTCTTCTGCGACGTGCGTGGGATGATGATGGGGTCATTCGGCCCGCAGATGGCCGAGGTGGCCTTCATGAAGATCACCGGTTCGGGCGGAACCGCGTGGCCGCTTTCGGCGGCGTGGTCGGCATAGTTCAGGCCGATGCAGATGAATTTTCCGGTGCCCGCCACGCAGGGGCCAAGCCGGGTATCGGCGGCCACAACCGGCAGGCTGGCCGGATGTCGCGTAGCCCTTAAATGCGGTATACGAAAGTCAACAAAATCAATGGGGCGGCTTTGCCATTAAATATGGTATCTTGCCTTTAAATCCGACATTCTTGCCATTAAAGTTGACACAGCGTGCGCGGGGTTGGACGGTTGGCAGCGATGGAAGGTACTGACGAAGACTGTGGCGATGCTGGTGCTGAGGCGCTGCGCCGGGCATCGGTCCTTCGACCGCTTGTACAGACATATCTCAGCCGCACCGGGAGCCTGGAGAGCGGTATACGTGATGCAGTCTGGGAGCTTGGCGTCAGCAAGACCACAGTTTGGCGCTGGATCCGACGGCTTGCAGAAGAAGGTGGCCGGACAAGCGCTCTTGTTCCCCGCAAACGCGGCCGACCCACGGGGTCGGTCATGGTGCCCGGTGATGTCGAAGGCATCATCGAAGACCATCTGACTCGATACTACCTTCGGCGAGAGCGCCCCAGTCTGGCGCGCGTTGTGACAGAAATCCGCAGTGCCTGCCGTGAGCGTGGGTTTCAGCCGCCGACGCGCCGAACCGTTCAGCGACGGCTTGATGCGATGGGTGCCCGCGAAGTCATGAAAGCGCGCGAGGGCGCAAAGGTAGCGCGCCAAAGGTTTGCGCCGGTGACGGGAAGGAACAGATCAGAACGACCGCTGGACGTTGTGCAGATCGATCACACACCAGCGGACATCATCCTTGTCGACAGTTTCGAGCGTAAACCCATCGGCCGGCCTTGGGTGACCTTGGCGATCGACATCGCCACGCGCATGGTTTCGGGATACCACGTCAGCTTTGAAGCGCCCTCTCGCCTTTCGGTGGCCTTGTGCCTCACGCGGGCCGTCGCCCCCAAAGCAGAGTTTCTGGCGGACCTCGAGTGTAGTGTCCCGTGGCCCGCGCAGGGCAAGCCGGTCAGCATTCACGTCGACAATGGCCGCGATTTTCGGTCACGCGCTTTTCAATCGGCCTGCGCCGAATGGGGGATCAATCTGGTCTATCGACCGCCGGGAAGCCCTCACTTTGGTGGGCATGTCGAGCGGCTGATCGGGACCATGATGGGCGCGGTGCATCTCCTGCCGGGAACAACTCAGTCGTCGGTCGCGGCCAAAGGCGGATATGACGCGGAAGCCATGGCGGCGATGACTTTGCGAGAGTTTGATCGGTGGTTTGCCTTGGAAATCTGTCGCTACAACAACAGCATTCATTCGAGCCTCGGCTGCACACCTGTCGCCAAGTGGGAAGCGCTCGCCGGGGAAATGGCCGGCGACATCCCCTTCGACATGGAGGCGTTTCGGGTAAGTTTCCTGCCAAGTGAGCAGCGGCAGGTGCGTCGTGACGGCATCCATCTGTTCGACCTGCGCTACTGGTCCGACGCCCTCGCGGGTTATGTTGGTCGCCGGGACGGAAAGGTGGTGGTCCGCTACGATCCCCGCGACCTCTCGGCCGTCTGGGTCGAACTGGACGGCGGCAGATGTGTCGAGGCCCGGTACCGCAACCTGGAAATCCCGCCGGTGTCGCTCTGGGAATACCGCGAGGCCATGCAAAAGGCACGGGCCATGGGGAAGGTGGGGACGAATGAATTGGTCCTCGCCGAATTGATCCGGCAGCAACGCCAAATCGAGGGTGAAAGCCGTGCGCTGACCAAGGCAGAGCGCCGATCCCGTGAAAGGAATTCTTCGATGAAGGGTTTGGCCGCTGATGATCGGGCGTCGGAGGGGCTGCGACCCGTCGACACCGGTGATACGACGCGCCCGATGTTTAAGGTGGAGCGCTGGTGAATTGAGGGCAGAAACAATAGAAGACGGCCGCATCGCCCTTATTCAATCGGATATCTGGATCGGCTTTCCGCGGGCAGAACAAGTGCTGGACCGGCTGCAAGGCCTCATCGAGATGCCACGGCAGACTCGAATGCCGGGCCTTCTCGTGCATGGGGCCTCCGGCATCGGGAAGACGATGATCGCTCGCAACCTGTCGCGCAGGTACGCGCCGGAATACGATCCGGAATCAGGTATCACGCGCACTGCGCTGCTTCTTTTGCAGGCACCACCAGCCCCAGACGAGCGACGGTTCTATATGCACATCCTCGCTGCCGTTGGCGCTCCGTCAACGGCGCTAAGCTTGCGGGCCCAAAGCGTCGCCTCGCTTGAGGTCCGCGTTGTTGGCCTTCTTCGCGACCTCGGGCTTCGGATGATCATGATCGACGAAGTCCACAACCTCCTCGCGGGAACCCATCGCGAACAACGCCGCTTCCTCAATGTTCTGAGGTATCTCAGCAACGAATTGGAGGCGTCGCTGGTTTGCTTCGGCGTCAGCGAAGCGGTCGATGCTATTCGCGGCGATGTCCAACTCGCGCGACGCCTGGACGAACACCACCTGCCAAACTGGCGAGATGATGCCGAGTTCTCGGACATGATCCAGACCCTGATCGCGGCCATGCCGCTCGCGAAGAAGTCCAATCTGAAGGTCAAATCGCTCAAGCAGATACTGGCGCTGACCGGCGGTGTGACCTCGCGGATATTTTCCTTGGTCAAGGACCTATCCATCGACGCAATCGTTACTGGCCAAGAATGCATCACCGACGATGCAGTCGCAAAATGGACGCCCGTTTGGTCGCGCCATGCGAACGCCCAACGGCGGCTCGAGAAGGCCAGAGCTTGAAGCAGCGCCCGTTGCCGAAAACTGTCACGCCTCTTGCAGATGAGCTGCTTTCTGGATGGCTGACGCGACTGGCGGTCGCCAACCATTGCGAGGTCGACGAGCTCCTGGCGCATATTGGAGTCGATACGCGACAGGTCGCCATGCTGGATTTTGACGTCGAGGTGGACGCGAACACTGCAGAAAAGATATCGATTGCGGCCCGTGTTGCCACTGAAACTGTTCAATCTCTTACCTTTGGGACAATGACCCAGACCGAAGCCCTGATGACGGCGCAGGTCGCGTTCCAGTCGTGTCCCGACTGCTCTCGGCGTGGCATAGCGCTCAAACAGTGGCGGAAATTATGGGCATTCGACTGCCAGATCTGCGGCAACCGACTCCTTTCGATCCTCATCAAGCCTGATCGCAGCCGAATATCCGAACAGCTGGTGCGTCGTGCTCGAAGCGGAGCAGGGCTGCTCGAAAGTGCGGTGACGTCCAACTGCGCCAACAAACTTAGACGCGCCATGCGGGCGGCCACCTATGCAAAGGCGCTCAAGTCCGTTCGCGCCGATACGGCCTTTGCCCTTCAAAGTCCCAGACCCGACGTGAGACTCTTCTGCCTTGCCGCCATCGCCGCGGCTCAGTCACGTCCACTGGCTAAAGCGGCAATGTTCAGCACTGGCCTCGATGGGTATGCAATAGTTGCCTTGCTTCGTGCGTTTGAAAAAGAGCCCCGTCTTCTTGCAGCAGTTGACCAGATTGTACTGCGAAACAGGGAAAGACTCCAACGAGCTGGCGCCTGAATGTCACAATTAAAGGCAACAAACGCCGCCCAACGCGACGTGTGCCGGATTTAAGGGCAACGCGACAGCAGCGGCAAGAGGGGCGGATCGTCACGCTGCCCTATGACATTCCGCAGCCCAACCGCTCGCTCGGGGTGTTGCGGCTGACCTCGGCACCGCGCGCTCCTTCGGTCGAGCGGTTCGCGGCCCATGTGATTGCCGCCTTCGACAACCTGCGCCATGTGATCCGTCGACATGAGCGGGTCGTGGTCTGGGGGGCGGGGCAGGCCGAAGCCAACCCCGCCGAAGATTAGCGCCGGTCAGACCCGCTCGGTCGCGATGGCGATGCCTTGGCCCACCCCAATGCACATCGTCGAAAGCGCCCGGCGTCCGCCGGTCAGTGCCAGTTGCAGCGCGGCGGTGCCGGTGATGCGGGCGCCCGACATCCCCAAGGGGTGGCCGAGGGCAATGGCGCCGCCGTTCGGGTTCACCCGGGCGTCGTCATCAGCGATGCCCAGTTGGCGCAGCGTGGCGATGCCTTGGGCGGCAAAAGCCTCGTTCAGTTCGATGACGTCAAAGTCGGCTTGGGTCAGGCCCAGCCTTGCCATGAGTTTCTGGCTCGCCGGAGCCGGGCCGATGCCCATGATGCGCGGCGGCACCCCGGCCACCGCCCCGCCCAGAATGCGCGCGATGGGGGTCAGGCCATGGGTGCGGGCGGCCTCGGCGCTGGCAATGATCAGCGCCGCAGCCCCGTCATTGACGCCCGAGGCATTGCCCGCGGTGACAGAGCCATTCGCGAACAGGGGTTTCAGCTTGGCCAGCGCCTCGGGCGTGGTGGCGCGCGGGTGTTCGTCCTGCGTGACAGTCAGCGGATCGCCCTTGCGCT
>Ga0255091_1000516_pt1 | contig 14739 bp, 16 predicted proteins | sample Colum_Yuk_RepB_8_2_FD_188439 | JGI IMG/M metagenome (GOLD analysis project Ga0255091, IMG submission 188439) | Freshwater microbial communities from Columbia River, Oregon, United States - Colum_Yuk_RepB_8d | ecosystem: Environmental > Aquatic > Freshwater > River | place: USA: Oregon... | reverse complement strand
CGGCAAGAAAGTGGTCGTGCTCGGTGGTGGCGATACCGCCATGGACTGCAACCGTACTTCCATCCGTCAGGGTGCCGAGAGCGTGAGCTGTGCCTATCGCCGCGACGAAGCCAACATGCCCGGCTCGGTGCGTGAAGTGAAGAATGCCCGCGAAGAGGGCGTGAACTTCCTGTTCAACCGTCAGCCCATCGAGATCGTGGGTGACGGCCACAAGGTCACCGGCGTAAAGGTCGTAGAAACCCAGCTCGGCGCCGCCGATGCCCGTGGTCGTCGGAGCCCGGAACCGGTTCCCGGCTCCGAGCAGATCCTGCCAGCCGATGCCGTGGTGCTGGCCTTCGGCTTCCGCCCCAGCCCAGCCCCGTGGTTCACGGACCTGGGCATCGGCATGGACGCCTCCGGTCGCGTGCAGGCGCCGGGTGAAGCGAAGTTCAAGTTCCAGACTACAAACCCGAAAGTGTTCGCCGGTGGCGACATGGTGCGTGGGTCTGACTTGGTAGTGACAGCCATCTGGGAAGGTCGTCAGGCTGCCGAGGGCATCTTGGACTTCCTTGACGTCTGAGCTGGTTATTGGTCTGAAAAAAGCCGGGCCTGCAGAAATGCAGTGCCCGGTTTTTTTACAGCTTACTTCCGGCAATCATTCCCCTGCGTTTTCCAACTCAGAATCGTTTTGGCCTTATCCACCTCAAAGTAGGTTTGGCAGCGCAGCAAACCTACGCGATCACCAAAGCCAAACCCGATACCGGTTCCAAAACCGCTGCCGCGTGAGCCGGTAAAAATCGAGGTCGAAATGGTGGGTGCCACGGTATAGCTGCCTTGCTTATCCCAGACATAAACCAAGTTGCCGGTAGGCGACTCGAAGCTGCCCGACGGGTAGCCCCAGGCGTCCATGACGACCTTAATGTTGGAGCCGACCCAGCCCTGCAGCTCGCCTTCGTAGCGCTCGCGGGTAGCGCAGCCGGTCAACACCAGTGCGCCAAGGACGAGGGCGAGTGCGTTGCGAATGGACTTCGTGCGTTGCATGACGAATCTCCTGCTGCGTAGCGAATGTCAAATGGTGCGAATGCTACAATAGCCCCAAAATGGCTGCACATCGAGTGCACACACTTGTCTTGAGAATACCCATGTCTGACTTAAAGAATGACCGCTTTCTGCGCGCTTTGTTGCGACAACCGGTAGATCGCACGCCCGTTTGGATGATGCGCCAAGCCGGACGCTACTTGCCAGAGTACCGTGCAACGCGGGCTGAGGCCGGCGATTTCATGAAGCTCATGATGAATCCGCAGCTGGCCTGTGAGGTCACGTTGCAGCCGCTAGATCGCTATCCGCTCGATGCTGCCATTTTATTTTCCGACATCCTCACCATTCCCGATGCGATGGGCTTAGGCCTGTACTTCGAGACTGGCGAAGGTCCGCGCTTTGCCAAGACCGTGCGTTCACAGGCCGATGTGGATGCCCTGCCCATCCCCGACCCTGAAAAAGACCTGGGTTATGTCATGGACGCGGTGCGGACGATTCGCCGCGAGCTCAATGGCCGCGTGCCGCTGATTGGCTTTGCCGGCAGCCCGTGGACGCTGGCGACCTATATGGTCGAAGGTGGCTCATCGAAAGATTTCCGTGCCGCAAAGACGCTGATGGTGACGCAGCCAGCGGTGCTGCACGCGCTGCTAGCCAAGCTCGCGCAATCCGTCACGACCTACCTCAATGCGCAAATTCTGGCGGGCGCTCAGGCGGTGCAAATTTTTGACTCCTGGGGCGGCGCGCTATCGCATTCGGCTTACCAAGAGTTCTCGCTGGCGTATATGCAGCAGATCGTGAACGGCCTGATTCGCGAGCATGATGGCCGCCGGGTGCCGGTCATTCTGTTCACCAAGGGCGGTGGGCAGTGGCTGGAGGCGATGGCCGAGACGGGTGCAGACGCCCTCGGCCTGGACTGGACCACCGACCTCGGACAAGCGCGTCAGCGCGTGGGTAGCCGTGTCGCGTTACAAGGCAACATGGACCCATCCATGCTGTTTGCACCACCGGCGCGTATTCATGACGAAGTGGCGCGCATTCTCAGTAGCTACGGTCAGGGCAGTGGTCATGTCTTCAATTTGGGGCATGGTATCGATCAGCATGTCGATCCTGCTCACGCTGGCGCGTTTATTAACGCCGTGGTCGAGCTGTCGGCGACGTATCACGCTGCTCTTTAAGTAGAGCCGCCTAAGTTCCGCTACACTCGGGGCATAACGAGAAAAATCGGGATGCCCCTTCATGAATTTCTTTTCCAGTGCGCGTGAGTTTGGCCGCCTGCGCGAGCTCATCGCCATCCTGCTTAAGTATGGTTTTGATGACCTGGTGCGCTGGCTGCATTTAGAAAACCGTGCCGGCTTACTGAAGCGTTGGTTGCGCCAAGACTTGCCCCCGGATATTCGCCGCTTGCCCAGCGAGGCGCGCGCTCGATTAGCCTTGGAAGCCATGGGGCCAACCTTCGTGAAGCTCGGCCAAATTCTCGCCACGCGCGTGGATTTGCTCCCCGCTGAGTGGATCACCGAGCTAGAGAAACTGCAGGATCAAGCCGCTGCAGTGCCTTTTTCCCAGCTTAAGCCGCAGCTGGAGCGTAGCTTGGGGGCCAAGGTCAGCGCCTGCTTCCGTGAAATTGATGAGAAGCCGGTGGGCACGGCCTCCATGGCGCAGGTGTATCGGGCGGTGACGCCGATTGGCCAAGAGGTGGTGCTGAAAATTCGCCGCCCGGGTGTGGAAGAAAAGATTCAGGCAGACCTGCGGCTATTGCGCAAATTGGCCGAGATTGCTGAGGCGCAATCGCCAGAGTTACGGCGCTATCAGCCCATTGAAATTGTGCAGGAATTCGAGGCGTCATTACTGCGCGAGCTGGACTTTACGGTGGAGGCGCGCAGTGCCGATCGCATGCGGGAAAACCTGCGTCATTTAGATTGGCTGGTGGTGCCGCGCATCTATTGGGAATGGACCTGCGAAGACCTGAACGTGCAGGAGTTTATTCGCGGTATCCCGGCGAAAAGTGTTGAAGAGATTGATCGGGCTGGCCTGAATCGCAAGCTCATTGCCCGCCGGGGCGCGCAGGCGGCGTGGAAAATGATGCTGGAAGACGGCCTGTTTCACGCCGATCCGCATCCCGGCAATTTCTTGATTTTGCCCGGTAGTCGCATCGCCATGCTCGATTTCGGCATGGTCGGCAAGCTCACCGCGACGCGGCGTGATCAGCTCATCCGCATGATTCGCGGTGTGGCCCTGCAAGAGCCCGATACCGTCACCCAAGTCTTGGTGGAGTGGTCGGCGGGGCGTTACATCAATCGCGAAGGTTTGCTCTCGGAAGTGACCACGCTGATTGAGCAGTTTGATGGCGTGCCGATGGCGGAGCTCGACATTACGGCCTTGCTCAATGCCATCGCGGCGGTATTACGTAATTACAATTTGCGCTTGCCCAGTGAGTTAACGCTGCTGGCCAAGGCCTGTGTGACGCTGGAGGGTTTTGGTCGCCTTATTGATCCGAACTTTCAACTCATGGACGAGGCCATGCCGTTGCTTAGGCGCACCTTGGCGAATCGCTACAGCCCAAAAGTACTGGCCCGTGCCGTGCGTTCACGCGCGTTGGATGCGGTGGAGCGGCTGTATCACCCAGGTACGCAGGGCTTGCATGGCAATGGCGGCAACTATGCCGGGCCGCCGCCTATGCAAGCTGAAGAGCTATCCAAATTGGTTAATCGCTTAGAGCGCGCCAGTCATCGCCAAGCCCGCGCCGTGCTCTTGGCCGGCCTATTTTTGGTCAGTGGCATGATGATGCAGCTGGAGCAAGGGCCGCATATTTTGGGCATGCACGTGTTGGGCTTGCTCAGCCTCATCGGCTGTACTGGCTATTGGCTGTGGATGCTCACGCAGCTGTGGTGGACGGAGCGTGGGCATCGCGATTGATGTTGTCCTGGAGTCCCGCTTAAAGGGTTCGAGATATCAGCCGAACGCAATTTCACGGTCATGGCGTACTCGGAGGATGATTACATCGCCAGTTTCGGCGTTATGCCTGAATCGCGCAACGAAGCTTCCTCCACCGAATGGAATGACAGTCTCTCGCTGATTCAGTCGATCCGGCACGGGGCGAAAACTGCCTGGCCGGCTCATGATGTTATCAAGGCCAGCTCTGATGCTTGCCATCGCACGAGTTGATGCCGGGCTGCCACGATCAAGCCAGAACTCACCAATACGCACCAAATCAGCCAAAGCTGCTTCGGTATAGATCAGCCGTGGCATGCAGGGATAGGCAAGGGTTTGTCCGAGTCAAGAGATGACAGCCATGCAGTTACTTCGTCATGAGTGACATGCAGGCCGGTTTCATCGAAGTGCTGGGCTGCTGCATCACAACTCTTTGTCCATTCGATTGCGCGTTCTCGCTGCTCAACCAATAGTTGGACTGCTTCGGTCGCAACCGAATGTACCGAGCGCTTCTCTAAAACAGCGAGTGTTCGCAGTCGCGCCTTGAGTGATTCATCCAGTCGCAGAGACATTGGCGAAGACATGACAGGCTCCAGATTCAAGATATTGCCTACATTCTAGTCATGTCTGGAGAAAATGCACCTGTCAGCCATGCCAAGTCCGCACCACCGGCTCCGGAAAGGTCATGGAGAAATGCGGGATCTTTACCGCGGCCAGGCAGCGACCGCGCGCGAGATCGGGAAACAATTCGGGGTCAAAATGCCAGTCCAACACTTTCGCGGCGCGGCACTTGCCCTGCGCGCTAGGGGCGAGGGTGAACACTTTGCCTTCCCAGACTTGCGCTAGCGTGCGCCACGCGGCTGGCAGCCAATGAGCCGGCAGCGGCAGGGTGGGGCCGCTGCTGCTCAGCGTCATCTCGGCAATGCGGCGACCGTCATCGGCAGTGAGCACGGCGCGATCGATGCCTTCGTCATTCAGTGATATCGCGAAATCACAACGATCTTTGGGGATGCCCCAGTTGCGCCGGCCATTCAGCACAGAGGCCTGCGAAGACACATAAATGCGCGAGATGCTGGGCTGACGTTCGCCGTTGCCGAAATCGAATGTGCCGGGAATAAACAACAGTTCTTGATAGGGGCCAACGGCGCTGCTTTGGTAGTCCACCAGCATCGCCAATGACAGTGGGCTGCGACGGCTTTTACGCAGGCCCGTGGGCGTGAACGGACAGTTGGCGAGCACGTCTTCCGGCATTTTCATCAGGAAGGCATAGCCCTGACCACTGAGCTGCCACGGAGCGGGCGCGAGTGCGAGGGAAGGGTTGGCAAGGAGAGAGGCGGACATGGCGAGGCAGTTCCTGCGAGTAAACGGGCCGGTTAGGTTCGGCGGGTCGCAGGAGCTTGCCTATTCGTGACTGTTGGGTCAAGCCTTAGCCGCCGAGACTTTCCCAGCGTTCGAGCAGATGCAGCAGGCGCTCGTCGATTTCGCTCAGGCGCTGGCTTAGCGTGGCGGCACGAGCACTGTCGCTGACATACAGCGAGCCATCGGCGAGGGCGGCATTGGCAGCCACTTGCTCGGCTTCCAGCGCGGCAATTTCGGTGGGAATGCTGTCGAGTTCGCGCTGCTCCTTGTAGCTGAGTTTGCGCTTGGCCGGGGCGGCGGGCGCGGGGCTGGCCGCAACCACAGCAGCGGGCTTGCCAGGCAGCGACACGGCGGCTTGCGTCGGGCGCTGGCGCAGCCAGTCATCGTAGCCGCCCACGTATTCATTGATCTGGCCATCGCCCTCGAAGACCCAGGTGCTGCTCACCACTTCGTTGAGGAAGGCGCGGTCATGGCTGATTACCAGCAGCGTGCCCTGATAGCTGACCAGCAGCTCTTCGAGCAGCTCCAGTGTTTCTACGTCGAGGTCGTTGGTGGGCTCGTCGAGGATGAGCAGGTTGGTTGGGCGGGTGAACAACTTGGCCAGCAGCAGGCGGTTGCGTTCGCCGCCAGACAGCGCCTTCACCGGTGTGCGTGCACGCTGCGGCGAGAACAGGAAGTCCTGCAGATACGACAAGGCATGCTTGCGCTGACCATTGATCTCGATGAAGTCTGAGCCTTCCACCACGTTGTCGATGACGCTGCGCTCAGGGTCGAGCTGGGCGCGCAGCTGGTCGAAATAGGCCACTTGCAGCAGGGTGCCGTGTCGAACCGAGCCGGCATCGGGCTCGATCTTTTGCAGCAGCAGGTTGATCAGCGTGGTCTTACCTACGCCGTTGTCACCGATCAGGCCGATTTTATCGCCGCGCATGACCACGGCATCGAAGTCTTTCACCAGCGTCAGACCGCCGAGTGTCTTGCACAGGCCGCTGGCTTCCATGACCAGCTTGCCGGAGCGCTCGGCATCGCTGATGGCGAGGTTAGCCTTGCCGACCCGCTCACGACGTGCGGCGCGATCCCGACGCAGCTGTTCCAGCGCCCGCACGCGACCTTCGTTGCGGGTACGGCGAGCCTTAATGCCCTGACGAATCCAGACTTCTTCCTGAGCCAGCTTCTTGTCGAAGACTGCGCTCTGATGCTCTTCGGCAATCAGCTGCGCGGCCTTGGTCTCCAGGTACAGCGCGTAGTTACCGGGGAAGCTGCGCAGCGTGCCGCGATCCAGCTCGACGATGCGCGTGGCCACTGCCGCCAAAAAGCTGCGGTCATGGGTGATGAATAAAAGTGTGCCATTCCAGCCCAACAGGAATTGCTCAATCCACGTAATGGAGCGGATGTCGAGGTGGTTGGTGGGCTCGTCGAGCAGCAGAATATCGGGCTCAGTAATGAGCGCGCGAGCGAGTAGCACGCGACGTTTGCGACCGCCGGACAAACTGGCGAAATCCGTATACGGGTCCAGCTCCAGGCGCGTGGTGATTTTCGCGACCTTGGTCTGGATCTCCCAGTCTTCGAGCTGGCCGACCATGTCGGGATGCTCTTGCAGACCGCCGGCGACGATGTCTTCCACGGTGCCGGTCCAGTCGCGTGGCACTTCCTGCATCATGGTGGCGATGCGCAAGCCTTGCTGGCGCACCAGCTCGCCGCCGTCCGGCAGAATCTCGCCAGCGATGACCTTGAACAGGGTCGACTTGCCTTCGCCATTGCGGCCGATGACGCAGACGCGCTCGCCCCGGTCGAGGCTGAACGCAGCCTTGTTGAGCAAGTGCGGGCCACCGAAGGCCACGGAAACATCACGCAGGGAAAGCAAAGCCATGGATTACGCCGAAGTGCTGCAAAAGAGAGGTGCGCATTCTAGCAAACCTGAGCTGCTCATAAGCCGTACAATTACGCCTATTGGTAAGTCAAAGGCGAAATGCAGAGATGGATGCGCGAATTACGGAGCTAGAAGTGAAGCTAGCCTTTCAAGATGATCTGCTGGAGGCGCTGAACCACACCGTGGCACAGCAACAACAGCAGATTGATTTATTGCAGGCGGAAGTGCGTCTGCTCTATCAGCAGATGAAAACCTTGCAGCCGTCACAGATGGCTGACGAGGCGGACGAGCCGCCCCCGCCGCACTACTGATCTTATTTTTTGCTGACCCAAGCCCAGAGCATTTGGCATTGAATCGGCTCTTCGCCGGACTCATCGGTAACGGTGACCGGAACCAGCAGCTCGCCTTTGGGGTTGCTACGAATCATCGCCACTTGCTCTTCACTTAACGATGCCACTGCACGCATGTCACCCACGGTGCGACGCTTAAAGTCGACGTGTAAGCTTTTGATGAGTGGCAGCTTGTCATCGCTGAGGTTCACGCCCACCACAAAGCCCGTTGCGGTTTCGGCGAGCAAAGCCATCGCGGCCGCATGCACGCCCCTGATGTGATTCTGAACTGGGCGACGATTACGAATGGAGACGACCACGCGTGTCGGCGTCACTTCTTCGTAACGCAAACTGCTGGTGCCCACAAACGGCACGACCTTGCCGAGAATAAACGAGAGCGTGGAAACGCGCAGGTTGCTGGGCAGCTTGGCCAGCGGGCGCATGAGGCGGGTTAAGTTGTTTTCAATCATCTGCATGGTGCGAACTCGGTTAGACAAAGTGGTTACAGCTTGCCCGAAAATACGCGGTCTTGGACTGGCTGAGTTGACGCAAGCTGACACCGTATCGGTCAAGTCGGGCTCTGTTATGCTGGCGCCATTGTTTTAGCGAGAACGCGACATGTCGGCGAATTCTCCGCGTTTGGTTACCATCGCGGCCTATCCCAGAAAGCTGCTTAAATTGTGTGAAAGCCAGTGGCAAATTCCGCCAGAAAAGCTGCTGAGCGCGACGCAGCTCAGTGCGGAGTCTTTGGCGAGGCCCGAATTATTGGTGCCAGTCAGTGAGGTATTTGCGCTGTTTGTGCGCGCTCAGCAACTCACGGCAGCGCCAGATTTATCCCTGCGTTACGCCCAATGTTTGCCGCCGAATGCTCACGGATTGCTGGGCCAGGCCACGCTGACCGCCGCGAGTCTGCGCGAGGTCATTGCGCTTTATTACGAATACATGGCCACGGTGGCTCCCTTTGTGCTGATGCATCAAAGCCAGCGTCGAGACCGGCTGACCTTGGCGCTGGAGTTGTTTAACGACTTACCCATGGATGAAGCGTTTGTGATGACGCTGCTGTTGGCCACGGCATTTAATATCTGTGAGGGCTTGCTGGGCGAAGAGGCAGAGCGCCTGTCGGTACACTTGATGAGTCCGCCCCCTGAATTTGCTGAGGCCTTACTGAGCCATTGCCGAGGCGGCGTGCATTTCAATGCCAGCTTCAATGGCCTGAGTATTCCCAACGATATTTTGGATCGCCCCATCGCCAGTGCCGATGCGCAAGCCCATGCCGACGTACTGGCAAAAATTAATGCCCGCATGGATGTGTTGTTAGCGCGAGGAGCTTTTACCGATGGGGTGCGCCATGCGCTGAGCCAGCAGCGTGACGCTCTGCCCAGTTTGAACGAGATGGCTGTGTTGCTGGGATTGCCCGTGCGCACATTACGAGCGCGACTCAGTCAGCAAGGGTGTAGTTATCAGCACTTACTGGATGAGGAGCGTAGCCGTCGTGCACAACACGCCCTAGCCCACACGTCGGCCTCGGTTAAGGCCATCGCCAGTAGCCTGGGCTTCCGGGATAGCTCGAATTTTTCCCGCGTGTTTCGCCGCTGGACTGGGCTGACGCCGCTGGCTTATCGACAAGCACAGCGGCGAACGGCGCTTAGTCTTTAAAGTTATTGAACTGGAGTGGCAGGCCCAGTGTCTGCTGGCGCAGAAACGCCATGACCTCTTGCAGGGCATCACGCTTCTTATCGGTCACGCGCACCTTGTCGCCCTGAATGCTGGCTTGAACTTTGTAGCCATTTTCTTTCAACAGCTTCACGACTTTCTTTGCCGTGTCGGAGTCCAGGCCATCTTTGAGCTTGATGACTTGGTTCATGTACTTGCCCGACGCCTCAATTTTTTGCGGGTCCATGACTTGCGGATCAAGCTTGCGCTTCATCAGGTGCGCTTCCAGCATGGCGCGCACTTGATCGACCTGGAAGTCTGACTCGGCCGACAGTTTGATTTCCTTATTCTTTTCATTGAAGTCGACCTTGACCTCAGAGCCACGAAAATCGAAGCGTGTGGCAATTTCTTTTACCGTGTTTTGCACGGCATGATTGACCTCGAAAACTTCGAGTTCAGACACAACATCCATGGATGGCATGGTAGCTTTGCTCCCGATAAAAATTCCGCCTGCATGATACCTGAGGTCCTGCACGATGAAACCGGCTGTCTTTCGTTGGATGATGAACCTGTATGTCCCTTTTCTCGGGGCTGGCGTACACATAGAGCGGATTAACGACGACTACACCGAAATTGATGTGCGCATGCGCCTGACGCGTTTTAACCGCAATTACGTCGGCACACAGTTCGGCGGTAGTTTGTACAGCATGACCGATCCCTTCTACATGCTCATGCTCATGCAGCATTTAGCGAAAGATCATGTGGTGTGGGACCAGGCTGCGCACATTGATTTTGTATCGCCCGGGCGCGGCACGGTCTATGCCCGCTTCCGACTCAGCGTCGAGCAGATTGCGGACTTTCGCGCCCAAGCAGCGACGGGTAAAGCGATACGCCCGGTCTTGCTCGTAGAGGTGGTCAATGCGGCCGGCGAGGTTGTAGCGCGCGTACAAAAGACACTCTATATCCGCCTAAAGCCTGCGTTGCGTCCGCCGGCGGCGGCTGAAATCAGCGCCCCCACTCAGCCCGTGGAGAAGTAAATCATGGCCCTGCGTTTTCGTATTTTGCCGGTCACCGCATTCGAGCAAAACTGCAGTTTAATTTGGTGTGACAGCACCCGTGAGGCGGCGCTGGTGGATGCCGGTGGCGATATCGAGCGCTTGCTGGCGGCCGTGGCCGAGGAAGGCGTGACACTGACCAAACTGTTGGTTACCCATGCGCATATCGATCATGCCGGAGCCGTCGCGGAATTAGCGGAGCGTCTGCATTTGCCTATTGAGGGGCCGCACGTGGGCGATCAGTTCTGGATAGATCGACTCGATGATCAGTCGCGCATGTTCCGCTTTCCGGCCTCGCGACCCTTTACACCCTCGCGCTGGTTGGATCAGGGGCAAGAAGTTTGTGTTGGGGCTGAAACCCTGCAGGTCAGGCACTGCCCTGGCCATACGCCGGGTCATGTGGTGTTTATCTCGGAGGCCGCGCGCGTGAGCTTTGTGGGCGATGTGCTGTTTGCCGGCTCGATTGGCCGCACAGACTTTCCCATGGGGCATCATCAGACTCTGATTGATGCCATTAAGCGTGAGCTCTGGAGCTTGCCGGATGACATGCAATTCGTACCCGGCCATGGGCCGATGTCAACGATTGGGCATGAGCGTTTAACCAACCCGTTTGTGGCTGATCGACGGGGCTAAGGCGGTATTTGAACTTAGCTTAAAATGATTTTTAGCGGCAACTTGGCCGCCGCCAAGCTGTCCAGCAATACTTCTTGGCACGGGGCGAAGCCTGGCTGAGGCAGTGCAGGGAGGTGCGGCTGAGCGTGCGCAGCTGGGTAGCGCGAAATCACCACCACGCGGCCCTGTAAGTTCTTGCGCCATGTGGGTGCATCGCGCTTGAAGCGTCTCCTCAGCAAACCTTTAAGGCATTGTGCCAAGCTGGCGGTTTGCACCAGAAGCACGTCAATGTGCTGACGGTCGTCGCTTTGACGGAGACGCAGGGTAGTGGCTGTGTGATAGCTGTTGTCAACTTGTACTAGGTATTGCGCTTGGCCAAAGTGGCGCCATAGCGCCAGCCAGAAACGTAGCTTGGCAATTTTCGATGCGGAGGTTAAGCCGGTATTCGTGCGCCAGGCGCCCCAGCCAACATCTAGGCGGCGAGCCGTTTGTGCCGAGACTTGCCCTATGGGGGGCTCCGGCATGATGCGGAGCGCATGGAATAAATCACGCCCCGCCATGGTCATGAGTTTATAAGCCCATAGTTCACCACATCCACGCCCGCAAACTGCAAATCGGCGTGATACGACGAGCGCACCATGGGGCCGCTAGCGATATTGCGGAAGCCGAGCTGGCGGCCATAGGCGGCATAGCGGGCGAATTCATCGGGATGCACGAAGCGATCCACGGGGGCGTGCGTTTTCGATGGCTGCAGGTACTGACCAATCGTCACCAGGTCCACATCGTGCGCTTTCAGATCTGCCAGCAAAGCCATGACTTCTTCTTCTGTCTCGCCAATGCCGACCATTAAGCCGCACTTGGTGGCAATGTCGGGCCGTTCCTGCTTGAAGCGTTGCAGCAATTGTAGCGAGTGCTGGTAGTCGGAGCCCGGGCGGATGGCTTTATACAGACGCGGCACGGTTTCGATGTTGTGGTTGAAGACATCCGGCGGGCATTCGCTGATGAGGCGTAGCGCAATGTCCATTCGGCCACGGAAGTCCGGCACGAGAATTTCCATCTTGGTGTTGGGGTTGAGCTTGCGTACTTCGGTGATGCAGTCGACAAAGTGCTGTGCGCCACCATCTTTCAGGTCGTCGCGGTCAACAGAGGTAACCACCACATACTTGAGCTTGAGATTGGCCACCGTCTCGGCGAGATGACGCGGCTCATCGGCATCGAGCGCATTGGGGCGGCCGTGGGCGACATCACAGAACGGGCAGCGACGCGTGCAGATATCGCCCATGATCATGAAGGTGGCCGTGCCGCCACCAAAGCATTCGGCAAGGTTTGGGCAGGCGGCTTCTTCGCAGACGGTATGAAGCTTTTGTTCACGCAGCAGGCCCTTAATGCGCTGCACTTCGCCCGGGTTTTTCACGCGCACACGAATCCAGTCCGGCTTACGCGGCAACTCATCGGTGGGAATGATTTTCACGGGAATGCGCGCCATTTTTTCGGCGCCACGTAGCTTCACGCCGGCCTCGATGGGGGCAGGTCTGCTAGTGGGTTGGCTGGCCGGGTGAATGGCTACCGGGGATAGATTGCTAGGTTCGCTCATGACAAATCTCAATTAGTCCCCGAAGTGTAGCGCAACCTGTCTGCATAAGGCCAAATGCCCATGGTCGATGCGGCTGAAAATCCAGTAGGCTAGGCGTCTGAGGACGAATGCCTTGAACAATGAGAGAGCAGTAATGGCAACGCGATACGATGCGGTGGTGATTGGTGCGGGTCCTGCCGGCGAAGGGGCGGCGATGAAGCTGGTGAAAGAAGGGCGTCGCGTGGCGGTCATTGATCAGCTCGGCGAGGTCGGCGGCAACTGTGCGCATGTCGGCACCATTCCCTCCAAAGCGCTGCGCCAAACGGTATACAACCTGATGCGCTTTCGCCGCGACCCATTGCTATCGCGCATGGCCGACATTCGCAGTGTGCCGCTGTCTCAGGTGCTGGCGCGCGCGCACAAAGTCATTGAGACACAGGTCAGCACGCACCATCGGTTTTTCGAGCGCAACGATGTGGATCTTTATTTCGGGCAGGCGCGCTTCGAGGAGCCCAATCTCATTTCCGTGTTGACGCCGGAAGGCATTACCGAGCGTATTGGTTTTGAGCATGCCGTGATTGCAACGGGCAGCCGGCCCTACCAGCCGCGTGATATCGACTTTGGTCATCCGCGCGTGTTCGACAGCGACAAAATTCTGAAGCTGGACTACGCGGTTAATAAACTGATTATTTATGGTGCCGGTGTGATTGGCTGTGAGTACGCGTCGATCTTTGTCGGCCTCGGCTACAAGGTCGATCTGGTCAATACGCAGCCACAGTTGCTGTCGTATCTCGATGATGAAATTGCCGATGCACTCTCGCACTATCTGCGCGACTTAGGCGTGCTGATTCGTAATCAAGAAGAGTACGAGCGCGTGGAAACCACGAACGATAGTGTGGTTTTACACCTGAAGTCGGGTAAGAAAATTAAGGCCGACGCCATTCTCTGGTGCAATGGCCGCGCCGGTAATACGGAGACGCTGGCGCTGGAAGCGGTGGGCTTGCAAGCCAATAGCCGCGGACAAATCGCCGTGGATGAACAGTACCGCACCGCCAATCCTTCGGTGTTTGCCGTAGGCGATGTTATTGGCCCGCCCGCGCTGGCTTCCGCCGCCTACGACCAAGGTCGCTGTGCCGCTGCGCACATCACCGGCAGCCTAGACGTGCCGCATGTGGACGAAGTGCCCACAGGCATTTACACCATTCCGGAAATTTCTTGTTTGGGCAAAACCGAGAAGCAGCTCACCGATGCCAAAGTGCCTTACGAAGTGGGGCAGTCTTTCTTCCGCCATCTAGCGCGCGCGCAAATATCGGGCGATGTGGTGGGGATGCTAAAAATTCTTTTTCATCGCGATACCCGTGAGATTTTGGGTATTCATTGCTTCGGCAACAACGCGGCTGAGATTGTGCACATTGGACAGGCCGTGATGAATCAGCCGGGTAACTCTATCGATTACTTCGCCAACACCACGTTCAATTATCCGACCATGGCGGAGGCTTATCGGGTAGCTGCGCTCAACGGCATGAACCGCTTATTTTAAGCGGCTCATGCGCGCGCATGCGCTTAGGCGTTGCGTTGGTACATCCAGCGTGCAAACGCGCCGGCTGTGAAGAACATAAATACCCCGTAAACCGCGGCTGGAATCACCATGGTGGGCGATACCATCGCGCCAACGGCCATGGCGAGCGTGGTGTTGTGTACGCCCAGCTCGATGCTGACGGCGGTGGCCTGGCGGCCATTCAGGCCGGACACAATAGATATCAGGTAGCTGATGGTCATGGCCAACACATTCAAACTCACCACGGCTAGACCAACGACAGTTAAGTTTTCAGCGATGTGGGTGCGTTCACTAAACAGTGCAGCGAATACCACCAACACGAAAAACACCATGGCAATTTTCTTGGCGAGTGGCTCGTTACGCAGCGACCATGCTTCAGCTTTGGCGCGAACCAGCATGCCTAGGCTGAGCGGAATCAGGGTGATGATGAGCACCTTCACCACAATGCCAGACATGTTGAGCTGAACGGCGAGCTCGCCGGTCATGAAGTGGTCGCTGGCGAGGCTAAGTATCAGGGGCGTTAGAATCACCGCAGCCACACTGCTGATGGCGGTCATGGAAATGGAGAGAGCCGTGTCGCCTCGGGCGAGGTGAGTCAGCATATTGGCAGTGGTTCCGCCGGGCGATGCGCCCAGCAGTACCATGCCAACGGCAAGTTCAGGCGGCAGCTTGAAGACAACGGCAAGCACAAAAGCGAGCATCGGTGAAATTAAGAGTAGATTGAGCAGCTGCTCAATCTACTCTTAATTTCACCGATGCTCGCTTTTGTGCTTGCCGTTGTCTTCAAG
>Ga0255091_1000478_pt1 | contig 15323 bp, 13 predicted proteins | sample Colum_Yuk_RepB_8_2_FD_188439 | JGI IMG/M metagenome (GOLD analysis project Ga0255091, IMG submission 188439) | Freshwater microbial communities from Columbia River, Oregon, United States - Colum_Yuk_RepB_8d | ecosystem: Environmental > Aquatic > Freshwater > River | place: USA: Oregon... | reverse complement strand
GTTCTCAAGCGATGGCACCAAGGTCCTGTTCCATTCGAAGGCGACCAATCTGGCGGGCGGCACGGATGCCAACGGCAAACACGATCTTTTCCTGGCCGATCTGGCGACCCCGGTATGACCGACTCCTCGCATCCGTCCACCGCGCTGTTCGGGCTGGGCGGCACCGGCAACGACCGCTTCGTGTTCGATGCGCTACCCAATGCCGCCAACCTCGACACGCTGACCGACTTCACACGCCGCGCGGACAAGATCCTGCTCGACGACGATTTCTTCACCAAGCTGGGCGTAACGGGCACCGTGACCGGCGCGGCGCTGGGGTCGAAATTCGTGGCAAACACCACGGGTCAGGCGTCGAGCGCCAGCCACCGCATCATCCATGAAACCGATACCGGCAAGCTGCTGTACGACGTTGACGGCAGCGGCAGCGCGGCCGCCGTGCAGTTCGCACAGCTGGCCAAAGCGCTGGCGCTGAGCTCGACGGATTTTCTGGTGTTGAGTTGAGGCTGCGGGAAGCAGCCTCATCCTGATGAGTCAGCGTCGAGAAGTCGCGCGGCCTGCGCCGGCGACTTCCGCACCAGCGGGGCTTCAGGCAGCGCGTTCCAGCACGACGACGGGGATTTCGCGCGCGGTCTTGGTCTGGTAGTCGGTGAATGGCGGGTACATGGCGGCCATCTGCTGCCACACGCGGGCGCGCTCCTCACCTTCCAGCTGGCGCCAGCGCACCTTGAAGATGTCGTTGCCGAGCTTCACTTCCACCACGTCCTGATCCTTCAGGTTGTGGTACCAGGCCGGGTGCTTGGGCGCACCGCCCTTGGAAGCGATGATCGCGTAGCCATCCGGTACGTCGCCGTAGAGCAAAGGCATCAGGGAATCCTGACCCGACTTGCGACCACGCGTGGTGAGCAGCAAGGTCGGCAGCGGGCCGGGGCCTCCCGCAAAGGTGGAATCCCATAGATGCGCAGCAGCACCATCTCTCAAGTAGAGCTCGCGGTGTTCGGCGATCCAGCCGCTGTCGCTGGCCTCTTTGAGTTGCGCGACCCAACCGGCGTCATTGTCTTGCGTGTTCGAAGTGCTCATAGATCGTCCTGTCTTGATGATGGTTTGGAGGCGGGAATTTACTGGATAGTGCCCGCGCGCGACACCTGCCCCGCCGACAACAAAGGGAGCGAGGGCTGCACGGCCAAGCCATCCGCGGCGGGGCGCTAGCGCCGTCGCAGGCGGGCGCGCTTTGCCGTGCGCTGGCAGAAATCGTTCGGTTTGGTCCGCACCAAGGCAATGAATTCCGCGAGTGCCGGGTGGGCACGAAGCGCCTCGGCCGTGTGGTTGTGGCGCGCGAGTTCCGTTTCGGTCGGCAGGCTGTGGATTTGTCGATGGCAGATTGGGTGCAAGTCGGCGGTGGTCGTGCCACCCTTTCTATCGTTCGAGCGGTCGCGACCGGTCCGTCGTCGACGATGGAGCAGGCGGTGTTGACGCGCTTCATCGAGCTAGGCCATTTCGGGCGCCACTTGTAGCGTATGCGTGCGCTGTACCAGACGCGACGCATGAGCTTGCAGGAGGCGGCGGAAGATCTCGCCGGCGTCCTCGACCTCACGCTGACCGGTGCCGGACTGCACGCTGTGGGGATGCTGCCAGCGGGTGTCGACGATCAACAGGTGCTGGCGCGCCGCCGGCGAAGTGCTAAATGATGCGTACGCAGCCAGCAAGTGACGGTCGGCGAGCGCGACTGGCGAGCAGTCCTTTGAGGTGTCTTTTCAAGAGGTATTACAAGGAGGGAAGCGCGCATGAGCGTTCACAGTGGAAGTCGGCAGATTCTGATTCACGGCCTGATGCTCGTGCTGGTCGGATTGGTGTGGGGCTTGGCCGTGCCCAATACGCCGTACCCGAGGCTCGCCCTCGGCGCGCACATCCAGTTTGAAACCAACGGCCTGTTGTTCATTGCCCTGGCCACCCTGCTGCTGGCGCTGCCGCACCGGGTCGGGCGGCTGTCGGTCCGGGTGATGCTGCTCGCGGTCTGGTTGACCTGGGCCATGGCGCTGTCCGAGGTTGCCAATGCGTGGTGGGGCACCATCCAGATGTTGCCCCTTGCGGCAGCGCAGGCCGGCGCCACCGGGGGCGCGCCCTGGCAAGAAATGGTCGTCAAACTCGCGCATATCGGTGCGGGACTGGGGCTGATCGTTGCGTGGTCGTTGCTGGTCGTGGGCTTTGTGAAGCGCCCCCCTGACCAAGCATGAGCGCATGGGGCGAGGCGGGTCTTCTCCGCTGAGAAACGGCTGGCCGACGCTTGCCGCTGGGCGCCGATAACCGCCCTCGGCGTGCGGGCGCTCGCGGAATTCGTTTGCGCCTATGCCTCCGGGGCAGGCAATGGAGCACCCGCATTGCGCGCGTATTGATCTCACAGCGTACGTGTTTCATCGACCGGGGCTACGCTGGTTGGTGATGACGCCAGCGGGGGTAGCCTTCAAGGCCAACAGCGCTTGTGGACAAACAGTCTCCCATCAACGTGCTGGTCGTTGGCGCCGAGCAGGGCGTATGCGAACTGCTGGAGGACTATCTCGGCCATCACGGCTTTCTTGTGCTGTCTGCAACCGGCCACATTCAGGCGCGAGCGGTACTGGAACGACATCCGCCGCATTTACTCGTCCTGGATGCCGATCTGGAGGGCGATGACGGTTACTTGTTTTTGCGTTTTGTGCGCGCACATTTTGAAATCGGCATCGTGATGGTGTCGGCGTCCACCGCGACCGTCGACCGGATCGTCGGGCTGGAGGTCGGGGCCGACGACTACCTCGCCAAACCCTTTGATCTGCGGGAACTACGGGCGCGCCTGCACAACCTGACGAGGCGCTACGGACCAGGTGATCTGCGACAGGGTAGTCGGGGCCGTGTGATCGCACTCGGGCGAACACAGCTGAATCTTGATAGCCATCAACTTTTTGATGACAGCGGGCACGAAATTCCGCTGACCACTGCGGAGTTCAACCTCCTGCAGATTCTGGCCGCACGCCCCAATCGGCCACTGAGCCGCGACCAGCTGATGATGCTTACGCGTCATCGCGATTGGGATCCACTCGATCGCAGCCTCGACATCCAGATCGCGCGGCTCCGAAAGAAGATCGAACTTAAACCGGCGCAACCGTGTTTGATCAAGACCATTCGTGGCATCGGCTATATGTTTGTGCCGGAACGACAGCAATAGTCAGGTGCTCGCGCGCTGCTTACGAATCTGCAACAAGCGAGAAGCACTCACGATACATCAGGCGCGGACACTGCGAACAAGCCGGAAAAAAAGAAGCCGGCACTTCAATCTACGCAGGAGCAAGTGTCATGAATCAACTCACGCTGAAAAATCTCAGGGACCATCGATTCAATCAAGAAGACTTGTCGGCAATCGTGTTTGGCGTTCTTGGAATCGGCTTATGGGCCCTGCTCGTCTATGAACTGGCGACACATCTTTTACCTCCCAGCTTGTAGCCCTCATTCAGCCCGTCATTGAGGTCGATTACTCGTTGGGTTGGCAGTTAAACGGCCAGCTCAACGAGAACTTCATTACCCGCGCCATGGGCGGTCGCCCAATTTTTTCAGGCCCGATAACAGCCCGTGTTTACCCGCCCCTAAGCAAGACAGGATGCCTGGCCGGCTGCCGATTTCTTCAGCCCGCCGCGCCAAATTGCGTTCGAATTTCCTGTACGCTCGCACGGCACGCCAACGCGCGAGGCGGATGAGCGGGGCACCGGAGAATTTTTCCGGCACAACAACGTCAAGACCGAAATACACGGCCATAACACCCGGCCAAGTCCGGGACACGAGGGAGCACAGCATGGCGTACGAGAATTACCAAACCCTGTCCGTTCAGGTTCGCGGGCGCGTGGCCTATGCCACCATCAACAACCCGCCGGTGAACGTGATTACCCCGCCGCTTTTTGAAGACCTGCTGCGTCTGTCGCTGGAGCTTGAAGCAGACGACAACCTGCTGGTGTTCGTGCTCCGCAGCGCCAACCCGGAGTTCTTCATCGCGCACTTCGATGTGTCGTCGATTCTCGAATTCCCGATCGAAGGCGAGGCGAAACACGAGGATTACGCCAACGCGTTCTATCACGATATGTGCGAACGCTATCGCCTGATGAACAAGGTCACCATCGCGCAGATCGAGGGCCGCGTCGGCGGCGGCGGCTCGGAGCTGGCGATGTCCTTCGACATGCGCTTTGGCGTGCGCGGCAAGACCTTTGTCAACCAGATGGAAGTGCCACTCGGCATCCTGCCCGGCGGCACCGGCACCCAGCGCATGCCCAATCTGATCGGCCGCAACCGGGCGATGGAAGTGATCATGGGCGGCATCGACATGGATGCCGACACCGCCGAGCGCTGGGGCTATCTGAACCGCGCCTTCGAGCCCGGTCAGGCCGGTCCCTACGTGGAGTGGCTGGCCAACCGCATCGCCTCCTTCCCTGAAGAAGCCGTGCGCCTGACAAAGCAGGCGATCAATTCCTGCGACAAGCCGCTGGCGGAAGGGTTGCGCGACGAAAGCTATCTGTTCCAGCAGCTCTGCCGCACCGAGAGCGGTCAGCGCAACATGAAAAAATTCCTGGAAGTCGGCGGCCAGACGCGCGAAGGCGAACTGAAGATTCAGGAGCTCAACGGGCTGCTGGGTAATCTCGGCTGAGGGCAGGTTTGAAGTTTGGAAGGAGGCGCCGCGATGGCGCCTCCGTTTGCGCAGGCAGCAAGCCCTGGCTTGCGTTCATCGTCCAGAGGATTTGCAGCGTTCTACGGCAGCAATTCCACCGCATCCCCCACCGCGACTTCCCCCGGCGCCAGCACTTCCGCATAGGTTGCGAAACCCGGCGTGGCGTAGCCGGGCAGCAGGCCATCGGGCAAACCGGTTTTGGGTCGGGTGCGAATGAGGCTGCGCATCACATCCTGATCGCGCACGCCGCTGGCCGGATTAAGGCCAATCACGCCGCAGCGGGGCACTGCCGTGCGCACCCGCAGCAGCGCGGTGCCTACGCGCAGCTGCCGTCCGTCCCAGGCGTCTTCGGCATAGGGCTCCGGGTGATCCAGCACCAAGCCGGCGCGAAAGCGCGTGGCGTCGACGGCCGCGCCCACCTCGCTTGCCAGTTGGCGCAACGAGCCCGTGGTGGTGAAGGTGACCGGAAACACATCGATCGCGCCGCCGCGGCTCAAACAGCGAACCAGCCGTAAGGGACGACCGGCGTACTCGGTGAGCGCGGCGGTCCAGGGGCCGCCTACTTCCTGCACCTCGATTTGGCGCAGGCCGTAGTGGTCAATGGTCCAGGCCGCGCCGTCGGCGTGGGCCGGGCCTTCAAGCTCTCGCCCATCCGGCAGCTGAAGCGTGAAGCGCTCGGCCGCTGCCGCATAATCAAACTGCAGCGGAATGCTGCCAGCGTGACTATCTGAATTGATGAACTTGCCGTCGGCCTCGACCAGCGCAAACAAACGGTCGTGCCGAATGCCACCGGCATCGATCACCACGCGTTGGGGGTTCAGAAAGCGCGTGGCTTTGACATACGCAAGGCCCAGCTGATGAACGGTAATCATGAAAGTCTCCACCCTGAAGTAAGCCGCCACCGCGGCATAAGCGATGACGCGCCGGTCTACGCCGGATCGTCGGAGCGGTCCAGATCGTGCGCGAGATGTTTGCCGCCTTGCCAGAAATGCCAGGCCACCCATACGCCCAGCGCGCCAAACACGAGCAAGCTGTAACGCAGGCTGTCGGCGCCGAAGCGCGGCGCCAGCGCATCCGACACCGCGCCGATCGCCCACGGCCCTGCGCCCAGCCCGATGATGTTGGCGATCAGCAGCAAGATGGCCGAGGCCATCGCCCGCATGCGAAGTCGCACCAGCCCTTGCGCGTGCGCCAGCGTGCTGGCCTGCCAGAAGTTGGCGGCAACGGTGGACGGGATCAGGCACAGCATGGCGAGCACCGGAGATTCGACCAGGAAGGCCACCGCGCTGAAGGGAATCGCGACCAGAAAGGCCACCGACACCATCCACGCGCTCCAGCGAATATCGCGACGACCGAGGCGGTCGGCCAGCACACCGCCCACAAACATCGCGATGCCGCCCACCACCCCCATCAGCAGGCCCAGCCACAGACCAATCTCGGTGGTTTTGAGCCCATGGCTGCGGATCAGAAACGCCGGCAGCCAGGTGATCAGGCCATAACCGAGAAAACAGGCCAGTCCCGCCCCGAATGACAGATGCAGGAACGCGGGCCGACGCCGCAGGAAGCGCAGACTCTCCCGAAAAGACGGGCGCTCCCCGTCGTCGACGCGCGCGTCCGACAGGCCGCGGCGCGGTTCGGGCACCGTCAGTCGCACCAGCAGCGCCAGCGCAATGCCGGGAAGACCGACCAGAAAAAACGCTTTGCGCCAGCCAAAGGCTTCGTTAATCCAGCCGCCCAGAAACAGCCCGAACATCACGCCAAACGGAATGCCCAGCGCGTAAATGCCGATCGCCGTCGCGCGCTCACGCGGATGGAAATAATCCGAAATGATCGCGTGCGCCGGCGGACTGCAGCCGGCCTCGCCGATGCCAACGCCAATGCGCGCCAGCGCGAGATGCACAAAGTTTTGCGCCAACCCGCAGGCCGCAGTCATCGCGCTCCACAGCGCCAGGGAAATTGCGATGAGGTTGCGGCGATTCCCGCGGTCGGCCCACAGCGCCATCGGAATGCCCAGCGTGGCGTAGAAGGCGGCAAACGCGAACCCGGACAGAAAGCCCAGGGATTGGTCGGACAGTTGGAGGTCGCGCTTTATCGATTCCATGAGAATCGACAGGATTTGGCGGTCGATGAAGTTGAAGGTGTAAACCACCAGCAACACGCCGAGTACGTAATGACGCAGTGCTGACACCGGCCGAGCGCTCACGGTACTTGCGCCTTAATCTGCGGGGCCGCGGGTGATGCGCGTGAGGTCCGGGTTCACGTCAAAAATGACGGCACGGATGCCCTCAATCCCGAAACCGGTGAGCCGCGCGCGATGCATCGCCAGATAGGTTTCCGCGCTGCCCCGATCGCTGAACAAATAAATGCCACCCGCCATCTGCTGGGTCGCACACTCGGTCCAGATTTTCCAGATCAGCCCGGACTCGCCCGCAATGTGCTGCGCCAGATCTCCCAGCGCCGCGCTCATGTCGTTGCCAAAAGGACCCGCAAACGGAAAATCAACTTGCAGCAGAACGGCCATCCTGGAAGCTCCTCTGGCGCGGTAGTGCGCGTGGCGATGCTAGCCCTTGTGGGTCAGGATTGTCATCCGGACGGACGGCCCCAGGGTGCGGACCGCGCAAGGAGGACAAGCCCGCGGTGGGTTTCCGCGCCCGGCCGATCCGCGCAAAATGCGCCTCGCGCGAGCTGTCGCGCGCCCGAACACGCGGACGCCCCCCGCATTCATTTGCCCGCCTTCCCGGTTCGCCTTTCCTTGCTGCTATCGGAGATCCCCATGACCCATCGTATGCGCTTCGGCATTTTCCTCGCGCCTTTCCACGCCGCCGGCACCAACCCCACGCTGGCCCTGCAGCGCGATCTGGCACTCATCCAGCACCTCGATCATCTGGGCTACGACGAGGCGTGGATCGGCGAGCACCACTCGGCCGGCATGGAAATCATCGCCTCGCCGGAAGTCTTCATTGCTGCTGCCGCCGAGCGCACCAAGCACATCAAGCTCGGCACCGGTGTGGTCAGCGTGGGCTATCACCATCCGCTGTGGATTGCGGAGCGCATCGTGCTGCTGGATCACCTCACCCGCGGCCGCATCATGTTGGGCGTGGGGCCGGGCTCGCTGCCGACCGATGCCGCCATGATTGGCATTGAGCAGTCGGAAACGCGCGAACTGCTGGAGCAGGGTTTTGATCTCATCGTGCGCTTGCTGAAAGGCGATGAGCCGGTGAACTTCAAGAATCACCGCTGGGAACTGCGCGATGCGCATCTGCATCTGCGTCCTTATTCCAATCCGCTGTTCGACATGGCGGTGGCCGCCGTGGCTTCACCCTCCGGCCCGCGCCTCGCGGGCAAGCATGGCGTTGGGCTGTTATCACTGGGCGCCACGCAGAAAGACGGCTTCGACGCGCTGGGTCACCACTGGAACGTAATGGAAGAGCGCTGCGCGCAGTTCGGCCACGTCGCCGACCGCAACAAATGGCGGCTGGTGGGCATGGTGCACTGTGCGGAAACCCGCGACGAAGCGCGCCGGCAGGTGAAGTACGGCATCGAGCACTGGTTCCGCTATTTCCAGACCGTGGCCGCGCTCCCGCACATGACGGTCAGCGGCAACGATGTCGACGCGATGATCGACTTCGTCATCGAATCCGGCATGGGCGCCATTGGCACGCCGGACGACATCTGCGCGCAAATCGACGGGCTCTACACGCAGTCGAACGGCGGCTTCGGCGCCTTCCTGATGCTCGCGCACGAATGGGCCAACACGCAGGACACCGAGCGCAGCTACGAACTCATCGCCAAGTACGTGATGCCCCGCTATCAGGGCCAGGCGCAGGCCACGCTGAACGCCATCGACCGGGCACGTGCGCTGCGCACCGATTTGGTCGAGAAACAACGCGCGGCCATTGAAAGCGTGACGGCCAAACACGAAGCGGAAAAGGCAGCGCGTCAGGCCTAGACCAGTTCCGGATGAAGCCTGCAGCCCTGTCTTGCTGACAGCGGCCTGGCGGTGGTTGACTAGCGTCGCTGCCGCCGGGTGTTGCCTTTAATGCGTTCCGCGCTGAGGAAGCACACCCGCTGAATGAGCAGAAACTCACGCCCTCTGGGGACCGCGATGCCTAGCGCCAAGGCCAAAGGGGAAGCGCACCGCTGGACCAGCACGGTTAAATCCATGCTGGCGCTCGTCCTGCTGACGACGCTGCTTGGGCTTGCCACAAGTCCACCCGCGGTCGCAGCCGGCCCCGATCCGCGCTGGACGCTTACCCGCACAACTGCAGGCTGGGAGCTCCGCTGGCGGGGCAGCCGACCATTGCCGGTGGGCGGCGAGCGTCTGACGGTGCGGCAAAACGACCTGCGACTGGGATATGCGCGAGAAGATGGCAGCGACGCGGTGCTCCGCCTCAGCGCACCGCCGGCCTCGCTCGAGGGGCTTCAGTTGTGGCGCGGCACGCAACGGGTCGACGCCGCTAGCGAGGCCCAGCTCCGCAGCAGCGTGAGCGCCGAGGCGGCAGCAACGCTGGCAACGCCTTCAGTCGACCTGTTTGATCCCGGCACACCCGGCCCCTACCGCACCCGACGCTTGTCCTACCGTCTCACCCCGCTCCGCCTGGTTGACTATCAGGTCCCGAGCGAAGTGCTGGGCGAGGTGACGATCGGCGTCGGCGCGCCGAAGCAGGCACCGCTGGTGCTCATCCTGCATGGTCGCCACGCAACGTGTTTTGCGGGAGGACCGACCGGGCTCGACCTGCTGGCCTGGCCCTGCCCGGCCGGCTGGCAGCCCATTCCCTCCTACGCCGGCTATCGCGCCATTGCCGACCTGCTGGCTTCGCGGGGCAATGTGGTCGTTTCTATCTCGGCCAACAGCATCAACAGCCAGGATAACGATATCGACGACGCCGGCGCCGGCGCCCGCTCGACGCTCATTCGACACCATCTGCGACGCTTGGCCGACTGGTCGCGCAGGGGCGGTGACCCGTGGGGCGGGCGCCTGCGCAATGCGATCGACATGCGCCGGGTAATCCTTGTCGGCCATAGCCGCGGCGGCGAGGGCGTGGCCCGGGCCGCGATCGACAGTCGCTCCACTGATCCCTGGCGGATTGTCGGGCTGGTGCCCATTGCCCCGACCGCCTTCGGCGCCCAGACCCCGGCAGACCAACCCACGCTGGTCATCCTGCCGTACTGCGATGGCGACGTGTCCGATCTGCAGGGCCAGATTTATATCGACGGCGCGCGCGATTTGCTGCCCAACGATCGGGCCTTACGCAGCGCGCTGCTGGTGCGCGGTGCCAATCACAATTTCTTTAACGCCGAATGGACGCCGGGCCTCGCTGCCGCACCGGCAATGGACGACTGGCTGTTTACCGGTCGCGGCGATGAGGACCCTGCCTGCGGCAGCCTGAGTGGCAAACGTCTTAGCCCTCTCGCCCAGCAACGGGTGGGCGCCACCTACACGGCCGCACTGGTCCGCTTGGCGCTGGCCCGGCAGGACGGGGGCCTCTCCGAGATTGATGGGCGCCTGATGCGCCTGTATCTCGAAGGCGAGTTCGGCGCGCCGCTGTCTGCCGAGCGGGCGATTGTGCAGGCAAGCGCGCTGGGCGCCGACCGCGTGCTGTTGTACCGGCCGCGCCAGACGCGGGTCCCGACCACCGCCGGCGCCGTCACGGCGCAATGGTGCGCCGGCAGTTCAGCCAGCGGAGAGCCGAGTTGTCCGAGAACGGTCGCGCAGGCCTTCGGCGGCACGCCGCATTGGCTCGCGGTCAACGCCCTGAGCGCGGACCATTTGACCTGGCGGGGTTCGGGCAGCGTGCGCTTCAATCTCGAGGCGCCGACCGATCTGCGGGGCCAGAGTCTGCTCGACCTCCGCCTTGCCTTGGGCGGCGAAACCCCGGACATCGATGCCCGACTGCAGCTTGTCGATGCCACCGGCAGGGTGGCCACACTCCGCAAACCCGTGCGCCCCAGTTTCCCGCAGGCGGGTGATCCCTTTTTCACCAAAATTCTGGCCCGCACGATTAGCGCCGAACTGACCGGCCTCACACGGATAGACGTCAGCAAAATCGTCGCCATCAATCTCCTCATCAACAGCCGCAGCGGACGCGGCGTGGTGGGTGAAGCCTTTGTGCTCGACCTCGCGGCGCGTGGCCGCGACCTCCGCCAGGTAGAACCGCGCTTTGTGCCGCTCGCGACCGTGGAGACGGTCAGCGTGAGCGAAGGGGGCACGGGACCGCAGTTCGCCGCCGTCCCTATCCGCATCGATCAAGCGGTCACGCGACCCGTGACTTACTGGCTGGAAACCCCCGGCGCAAACTTCTTTGAGGCCAGCAGTTTCTCCAGCATCACGTTCCGGCCGGGCGGACCCACCCGACAGATCATCAACCTGCCTTACCAGGGCGACGATCTGCCGGTCGGCGACCAGAGCCTGCCGCTCAGACTCTTCGCCAAGCGCGGCGGGCTGGTGAGCGACTACATCGGTGGCGCGTTCATTCGCGAGGACGACCCGAAGCCGGTGCTGCGGCTCGTGCCGACGCCCCTGAGCGGCCCCGAAGGCACCGCGCTGACGATCACGGTGAGCATCGATAACCCGCTGAGCAGCGATATCTACGCCGCGGTGACCTTCCGGGCACCCGAGGGTGCGCTACCGGAAATGGACTCCGACGACATCCCGCCCGAGGTCTGGCAGCAGTGGGTCTCCTTCGACCCGCCCTCGCCGCCGCTCAAGCTCTCGGAATCCGCGGTCTTTCTCAGCCTGACTATTCCGGCGGGTTCGACCTCGGGCAGCATCGAAATCCCGCTACGCGCCGACGGCGTGACCGAAGGCAACGAAGCCTTCGGGATTAGCGTCTTCGATGGTTTTGGCAGCCTCATCGGCGAGCGCGACGGCGGGGTTAGCGACTAGCGTAGTCGGGGTTCCGCTACGGACCGATGGCGTGCGTGGACGCGAGAAAGCGTCCGGTCTTGAGGTCTACGATGCCCCCAACGGCAGCTTTGTGGGGAGCCGCAGTGGCACGGTTAGCGATTAGCGCGGGCAGATCAACCGCCCGGCGTCCGTTCATCGCGAAACCACGACAAGCTGTCGCCGTCGACCTCACCCATGTAAGTCACGAGCGTGCTGCAGGTGGACGCCTCTTCTGCCGTCCCGTCGCACTCGCCGAAAGTGCCGCTAAACCAGATCTCAAGACGGCCGTCGGCGTCCAGATCGCTCACGTCATCCACGGTGCCGGCGTCGTATTGATAGCCAAAGCGCCCCGGCACGCGGATCACCTGCAGGGCATCGGCCTTGATGACCAGCAAGACCCGCGAGCGCGCGCCTTCGCAGCCCAAGCTCGCCTCCTCAGTAGCCGTCTCCATGTCGATGTTCATGTCCAGCACCACCAGGGCGGGACCGCCGGCTGCCGCCTGCCAGCGCCGGGCGGCATACGGGCGCGAGCCGCAGCGTTCCCAGTCGGCCAATTGCTGAACCAGCGCCCCGCGCACGCGCGCAGAGGGGGCAAGTCCTGCGATGGACTCGGCGCTGAACGACTGCGCGGTGTAGCGCCCGGCCACCTGCTTGAGCGCAGGGGTTTGCGGCTGGCTGAGATAGCGCCGGCAAAGTGCCTGCTGCCAGTCCGGGACCGGCGCGTCCGCAGGCGTGAAACAGGACGCGCCCGACTGCGTCAGCCCGGTCAACAGGGCCTCGCGCCGGTGGCCCGCGAGCTGCGGCAGTAAATCGAGTGCGCGGGCGCGGGCCTGCTCGGCGGCAGGCGCGATGCCTCGCAGCCACTCGTAGTCAAAATCGGCGCAGGCCGGCCAGAACGCCGGGCTCGACCGCAGGCTGGCCAGCACAAACTCCGCGACCAGCGCGGGTCCGCCGGCCCGCAGATAGGGCAGGCTGAGGAAGCAGTCCTGTTGGTTCAGACGACGCAGTTCACCCAGCACTGCCGGGCGCAGGCGCGCGAGCTGCGCCGGGTCGCGCGGCGGCTGCCCCCAGGCGTCTGGTTGTGTCGCAACGGCAACCGGGCGGAGCTCGGTGAAGAGCACGCGCCAGGGGCTGATGGCCTCGTTGTGCTCGGCATTCACATCGTAGAACGCGAAACGCTGCACAAAGGGCGCGACCTGCTGCGCATGCAGCGCGCTCATCTGCGCGAGCGTCGTCGCCAACGCCTTCGGCGGCCAAGCCTGCGGGGCGGCGAGAATCGAGCGCAGTTGCGACTGCAGGAATGCCAGACGGCGCAGCCCCTCATCGAAGCGTCGCTGCCCGACCGCCAGTTGCGCATCCCGAGGATCGAAGCGACCTTCCAACGGGGGCAGGCCTCCGCCCGGATCCACCGTTGCCGACAGCCGCTGCAGGCGGCGCGCCAGTCCCAGATCTGCCGGACGCAGGCTGGCCCATTGGCGCAACAACAGCACGCAGTCGTCGGCGCCGCGCGCCGTACAGCCCACACGGTCCAGCGTGTCGGCGAAGATCGCGATCAGCGGCTTGATCAAGGGCACCGACAATTGCTGGAGGCGGGACTGCTCACGCGCATACGCCTCCAGCGTCTCGGCGTAGAGCCGTTCCCCGTTGCGTTCCCGCACGCAAAAGCCGAAATCGTATTCGGTAATCGACGACTGGCGCGCGCCCGGGGGCATCAACGGCAAACCATTGCCCGAGTGCGCGCGGGTAAACGGGGAGTCGTGCGGGTACAACCAGGCGCTTTGCGGCGTGCACTTCCACAGCGCAAAGAACATCCGCGACGTGGGCGGCCAGTTCTCGAACGGCCCCATCAACGGCACACGGCCGGACCACAACGTATCCTGCGCCCGCGCCGCGGCGAGGCTCTCCGGAAACCATTGTTCGACCCGCCGCAGCACCTCTGAGGGCTGCGCTACCGCCAACAGCCGGCTGCCGGCTTGCCCGGCAAATATCAGCGCATTGGCGCGCTCTATGTCCGACAGCCTCTGCCACTGCGCGGGCGTCTGGAGCAGGCGATCCACCAGCGCCGGCAGGCGGGGGTCCATCACGAAACGTGGCACCTCCGCGAAATCGATTTTTTGCATCGCCTCGATCTGCGCATGCGCCAGCGCCAGTTCTTCCGCGTTGAGGGGCGCGACGGGCGGGGTGGGGGCCGCCCTGTTGCTGAGCAGGACGAACACGCTCACCGCGAGAGTCGAGACCAGCCCGAACACGATGAGCAGCACGCGTCTGCGCGTGGCAGCTAAGTGCTGGGCCGCGAACGCCAGTTCTTCCGTGTAAAGCTGAGGGGCCCTCCATCGTAAGAAAGCCAAAAGAAACGGGCCGAACAGCGTCTAGAACAACATACCGCGGAGGAACGAGACCAGACGCTGCCAGATAAGTTGAAAGCGCATGAGCATGCCAGGCCCGCTCACGCCAGACCGCGGCGACGAAGCAGAACGACCGCTAGCGCAACCACCCGATCTCCCGCGCCGTCTTGGCCCCAATCACCGTCCGCTGAAGACTCGCCGCCTGCTCCGCCTGATCGGGCCCGACCGGCACCCGGCCCGCCATAATCTCGGCATAGCGCTGCGGGTAACGCGGTTCGCGCGCGGGCTCCGCAAAGCCGTCGGGATGCAGCGGCTGCCCGTTGCTGAGGTCGTATTTATCGGTGGCGCCGACCGTATGCAGCAGCTCGTGGGAAAGCACCACATTGTTCTGCGCGTTCATGCCCGGGCTGGCGAACAGGTTGACGACGCCCAGCAGGCCTTTCTGCAAGCCGGTCGAGTGGGCGAGCTGCGGGGTGCGCGCCGGGTCGTGATACAGCAGGAACAGGCGCACCTGCTTCCACTGCCCGGTGTAGGTATCGTGGCGCCACGCCCACCAGCGCAAACGCAGGCTCCAGATGATGACCGACAGCCGGTTGCCGCTGCGCGGCAAGGGCGGCGGCAGCGCGTTCACCCGCGGCGCGAGCCGAAAATCGACCGGCACCGTGCGCGGCAACTGCCAGCGCATGCCCTGCGCGGCGATGAATGCCGCGACCGGCTGAAAACGCTCGACGTCGAGCGCCTGCAGGTAACGCTCGGCAACCTCGCTGCCGTCGGCGTTGATTGGGTACACCGCCACCACCAGCGGTCCGATCCAGTCGGTGGCGTTGCGCCGATCGCGCCAGGCGCCCAGCGCCACCCCGATCAGCACCAGCAGCAAGACGGTAATTCGCAGGACCTTCCACATGTTCGTCTTACCACCACTCAGCGCATGCCCTTGCGCGGAGTATGCCAGCGCGGCCTTACCAGCGGTCGGTCAGAATCAGCAGCCCGGGAATCCAGCAGGTCAGCACGCCAACGCCGATGGTCGTAAACGGCAGCGCGCGCCCGAAGTTCGTGCCGTGCGCATTGGCGAGATAGGACATGAACCACAGCACGCCCCAGATCAGCCAGAAACTGCCGAAGCGGACGTCGCCGGCCATGAAGGTCACCAGCGCGCAGGGCACGGTGGTCACCGCCACAAAAAAGCAGAACCAGCCGAAGGCGCGCATGTCGAGGTTCAACCACAGACAGGTCGCGGCGAAGAGATAGGTGAAGGTGAACAGGAAGAACTGCGCGACGGTGAGATAGTCCGCGTTGCTTTCGGCCCGCGCGAACAGCAGCAGGGTTGCGATCAGGGCAAGGCCGCCGACCATGAAATTGAGCACGGCCATCGAGCGGGTTTCGACCCGCCCCAGCCCGCCCATGCCGTTGA
>Ga0255091_1000475_pt1 | contig 15382 bp, 14 predicted proteins | sample Colum_Yuk_RepB_8_2_FD_188439 | JGI IMG/M metagenome (GOLD analysis project Ga0255091, IMG submission 188439) | Freshwater microbial communities from Columbia River, Oregon, United States - Colum_Yuk_RepB_8d | ecosystem: Environmental > Aquatic > Freshwater > River | place: USA: Oregon... | reverse complement strand
ATTGCGAAAATCGGGGATGCGGCAAACGTCCCACAAAAGCTGCACCCGCTTTGGCCCGGTGAGTTTGTGTTGCACCTCGGGCATGGCGGCCAGCGCTTTCAGGGCCAGCACATCATCGGCATCGCGGGCGCGGGTCAGCCACGGGTCATTCGTGTGCCGCTCAAGACTGGCGATCAGCTTTTCCGCCGTGCCGAAATCAAGGTCATGATTGCGCCAATGCAGTTTGCGGATCGGCTCAAAGCGGTGCTCTTCAATGGCTTCGATGACCTCTTCGTCAAAGGGCCGGGCCTCGCCCGTGACGCCGAAGGTGCCGTTTTCTGTGTGCCGCCCTGCCCTCCCCGCGATTTGCGCCAGTTCCTGCGGGTACAGCGCGCGCATCCGGCGGCCATCAAATTTCGCCGTGGCCGAAAAGGCGATGTGCTTGATATCAAGGTTCAGCCCCATGCCGATGGCATCGGTGGCAACCAGATAATCGACATCACCGTTTTGATACAAAGCCACCTGCGCATTGCGCGTGCGGGGCGACAGCGCCCCCATCACGACCGCGCAGCCGCCCTTGGTGCGGCGGATCAACTCGGCGATGGCATAGACGTTTTCGACCGAGAACCCCACGATGGCAGAGCGTTCCGGCATCCGGCTGATCTTTTTCGATCCGGTATAGGTCAGCTCTGAAAAGCGTTCGCGTTTCAGGAAGGTGACCCCAGACACCAGCCCGGCAATCGCGCTGCGCATGGTTTCGGCGCCCAAAAACAGGGTTTCGTGCAGGCCCCGCGCCCTGAGCAGACGGTCGGTAAAGACATGGCCGCGGTCAGGGTCGGCGCAAAGCTGGATCTCATCCACGGCGACAAAATCGGCCCCAATGTCCAAGGGCATCGCTTCGACAGTGCAGACCCAATATTGGCAGCGCTCCGGCACGATGCGTTCTTCGCCCGTGACCAACCCCACCACCGAAGGCCCGCGCAGGGCCACGATCCGGTCATAGACCTCGCGCGCCAAAAGCCGAAGCGGCAAGCCGATGACACCCGTGCGATGGGCCAGCATGCGTTCGATGGCGTAATGGGTTTTGCCGGTGTTGGTCGGCCCAAGGACCGCCGTCACCCGGGCGCGGGCGTCCATGTGCTGGGGTTCCTAAAGTTCGTGGCCTTCAAGATCGGTTTCGATCTCATTGATGGCGTCCGATACCCCGGCGGCATGGGGATGTATAGCCAGAACGGCCTTCCAGACCTCCAGCGCCTTTTCCGGCTCGTCCAGCTCTTGAAAAATCATCGCCAGCCCTTCCAGCGCGCCGAAATGCCGGGGGTTCAGTTGCAGGGTCTTGCCGATATCGGCCAGCGAGGGGCCGATCTGGCCCGTCTGATAATAGGCCGTCGCCCGCGCATTCCAGCCTTCGGCAAAATCAGGGGCATGGTCGATCAGGGCGGTGAAATGTTCAATCGCCGCGGTCATGTCGCCCGCCGCCATGGCCTCTTGTCCGCGCTCCAACAAAAGATCCATCGCCGGAGAGCCGGATTTCGACCATTCGATCCAGATCTCCTGCTCGATTCGCGCCGCCTCTCGCGCGTCGGCGGTCTTCAGCTTGTCAAAAAGCCCGTCCAGCTTGTCCGTTTGACCAAAGACCGGCCCCGCAGCCATCATCAGCGGCAGAAATGCCGCAAGGATAAGGTTGTGAAGACGGGGCCAAACTTTCATAACCTGAGCGTAATCTATGGGGCGGAAAACTCCAGCCCCCTGATGTTTGACGCGCCTTCACGATGGAGAGATGGATGAGCGATGTGATTTCGGTGGCGGTAGCGGCGCTTGGCGCGAAGATGGCGGGCGGCTTTACCGCCGGTGTCGCCAAATTCGTCATCCCCGGCGAAGGCGCGATCATGGCCGATGCCGATGGCGTGCGCGCCGGTGACGATCCGGCCGATGTGACGCTGACCGCCAATGCCGAGGTGTTCCGCGCCATTTTGGAAGGCGAGATGAACGCCGCCAGCGCCTTTATGTCCGGCAAGCTGACCGTCGATGGGTCCATGGGCTTGGCGATGCAACTCGGCGCGGCGCTGTCGTGACATCCGAGGCCCCGTTTCACGCCAAACTGGCAGATGGTCCGGCGGGTGGTTTTGCCCGCTGGCTGCAAACGGCGGATGGGGTGCAGATCCGCGTCGGTGTCTGGCCAGAGGGGGGCACCAAAGGCACGGTGTTCTTGTTGCCCGGCCGCACGGAGTACATTGAAAAATACGGCCGCGCAGCCACTGATCTGGCCCAGCGCGGCTATGCCACCGTGTCGATTGACTGGCGCGGCCAAGGTCTGGCGGATCGACCGCTGGATGCCCAATTGACCGGCCACGTCGATGATTTCGGCGAATATCAGCTGGATATGGACGCGGTGCTGACCTTTGCCCGCGCCGAAGGGCTGCCTGAACCGTGGTTCATGTTGGCCCATTCGATGGGGGGCTGCATCGGGTTGCGCAGTCTGATGGGCCAACACCCGTTCAAGGCGGCAGCCTTTTCGGCACCGATGTGGGGGATTTTGATCGCGGCCTGGATGCGGCCAATGGCGATGGCGCTCTCCAGCGCCTCGCGGTGGCTGCGCTTTGACGACCGGCTGGTGCCGGGCACCAAAGAGACGACCTATGTTCTCAACAGCCCGTTTCTGGCCAACAGCCTGACCACCGACCCCGAGATGTGGGATTACATGCGCCAACAGGCGCTGGCCTGCCCCGAGCTTGTGTTGGCGGGGCCGTCCTTGGGCTGGTTGCAGGCGGCGCTGAAGGAATGTCATGCGCTGAGCCTGCTCGCCTCACCCGATCTGGCGGTGGTCACCGCGCTGGGGCTGCAAGAGCGGATTGTGGACACGGGCCCGGTGCATGCGCGCATGGCACGCTGGCCGAAGGGCACGCTGTCGCTCTACCCCGGCGCCGAGCATGAGGTGATGATGGAACGCCCCGCCACGCGCGAACGATTCTTTGACGAAGCCTGCGCGCTGTTTGATCTGCACCTGTAAGCAGCGCCGGAATTTTGCAAAATTCCGAACCATTTTCTTGCAAGAAAAAGCTGTCACGCCCCCAGCGTGATTTGCGTGAACCCGTCACGCAGCGCGCGGGACCATGCCTCGGACATGGCGCGAAACGCGGTGTCGCCAGCTTCGATCCGGCGCTGACGCGTCACCTTGCATTCATCGCGTTTGATGACGCACAGATCCAAAGGCATGCCCACCGACAGGTTCGAGCGTAAGGTCGAATCCATCGACAAAAGCACGGCCTTTTCGGCATCCGCCAAAGGCGTGGCCATCTTCACCACCCGGTCAAGGATCGGCTTGCCGTATTTATGTTCGCCGATTTGCAGAAACGGCGTGTCTTCCGTCGCTTCGATGAAATTGCCCTCGGGGTAGATCAGGAACAGCCGCATCGCGCCGCCCTTCCTTTGGCCCGCGACGATCATGCTGGCTGTCGCGGCCTGCCGCATCGAGGCCAGCTTTTCGTCAACCTCACCCCGCACCGTGCTCAACATGCCGCCGATGATTGAGGCAACCTTCAGCATGGTCGGCGCCTTCATGATCGAGGTTTCTTCCGTCGCCTCGGGGTCTTCGATCGCTTCCCGCAGACGGGCAAGGGTGGTTTGCGTGATCGAAAGGCTGCCTGCGGTCATGATGGTGATGACGCGCTCGCCCGGCTCTTCAAAATGGAACATTTTGCGATAGGTCGAGATGTTATCCAGCCCCGCATTGGTGCGGGTGTCCGACAGGCACACCATGCCTTCGTTCAGCAGCAGTCCCACGCAATAGGTCATCATCGCCTCCGGTTTCGCGGCGCGACCCTATTGGGCTTGGCTTTGGATCGCAACCGTCACATCCATGCTTTCCGCCCCCATGCCCCGCGCAATACCCTTGATCGGTGCGGCCTCTGCCGCATCAAGACCCGAACCGAGCCGGATATAGCGATCATCCGGGCAGCAGCGATTGGCCGGATCGAACCCGATCCAACCATAGCCCGGCACATGCAGTTCGGCCCAAGCATGCGAGGCCTCGTGCGGTTGGCCATCTTGGGACGAAAAAAGGTATCCCGCGACATAGCGCGCTGGAACGCCAAGATGGCGGGCGCAGGCGATCAACGCCTGCGCATGGTCTTGGCAAACGCCTTCGCCCTGCGCCAGCGCTTCGGCTGCGGTGGTATGGGAATGGGTGCTGCCGGGGCGATAGGCGATGGCGCCCGCCACGGCAAAGGCCAGGGCGTGGGCTTGACTTAAGGGATCATCCTGCGTCGCCGTCTCGGCCAAGGCGCGCAGCGGCGCATCCGCCTTGGTCGCAGCTGTGTCCCGCAGATAGGCCAACGGCGGCACCAACTCGCGGTGGCCGCGCAAGACGCCGGCAAGGTCGTGGGTCTCCACCTGCCCCTGCACCCGCACCTCAATGGCCGATACCGGGCCTTTGACCGTCCAGCCCTGCACCCAGTCACCGGCGCCGTCGCGAAACGCCCCCCCCATCTCGCCGCCAGAAACGGTGACAGTCCAGCCCAACACCCGCTGTCCGTCAAACCGCGCGGGCGTCAGGCGGTGGCTTTGCACCACGGCGCGCACCGGGATGTCATAGGCATAGCGGGTCAAATGATCGACGGTCAGCAGCATCACATGTCCCCCGAGAGATAGCTGTCACGGATAACGCCGCCCAAGGCCGCACTTTCCGTGATGAAGCGGGTCAAAAACTCGTGCAGGCCTTCGTCAAAGATATGATCGGTCGACAGCCCTTCCAGCCCCGCCAAAAGATGCGCGCTGGCGGCCTGCGCCGGGGTTTCGCGGCCATAGGCCTTTGCAAGTCGCATCAGGTGGTTGTTCAGCCCCGCCACGCAGGTGATCAGGCTGCGCGGGCTTTGCGGGTTCAAAATAAGAAAATGCGCGATCTTGGCCGAGGTCACCTCGCCGCCATAGGCCCAGTGAAACGCCCGATGCGCGCCAAGCCCCCGCAGCAGCATCAGCCACTGGTCATTATCAAGGCCGGTTCCGATGTATTCGGCGCGCGGCAGCAGGACGTAGTATTTCACATCCATCAGACGCGCGGTCGCATCGCCGCGTTCCAGATAGTAACCGATGTTCAGAAAATTGAAGCCGTCATTGCGCAGGATCGTGCCGTCGATCGCCCCCCGCACCATGGCGGCCTGCTTCATCACCCAATCGGTCAGGCGCGAAAGCTCCGCCTTTTCGCGCCGCGCCTCGATCTGGCGCAACTCCTGAAAGGCGGTGTTCAACGCATCCCAAACCTGCTGCGTCAAAGCGGTACGCACGATGCGGCCATTTTCCCGCGCCGCCGTCAGGCAACTTGCCACCGAGTTCGGGTTGTCGCGGTCGAAAAACAGCCAACTTTCGATGGCTTTCTGATCGGCCGCGCCATATTTCGCGGCGTATCCCGTGGCACTGCCCGCCGCACGAAGCAGGCTGTCCCAATCGCTGCGATACCCCACGGCAGTGGGCAAAAGCGCAATCCGCGCCCCGACCTCCAACAGTCGCGCAGCGGTTTCGGCGCGCTCCATATAGCGGGCGATCCAGTAAAGATTGTCGGCGGTTCTTGAAAGCATCTGTCTTACTCCGCCAAAACCCAAGTGTCCTTGACGCCGCCGCCTTGCGACGAGTTCACCACCAAGGACCCCTCCTTCAGGGCCACCCGCGTCATGCCGCCGGGGACAAGCTCAATCTTCTCGCCCACCAGACAGTAGGGCCGCAGATCCACATGGCGGGGCGCGATCCCCTCTTCGACAAAGGTCGGCGTGGTGGACAAGGCAAGCGTCGGCTGGGCGATGTAATTGCTGGGGTCCGCGACAATGCGGGCGCGAAACTCCTCGATTTCGGCCTTGGTGGATTTCGGACCGACGAGCATGCCGTACCCACCAGAGCCGTGAACCTCTTTCACCACCAATTCCCCAAGATTGGCCAGCACATGGCCAAGATCGTCCTTCTCGGCGCATTTCCACGTGGGGACGTTGTTCAGGATTGGCTCTTCGCCCAAATAGAACCGGATCATTTCCGGCACATAGGTGTAGACGGCCTTGTCATCGGCCACACCCGCGCCGGGGGCGGAACAAATCGTCACCCCGCCCGAACGGTAGACATCCATCAGCCCCGGAATGCCCAACATGCTGTCAGGCCGGAAGCACAGCGGATCAATGAACGCATCATCAATGCGGCGGTAGATCACATCCACCCGCTTTGGTCCTTGGGTGGTGCGCATGTAGACAAAGGCGCCATCGACAAACAAATCCGCCCCTTCGACCAGTTCGACCCCCATCAGGTCCGCAAGGAAGGAATGTTCGTAATAGGCCGAATTATAGTGTCCCGGTGTCAAGATCACGATGGTCGGGTCACGCTCGCATTTGGCGGGCGCAACGGATGCCAACGTGCGGCGCAGCAGATCCTGATAACGGTCCACGGGTTCGATGCGGTTTTCGCGGAAAAGATCGGGGAACATCCGCATCATCATCTCGCGGCTTTCCAGCATGTAGCTGACACCGGACGGCGTGCGGCAATTGTCCTCCAGCACATAGAAATCGGTCGGCCCGGTGCGCACGATGTCGATGCCGACAATGTGGGAATAAACCCCCTTTGGCGGCACAAAGCCGACGACGGCACGCTCATAGGCCTCGTTCTGATAGACCAGATGCGCCGGAATACGGCCCGCCCGCACAATCTCGCCGCGCCCGTACACATCGACCAGAAAGGCATTCAACGCCCGCGCGCGCTGCTTGATACCACGGTCCAGCTTGGCCCATTCCTGGCCCGTAAAGACGCGGGGGAACATGTCAAACGGGATCAAACGGTCTGGATCGCCCCCCTCTCCGTAGACGGCAAAGGTGATGCCGATCCGCCGAAAAAGCGCCTCTGCCTCGGCCTGTTTTTCCAGCCGCCGATCAGCGGGCATCGAGGCCATCCAATCCGAAAGCCGGGCATAGGGCGGTCGCACCTCTCCGCCTTCATACATCTCGTTGAAATAGCTGGTCATGGCCTGCCCCTTTCGTCGGACTTGGTGCCAGTAAAGGCGGGGGTTCGCGAATGGTAAAGCGCTTCCCCACCCCAACCTGCATTTTCTGTGGCATCTGCCCAAAAATCAGGCAGGCGCACTTGGGCCGCGCCTGCCCCTTGCCGTTCCCCCCCTCGCACCCCTAGATGGGAACAAAGAATTATGAGGTTTCCCATGCACCCCCTGCCCCGTCTTGGCCAAAAGCGCCCGGTTTTCGACGCCCGTTCAGGCTCCAACAGCTTTGGCGATCTGCCGGAATGGGATTTGACCGACCTTTACCCCGGCCCCGATGCCCCCGAGGTGGAGCGTGACATGGCTTGGGTCGACGCCGAAACCACCCGGTTCGAGGCCACCTACAAGGGCAAACTCGCGGGCCTTGATGCTGCAGCCATGCTGGCCTGCGTTCAGGCCTATGAGACGATCGACGTGACCGCGGGTCGCCTGATGTCCTACGCCGGCCTGCGCTATTATCAAAATACCATGGATTCTGAACGTGCCAAGTTCATGGCCGACGCGCAGGACCGCATCACCAATGCCACCACGGCGCTGGTGTTCTTCAGCCTTGAATTCAACCGGCTGGACGATACGCTTTTGGCCCGCCTGATGGCCGACAACGCTGACCTCGCCCGCTACAAGCCGGTTTTTGACCGCATGCGCGCCATGCGCCCGCACCAGTTGTCGGACGAATTGGAAACCTATCTGCACGATGCCTCGGTCGTGGGGTCCAGCGCTTGGAACAAGCTGTTCGATGAAACCATGGCGGGGCTGATGTTCACCGTGGCGGGCGAAGAGGAAGACCTGAACTTAGAGGCCACGCTGAACCTTCTGACCGATGCCGACCGCGCGAAGCGCGAGGCGGCAGCCCGCGCACTGGCAACGGTTTTCGACAAGCACATCAAGCTTTTCGCCCGCGTTCACAACACGCTGGCCAAGGAAAAGGAAATCGACGACCGCTGGCGCAAGATGCCCTCGGCGCAGCATGCGCGGCACCTGTCGAACCATGTGGAACCCGAAGTGGTCGAGGCCCTGCGCAATGCGGTGGTCGCGGCCTATCCCAAGCTGTCGCACCGCTATTACCGGCTGAAGGCCAAATGGCTGGGGCTGGATCGTTTGCAGGTCTGGGACCGCAACGCACCCTTGAACCTAGAGCCGCCGAAGACCGTCGGCTGGGCCGAGGCGACCGATACCGTGCTGTCGGCCTATGCCGCGTTTGATCCGGAAATGGCCAAGATTGCCAAGCCCTTCTTCACCGATGGCTGGATTGATGCCGGCGTCAAACCCGGCAAGGCCCCCGGCGCCTTTGCCCACCCGACTGTGACCACGGTTCACCCCTATGTCATGCTGAACTACTTGGGCAAACCGCGCGATGTGATGACCTTGGCGCATGAGCTGGGCCACGGGGTGCATCAGGTTCTGGCGGCAGGTCAGGGCGAGCTGTTGTCCTCGACCCCGCTGACGCTGGCCGAAACCGCATCGGTCTTTGGCGAGATGCTGACCTTCCGCCGTCTGCTGGACACCGCGAAAACCAAGGCAGAGAAAAAGACCCTGCTGGCGGGCAAGGTTGAAGACATGATCAACACGGTCGTGCGGCAGATCGCGTTTTATGACTTTGAATGCAAGTTGCACGCGGCCCGCGCCGAGGGAGAATTGACCCCTGACGACATCAACGCGCTGTGGATGTCTGTTCAGGCGCAGTCGCTTGGCGATGCCTTTGATTTCATGGATGGATATGAGACCTTCTGGGCCTATATCCCACATTTCGTGCATTCGCCCTTCTACGTCTATGCCTATGCCTTTGGCGACGGTTTGGTGAACGCGCTTTATGCGGCTTACGAAGGTGGCCTGCCGGATTTCGTGCCAAAGTACTTCGAGATGCTGAAAGCCGGCGGATCCAAGCATCACAAAGAACTGTTGGCGCCCTTTGGTCTGGATGCCTCTGACCCGAAATTCTGGGACAAGGGCCTGTCGATGATCGCGGGCTTCATCGACGAATTGGAAGCGATGGAAGACTGACGCCGCCGAAAGACCGCCAAGGCGATCATGGGCAGGCAAACGCCGGCCCATGGCATGTCATCTGGTTCAGCCTTGCAGGTGCTGCGCCAATTCACTGTAGGGCAGGTTCAACAGATCCTTGTGCAACTCGACCGTCACTTTGCCAGCCAGTGATTTCGGCAAGGCATCCCGCAAAGCCCCCAGCATCTTTGGTCCAGCCGCGATCACAAGCGCATCCGCCTTTGCAACCGGCCAGAACCGTTCCAGCGCCTCGACCGCATGGCGTGCCATGACCGCCCGCCCCAAAGCCTCGCGGTCGCTGGCCTCGCCGCCGACCACAAAACTTGCGCCCCTTGGGCCGCTGTGACTTTGCGAGCCGTCCCTTAAAAAATCACGTTCGACATCGCCAAGTGACGCCGCTGTGCGATGGGCCAGCTTTTGCAGGCTGCGTGGCTCTGACCCGGTATAAATTGAAAATTCCCCTTCAGAGGCAAGAAGATAAAGGGTGGTTCGACTTGTCATGACTGTCTCCTCCCGAAATGTCGGCAAAAACACCGATCCGGGAAGTCTGGACCAACACGATTCGCAGCGCCTTGATCCCGCTCAATTCTGTTGCGATGCGAAAGGCACAAGGCAAAGGCCGTTCAAAACAGCGCCCATGGGGCGGCAGGCAAACTGCTGTCACACCGCCAATCGGGGCATGGTTGTAACGAAGGCCCGCATCAAGCCGACAGCGCCATGCCCGCAAGTTTTGCGGCCACCCGCGCCCCAAAATCGGGCGCGCGGGGATCATGGCACATCTGCCCGTAATACCAGCCGATATAGGCCCTGAAAGGCCAGTCGCCCGCCGCTGCCCGCGCCTCGGCCCGGACTATTGCAGTCTCCATCTCGCGCCGCCTGTGCACGATTTCGCAGATATGATGAAAATCGGTATCGCCGCACAGAACCACGGGCCGCTCATGCAGCATCGCCTCGATCCCGACGGCAGAATTGATGGTGACGACGACATCAGCTTTGGCCAGCAAGTCATGAATATTGCCAAGAAAAATCCGAAGTCGTGCATCCTTTCGGGATTGCCGCACCAGCCAATCCAATGTCTCTGGCGTCTTTTCCTTGGGATGAGGTTTGACCACCACCGGGCGGGGATCGCCGAGGTCCAACAGCGCCTTTATCATCTGGCGCGGCGTCAGGTGGCAGGTTTCCCCCACATCGCGGTTGTCTTCGGTCTGCAAGAAGACGGCGATCGCATGGTCAGGGGCGTCGATCACCCCCTGAGGCTGGTCGTAATGCGACTTGCGTCCCCCCACCATGCGGGCGCGGATTTCGTCAAAAATCGTCGCATCGGCGGCAGGATCGGGGCCGGGCTGAAAGGGCGTGGCGGCAATCGAGGAAAACAGCCGAAACCCACAAGGGTCCAGCGTGAAGAATGGCTCGATATAGGCCTTGCCCGCGTTCAGCACCCGCGGGTGGCGGATGCGGGCGTGGTGGACGATGTGAAAGCCGCGGTCTGCCTCGACCCGCGCCAAGGTTTGCGCGGGGTCCAGCGTCACCACCGCGACCTCTAGCCCCTCGGCCTCCAGCGCCTTGGCCAGTGTGCCGTAAAACTGCCGCATGGCCCAAGCATGGGCGCGGATCGCCTCAGGAACGTGCAGCGTAACCGCCGCCGTCAAATCGTGACGTCCACCGCCTCGCGGTAAGCCCAGTCGATCATGGCTTGCGTGCCTTTGGCATTCTCCAACGTCCAAGCAAACGGGGCGCCTTCGCGGACAGATCGACCAAAGGCCTCGACCTGAAGTTGATACTGATTCAGCGCCGGGAAGCGTTCGATCAGCGTGCGGTTGCCGCCCTTGTGCAATTCGATTTCCGCCATGTCATTGACCCCGGCATTGAAGGGGCCACCCTCAAGCCGGATCATGCCCGTGGTGCCTTGGAAGGTCACGACCTGGCGGTTATAGGCGCGCATCGTGGTCATGGAATTGTAGGTATAGCGCCCCGCCGGGCCTTGCATGGTGGCGGCCACCTGCGCCCAAATCTCGACCCCTTTTTCGCGGATGACGCGGGACGACAGATCAACCGGCTCTGCCCCGGTGACAAAGCGGGCCGAGCCAAAGGTGTAAACCCCAATGTCGCGCAACGACCCGCCGCCGGTTTCGGGGCGGTTGCGGATATTGCCACCATCATCAAGGAAGAAAGAAAACTGCGCATCGACGTGGCGCAGGGTGCCAATCTCGCCGGCCGCGATCCATTCGCGGGCGCGCTGCCATTGCGGGTGATGCACGATCATATAGGCCTCGGCCGCCACAAGGCCGGTGCGGTCACGGGCCGCGATCAGCGCGTCAATCTCGGGGGCGTGCAGCGCGATGGGCTTTTCGGTCAGCACATGCTTGCCCGCCTCCAGCGCCTTCAGCGTCCATTCGACATGCAGATGGTTCGGCAGCGGGATGTAGACCGCTTCAACGGCGGGATCAGCAAGCAGCGCCTCATAGGTCTTCACATGGCGCGCGGCCGGGGCAAAGGTCTGAAACCCTGCCACCTTTTCAGCGCTGGACGAGGCGACGGCCACCAGTTCCGCCCCATGGGCCGCATGAATGGCCGGCCCCATATGGCGCAGTGCAAAGTTCGATGCACCCAGAATACCCCATTTGACGGTTTTCATATCCTGCCCTCCTGCGTTCCCCTCTCAAGGTAAGGGAGAGGCAGGCGCAAGACAACTAGCCACGCACGAGAAGCGACTTGGCAAAGGCGTAAAGCAACACGCCCGAATAGGCCACCGTCAGCGCCGACAGCACCGCCCAAGGGTAGCGCAACAACAAAACGACGATCGCGATGGCGGCAATGACGACAAAGGCGGCACGGTCGGTCGGCACGCGCACGGCCTTCAGCGACGGGGTTGGCAGACGCGAGATCATCATCAGGCCAACCAGCACCAACCAAATCGCCAGCAGCGGCCAAGGCGCCATGGGCCATTCGGGAAACTGCCAAGCGATATAAAGCGGCGCCATGGCCAGCATCGCACCTGCGGGCGACGGCACGCCTTGGAACTTGCCCAAGCGGGCAAGGCCAGCCGCCACCTCGTTGCCGATGTTGAACCGGGCAAGCCGCAACACCGTGCAGACGACATAGATCAAGACCGCGCCCCAGCCAAAGTCATTGCCAGCCGGGAAGGCCCAGTAATACATCAAAAAGCCGGGAGCGACGCCGAAATTCAGAAAGTCCGCCAGCGAATCCAACTCGGCACCGAGAGGGCTTTCGCTTTTCAAGAACCGCGCCAGACGGCCATCCAGCCCATCCAAAACGGCCGCCAGCAAGATCATCACCACAGCGGCAGAAAAGAACCCGGCTGCCGAAAACCGGATTGAAGCAAGGCCCGCACACAGCGCGCCCACCGTCATCATATTGGGCAACAGCTGCACCAAGGACATGTCACGCCGCGCGCCGCGCCAGCGCTTCAGGTCGGCCTTTTGCTCCCCCTCTGGCAGCGCGCCCATCTTATTCGCTCCGTGCCAGACGCGCAGGCAGATTGCGCGTCAGATCTGCGATCACGGTTTCACCTGCCACCATGGTCTGCCCCAAGGCAACCTGCGGCTCCACCCCTTCGGGCAGGTAGACATCCAGCCGCGAGCCAAAGCGGATCAGGCCAAAGCGGTCGCCCATGCGCAGGGATTGGCCAACGCGGGTGAAGCAGACGATCCGGCGGGCAACCAGCCCGGCAATTTGCACCACGGCCACCTTGCGCCCATCGGCCAACTTGATCGCCAACGAGTTGCGCTCATTGTCAGAGCTGGCCTTGTCGAGCGAGGCATTGAAGAATTTGCCCGGCCGGTAGGCGATGGCGTCGATCTGGCCCGCAACCGGCATGCGGTTCACATGGCAGTTAAAGACGTTCATGAAGACCGACACGCGCAACAGCGCCTCTGGCCCCATGCCCAACTCGGCAGGTGGCACCGCCCGTTCAATCAGCGAGATCACGCCATCGGCGGGCGACACGATCAGGCCTTCGTCCAAAGGCACCGAGCGGATGGGATCGCGGAAGAAGTAATAGCACCAGACGGTCAGACCAAGGCCGATCCAACCCAAAGGTGCGCAGATCCAGAACAGCACAGCCGTCACCGCGCCGAAAATGGCGACAAAACGCCAGCCCTCGGGGTGCATGGGTTTAAGGAAGGTGTCGAGCATGTTCATTGACTGGTAACCTTTGAAGTTTCGGCCCCGGTCCTATCGACTTGGGGCGCGCGGAGCAAGGAAAACCCCACGCGCCGATGCCGATGACGGCACGGCCCTTAGACCGGCACCGTCATACCCTTGCCCTTGGCAAGCTCGCGCATGCGGGCTTGCAGCTTTTCAAAGGCGCGCACCTCGATCTGGCGGATGCGTTCACGGCTGACACCGTAGCTTTCCGACAGGTCTTCCAGTGTCACCGGCTCATCCGACAGGCGGCGCTTGGCCAGAACATCGCGTTCGCGGTCGTTCAGCACCTCCATCGCTTTGGTCAGCAGGCCAAGGCGGATGTCCATTTCATCTTTTTCGGCGTAAGCTCCGGCCTGATCGCTGTCCTCGTCTTCCAGCCAATCCTGCCACTGGCTGCCGCCTTCGCCATCCGACCCCACCTGCACGTTCAGGCTGGCATCAGAGCCGGCCAGACGGCGGTTCATGGCGATGACCTCGGCCTCGGACACCGACAGATCCTTGGCGATCTGCGCCAGATTTTCAGGACGCAGATCGCCCTCTTCCAGCGCGCCGACCTTGGCTTTGGCCTTGCGCAGATTGAAGAACAGCTTTTTCTGCGCCGATGTGGTGCCCAGCTTCACCAAAGACCAAGACCGCAGGATATATTCCTGAATCGAGGCACGGATCCACCACATCGCATAGGTCGCAAGGCGGAAGCCCTTTTCGGGGTCAAAGCGTTTGACCGCCTGCATCAGGCCGACATTCGCCTCGGAAATCACCTCGGCCTGCGGCAGGCCGTAGCCCCGATAACCCATGGCGATTTTCGCGGCCAACCGCAGGTGGCTGGTGACCAGCCGATGGGCTGCCTGCGGATCTTGCCGGTCGGCCCAAGCCTTGGCCAACATGTATTCTTCTTCCGGTTCCAGCATGGGGAACTTGCGGATGTCCTGCATATAGCGGTTCAGCCCTTGTTCCGGGCTGGGTGCAGGCAGATTTGCGTAGGTGCTCATTTCGACGCCCCTTCTCCTCATTCATCGGGTCCGATTGCGGCCCCCGAAGGCCGAAAATCTAGTCCCCTTGCGCGCAGCTTTCAAGGATTGCGCTATCACGCATTGATGAACGTCAGATGTGCGGAATTCCGTCGCGGACAAGGATCATGTCAAAAACCTCACGAAAGTGTCAGGTATTTTTCAGATCGCCACCCGCTCTCCCAGTTCCACAACGCGGTCCCGCGGCAAGTGGAAGAAGTCGGTCGGATCGGCCGAAATCCGCGCCAGCGTCGCGTAAAGCTGATCCAGCATCCGGCCAAAGCCCCCCGGCCCCGATGGCACCGGGCGACGACGACCCAGAAAGAAGGTTGACGCCATGACGTCGAACTTCAGGCCAGAGCGGCGGGCATGCACCATGGCACGGCTGACGTTCGGAGTTTCCATGAACCCGAACCGCAAGGTCAGGCGGGCGAAATGTTCGGTCAGCACCTCATATTCCGCACGTTCCTCCAGCGTGGCATAGGGCACGCGCAGGGTTTCCACCGTCAAAAGCACGGTCTGGTCATGCAAGACCCGGTTGTGCTTGAGGTTATGCAACAGCGCCGAAGGCACCACATCCGCGTCGGGCGTCAGGAAAAACGCGGTGCCGGGGATGATCTGAACCGAGGAATTGCGCATCGAACGGACAAAACTGTTGAGCGGGATCGCCAGCTTGTGCAGCCGCGCCGAAACCCGCTGCGTGCCGCGCCACCAAGCCACCATCACAAGGCACAGCACGGCCGCAATCATCACCGGCACATAGCCGCCATCGGCAATCTTGGCCGCGTTAGAGGCAAAGAAGGCCAACTCCACCACGATGACCGGGGCAACAAGCAGAACGCTGATCACCAGCGGCAGCTTTTTGACCCGCCACAGGAACAGCGCGCCCAGCGTGGTTTCCAGCACCATGCTGCCGGTCACCGAAATCCCATAGGCCGAGGCCAGCGCGGTAGAACTGCGGAACGTCAGCACCAGCCACAAGACCCCGAACAGCAACGTCCAGTTGACGGCCCCGATATAGATCTGCCCCGAAGCGCTTTCGGCGGTATGGCGCATGGTCAGGCGGGGCAAAAAGCCCAGCTGGATCGCCGCGCGCGCCATCGAAAACGCGCCAGAGATCACCGCTTGCGCCGCGATCACGGTGGCGGCGGTCGCCAACAGGACCAGCGCGGGCAAGGCATGGCCAGAGGCCATCGAGAAGAAGGGG
>Ga0255091_1000470_pt1 | contig 15483 bp, 17 predicted proteins | sample Colum_Yuk_RepB_8_2_FD_188439 | JGI IMG/M metagenome (GOLD analysis project Ga0255091, IMG submission 188439) | Freshwater microbial communities from Columbia River, Oregon, United States - Colum_Yuk_RepB_8d | ecosystem: Environmental > Aquatic > Freshwater > River | place: USA: Oregon... | reverse complement strand
ATATTATCTTTTGGCAGAAGAAAACCGGATCAGCTTGCGGCTAGTGCCGCCCAGCCGAGGTCGCATTTTCGACCGCGCCGGCAAGATTGTGGCCGACAACCAGCAGGCGTTCCGGATTACACTGGTGCGCGAAGAGGTCGAGGATATCGATGGCACGCTGTTGAAACTGGGGCGGCTTCTTTCCCTTGATGATGAAACCATCGTGAAGCTTAGGGACCAAATCGATCGGGCGAGCGGTTTTGCTCCGGTCACGATAAAGGATCGGGTCAGGTGGGAAGAACTGTCCGTCGTGGCCATCAACGCGCCGGCACTTCCGGGGGTTCATCCGGAAATGGTCTTATCGCGCGTCTATCCGTTTAGTTCCGATTTTGCCCACCAGGTTGGCTATGTCGGCCCAGTGAGCGAGAACGATCTGAATGAAGACGACGACGCGGCTGAACCCTTACTCCGACTGCCAGACTTTGAGGTCGGCAAGATCGGGATTGAGCGCAGACATGAACGAGCGCTGCGCGGCTTGCCGGGAACGCGACGTGTCGAAGTCAATGTGTCTGGCCGCACCATGCGCGAACTGGCGCTTGATCCGCCGACAGCCGGACCGGACATGGAAATCACGCTTGACCACCATCTGCAGAATTTCATGCGCGTGCGTCTTGAAGGCCAAAGCGCTGCAGCCATCGTCATGGATGTGACGAATGGCGATGTAATTGGTTGCACATCGGCACCGTCGTTTGATCCGAACCTGTTCGTGCGTGGCATCTCGAACCGGGACTATGGCGCGCTGCGCGACAACGAGTTTCGCCCGCTGTCTGACAAGACAGTGCAAGGTGCCTATCCGCCGGGATCAACGGTCAAGATGTCGAACGCTTTGGCTGCGCTTGAAAGCGGTGTCATGGACCCTGCGGAAACGGTCGCCTGCAATGGCTATGTCGAGATTTCGGGCCGCAGGTTCCATTGCTGGAAACGTGGCGGGCATGGGCGGGTGGATATGGTCGGCGCTTTGCGTGAGTCCTGCGATGTCTACTTCTATGAGGTTGCGCAACGCATCGGGATTGATGGCATTTTTGCCATGAACGATCGGCTCGGGCTTGGTCAGAAGTATGATCTGCCGCTGTCTGGCATGGCGCGCGGCAACAACCCCTCGCGCGAATGGAAGCAGCAGAAGTACGGCCAAGACTGGCTGATTGGCGACACGATCAACGCCTCCATTGGCCAAGGCTTTACGCTCGCTTCACCGATCCAGCTTGCAACCATGGCGGCGCGGCTTGCTTCCGGCACGGCCGTACTGCCTCGGATGGTGCGGTCGATCAGCGGGTCGTCGACAGACAACTCTACTCCAGCCTCTCTTGGACTTTCGGATGAGGCGCTGTCCATCGTTCGGCAGGGCATGTTCGAGGTGTCAAACCACGAACGTGGAACAGCCTACGCGTCAAGAATTGCCGACCCGACAAAGGTGATGGCAGGTAAAACCGGCTCAAGCCAAGTATTCTCGATCTCGGCGGCGGAACGCGCGGCGGGTGTGCGGTCACAGGACGAACTGCCGTGGAACCGTCGGGACCACGCGCTGTTTGTGGCTTTTGCCCCGTTCGACGCACCCCGCTATGCGGTCACAGTGGTGGTCGAGCATGGTGGCGGAGGTTCCACGGCTGCCGCGCCAATAGCACGCGATATCATGCTGTTTGCGCAACACGGCGGATTGCCACCGACGGACGCTTATCCCGCGTCGCAAAGGACCCGCGTCGGCGATCAGCTGGCACTCTTGTCCGATCGCATCCTTCCGCCCGATGGTGCGATACCAATTGTGAGCCGGACATGACCTTTTGGGAGAAAAACAGACCGCCGTTGCGCCTTAAAAGATCGTTGCTCATGGGCGGGCTCTTGGCGAGCGTGGCCACTCCATCCTTCGCCTTTTTTCACAAAGAGCCGGATATCGAATTGGGTCGGACGACGTATCAGGAAACATGTGCATCCTGCCACGGCGCAAATCTGGAGGGGCAGCCGAACTGGCAATCAGCAAACTCGAACGGGACTTATCCTGCGCCTCCCCACAACGAGACAGGTCATACGTGGCACCACGGGGATGAAATGTTGCTCAACTACATCCGCAAAGGTGGGCAAGTTGTGCTGGACGAGATGGGTGTCGATTTCATATCAGGCATGCCCGCGTTCGGTGAGCAACTTTCGGATGCCGAGATCGAAGCGATCCTCGCCTATATCAAATCGACTTGGCCAGCGCGGGTCCGCACCACGCAGGAAGACCGCACCCGCATGGAGGCGGCGAGTGAATGAACCAGCACCTTAATCCTACCCCAAGAAGAATCCTGCTTGCATCTCTAGTTGCTAGAGGGATCACACAAGGCAAAATCAGCCACATTTCCCAGAAGGTCTCACTTATGCGCGTTTCCCAAATGATCCTAGCCGCCACGTTTGCACTGGCGTTGCCAGAACAATCCTTGTCGCAAGAGATCTCCGATGATCGGATCAAGGCGCTCGTGGCCGAAGCAATTCGGGAAAATCCCGAACTGGTGCTGGAAGCCTTGCAGGCCCTGGAAGCGCGCCAAGCCGAAGCTCAGGCGGCCACAGCCGCGTCTGTTCTTGCCGAAGAGCGCGGCACCTTGGATCGTGACCCCAATGCTCCGGTTCTGGGGAATCCCGACGGCGACGTCACGATAGTCGAATTCTTTGACTACAACTGCCCCTACTGCAAACGGGCGATGCCCGAAATCAATGCCTTGCTGGCCGAAGATACCAACGTGCGACTTGTGCTGCGTGAGTGGCCGATCCTGAGTGAGGGATCTGTTTTAGCCGCCCGCGCCGCCCTGGCATCGCGGCAGCAAGGCAAATACGCCGAAATGCACGACGCCCTGATGACGATGCGCGGCAAGGTTGAAGCAGAGGCCGTGCTGCGTATAGCAGGTGAGGTCGGTCTCGACGTTGAAAAGCTGAAGGTCGACATGCAGTCACCCGAAGTCGAGGAGCATATTGCCACCTCGATGCGGCTGGCTGAGGCGCTTGGCTTCAATGGCACGCCATCGTTCGTGGTTGGCGATCAGCTTATCCCCGGTTTTGTGGAAAAGCCCGAGCTGCTTGACGCGGTGACTGCCGCGCGGGCTGCAGAGTAGGTTGGATCAGGCGGCGGGATAGCTGGTGAACACCGCATTTCCGCCGTCCTGGCCAAACAGGATCACCTCGTAGGCCTCACGCTCGGCCTCGGGGCCCATACCGGGCGAGCCGAAGGGCATACCGGGAACGGTCAGCCCTTTGGCTGCCGGGCGCTCGGCAAGAAGGCGGCGAATATCCTTTGCCGGAACATGGCCTTCGATGGTGTAGTCGCCGATCGTCGCCGTGTGGCACGAGACAATATCATCGGGAATGCCACGCTCGCGTTTGAATGCGGCCAGGTCCTCGAGGCTGCGCACTTCAAAGCTGACGGCAAAACCGTTTTCGCGCAGATGGCCGATCCAGCCATTGCAGCAGGGGCAGCCCGGATCCTTGACCACGTGGATGCGTGCATCTGCTTCGGCCCAAGCGGGTGTGGTGGCAAGGCTGACGGCCCAACCGACTGCTCCGATCATGGTGCGTCGAGAAATCTGCATTTCCTGTCCCTCGTGGTTGAACACGTTGGCATTTGTAGTGGTCCGCTGGCATCCGTGCCATCAATCTTTGGTGGATTTGCGCCCGATCACTGCAAGATTACTTCAATCGCGGAGTGCCTGCCTGCACCCGTAGAACACCCCGATTGTTGTCTGCATTGTCATCCGTGATCTTGCGGGTTTCGACCAAGGGCAAATCGGCAAAGGCTTTCACCATCTGCCTGAGAGACCACGTCATCGGCAGGCTTTCCGACCGGCCGGATGTTAGTCGGCGCTTTGACAATTCTGCCGCTTCGTCCGGGCTTCCGGTCATGTGCCAAGACACCAAAATGTCAAATGACTTTGCTACATCATGCTGATAACAAAGCTTCCATGAACAGGTCGGGCGTCTTTGTCAAAGCTCTGGTTTTCGCGGCATATCTGCTGGCGATACTGGTTCTCGTCGTGTCCATGGGGCGCGAGCAAACTCCTGTCGAACATGCCCGGATGATGGCAATGGCCGGCCATGCGATGAACATGGCCGATATGGGCAGTTCAGAGCCAGACCGGACAATGCTTTTGTGTCAGCAGGATTGTCTGGTTGTGGTGGCGGCCCTGCTTGCCGTTGTGACCGGAGATGACCCTCTGGTTTCCTCGCTGGCCTTTCCGCCCCCCGGACATCCTCCGAAAGCCGCAGTGATCTGACCTTTGCAGAGCAGGCGCTTGCGCCATGGTCTGCCAGTCTTTTCCTTTGCGCGACTTACAGGAGAACTCTCATGTCGCTTTTGACCCGACGCGGCTTTCTGGCCGCAACTTCGGCTGCCGCTTTGCTGTTGCCCGCCCAGGTGCGTGCCCAGTCCACCCGGATGACCCTATCGGCCACCACCCGCACCATCGAAGTGCAAGGCAAGGCCGCAACCGTCTGGGGCTTGCTGGACGGCAACGGGCGTTCCGGCCTTGTCCTTGATCCGGGGCAGGCCTTTGCGGTCGATCTGACCAATTCGCTCGACGCGCCGACCATCATCCACTGGCACGGCCAGATCCCGCCCAATGCGCAGGACGGCGTGCCCGATCTGCCGATGCCGATGCTGCAACCGGGCGTAAGCCGCGCCTATGACTTTGCCGCGCGTCCCGGCACCCATTGGATGCATGCCCATATCCCCGAGCATGAAATGCTGCTGCTGGCCGCCCCGCTGGTGGTGCGCCGCCCCGAGGATGTGGCCGCGGACCGGCAGGAGGTGACGCTGTTCTTGCATGACTTCTCGTTCCGCCCACCGTCAGAGGTACTGGCCGAGATCACCGGCGGCGCGTCGATGGCCGGGATGGACCACAGCCAGATGGGGCAGGACGGCATGGCCGGGATGGACATGGGCGCCGCGGGCGACGGGACGATGTCGATGCCGGGGATGGACGGCATGGGAGCCATGGAAATGGACCTGAACGACTACAACTTTGACGCCTATCTTGCCAACGACCGCACGCTGGACGACCCCGAGGTGGTGCAAGTCGACAAAGGCGGTCGCGTGCTGGTCCGCATCATCAACGCGGCGGCGGCGACGGTATTCTGGATCGACACAGGCGTATTGCCGGGCCGTCTGGTCGCCGTGGACGGCGAGCCGGTGCAGCCCCTTTCCGGCAGCCGCTTCGGCATCGCCATGGGTCAGCGGCTGGACATCGAACTGGACGTGCCGGGCAATGGCGGGGCCTTCCCGATCCTTGCGCTGCGCGAAGGGGCAATGGAACGCACCGGCCTGATCCTTGCCACTCCAGAGGCTGCGGTGACGAAAATCGCAGGCCTGTCGGACGCCGATCACCCGGCTTTCAGCGCTGACCTGTCGCACGAATCCAACCTGCGCGCCGTCACGTCGCTGCCGGACCGCGCGCCGACCTCGCAGCCGATGCTGATGCTGGGCGGGTCGATGATGCCCTATGTCTGGACCATCAACGGCCAGGTCTGGGGCAGCCACATTCCCGTGACGGCAAAGACCGGCGACCGGGTCGAGATCACGTTCCACAACATGTCGATGATGGCGCATCCGATGCACCTGCACGGCCATGCCTTCCAGGTGGTCAGCACGGGGGGTGCGCGGTTTGCAGGCGCGGTGCGTGATACCGTGCATGTGCCACCCATGGGCATGGTGACGGTCGCGGTGGATGCAGGCGAAGCCGCGCGCTGGATGCTGCACTGCCACCACATGCCGCATCTTTCCACCGGCATGATGACCGAGTTTGCCGTGACGGCATGACCGGCGCCGTGGCCCGCACCCGGCTGCGGGCCACGGACCCTTTCACAGGAGGCAGATCGTGACGCTATTTCTGGGACGACGTGCCTTTCTGTCGGCGCTGGCCCTGCCATTCGCCGCAAGGCAGGCCGAGGCGCGCCCACCCTTTCGCCTGCAGCGCGACCCTCAGCCCTTGCTGTCGCCGCCGATACTGGACGAGGCCGGACACGAACGGCGTCTCGCAGACTTTGCGGGCCGGGTGATCCTTTTGAACATCTGGGCAACCTGGTGTCCGCCGTGCCGGGAAGAGATGCCAATGCTCGACCGGCTTCAGGCCCGGATCGGCGGCGCGGATTTCCAGGTGCTTGCGCTGTGCATTGATGATGCGGGAATTGACCGGGGGCGGCGCTTCTTCGATGAGATCGGCATAACGAACCTGTCCTTGTTCTGGGCCGAGTCGCTTCGGGTTCAAATGGCCTTCGCCTTTGTCGGGCTACCGACGACCTTGCTGATCGACCGGCAAAGTCGTGAGATCGGGCGGCTGCAAGGCCCGTTCAACTGGGACAATGAGGACACCACCACCCAGATACGTGGTCTCCTTTAGCCTCTGCTCGCTCAGGCAGATGGATAGCTGGTGAACACGCCCAGACTGCCATCGCGCTTGATCAGCAGCACGTCATATGCGTCGCGGCTGTCTTCTGAACCCATGCCTGGAGAGCCGTAAGGCATGTCTGGCACAGCTAGACCGAACGCATCCGGTCTTTCGGCGAGCAAACGGCGGATGTCGGCAGCGGGAACGTGTCCTTCGAGCACATAGCCGTCGACGGTCCCTGTATGGCAAGAGAAGGCTTTTACCGGGACGCCTTGGTCCATCTTGTAGCGGATCAATAGGGTCCCCATTGAGACTTCATCCGTCACTGTGAAGCCTTGCTCGCGCAGGTAGTTGACCCAAGCTTCGCAACATTCACAACCGCGCCCTTTGACGACGTGAATAGGTGGCTCTGCCTGAGAATGTACAATTCGCGCCGGAAAAGCCCAGAAAGCAGCAGCGGCAAACGCCAGTTCGCGCCGTCTGAGCATCAATCCCGTCATCCCCGATCCTCCATTTTCGCCGATGTGAAGTCAGTCTCTCTCCGCCATGTCGCAAGAGCATTCAGATCGTCAGCCGAAGCGATCTCCTGGTCCGGAAGGGCATCGCGGTCCGTCGGATCGATGGGCCGACCGTCCACACGAACTTCATAGTGAAGGTTTGGTCCACTCACGAGCCCTGTAGCTCCGACGGCCCCGATCCTGTTCCCGGCTTTTAACCTTGTTCCTTGTTCCACCGTGTCGGCGATTTCCGACAGATGCGCATATCGCGTCACGACGCCACCGCCATGATCAATATCAACCGTCAAGCCGTACCCGCGAATTGTCCCGGCAAAGATGACGCGACCTGCCCCGGTTGCGGAGACGTCGGTCCCCACAGGCGCTGCGTAGTCGATACCGGTGTGCATCCGTACACCGCCCAGCACGGGATGATTGCGCTTGCCAAAGACAGAAGACAGGCGCGCCCCAAGGATTGGCGCAGCAGATCGTTGGACGGCTTCCCCGTCCTCAAAAACGATGACCGGTCCTGCAGCATTGGATGTCACGAGTTCAAGAACACGATCTGAGAGTTCCAGCCGCGCATAATTCAAGCGTGGCTCGCCCGATATACTTCCGTCGGGAAGTTGGTCCTCTTGCCAGACCAAAGCGAAGCTTTCACCACCTTTTATGTCGCGCCTGAAATCAACCTGGCCCGCGAGAAGTGCTGTCAGGTCGACGGCAAATCTTTCGGGTGCGTTGGCTGCGACGAGCGCTTCAAAAAGGGAACCCTGAAGGGTCAAAGTCTCCCGTCTGTCGACCTCCCGGATAGGAGGATCTAGCTTCTCAGCCATGACCGGTCCGTTGAATGACAAGTTGATCTCGACCCCATCATCAACAAATAACGACAGTCGCAAGAGTCTCGTGGCGTCGGACTTGTCTGCAACCCAAGTAAGGCGGTGTCCGGGTCGCAGATCGGTCAAATCATAGACACCCGCGAGTGCCAAAGCCGCTTCGGCCCTGACGGTCGGCGGAATACCTGCTCGGCTAAGGACACTGTCCAAAGTATCACCGGGTGCGATGGTCACCGTCGGCTGCGAAAGAACATATGACGTCGGTGGGTCCGCGAAGACCGGTACGGGTGCGGCAAACCCGAAAGCAAGAAGCAAAAGCGTGGCGTGTCTGATCATCTGGCAGGATGGCCTTTCAACTGAGGGTTCGTCGAATTTTGGGCACGGAGAAGCGCCGGTCCTCGTGGAAGTCGATGATGCTGGCGAAGCGTCCGTCCGGATAGAACAGGAAAACACCGGCAGTATGGTCCATCGTGTAGTCGTCTCCATCGCGCTGTACCTTGCGGTACGACACACGAAAATCGGCCGCTGCCTGCGCAACTTGACTGGCACTACCTGTCAGCGCTGCAATCCGCGGGTCGAAATTGGAGATGTAGTCGGACAGCACGTCCGGCGTATCGCGCTCGGGATCGACCGAGATCAGGGCGATGTTCAGCCTGTCGGCATCTGGCCCCAACTCCTCCAGCCAGCCGGATATGTCGCTCAGCGTGGTGGGGCAGACATCGGGACACCAGGTGAAGCCGAAGAACACCATTGTTGGGCGGCCAATCCAGTCTGCGGGCTGGACGGCCTGCTTGCGATGGTCGGTCAGTTGCCAGCGCATCTCACTGATTGGCAGCGGCAGGGCTGCGTTCAGGGCTGGGCGATTGCGCGTGCGGTATGCGCCAAGTCCCAGCATGAAGGCGACTGCTCCCACTAGACTTGCAGCGCCAAGGATTATTGTCCTGCGTCGGCGCAATCCGGACCCTCCGACCGCAAGGAAAGCACCTCTACATTCACTGTCACCGCGCCTGCCCTCTCGAAAGACAAGGTGACAGGAAAGCTGTCGCCCTCTTTCAGGGCCGCAGTCAGGCCCATCAGCATCCCGTGAAAGCCACCCGGCGCAAGTTGAACGCTCTGACCTGCTGGGACAGGGATCGACATCGCATGCGGCATGGAAGCGATGCCGTCCTTGACCACCGTCTCATGCAGCATCGGCATTCCGGCCGCCGGTGTGGAAATGCCGACAAGCGCATCGTCGGCCGCACCGGCATTGCTGATCGAGACATAGAAGACGCCCGGCCGATCCGCGCCGATGGTCACCTTTGACCAGGCATGTTCAATGGTCAGATCACCGGCCGTCACGGTTTCGCAGGCAAAGGCCGCAGAAGTGACCAACGACAGCGAAGCGGCAAGAAGAAGGAGTTTCATGGGTCAGAACCTGTTCTGTAGGTCGGAAAGGATGTCGGCGGCAGGGGTGCCGTAGGGGAATTGGCGAAGCCATTCGCCATTCGGGCCAATCAGGAAAAGGCCCGGCATATGGGCCATCGTATAGCCGTCGGGCGATGTGGCATCGTTCTCGCGTTCGTAGTAGATCTTGAAGCTGTCTGCTGCCGCCTGCGTCTCGGCCTCGGTTCCTGCCAGACCCAGGATCGCAGGATGAAATGCCGCAGTGTAGGCCGCAAGGCCGAGCCGCCGGTCGCGTTCGGGATCAATCGAGATGAAAAGTGGCTGAACTTTCTCGGAATCCGCTCCGAGATCATCCATAACCTGGGCCACTTCTGAAAGCGTGGTTGGGCAGACATCGGGGCAGTTCGTGAAACCGAAGAAGACGAGAAGGAATTTCCCGCGAAACTCCGTACTCGTCCTGAGACGATCTTCATCATCCGAAAGTGTAAAGACCGGCGTGAACGCAGGGCCGGTTTCGGCAACACCCTCGCCTTGAGTGGCCCACCTTGCTCCGGCAAAAAGGATCATTGCCGCCACGGCGGCGACCCATAACACGATTTGAAGGCGGCTAAGGCGCATCGAACTATCCGAACAGGGGGTTGACTTGGGAGGTCTAGAACCTTTGGCAGCTAGAGGTTCAAGCAACATAAAAGTGAGTTTTTTACCACCGGCGATGTTTCGCCGATCATTGGCCGCTGATAAACTTCCCCAAGGCTATCCCGAGCAAAGTACCGAAAAGACCAAATGCGATGGCGAAACCAGCCCCATACTGCAGCCCGTACAGCCGCTTGCCACCACGTTGTCGCGCGAGGAGATAACCCCAAACAAATCCGATGGCTCCAAGTAGCGGCCCGATCATGTCGATATCCTTGTCAAGAATTCTGAATTTCGCAGTCGCGGTCGCAATCTAATGAGAGCCCATGCAAGCAGTACCAGCGCAAGTGCTGTCCAGTCTCCGAAGCGGGCATAAAGAGTTGGCGGTAGCGGTCGCGGCAAGCGCGTGTCAATAATACCTGCCGTTCCAAGTTCGAGCATAGCCACCGTCCGCCCGTAGGCATCGACCACGGCGGAAATTCCGGTGTTGGCGGCGCGAACAAGTGGGAGCCCTTCTTCTACCGCGCGCATTCGGGCTGAAGCCAGATGTTGCCATGGTCCGATCGAGGTGCCGAACCAGGCATCGTTGGTTGCGTTGAAGATCCAGTCCGGCCGGATCGCGTCATCGACGACATGGCCCGGAAAGATGGCCTCATAGCAGATCGCCACTCCAACATAGGGGTGGGGCCCGATCGCCAGCGTGCGCGGCCCCGGACCGGGTGCAAAATCGCCCAGAGATTGGACCAACCGCTGAAACGGCAACACACTGCGCCAGGGGACATACTCGCCAAACGGCACGAGGTGATGCTTGGCGTAACGTGTAAGAATTGTGCCGTCCGGAGCGATGGCGAGGACGGAATTGCGGTAGATTGTCCCTGACCCGATTTCTTCCCGCTCCGGGCTGCCAGTGAGCAAGACACCGGTTTCGGACAACAGCCACCCCAACATGACCTGCGCGCCACGATCTTCTGCGAGAAACCCAGGCCAAGCGGTTTCGGGCCAAAGCAGAAGATCGAACGACCCGGGGCGAGCTGACAGAGAAAAGAGCCGCAAGATGTTCGCTTTTCGGGAATCTTCATCCCATTTGGAACTTTGCGCGATGTTCGGCTGCACGATCCGAACCTGCGTGCCACGGTCCGAAGCCGGGTCTGAGGTGGCAAGCCGCGCCACCCCAAAGCCCGCAACGCTGACCAAAATCGCGGCCGCACCAGTCAGGCGATGCATCCGCAGATGGCGGTCGGCACGACCTAAGGCAAGACCGACGAGTGACGCACTCAGCACGAGCAGAAATCCGAGCCCGTAGCTGCCGACCACTGAGGCGGCTTGGGACAGAACGGTCCAGTCGGCCAGTGTGTAAGCGGCAAGATTCCACGGAAATCCGGTCAAGACATGCCCCCGCAGCCACTCTGTCGCTGCCCAGGACGTGGCCAGCGACAGCGCCGGAGGCAGGCCGGACCGCGCCATTCGCGCCGCAACGGCACACGCGAATGCTGGAAACACTGATAGCAGCCCGGCAAGACCGAACACAGCAGGCAGTGCCAGCCATCCGAAACGTTCTGCCTCGACCTGAAAGCTTTCGGTGATCCAGAACAGGCCGAGCACAAATTGTCCCAAGCCGAAAAGATACCCTAGAACGAACCCCTTACGCGAAGATGTGCCACGCAACATAAGTACCAGTGCTGCGAAGGCAATTAGGGCGAGCGGTAGAATCGAATATGGCGGTAAGGCCAGAACGAAACATGCACCTGCTGCGACGGCGATCCCCAGTTTGACACGCCTCAGTATTGGCTGGTAGCTGGAGAAAGGATACCGTTCCGAAGTGATCAATTTTGCAAGCGCCTCCAAACTGGAGAGTGTTCGATAAATCCTCTAGCAACTAGAGGAGCAATACGTCACATGACAGTTCACGGCATTGTCAGAACTGCGCTGCTAGCTCTGCAATTCTTCAGCGCACGCCGCCAACCGAAATTCCTTGCCTGAAGTCCGCACCGCAATTGATTCAGGCGGCGGACTTCTATGGAATTGAACAGCGCGACCAGCTCATCCGAGCAAAACGGTCGATAGCAGGTTAACGTTCAATACGATGATGACGGCGGCTATTAGCCAGCACAGCCCGGTCAGCCAACGGGGAGCGACCAGCTCGCCCATCTTGGCACGGCTGGCGGTGAACATGACCAGGGGCACGATGGCGAACGGCAGCTGGAAAGACAGCACCACCTGAGACAGGATCAGCAGCTCTCCCACGCCTTCGGTGCCGTAAAGCAGGATCACGAACACTGCGGGCACGATGGCAAGGCCCCGGGTGATCAGCCGCCGCGTCCAGGGCGCGATGCGCAGGTTGATAAAGCCTTCCATCACGATCTGTCCGGCCATGGTGGCGGTGACCGTGGAATTCAGGCCCGCGCACAACAGCGCCACCCCGAACAGGATCGGTGCCAGCGATGATCCCAGCAGCGGCTCCAGCAGCAGATGCGCCTTGTCGATCTCGGCCACATCGTTCTCACCAACGGTGTAGAAGGCTGCGGCTGCAAGGATAAGGATGGCCGAGTTGATGGTCAGCGCGAACATCAGCGCGATGGTGCTGTCCCAGGTCGCCAGCCGCAGCGCCTCGCGTTTGGACGCCATGTCCAGCCCGAAGGCGCGGGTCTGCACGATGCCGGAATGCAGGTAAAGGTTATGCGGCATGACCGTCGCCCCGATGATGCCAAGCGCAAGATAAAGCATCGTCGGGTTGTTGATGATCTCACGGCTGGGCGCATACCCGGCGATCACCTCGCCCCAGACCGGATCCGCCTGCGCGATCAGCACGACGAAACAGGCCGCGATCAGCGCCATCAGCGAGATGATCAGCGCCTCGATCCAGCGGAAGCCCTTGTTCTGCAGCCACAGGATCAGGAAGACGTCTGCGGCGGTGATGAAGATGCCGATTTCCAGCGGGATGCCGAACAGCAGGTTCAGGCCGATGGCCGTCCCGATGACTTCGGCCAGGTCGGTCGCGATGATGGCCCCTTCGGCCAACAGCCACAGCGGGACCGACATCCATTTCGGGAAGGCGTCGCGGCAGGCCTGCGCCAGATCGCGCCCCGAGGCGACGGCAAGTCGGGCGCACAGCGATTGCAGCAGGATCGCCATGATGTTCGACAGAAGCAGCAGCGTGTAGCCGAAGGCCGCCCCTCCGGCGAGCGAAGTCGCCCAGTTGCCCGGGTCCATGTAACCCACTGCCACCAGATAGCCGGGGCCGATGAAGGCGAGGAACCGCCGGAACCGGCTGGTGCCGCCGTTGCCGACGGCAATGGTGCGGAACACTTCGGAAAGGGATGGCGTCTCACGCTCATGTCGCCAGGCACTCGCGGACATTCGATCTCGCTTTCATGGTCACAGGGTCGCACCAATGGCTTGGCGCACAAAGTTAGCCGATGCTAACAATCAGCCCCAGGCCTTTACTTGTCAATCCATTTCGTGCGACATTCATGAAATGACAGAGTTCGCTGCAGACACGCGCGCCGCAACCGGCGACCGCTCTTCCGCTCCCCGGGCAGAGGCGTTTCAAGGCGTGCGAGAGGCGCGCAGTCGCGAACTGGCCGAAGATTATGTAGAGCTGATTGCCGAACTGATCCACGATCAGGGCGAAGCGCGCCCGGTGGACATTGCCTCACGGCTTGGCGTGAAGGTACCTACCGTAAGCAAGACCCTGGACCGTCTGGCACGCGAAGGACTGATCACCCGCGCAAAGTATCGTTCGGTCTTTCTGACAGATTCGGGCCGCGCGCTGGCAAAGGAATGTGGGCGGCGGCACGACATCGTGTTGCGCTTTCTGATCCGCCTGGGCCTTGACCCGGACACGGCCGAGCGTGATGCCGAGGGGATCGAGCATCACGTCAGCGAAAGGACACTCATGCTTTTTGCGGCTTTCGCCTTGGGTTGATTGCCGCAAGACGCAACGATCTGCGGCAATCATTCACATCAGGCCGAAAGTCTTGACGCCGCAACTTTCTGTGTCCGCAGCACACCAAGTGCCAGGATAAGCCATGCCACGGCAGAAATCCCCAGCGACCGGGCCGCAAAAACTCCGACCAGTTCGGGCGGAACCAGGCCTGTCAGAACAGCCGGATGCGGGACCATGAACATAAGCGCAACCAAAGCTGCACATCCGAGGCTGCCCCAGAGAAGCCGCGCCGGATTGAATGCGACAGCCGCAAGCGTTGCCGCCGTGATCGTCGCCACGGCGATCCACCACATCTGACGTGCAACTATTTCTCCGGCGGCCAGTCCGGGTGGTTCGGGGGCAAGGCCGAACGACGGCACCAGAGAGAACACGGCAAATCCGGCCGCGCCCCACAATGCCGCATGTCCGTTGGCCGGCACATATCCGCGTCCCTTGGCCAAGTCGACCACGCCTGCAAGCAAAAGACCAAAACCTGCGTAGGTTACGAGGAAGAAAAGAACGGTCTGACCGTCTCGGGACAGATCGACGGCCACGTCAAACCGGCTTGGCACCGCAGCCTCGCCAGCAGGGGAAGCCGCGGCTGCGGCGTGATCGTCCGCGGCTTCGTCATGCGCAGCGGCAGCCTCGAAACTGTGTATCCGCGCGCCGGATTCGTATTCTTCAGCCCGCAACAGGATGGGCTGAAGAAACATCAGGTGAAGAACCGCCGCCACGATAGCGGCAACAGCCCCCGAAAGGAGGCCGTTAGCAACAGTATTGTTGTGCATGCTGGTTTCCGGCTGCCGTCAATGGCACGGAAAGCCGGTCGCATGACGGGTGTCATGCGTCGGCTTGTGCAGCGCGTCTGCCTGGGCGAAGCCCGAAACGAACAAAAGCCCGATGCCAAGGATCAGGGCGGCAATTGTAGAAGCCCCTGCCGAGGTCAGGGAGCTGGTGGAGTTGGTGGTGGTTTGCGTCGTCATCTCTGCATCCTATTGCCGTCACACCCGACGGCGGTTCAAGGTTTCCTGTCTGGCCGGTCTCCTGACTCGCGGGTCGCGGCGCTCCTCTCCCCTTCCCGCCGCCAAAGGGGCGACAGTGGGATCTGAAAGGGCGCTCACCGCTTACAGTCGCGGGGGCGGTCGGGGCTCGGGCCTCCTGATGGATAGGCCCTCCCCGTTCCCGTTTGATCCTCGGCGCTTTGCGCTATGTGAGGAACCAGACGCTTCTTTAGTCCGAGGTTTGGTGGCGCGTGTCAACCTTTACACTGCAAATGACGCAGCTGTTTCAGCTGTTCTCGACCGCAAGCCGCACATAGGCAATTAGACTTTCGGGGCTGACATCGACCAGCCGCTTGCCATTCAAGAAAAAGGTCGGCGTCTGATTGATGCCCAAGGCTTCAACATCGGCCGCATCCTGATTGAGAACACTCGTGATGCCGGGAAACTGCCGCTCGGTTTCGGACTTCTTCAGGTCAAGCCCAACCGCCCCGGCGACGCGCCAGGCAATGTCCAACTGCGGCCCGTCATGCAGTGCCCAGGTCGGCTGCTTTTCCAGCACGGCGTCAAGCACCTGTTCAAACTTGCCCTGCATCCGCGCGACCTCAAGGATGCGCACGGCCTCGTCCGAACCCTTGTGGAACACCGTGTAGCGCAGCACGACACGGACCTGGGTGGGGAACTGCTTCTTGATCTCCATCACGGTCGGGTGGAAGGCACGGCAGGCTTCGCAGGACGGATCGAAGAACTCGACCAGCGTGACCTTTGCATCCTCAGGTCCAAAGCTGGGCGAATGCGGGCGGATCAGCAAAGCGGGGTCCACGCCCGGGG
>Ga0255091_1000466_pt1 | contig 15570 bp, 17 predicted proteins | sample Colum_Yuk_RepB_8_2_FD_188439 | JGI IMG/M metagenome (GOLD analysis project Ga0255091, IMG submission 188439) | Freshwater microbial communities from Columbia River, Oregon, United States - Colum_Yuk_RepB_8d | ecosystem: Environmental > Aquatic > Freshwater > River | place: USA: Oregon... | reverse complement strand
GTGTTGCCGCCATGATGGTTCGATTAGCAACCCAGACCCACTGTTGCCGACTCAGGCTCATCGGTAGAAATAAGCGCCAGCCTGGCTTGTCATTACATGACACAGCAACATGAACTTTCTGCTGGGAGTTTTGGCCTGGCGCAATATTAAAACTTAAGGCTTGTGTACAGGCGGCGAGTTTAACTCTGGGGTCGAGTTCGCCGGCGCGCACCATCGCGGGTTCTTGACCCGAATTAGCCATTTGCGCCAATAGCCATTGTTCTGCTTGTAGGCGCAGTGCCGCCACGTTTTGCACAGAAGCAGACGCGGCACTCACGTTTTGGCCAGGCAAAAATGCCGTTAGGGCTAGCGCCAATCCTGCGCGATATGTCCAAGGAGCGTGATGCATAGCGTCAGATTTCCGACAGCCTGTTAGGCGATACCAGACACTACGCAAAGCCTGTGCCAGCTCCCCGCCAGAAATCTGGCAGTCCCGACAAAGCCTTGTCATTACACGCAAAAATCGAGGTCAAACTTTAGATAAGCAATTGAAATATTTAGCTAAATAAAACTGGCACATGCCTTGCTTTGATCGCTTACGACGGTGTTATCGGCAGCGCATCGAGAAACTTTAGGCGGACCAGATTATGGCCATCACATTCGATAAAGCATTAGGCATTCATGAGCAGGCCCTTATGTTGAGGACCCAGCGTAATGAAATTTTGGCGACCAATATCGCTAACGCCGACACGCCTAACTATAAGGCCAGAGATATTGATTTCGCTGCCGCGATGGAGCGTGCTCGTCCTAGGGCTGGGACTCAGTCCGTGACACTGCAGGCCACACACAGTGGCCATATCGGTGTAGATGGTCAAAGCCAACTATCTCCACTGGGGGCACAGCTTCAGTACCGCACACCTCACCAACCCAGCCTAGATGGCAATACGGTTGAAATGCATATCGAGCAATCGGCCTATGCCGATAACGCGTTGCGGTATCAGGCCTCGCTGCAGTTCCTCGGTAGCAAATTTTCCAGTCTGAAAAATGTCATTACGGGAGGTCGCTAATCATGGCCAGTATTTTAGACATTGCCGGTTCTGCCATGAATGCTCAGATGCTGCGGCTCAACACCACGGCCAGTAATTTGGCTAATGCCAATACGGTCAGCTCCACCGAGCAAGGGGCATACCGTGCAAAGCAGACGGTATTTGCCACGATCATGGATGCCACCAATGCCTTGTCGGCTAATCCTGCAGGTAGTCCTGTCGGGGGCGTCAATGTGCCGGAAATTGTGGAAAGCCAGGCGCCCGTTCCCAAGCGGTATGAGCCGGGTAACCCGATGGCGGATGCCGACGGCTATGTCTATGCCTCGAACGTGAATGAGGTGGAAGAGATGGCCAACATGATCTCGGCCTCACGCAGCTATCAAAGCAATGCCGAAATTTTTAATACCACCAAAACCTTGATGCTGCGCACCTTGCAGCTCGGCCAATAAGCAGGAGTTGAGGTCATGGATATTGCAACCTATCTTGGTAATAGCACTAGCGCTGCTTCTGGTGTGGCGCCAACAGGCACTGCACCTGCGCGTAAAAAGGATTTAGGTGCGCTGAATCAAGAAGACTTTATGCAGCTCATGTTGCAGCAGCTGAAGTCGCAGGACCCGTTCAAGCCCACTGATAACACTCAGTTCATCGCGCAAATGGCTCAGCTCAGCAGCGTGACGGGCATTAGTGAAATGAAAAACTCGTTGGTGGACGTGGTGGACTCATTGCGTAGCTCACAAGTGCTTAGCGCCTCGAACTTGCTAGGACGTGATGTCTTGGTCAGTAAGGACACCTTCAGCCTGAGTGCTGCAGCGCCCAGTGTTATGGGTCAAATTGAGTTAGCCAAGCCCGCGCAGCAGGTAGACATCGAAATCCGTAATGCGGCTGGAGAGGTCGTGCGTCGTATGCAATCTGGCGCACAAGCTGCCGGGCCATTGCAGTTTGCTTGGGATGGCAAAGATGACAGCGGCGCAACCGTAGCGTCTGGAGACTACAAGATTCAAGCCACTGCCATGACCAATGGTCAGCGTTTGGCCATTGAAATGCAGATGCGAGCACCCGTAACGGGCGTGAGCTTACCGACCGGGGGTCAAGGCCCGCAGTTGCAAGTGCAAGGCCTCGGCACACTTAAATTATCTGATGTGAAAGAAGTGGGCTAAGCCCACATACCGTCTAATTTCGGAGATATACCATGAGCTTTCGTATCGCACTCAGTGGCTTGAACTCAGCAGCCACCCACTTAGATGTCACTGCCCACAACATTGCCAACGTCAACACGGCCGGCTTTAAGTCCTCGCGCGCGTTGTTTTCGGATGTGTTTGCTACCGCCAGTAATGATCTGTCGGCCACGGCGACCGGTGCAGGTGTGCAGGTGGCCTCGATTCAGCAAAAGTTTGGTCAAGGCAATGTGGATTTCACCAACAACAACCTCGATATGGCCATCAGTGGCGAAGGCTTCTTTGTTATGAAAGGGCGTGAGGGCACGGTCTATACACGAGCCGGTGCTTTTAGCGTGGATCGCGAAGGCTATGTGGTGAATAACGATTTGCAGCGTCTACAAGTATTCCCGGTCTCTGAAACCGGAGAATTCGCTACGGGTGCCCTCAGTGATGTGCGCCTGCTCACCACTGAAAGCCCCCCCAAGGCCACCAATAAAATTGAAGTGGGTGTGAACTTGCCCGCTAACGCGCCACAGCCCTCTGGTGTCTTTAGCAGTGCCAACCCCAGCACCTATAACCATGCCACCTCCATGACGGTGTATGACTCGCTGGGTACGCCACACACCAGCACGATCTATTTCATCAAAGAGCCCGCTGCCAATACCTGGACTCAGCGTCTGTTTGTGGATGGCAATGAGCGCGGCTCACCCCAGCAGCTCACCTTTGATTCAGCCACGGGCAAATTGGCGACCCCTGCCGGTGGGGCATTACCCACGGTAACGGTGACGGGAGCTCAACTCGGTACCGGCTCTGCCGACTTGGCATTGGATTTCAATTACAACGGCTCCACTCAGTATGGCCAAGGGTTTGGTGTGAATAGCCTGTTCCAGGACGGCTACACCACGGGTCGAATGACGGGCGTGGAAGTGGATAAAACCGGTGTGGTATCGGCCCGATTCACCAATGGTCAGCTGAAGCTGCTGGGTCAGGTGGCCTTGGCCATTTTCTCCAACCCAAATGGTTTGCAGCAACTTGGTGAGACCTCGTGGGCGGAGACGTTCACGTCGGGTGGCCCGCGTTTAGGCCAAGGCGGAAGTTCTAACTTTGGTCTGTTGCAGGCCGGTGCTTTGGAATCCTCAAACGTGGACTTAACCGAGCAGCTAGTAGAAATGATCACGGCTCAACGCAACTTCCAAGCCAATGCCCAGATGATTTCCACCGCCGACCAGGTCACGCAAACCATCATCAACATGCGTTGATGAGGCGGCCGTAGCAGGAGGGTAAAACCATGGACCATATGCTTTATGTCGGTATGACCGGTGCGCGCGCCATGCAGTTAGCGCAAGCCACTAACGCCAACAATTTAGCCAATGCCAGCACCTCCGGGTTTCGTGCCGACTTTCATCAGCTGATGGCGGAGGCCGTGACAGGCCCCGGCTTAGCCACTCGCGTGAATGCCGTGGCCGGTGAGCGCGCCAGCCAATTGCAAGCGGGCCCCATTCAGCAGACCGGTCGCGAGTTAGATGTCGCGATCACGGGTGAGGGCTGGCTGGCCGTGCAGGATGGCCAAGGAAAAGAGGCGTATAGCCGTCGCGGGGACTTACAGGTCACGGTGACGGGGCAACTGCTAAACGGCGCCGGGCAGCCGGTTTTAGGTGAAAACGGCCCCGTGTCTATTCCGCCTCACAGTAGCCTCACCATCGGCCGGGATGGTTCTGTTTCGGTGATTCCATTGGGGCAGGGGGCGGACACGCTCGCCGTGGTGGATCGCATCAAGTTAGTCACCCTTGATCAATCTCAGGTCATCAAAGGCAACGACGGCTTAATGCGCCAACAAGACGATAAGCCGGGTGAAGTGTCGGCAGCCATTGGCCTGCAGTCCGGCAGCTTGGAAGGCTCCAACGTGAATACGGTTGATGCCATGGTGAACATGATCAGCCTGTCTCGCTCCTACGAGATGCAAGTGAAGATGATGCAAACCGCAAAAGATATGGCCGATACCGGCACGCGCTTAATGCGTCTGGAATAACTCTGAGGATGTCACTATGAACGCAGCACTTTGGGTCGCCAAGACCGGCCTCGATGCCCAGCAAACCCGTATGCAGGTGGTCAGCCATAACTTGGCTAACGCCAACACCACAGGCTTTAAGAAAGATCGCGCGGTGTTCGAAGATTTGCTCTACCAGAACGTTCGCCAGGCCGGTGGCCAAGAAACGCAACAGACGCGTCTGCCCACGGGCCTGCATTTAGGTACGGGTGTGCGCGTTGTGGCCACAGAGAAAATTCATGCCCAAGGCACGGTGTCGCAAACCGGTAATAGCCTGGATGTCGCCATTGATGGTCGCGGCTTTTTTCAAGTGCGTCAGGCCGATGGCACCGCTGCCTATACCCGTGATGGCAATTTCGAAGTGGATAGTCAGGGCCAGCTAGTCACGGCCAGCGGCAATATTGTGGAGCCCGGCATCACCATTCCCCAAGGCACCCAGTCCATCACCATTGGTAGCGATGGCACGGTGACCGCACAGCTTCCTGGGCAGGCCACGCCCGCGCAGATCGGCAGCTTGCAGCTCACCGACTTTGTCAACGCGGCGGGTCTCATGCCTAAGGGTGAAAACCTCTATGTTGAAACGGCTGCCAGCGGCACACCGCAAACCGGTACGCCCGGACTCAATGGCATCGGTAGCTTGGCGCAGGGCGCGCTGGAAGGCTCGAATGTGAATGTGGTGGAAGAGCTGGTGAATATGATTGAGACCCAGCGCGCTTACGAAATGAATTCGAAAGCCATCTCCGCCAGCGATCAAATGCTGCAATACCTGAATAACAATGTTTAAGCCCGAGGGTCTAACCATGCCAAGTTTTAGCGTGCTACGCGGGCTGGTGTTGTGCCTCAGCATGACCTTGTTGGCGTGTCAGCATAATGGGCTCATTAAGCCCGGTGATAAGGCTTGGCAGGCTACGCCACCGGTATTAGTGAATCCTGCGGCAGCCACGCCGGGTGCGATTTTTCAGGCCGGGCGGGGCGCCAATTTGTTTGTGGATCATCGCGCCAATCAAGTTGGCGATGTCGTCACCATTAACTTGGTGGAAAAGACCGATGCCAGTAAGCAGTCCACTACCACCACGGCGAAGGATAGCAGTGTAGCTATTCCCACCGGCAACCTCTTGGGCGGCCCCGTGACCTTCAAAGGTCGTGACTTACTCGACACGTCGATCAGTTCAAATCAGGACTTCAAAGGCCAAGGCGCTAGCAGTCAAAGCAATCGCCTCAGTGGCAGCATTACCGTGACCGTGGCTGAAGTGTTGGCTAATGGCAACCTGCGTGTTCAGGGCGAAAAATGGGTCACGATTAATCAAGGCGAAGAATTTATTCGTGTGGCCGGGACCATTCGCCCGGTAGATGTGGGGCCCGATAACAGTGTGCCGTCGTGGAAAGTGGCCGATGCACGCATTACCTATAGCGGCAAGGGCATGCTCAATGATGCCAATGCCATGGGCTGGCTAGGTCGGTTATTCCAATCTGTTTTAGCGCCATTGTGAGGACATGACCATGACACTGTTTAAGCATTTGCTCTGGGTCACCGTACTGACCCTAAGCCCGCTCATGGCGCAGGCGGAACGTATCAAAGATTTGGTGTCGATTACCGGTGTGCGCGAAAACCAACTCGTTGGTTATGGCCTTGTTGTGGGTTTGCCGGGTACAGGCGATCAAACCAGTCAGGCGCCATTCACGATTCAAAGCATTCGCAACATGTTGGCGCGCTTTGGCATCAAGGTGCCTGATAACGTCAATCCGCAGTTAAAGAACGTGGCGGCTGTGACGGTTCACGCCATGTTGCCCGCGTTTGCCAAGCCCGGCCAAAGCATTGATGTAACTGTTTCTTCTATTGGTAATGCCGGTAGTTTGCGTGGCGGCAGTCTGCTCATGGCCCCGCTTACCGGGGCTGATGGTCAAGTCTATGCCATGGCTCAGGGTAGCTTGCTGGTCGGTGGCTTAGCGGCCTCGGGTCAGGATGGTTCGCGGATTACCGTGAATGTGCCCAGTGCTGGGCGCATTCCAAATGGCGCGACAGTGGAGCGACAGGCGCCGGGTCAAATTGCCAGTAACGGTGTTATCCAGCTCAATTTAAAAAGCTCGGACTTCACCACTGCGCATCGTCTGGTGGAGGCTATTAATGGTCAGTTTGGTGAGGGTGTGGCAAGGGCAGTTGATGCCACCTCCATAGCCGTTACGGGGCCGCTAGATAGCGACAAACAAATCACGTTTATCTCTTTGCTGGAAAACCTGCAAGTGAAGCCGGCCGAGGCCTCCGCCAAAGTCGTCGTGAACTCACGTACAGGCACCATTGTCATTGGCGGCACGGTAAGAACCTTGCCAGCCGCCGTTACCCATGGCTCGCTCACCGTCACGATCAGTGAAAAGCCGGAAGTCAGTCAGCCCGGGCCCTTCTCCAAAGGCGAGACTACGGTCGTGCCCCGGTCCGAGATTGCCGTTGAGCAAGCCACCCCTCGCATGTTCAAGCTCGACACAGGCAACACGCTGGATGATGTGGTGCGAGCCATCAATGCCGTGGGCGCATCACCTTCGGACTTGGTCGCCATTTTAGAAGCGCTCAGCCAGGCCGGCGCCTTACGCGCTGAGCTCATCGTGATCTGACCATGCCTATCTAATCATGGCGATCTAATCATGGCGATTTCAAACTCAACACCTGCAGTTATGTTTCATGACCCGCAGGCCTTACAGGGCCTTAAGCGTGAGGCCAATGCTGACCCAGCAAAAGCCTTGCTACCGGTCGCCAAACAGTTTGAATCGGTCTACCTGCAAATGATGTTGAAAAGCATGCGCGCAGCCGTACCGGAAAGCGGCTTGTTTAGTGACGAAGCAGGCAAAACCTATCGGGATATGTTCGATAACCAACTCTCGGTAAACCTTGCTGAGCAAGGTGGCATAGGCCTTGCAAAAGTTATGGTGAAGCAACTCACGCCCGCGCCGCAAAGCGCACAAACACTGGCGTTGCAGTTGTCCCTGCGTCAAGCCGCCGTGAATACGCCGACCACGACAGGGCCCGTCGAACAGTAAAGCGTCAAGAAACCGTCAGGTGGCTTTGATGCGCAGAGGTGGTCAATGGCAGACATGATGGGTACCGCGCTTTCAGCGCTCACCACGTATCAACGGGCGTTGTCCACGACCAGTCACAACATTGCCAATGCCAACACCGAGGGCTATAGCCGCCAGCGCGTTGACATGAGCACGCGAGTGGTCAATCAAGCGGGATCGGGTGCCATTGGCTCAGGCGTGCAAGTGTCTTCCCTGCGTCGTGTCTTTGACTCGTTTGTTATCGATCAGGTGCGAAGCAATACCGCCGGCCTTGCCCGAGAAGAAACCTTTTCCGGCTTAGCCACGCGTGTTGAGTCCGTGGTGTCTGACCCAACCACCGGCATCAATGCCGCCATGTCGCGTTTTTTTAATGCCGTACAGGATGTTGCAACGGATCCTTCGTCCTTGGCCGCTCGCCGTGTTTTGCTAGGCGAGGGTGAGGCCGTTACCGCCCGCGTTCGCGACATTGATAGCCAACTTGAACGCGTCGATTTAGAAGTGAACCAACGCTTGCGAAGCTCGGTAGATGAAATTAATGGCTTTGCTAAACGTATCTCCGATTTAAACAAAGCCATTAGTGAGGCCACAGGGGCTAACCCCGGCATGCCGCCTAACGATCTCTTGGATGCGCGCGATCAAGCCTTAATCGGACTGAATAAGTTGGTCAAGGTCAGCACCGTTAGCCAATCGGATGGCGCGCTCAATGTGTTTATTGGTAATGGCCAGTCGCTGGTGTTGTCCAATATTCCGCAAATGCTGACCGTGTCAGCAAATCGCTTTGACCCCAGCCGCCCTGATGTGACGCTGCCCAGCGGCGGTGTTATTACCGACGCACTTGAAGGTGGGAGCTTGGGCGGTCTCATTGCCTTTCGAGAGGAAGTGCTGGCGCCAGTGCGCAGTCAGGTGGGCTTGCTGGCGTTGGGTTTGGCCAGCCAAATCAACACCATTCAACAAGGCGGACGTGACTTGAGTGGCGCCATGGGTCAGGCATTTTTTACCGTGCCGCCCGTGGTCGTGCAAAACAGTGGTTTGAACGCAGGTTCGGCGTCCGTTACCGCCAGTATTTCCCAGGTGAGCCAACTGACCGGTGACAACTACAGTGTGGTCGCCGATGGTGCGGGCGGATTCAACCTGTTTACCCAGCCCGGCAACACGCCCGTGAGTGCGGCTGCAGTGGGCCTGAATATTAGCCTCAGTGGCACAGCAATAGCCGGCGACACCTTTCTCATTAAACCCACGGGCGGTGTGGCGGCTGGTCTGCGACTCAACCTAACGGCATCGAGTCAGGTCGCAGCAGCAAGTGCCTCCGGCACATTTGGTGTGGGTGACAATCGCAATGCCTTGCTGATGGCAGCAGCGGAAAACCAACGTGTCTTTTTCGGGGGCACAACCAGCATCGCCGATGGCATGCAAAACCTGATCAGCGAAGTGGCCTCTACCGTGCGCTCCAGTGAGGTCAGTATGGCCTCGCAAAGCCTGTTACTCGAACAGTCGATGTCGCGTCGCGATTCCATCTCTGGCGTGAACTTAGATGAGGAGGCCGCCAACCTCATGCGCTTTCAGCAGGCCTACCAAGCGGCAGCTCAAGTGGCCTCGGTAGCGAACTCCGTCTTTCAAACCATGATCGACACCTTCAGGCGCTAAGGGAGATTCATCATGCGTATTGCCTCCTCACAGTGGTTTCGCCAAAGCATGAGTAGCTTGTTGGAACAGCAAGCGGCTGCGGCGAAAACGCAGCAGCAATTAGCGTCGGGTAAACGACTGTTAAAACCCTCTGATGATCCGGTGGCCGCTACGCGTGCCGTGGATGTGACTCGTGCAGTGGAAAAACTGGCTCAATACGAGCGCAACGGTGTGCAAAGTGAGAACCGTCTGCGTCTGCAAGAAACGGCGGTGGGCGGTAGCCTCGATGTGCTGCAACGCGTGCGCGAGCTAAGCGTGCAGGCCAATAACGGCACGCAAAGTAATGACACCCGTGGCGCCATTGCCGCAGAGGTTGAGCAATTACGTGATGCCTTGCTGCAACAAGTGAACATGAAAGACGGGACGGGCAAATATCTCTTTGGCGGCTTTGGTGAAGACAAGCCACCCTATATGAGCTTCGCCGGTAAAGCCTTTCCCGTATTAGAAAATGCTGCCGGTTTGCGCGTGCCTGGTTTATTAGATGGCAGTGGTCAGCTAGTGCCGGCCACCTTAGTCGCGGGCGAAGTGGTGGTAGATGCCAGCTTGAATCCCGCAGACTTTACGCCATCAGCAAATGGTCAGCGCCAGGTCGATATTGGCCCATCAGCGACGCTGGCTGATGTGGATCCCGCCCTCTCGGTATATCAGCAGGGTACAGGCAGTAGCCGCCGTGATGTCTTAGCGGATGTGCAAGCTTTAGCCGAGGGCCTACGCAAGCCAATCGTGTCGGATAGCACCTTTCCTGTGCCGACGGGCTCGCTCACGCAAACTCAGTTTGCCTCACTCATGTCTGATGGGCTGAGTCGCCTAGACAGTCATATTGGGCATCTTTCTGACGTGCGTACGGGTATCGGTACGCGCCTTAATCAACTCGATGTGCAAACCAATATTCGTGCGGAATCGAGCCTGCAGTTACAGACGACGTTGTCGTCATTGCAGGACGTGGATTACGCCGATGCGATTGCGCGATTAAACCAACAGCTCACCGGTATTCAAGCCGCCCAGCAGGTGTTTACGAAAGTGCAGGGCTTGTCTTTGTTCAATTATTTGTAACCAAACGGCACGCCGGGAGGCTCCGTGTCAGCGATTGCAGTGATTTGTTGAGACCGTGTTAAAGCCCCTAAAGAAGTGCCCGGGGCTAACGATAAACAGGGTGTTAGCGAGATGAAGCCACTCCGGCAGAGACCGCTACCGCCTAGTCAATAAAGACCTTCGGAGAAACATCATGGCTCTGTCCATCAACACCAACGTGGCCTCCCTGAATGCTCAGCGCAATGTCGCCAAGTCACAGGAAGGTCTAGCAACTTCGCTGCAGCGCCTGTCGACCGGCCTGCGTATCAATAGCGCCAAGGATGACTCGGCTGGTCTCGCCATCAGCGAGCGTTTCAGCAGCCAGATCCGTGGCCTCAACCAGGCAGCTCGTAACGCCAACGACGGTATCTCGCTGGTGCAAACCGCTGAAGGTGCGTTGACCGAAGTTGGCAGCAACCTGCAGCGTATCCGTGAGCTGGCCGTTCAGGCCTCTAACGGCACCAACACACAAGCCGACCGTGATGCACTGAATTCGGAAGTGACTCAGCTGAAATCGGAAATTCAGCGTGTGTCCGAACAAACCAACTTCAACGGCACCAAGCTGCTTGATGGTTCGTTCTCGGGTGTCGCCTTCCAAGTGGGTGCTAATGCCGGTGAAACCATCACCATCGCCAGCATTGCCAACACACAGGTGGCAACACTTGGCGGCACCATCAACCGTTTCAGTGCCTCAGTGTCGGCATCGGCAATTACCAGCTTCGCTACCGCGATTCCAGCCGGTGGTCTGACCATCAACGGTACCGATGTAGGTGCCATTGCTGCGGCAGGCAACTCGCAAGAGCGTGCAGGCCAAATCACGGAAGCGATCAACCGTGTCTCGTCCACAACGGGTGTTGGTGCATCGTATGACGCGACCTCCGGTCAGGTGACATTGACCAGCTCTGCAGCAGTCACCGTGGGTGGTGCGAGTGGTACGGTGGCCATCGCAGGCTTCGCCGCCGGCTCAGTGGGTACATCGACTCCAGCCGTGGGTGTGAACTCGGTCAACGTGTCCAGCTTCACTGGCGCACAAGACGCGATTGCCATGATGGACGCGGCCTTGAAGTCGGTGAACACCTCGCGCGGTAACTTGGGTGCCATCCAAAACCGCTTCTCGTCCACCATTGCCAACTTGCAGACCACCTCGGAAAACCTGTCGGCATCGCGTGGTCGAATTGTGGATGCGGACTTTGCGGCGGAAACGGCCAACCTGTCTAAGGGTCAGATCCTTCAGCAGGCAGGTACCGCGATGCTGTCGCAGGCTAACTCCTTGCCTCAGGGCGTGTTGGGTCTGCTGCGTTAAGCACAGCAAGTGGAGTGAGCTTTGGCTCACTCCATCCATTCCTAGCTGGCAGGGAGTGAGCGTAAAGCTCATTCCCTGTTGGCGTTGGTGATGTGTCGAGGTCATCATGAATAATCTTAATGCTTTGAGTGCCATCCCCAACGCGCTGCCTCAGCAAAAAGCACCGCAGTTAAGCGTGGTGGCTAATCTTCGCAATTTAGATATTCCAACTGCCGAACCGGCGGGTGCGTTGCAGCGAGAAAACCCGACCAGTCCCAACGCCTCTGAATTACAGGGATTGACCGAACTATTGCAGCAACATCAACAACACCTGGCCTTCTCGATTGATGAAGGCAGTGGCACTACGGTCATGCGCGTTATTGATACCGACTCGGGCGACATCATTCGCCAAATGCCAACTGAAAGTTGGCTCAAGTTAGCGCAAGAATTAGCGGATTCAACATCGGGCCTGATAAGTGATCGGGCCTAGTGTGAGGTTTAACGAACGAGGGTAGTGCTATGCCAGGGTTAACCACGAATGGCCTAGGCTCCGGCTTAGACGTGAACAGTTTGGTGACGCAATTGGTGCAGGCAGAACGTGCGCCAACGGCTAACCGAATTACGGCACGTGAAAGTAAAGTGCAGTCTCGACTCTCCGCATATGGTGGGTTGCGGGCCACGGTGGCCGAGTTTCAAGACATCCTGAAAAAGTTGCAAAGTGAAGCCGTGTTTAAGGCAAGAACGGCACAAGTGAGTAACGAGAGTTTAGTGAAGGCCAGTGCTAGCCCACAGGCAACGCCGGGCACTTACAACCTGTCTGTTGAAAGCCTAGCGAGCACACAAAAACTCGCTTCGGGTGCCTTTCTCAGTGGCTCAAGTGCCGTCGGCACAGGGCGATTAGATATTAGTGCCGGGACGAGTAACTTCAGCGTCACTATCACGGCAGGTAATGACTCACTAAGCAGTATTCGCGATGCCATTAATACCGCATCGGGAAATCCAGGCATTCGCGCCACGATTGTGACAGCAAGTACGGGCAGTCATTTGGTGTTAACCGCAGCAGGCAGTGGCAGCGCACAAGGTATTACTCTAAACGCCGTGACCACGCCACCCGGCGATACCGGCGACCTGAGCTTACTCAACTACAACCCCAGTGCTGGCAGTAACCCCATGACGGTGAAGTCGCCCGCTGCGGATGCCCGAATTTTGCTCGATGGCTTTAGTATTACCTCGCCAACAAATACGTTTAGCCAGGCGGTTGAAGGGGTTACGTTGGTCGTCGCGAAAGCATCCCCCGGTGAGAATGTCACGATCAATGTGAATGCCGACAAAACCACAACGCGCACGGCGATTGACCAATTTGTTGCGGGCTATAACAAGTTGCAGACCCAGATTAATAGCCTGACGGCATATAACCCAACGACCCAGGTGGCCGGTCAGTTACAGGGCGATGCCGTCACTCAGCGTCTCGCCAGTACCTTAAAAAATGAAATTAATAACGCCTTAGCTGGCGCAGCCTTAGACCTCGATAGTCTCGCCGAGTTAGGTATTAGTAGTCAGGCCAAAAACGGGCTGCTCACGGTGAATGCCACACGAATGGATGCCGTGTTAACAACTCGTATGAGTGATGTCACCGCGCTATTTAGTGGCACGAATGGTTTGGCGGCGCGGTTCGCACAAACGATGGATGGCTACTCGAGTAGTACCGGTGTGATTGAAAGTCGTAGCAGCAGTTTACGCGGTGAAGCTAAGTCACTGGCGGCACAAAAGCAGGCTTTGGAGTTACGTATGACGGCAGTGGAATCACGTTACCGTAAACAATTCACGGAATTAGATTCGCTGTTATCCGGCTTTGCCAGTACCAGCTCATTTTTAACGCAACAACTCGCAAAATTATCGCCATGAGCGTCAAGTTTTCTTTGCCAGCGCCGATAAAGCTAACAGGTACAACGGGCTGGCAAGGGGAATAATCATGAAGTCTGCAAATGCATTTGGCGCTAAGGCTTATGCCGATATCAATCGACATGCCAACGTGGAAGCGGCCAGCCCACATCGATTAATTCAAATGCTGTTTGACGGCGCGTTGGACCGTATCGCGAAAGCGCAGGGCCATATTGAGCGTCGCGACATTGCGGCCAAAGGCCACGACATTGGGCGTGCCATTGGGATTGTAGAGGGACTACGCATGAGCCTGGATCGCTCCGTTCAGCATCCACTGACGCAACAGCTAGACCAACTCTATGACTATATTTGCCGATGCCTATTGCGCGCCAATTTAGAAAGTGACTCGTCATTGTTAGCGGAGTCCGCGGGCTTACTGCGAGAAATCAAATCGGCCTGGGATGCCATTCCCGAAGGGTATCGTCATGGGGTGCCTGTAGCGGCCATGACAGGTGATGACAGCCGCATTGCCATGGGAGCACGATAATGAAACCGGCCGATATCATTCATTTTCCACGCCCAGCTTCAGAACAACGTCTGACCTGGAATGCCCTGTTAGCCATGACCCATGATTTGCTCGAGAGCGCGAAGCGAGGTGATTGGACTGCTGCCCTCAGCATTCAGCAGCAGCGTCGCCCCTTGTTAGAACATTATTTCCAGTCACACCCCGAGCTCATCGATAAAAAATCATTGGCCGATGGCATTCGTGTCATGCTCAATCTGGATGCCGAAGTCGCCGTGCTTGCTGCCGATCAGCAAGCCATTATTCGTCAAGAGGCGAGTAACAACTATATGGCGGGTGCGGTGGCGCAAGTGTATTTACGTCATCAAGGTTTGTAATTTTGAGGCCCAGCCTACTTAGGAGTCGCTCCATGGATGTCATTGAAACAAACCCTGTGACGCCGGTAGCGACCGATCTGGCCGACACCATTTGCCTAGAAGGTGTTCTGCCTGTGGCTTGGGCTGCCATGCCCGCAGGCTTTACCGACCACGAGTTCAGTGCCATGCATGAGGGCAACCTGATGTTGCTGAATGCCATTGCGGTGATTGATCAGCCCCAGGCTCATGACGGCGATGAGAGTGGCCTGCTGCATCAGGACATGTTTCGTATTGAAGCCAAACTGGATCTCTTAACCAGCTTAGTCACCCGCTTGTTGGATAAATATGCCTTAGTGCCGCCACTGGCTTCGGTCAGGCTGACCGCGCGCCAATTTCTCTGGCATGGCCAGGTGCTGCCTGCCGAGCCGGGCACCTCCGGCATCATTGAGATTTATGTGCATCCGCTTGTGGCGGCACCTTTGCGCTTACCGGCACGGGTCGAGTCTGCGGGAGTGGCACTACTGTCAGAATTACCACTATCGATGAAAAATGCCTTGGAGAAATTTCTCTTCCGTCAACATAGACGCCAGGTTGCCGAGCACCGCTCATCACGTTAATTACGCATACAAGCGTTAACGCCGATGGGCGCAACACAACGAAACATATACACCCCTGAATCCCACAAGTAGTTGCCAATTCCTCACTGAACTCTGCCGTCAAATAATCGACATTCGATGCATAGACGCAGAGACGGGCAGAAGCTCGCAGGGTGAATGTGATGGGATTGGGTGCAGTTGATACACGTCAGAGTCCATTACCGACAGTGCTTTCGCCACTGGGTAATTCACCGGCCATTTCACAAGTTCGTCGTCTCATTAGCCAGGTGGCCAATCACAATACGGTCGTCCTGATTCAGGGTGAATCGGGCAGCGGCAAGGAAGTCGTTGCGCGTGCCTTGCACCAAAATTCCGAGCGCGCCAAATGCGCCTTTGTGCCGGTAAATTGCGGCGCTATTCCCGCTGACTTACTCGAAAGTGAATTGTTCGGCCATGAAAAAGGCGCTTTCACCGGTGCGGTGGCTACGCGTAAAGGTCGTTTCGAAATGGCCGAAGGCGGCACGCTATTTCTGGACGAAATTGGCGACATGAGCCTGCCCATGCAGGTGAAGATTTTGCGTGTATTGCAAGAGCGTTGCTTTGAGCGGGTCGGCAGCAATCAAACCATTCGCTGCAATGTGCGCATTATTGCGGCAACTCACCGTGACCTAGATGCCATGGTTGATGCCGGCACCTTCCGCCAAGACCTGTTCTTTCGACTTAATGTGTTTCCTATTTACGTCCCCGCACTGCGTCAACGCATAGAAGACTTGCCGTTGTTATTGCAGCACTTCCGCCGCAAGCAAGAAGCCAATGGCGACCTGTCTGCGGACTTCAGCCAAGGCGCTTTGCAAGCGCTCATGCATTACGGCTGGCCGGGCAATATTCGTGAGTTGGAAAA
>Ga0255091_1000463_pt1 | contig 15675 bp, 16 predicted proteins | sample Colum_Yuk_RepB_8_2_FD_188439 | JGI IMG/M metagenome (GOLD analysis project Ga0255091, IMG submission 188439) | Freshwater microbial communities from Columbia River, Oregon, United States - Colum_Yuk_RepB_8d | ecosystem: Environmental > Aquatic > Freshwater > River | place: USA: Oregon... | reverse complement strand
GTGTTGGATCATGCCTTAGGCATAATCCAACACCAGTCCGATGGCCTCAAAATAGCCTTTCTCCTCATTAAGGTCCGCTTGCGTCAGCGGGTGGCTCGCCAACCAACCCCGCGGAAAGCGCAACTCAAAAGTCTGTCCATCGGTATGCAATTTAATCGCAGGCAAAGGCTCACGGCTGCGGCTGTGGTGCAACAGCACCGCTAATCGCAACAGCAAGCACAGTCGGAATAGCGGCAGGCCACCAATACTTAATAGTGCGGTGTAATGATCAGAGCGAAGGCGACGGCGATGGCAGGCCACGAGCTGCGCCATTGACTCTTGTTCAGGTCGCGAAAACCCCGCCATGTCAGAGTGCTGAAGCAAGTAAGCACCGTGCTTGTGATAGCCTGAGTGGGAAATCGCTTTACCAATTTCATGCAGACGGGCTGCACGAATTAACACGGCAGCATCTTCTTCTCGCAAACACAGGGCACCTTCGGTTTGCTGGAAAAGTTGCCAGGCGGTATCTGATACTCGTTCGCCTAGGGCAGGGTCTACGCTATACCGTGCCTGCAAGGAGCTCACTGTGTAGTCGCGGATATCGCCTTGCTGAAAGCGGCCCAACAAATCATGTAGCACGCCTTCGCGTAAGGCACCGTCGGAGTAATCCAAGGTGTCGAGATGAAAGGCCTCAAAAATCGCAGAAACAATCGCGAAGCCCGCCGGCATGATGAGGCGGCGATCTTCTTTTAGGCCGGGCAAATCGATATCCCGTACATCGCGAGCTTCCAGGATTCGCTCTCGCAATTTAGCCATGCTGTCGGAGGTGATGCGGCCATCGGTAGAGGCCCAGCCCAACTGCTGCACCACGGTTCGAACGGCTTTGATGGTGCCCGAAGAGCCGACAGCACTGTCCCAACCTAGGTCTTCATAGGCCGACTGAATACCCGCAATCTCTTGTTTAGCAGCCGTAATAGCGCGATCCAGTGCTTTCGCACTCAGTGCGCCGTCAGGGAAAAAGCGCTGCGTAAAACTGACACAGCCCATGTGCAGGGACTCGGTCAGTATCGGCTCCACACCCGTACCGATAATGAACTCGGTCGAGCCACCGCCAATATCTACGACTAACCGCTTGCCTTCACTGGCCAGCGTTTGTGACACGCCGACATAAATCAGACGCGCCTCTTCACGACCCGCAATAATTTCGATCGGGTGATTCAAAATATGTTCAGCTTTGCGAACAAATTCGCGGGCATTTTTAGCCACCCGCAACGCATTGGTGGCCACGATGCGAAGCCGCTTCGGCTCAACACAATGCAGCTGCTGTGCAAAGCGGGACAAACACGCCAGTCCGCGTTCCTGAGCGGCCTCATCGAGGTTGCCATCTGCATCCAAACCAGCGGCAAGTTGCACTTTTTCGGACAAGCTTTCAGTTACGCGAATGACCCCATGATCTAAGCGCGCAATCGCCAAATGAAAACTGTTTGAACCTAAATCGACAGCGGCCATTAGGCCATCATCTAAGCGCAGCGGTCTGGTCATGCGCAGCGCGCTCCTTTGCATTGACTCGATAAGTTTTAATACTAGCTGGAGTTTACCCAGCGTTGATTGCATCTGTCTTGCATGCTTTTGCAATAGACGGTGCTATTATCAACAACCACTTGATCCCACATGCGGAGTGCCGCGATGAGCAGCGAACTGATCGTCAACACCAATGACGCCAATTTTGAAGCCGATGTTTTGCAGTCTGATGTCCCCGTTTTGGTGGACTACTGGGCCCCTTGGTGTGGCCCGTGCAAAATGATCGCACCGGTTTTGGATGAAATTGCAGGCGAATATGCCGGCCGTATCAAGATCGTTAAGGTCAATGTTGACGACAACGGCGCAACAGCCGCCAAGTTCGGTGTTCGTGGCATTCCAACGCTGACCCTCTTCAAAGGCGGCGCGATTGCAGCAACGAAAGTCGGCGCGTTGTCCAAGTCCCAGTTGACAGCGTTCATCGACTCCACTATATAAGTCATGTCGGTGACGCTCATTCGGGCGTCACCGTTCTCAACACGCCATCTTCGTTGCATCCGTTCTCTTCGATCTCTGCGCCCTGTAACCCGTTAGCACCTACCAACGCCAGTGGTCCCTTGCCGAACGACTTAGCCTTTCAGGCTCAGCTTAGATGTGCTTAATCCTTTTATTTCTAATTGAAACCACGGTATGAACCTCACCGAACTAAAGAAAATGCCGATTGGCGAACTTATCAAGATCGCCGAAACGATGGGCCTGGAAAGCATGGCCCGCAACCGCAAACAAGACATCATTTTTGCCATTCTTAAAACTCACGCTAAAAACGGCGAAGAGATTTATGGTGATGGCGTTCTGGAAATCTTGTCTGACGGCTTCGGCTTTCTGCGTTCCTCTGAAGGTTCCTACCTGGCCGGCCCGGATGACATTTATGTCAGCCCATCGCAAATTCGTCGCTTCAATTTGCGTACTGGCGACACCATCACCGGCACGATTCGCCCGCCCAAGGAAACTGAGCGTTACTTTGCCCTGCTTAAGGTCAACCAGATCAACCTGGACTCGCCAGAAAGCGCCCGCAACAAGATCCTGTTTGAAAACCTGACGCCATTGTTCCCGACCGTGCGCATGTTCATGGAGCTGGGTAACGGCTCCACAGAAGATGTCACGGCACGCACCATCGATCTGATTGCGCCGTTCGGCAAAGGTCAGCGCTCGCTTATCGTGGCACCGCCGAAAGCCGGTAAAACCATGCTCTTGCAGACGCTGGCACAGTCCATCGCACGCAACAATCCGGACTCTTACCTGATCGTGCTGCTGATCGATGAGCGCCCAGAAGAAGTTACCGAAATGCAGCGCACGGTGCGTGGCGAAGTGGTGGCTTCGACCTTCGACGAACCGCCTGCGCGTCACGTTCAGGTCGCCGAAATGGTGCTGGAAAAGGCCAAGCGCTTGGTCGAGCACAAAAAAGATGTGGTCATCTTGCTCGACTCCATCACGCGTTTAGCGCGCGCCTACAACACGGTGATTCCAAGCTCCGGCAAAGTGCTCACCGGCGGTGTTGATGCTCATGCGCTGGAACGTCCAAAGCGTTTCTTCGGTGCAGCACGTAACATTGAAGAGGGCGGCTCGCTGACCATCATCGCCACGGCGCTGATCGAAACCGGCTCGAAGATGGACGAGGTGATCTTTGAAGAGTTCAAGGGCACGGGCAACCACGAAGTCAACCTGGATCGCCGCATCGCTGAAAAGCGCGTCTTCCCGGCGATCAACATCAAGAAGTCTGGCACGCGTCGCGAAGAACGCTTGATGGGTGACGATGAATTGAAGAAGGTCTGGATTCTGCGCAAGCTGCTGCATTCCATGGACGAAATTGCGGCCATCGAGTTCCTGCTCGATAAGCTCAAAGATGCCAAGACCAACGAAGAGTTCTTCGACATGATGAAGCGCAAATAAGCGCTCCATCCGCATGAGGTACTGGGCTGGTGTTCTGATCGCCAGCCCAGTACCATGCGCCCCGCAACACCCTCGCAACACGGCATCAAGCCACCACAATGCGCCAGTAGCTCAGCTGGATAGAGTACTGCCCTCCGAAGGCAGGGGTCGTGGGTTCGAATCCCGCCTGGCGCACCATCCAAACTGTGTTACACATACTTAACCGTTCATTCACACAAAAACGACATTCGTCGGATCACTAAGTTTGTTCCTTGCTTCTCAACTGCACTGATTCAGGATTGCCCCAACTTGCAAAAGGTGGACATCATGAAAAACACACTAAAGCCCTTGTTCCTTATTGGAACGACACTCTCGCTAGTTGCCTGCCTTGGCAGCAACGACTCCTCTTCTACCAGCAGTGCACGCATCACGGGCAGCGCTGAAATTCCGGAAGACGCCTGCGCGCCGGAACTGCGCAATACGGTTGGCTGCTTCACAGAACCCTTTGTTGAGCCCTGGGGACCCAGCGCCATGAAAGCCATGGCGGAGCAGCCGGCTGCAGACGACTCACCCTTCGCCAGCCTGCTCACGCCCAAGGGCAATCTGAAAAATCCGCTGCGACAATTACCGCAAGATGATCGATGCCTGCGCATGGCCGACGGCCGACCCACCGAGTGCAAGCCCGCTGCGGGCTCCATTGCACTCCTGCCAGATGATCGCGTGCTCTACTTCAATGCGCTGGAGGGCACAGAAGATGCTGAGTTCTCTATTTTCTTTGAGGCCGGCACGGTGGTGACTAACGACCAAACACGCGTGATGTCCCTGAGTGGCAAAACAGCGGGCTGGATGCAGCCTAGCCCCGTGGATGGCGGGGCAAATCCTGATGGCTACGAAGCCACCCTGCTGCTACCCAAAGGCTTAATCGACAATACCGATGCCAGTACGAACAACGATGGCGCGCTCTTTTGCGCCGACTTAGAAATGCTCGCTGACGGGCGTGTGATGGCCGTAGGTGGCACGGACTACTACTTCGAGCCCGGCATTCAAAAGCCCATTGCTATTGGCGTTTCGGAATTGGAAGGTGTTCGCAACGCCCGTATTTTTGACTACCGCGATAACAGCTGGAAGAAAACCGGGGATATGACCTATGGTCGCTGGTACCCCTCACTAACCACTCTGTCTAACGGCGATATTTTGGTTTCCTCAGGTGTCACCAAACTGATTAAACCGATTTACCCCGAGCGCCCTGAGACCTCTGGTCGCAACGTCACACAAACCGAAACTTACGACCTAGGCTGTGGCACTTGGACTGAAAACGGCCCACTCGCTGAGCGTTCACTGCCGCTCTACCCACGTCAGCATATGCTGCCGAATGGCCATGTGCTCTACAACGCAGGCGGGCAAGCTTTTAACCCCTTTGGCCAGTCTTATGATCAAGCGCTCTGGAACATCATTGCCGCCTACGATCCGGATAAAAAACTCTGGACCGACCTCGGCTATGCTGGTCTTCCCTTAAAGCTGAACGAGATTGGATTGGATCGCTTGGGGTCCGCACTGAACCCGACCAACTCGGAAATAGCGACGGACATCCAAAAGACACTCACGGGCTTGCTGGGTACGGTCACGGAAGATCCTGCTGGGCTGATCATGCCGATACTGGATAGCATCACGAAGGACCCAGAAGGCACACTCATGAGCGCCATTGGTTCTGGCTTCCGCGGTTCTACTTTCTCGATTCAAATGCCACTGCGACCCAACGCACAAGGTCGCTACGACCATGCTGAGTTCCTTACTGCAGGCGGCGTACTCGGCGCCATCACAGCTAACAGCCCCGGGTCATATATCACCACCAATCTGTCTCGCATCGACCGCATTAACATTGCAAACGATGACACCATGGCCTACGAGTCCCGCATCACGGGCAGCCTAATTAAGCCGCGCTGGTACGGCACCGGGGTATTATTGCCCACAGGGGAAGTGATGGTGTTCTCGGGTGCAGATCGAGACGAAGTGCTGCTGCCAGGCACCGGTGCAGCCATTTTAGAGACTGAAATTTTCGACCCGAAAACGGAGACTTGGCGCGTGATGGCCCGCCAACACAATCCCCGCACCTATCACAATACCGCCATGCTGCTGCCGGATGGTCGCGTCTTGGTGGGTGGTCATTCGCCCATTAACACGGGCTATCTCTTTTCGTTGGATTTGAGCGCATTAGGCTTATCCCCCAACCAAGGTCGCGACCCCAGCTTCGAGATTTACAGCCCGCCCTATATGTATGCGGCTAATCGTCCACGCATTACTTCGGCACCGAACTCTGCCAGCCATGGCGCTACGATTTCGGTAAACACCGAAGGCAGCAATATCAAAGAGGTCTTGTTGGTTAAGCGCACCACGCTGACCCACATTATTGATGGCGATCAGCGTACGGTGGTCTTACCGCACACCGGCACCAATAACTTACAAGTCCGCCTGCCAACCCAAAAAGGTGCGTTACCCCCAGGATCCTACATGCTCTTTGTCGTCTCTGAGGACGCATCAGGCAAGCGCCTACCCTCGGTTTCGGTACCCCTGACCATTGAGGGCGCAGACAATCGTGCGATTGGCTGCAACGCACCTGCGGCACGCGTGGCGAAACGCTGATGTGGGTACAGCTTCGTCCTTTCTGGCTCAGCATGCTCGTCATGCTGAGCCTGTCGGCCCATGCGCACGTCAATCATGGCGAAAGCTACAGACCCGTTCTGGATACGCTACCTAAGGAGCTTGACGGCATTTCAGTGCAGCTCACCGACACGCTAGCGCCTCAGCTATTGCTGGAGAACCGCAGTGCGTCAGTCATCACCATTTTGGGTCAGAACCAGCAGCCTTTTCTCAGAATCAGTCGCGATCGCGTTGAAGCCAATACGCGACATCCCGACTGGTTAAAGACCTATCTTCCTGGCGGGCTACCTGGCCGCAAACCGGAGGCCGGCAACGCACCTCTCTGGAAACAGGTGAAAGCCAGCAATAGCTGGGGCTGGTTTGATAGCCGCCTAAAGCCTTCATCGGTAAGCGCTGATTCGGTTTGGCAAGTTCCGGTGCTGGTCGGCGACAAACCCAGCGTGATTTCAGGTCGTTTCACGCCGGCCCAGCAAAGTGGCTATTGGCAGGCCAACTGGCAAGCCAAACCGGTACTGCCCAATGGCATTCGTGTCGCGCTTATTCCGGGGCAGCCCTACGGCATCATGCTGAGCAACGCATCTCAGGCGGTCGTCACGGTACTGGACCAGGATGGTCAGCCCTTTATCCGCCTGTCCAAAATCGGCACGGAGGCTTCCCTGAAAAGCGCCCTGTGGCGTGACACTGCCGCACAGCAAGGACTGCGCCAAGGTGAGCAGAAAGAAAAGCATTGGCAGTTAGTATCAACAGCGCCGCGCTACACCTGGATTGAGCCCAGAACGCGTGGCAAGCAAGGCACGAAGAAGCCGCTGTCCTGGCAAATCCAACTGCGGGTGGATACGCAGTTGGTTACGCTAAAAGGCGAAAGCCGCTGGCTGTCAAAGCGCTAAAATTTGCACCACCAGAGGCTCTAGTTTGGTGAGGCCGTAGCGACGACCCACCGCTAGGGCCTCTACCGCCGACATACCCTGCAACCAAAACGCTCGCAGTGCGAATAGCGCACCAACGCGATTGCCACTCATGCAATGCACCAAGACCGGCGACTCGCCGCTAGCCGCCAATAGGCTATGCAGTGCCTCAGCATTGGCTCGATTTAAGTCATGGCCGCCGACAATAGGCAAGTGAGCGTAGTACAGGCCTAGCTCAGCCGCTAAGGCCGCCTCATCAAAGCCTCCATGTTCATGCTCAGGCAGCATATCGATCACATGCGTGATACCGGCCGCCTTTACTTCGGCAAGAGCTTCTGGGCTGACATAACCGCCAGCGTAGTGGTTAGGTTCAATAAACAACAGATTGGGAATGGGCAAGGACATAGCAGACTCGGGGCAGTAGTTCATGCTTTTAGCCTAGCATGCTGAACTCCTGAATTCCGAGTGCAGTCGCAACGATCATCATCAAAATAGCAAAGCTCTGCTGTACACGCTGTGCAGGCATTCTAGGGGCTATGAGGCGCCCAAAAACCAAGCCCACCACCACTGCAAAGATAAACGGCAACGCGGGCATAAGGCTGGTCAAGCTAAGCTTTCCGATAACCATCAGCACGCTCAAGCTACTCACTAACGAAACCACCATCAGCGATGTGGCCACGATAGCCGCTATGCTCAGGTCCGTAAAAAACCGTAAGACCGGCACAATAATGAATCCGCCGCCGACACCCAGTAAGCCTGTCAGCAAACCAGAAAATGCACCGAACGTAGACATCGCAAGCACACGCTTGGGGGTCCACACAAAACGGCCGGAGTTCGGATTAACCGGGATAATTAATAATTCTGCGGACTCGTTGGTGGCGTTTGAGGACAGCAAACGTAGCGCAGCCAACACCATGACAATTATAAAAATCAGGGTTAATGCCGATGCAGGCAGGCGATGCGCCAGCATCAAACCCAGCGCGCTCATGGGCAGTGCGACTGCAGCCATGAGCAAGGCAGCACGATACCGAGCCAAGCCCTTACGCAGGCCATCCAAAGCGCCCACACTGGCACTGAGAGCAACCGTCATTAATGCCACGGGGGCGGCCTGAGTCACGCTCCATTGCAAACCAAACATGAGTGCTGGCACAGCCAGCATGCCACCTCCAGCGCCGGTTAGGCCAAGCACGAGCCCAACCATGAGTCCCAGAATAACCAGCATGAACTAGCCTTGCCCACAGGCGAGATTAGCGGGGATGGCAATATCCATCATCGCCGGATCAGGCAGATTAAGTGCGGCCATGATGGCGACATATTCCGCTTCGCTGCGCCCAGTTAGGCGCGGGTTAAAGCGCTTCTCTTCCGCAATCGTCGACACCGTCCAGCCCTTATAGTCATGACCTGGATATACGCACGTATCGTCAGGTAGTTGAAAAAGCTTTTGCGTAATCGAGTGCCAAGATTTCTGTGCACTGCCGCCCTGAAAGTCCGTTCGACCGGTGCCCCGAATCAGTAGCGCATCACCGGTAAAAACCGCCTCGGGATGCGCTGGATTAAGCACAAAGCTAAACGATTCATCCGTGTGCCCCGGTGTATACAGGGCTTGTATCGAAAGCGAACCCACGGCGAACACTTCACCGTCTTTAAGGTTGCGCGATACGCAACTCGCACGAGTGAACTCCCCCATTAAGGTCACGCAACCTGTGGCATCACGTAATGCACCCAGAGCCGTGATGTGATCGGCATGAGTATGTGTATCTGCTGCATACAACAGCGTTACGTTCAGCTCGCGGAGTAATTGCAAGTACTGGGGTAGCTGCTCCTTTACCGGATCAATGAGTAACGCCTTAGCGTTCTGCTCACACGCCAGTAAATAGGTGTAAGTACTGGATGCTTTATCAAAGAGCTGGCGAAAAATCATCGAAAGTACTCCGTACTAGGCCGAACGGAAAAATCGGTCATGCACCCAGCTACCCAGCAGCAGGGAGACCACAAATGCCACGATGTCTTGTCCGCCCTGAACGATGCTCACTAAGGCCGGCCCGGGGCAAAGCCCAGACAGACCCCAGCCGACTCCGAAGAGCGCTGCGCCGAGTAACAATCGGCCATCTATTTGCGTAGCCTGTGGCCATTTAAAGCTCGGCGCAAAGACCGGTTGCGCGCGGCGGCGCAGCCAAATAAATGCGGGCATGGCCACCGCAATGGCACCGACCATGACAAATGCCAAAGTCACGTCCCATTGCCCTGTCACATCGAGAAAACCCTGCACTTTGACGGGGTCGGTCATGCCGGATAGCACCAAGCCCAAGCCGAAAAGTAGACCGCAGATAAAGCCTGAAAGAACTTTCATATTAGGCTCCTCCCGCACGCAGCACAGCTACTGTCACTATGCCGGACGCCATAAACGTGAGCGTTGCCGCAAGAGATCGCCACGACAACCGGCTGATCCCACAAACCCCATGCCCGGAGGTGCAACCATTGCCTAAGCGCGTGCCGAAGCCCACCAGCAGCCCAGCCGCGATCAGGGTAGGCAAACCAATATTCGGCAGCATGGGAGGCACAATTCGCAGAACATAGGTCGCGAACAGGCCTGCAACCAACATACCCAAAATAAATGCTCGTGCTAAACCTGCCGCGCTATCTTGCCGCTGCCATGCCGTGGCTACCAAACCACTTATGCCGGCAATTTTACCGGTAAGGGCAAACAGCAACGCCGCGGCAAATCCAATCAGTAACCCACCCTGTAAGCCGGCCTGCCAAGCCATAGGAAATTCAGACATAGGATTTAGCTCATAATGAAGAGATGATTTTTATACTACCCCCAGTATATTAGGTACACAAGCCAGGTCGCTTGTCGTAGCATGAATCTGGAATAGTGATGACGGAAAAACCATGTCGCCCAGAGAGCAGCATCAACGCGCACTCATCCTCAGACTTCGCCGAGTTGAGGGCCAGATTCGTGGCATCCAAGCCATGATGGAAAACGGCGACAATTGTGACCGCATCGCGCAGCAGCTCTCGGCTGCCCGCAAAGCCTTGGACAAGACCTTTCACGAGATGGTCGCCTGTCATTTGCAAATGGAAATTGCGGCCAACCCAGACCGTGAACACATTGCTGCTGCAACAGCTCACATGACCTCTCTGCTACGCAAATATGGATAAGCCATGAGCCTCGCCAAACCCGTTTCCGCCAGCGCCGTCACCGATCAGGTCTATTGGGTATTCCCCAACGACTTAAACGCGAATGACACCGTTTTTGGCGGCATGATCATGGCGCAAATGGACAGGCTTTGTGCGGTAGTGGCGTGCCGTCATAGTGATCGGATTTGTGTCACGGCCAGCGTCGATGCCGTGCACTTTCTGGCGCCGGCAAAGCGGGGCGATGTGTTGATTTTTGCCGCTGCGGTGAATCAGGTCTGGCGCTCATCCCTCGAAGTGGGCTGCCGCGTTGATGCACAGGCCATCAATGGAGAGCGCAGACATATTCTCTCGGCGTATCTGACCTTTGTCTCGGTAGATGAGGCCAACAAACCCAGCCCTGTGCCAGGGCTCATCACCCAAACCAGCGAGGAGACTCGACGCGCAGGGGAAGCCGATTTGCGCCGTAGCCAGCGCCTGCGCCACGCCGAAGAGCTGAAAGCGTTCCGCGTGCAGGCGCAGCAACAACAGCAGTAAGCATGCAGTAAGTCAGCGGGTAATGGTTCTCACACCAGCACTGCCGCCAAGCAATAAAACATCGGCTGGTCGCCGCGCAAACAGCCCATTGCAGACCACACCCACGAGATTATTTAAGTGTGTCTCCAGCTCCACCGGGTTGCGAATATCCAGACCGTAGGTGTCGAGAATGACGTTGCCGTTGTCGGTCACAAAGCCAGTGCGATAGACCGGGCTACCACCCAACTTCACTAGCTCGCGGGCAATCATTGAGCGGGCCATGGGAATGACCTCAATGGGCAGTGGAAATGTGCCAAGTTGACTCACCCATTTGCTGTCGTCGGCGATGCATACAAACGTGTCTGCCAGCGCCGCCACGATTTTCTCGCGGGTAAGCGCGCCGCCGCCGCCCTTAATCATTTCTAAGGCCGCATTGATCTCATCTGCGCCATCCACATAGACGCCAATGTGATCCACATCATTAAGGCTAACGACCTCAATACCGATGGCTTCCAATCGCAGCTTGGTGGCTTCGCTACTGGCAACCGCTGCCTTTACTTTGTGACGAATCGGCTTGAGGCCATCAATGAAGAAATTCGCTGTAGAGCCCGTACCCACACCAAGCACTTCGCCATCGCGCACATGGGCGAGCGCCGCTTCGGCAACCGCGCGCTTCAGGGCATCGGCAGAAAGTACAGTGGACATAGTGGGCTCCAGTAGCTCAAGAATGGGGACGATCGTCTGACAGGCGGCACGCCACCTTCGGGACGCGTAGTATACTCGCAGCCAATAGTCCGGAAGCAGTCCGCCATGCCCGATGTCCTCGCACTTGATGCAATCGTAAAACGCATACTTCAAGCTCGTGTCTATGATGTCGCCATCGAAAGCCCGCTCGAACCTGCTCGCCTGCTTTCACGCCGCTTAAAAAACACGGTTCTGATTAAGCGCGAAGACCTGCAACCGGTGTTTTCCTTCAAGCTGCGCGGCGCCTTCAATAAAATCGTCAAGCTCAGTGACAATGACCGTGCCAAGGGCGTGATCTGCGCCTCTGCCGGCAATCATGCCCAAGGCGTGGCGCTGGCGGCAAAAACGCTGGGCATCAAAGGCGTGATTGTGATGCCGCAAACCACGCCCGACATTAAGGTCAATGCCGTGCGTGCCCTCGGTGGTCAAGTCGTGCTTCACGGCGACAGCTACGACGACGCTTTCGCGCACGCGCAAACGCTGATGAGCGAGAAGGGCTATACCTTCGTGCATCCTTTCGATGACCCCGAGATCATCGCCGGCCAAGGCACAGTCGCGGTCGAAATTTTGCGGCAGCATCAAGGCGCCATCGATGCGATTTTTGTGCCGGTCGGCGGCGGCGGCCTGATGGCGGGCGTGGCCGCCTACATCAAATATGTTCGGCCATCGGTGCGCGTCATCGCCGTGGAAGCCGAGGACTCGGCCTGCCTCGCAGCCGCAATGAAAGCCGGTAAGCGCGTCACGCTGGACCAAGTGGGCCTGTTTGCGGATGGCGTTGCCGTGAAGCAGATTGGCAAGCACACCTTCGACATCGCCAAGGTCTGCATCGATGAAGTCATCACCTGCTCGACCGATGAAATGTGTGCCGCCATCAAGGACATCTTCGATGAATGCCGTTGCATCAGTGAGCCCGCTGGCGCGCTGTCTCTCGCCGGCCTAAAGAAGTACGTTCAGCGCGACGGCGTGCAGGGCCAGACCCTGATCGCCATCAACTCTGGCGCGAACATGAATTTCGATCGCCTGCGTCACATCGCCGAGCGCACGGAAGTGGGCGAGGGTCGCGAAGCGGTTTTAGCGGTGACTATCCCGGAACAGGCTGGCGCATTTAAAGCCTTTTGCCAGGCCATTGGTAAACGCAATGTCACCGAGTTCAACTATCGCTTCAGTGACAGCAGCGAGGCCCATGTCTTTGTCGGCTTGACCGTGCGCAATGGCGCTGAAGAACGCGCTGAACTGGTCGCAGGTTTGCAACGCAAAGGCTACGCCGTGCTCGACCTATCCGATGATGAAATGGCGAAACTGCACACGCGCCATCTCGTTGGCGGTCATGCCGGATTGGTCGATGAGTGCCTCTTCCGCTTTGAGTTCCCCGAACGGCCAGGCGCACTCATGGCCTTCCTAACCCAGCTTGGCACCCAGTGGAACATTTCCTTGTTCCATTACCGCAACCATGGCGCCGCTTATGGTCGCGTGCTGGTGGGCTTGCAGTTGGGTTCGCGTAGCCTCAAGGAATTGAAGTTGTCACTCGATGCAGTGGGCTATCCCTACTCCGACGAGAGCAGCAACCCAGCCTATCAACTCTTTTTGCGCTGAGATAAATCCATGTTGCCGCGCCTGCCCAAGCCCAATGCCGCTGTGCTCAAGCGCATTCAAGCGCAACCGTTGGACTACTGGCAGCATGTAGGCGACCCGCTGGCCGACTTGCTCTCCACGATCTACCCCATTGGCGATGCCGAGACCTTGCTCAAGCTCATCGAATACGAAGCCGAGCAGGAGCAGCCGCTATGCCTGCAGTTTCTGTCTCAAGAGAACGCCGTTTCTCGTTGGCAGGAACCTCGCTTTCAAGCCGAGCTCGCCGCCTGGCAAGCCTATGTGCAGCAATTCCCATTAGCAGTACGACTGGCTTGGCAAGCTGGTGGTGGCCTGCGCCTGCTCAGCCAAGCGCGCTGGGCCGGTGCCTGGCCTGGGCCACTGAGCCCGCTGCAACGCTTTATGCAGCACTTAGATGACGCTTTGCTCTGCGAACATCTGCCCACGCCAGACACCCTGCGATTAATGCGTTTAGAGCTGGCGATTTTGCGTCGCGATGCCGAAGCCGACATTGGCAAAAATCATCTCGGTGTAGTGCTCGCGCAAAGCGATTTAGCGACGCTAGTCATTTGTTTGTCAGAAGAAATGATGCGCAGCCTCGATGCGCTGGGCGTTGGCCTTAATAGTGCACAGCGCGCTGGCTTGCGGCACTGGGCCATTGGCTTCGGTCAGGGACTAGGGGTGGAGGCGCTGTGGTTGGCCAGCAACGAAGAGGAGGCTCATGCGCTTAGGCATGTATTGTTGCAGCCGCCATCCTCACTGGGCGCACCGCTGGTACTGCCGTGGTTACGCATGGTGGCATCGGCCGACACCCTGCCTGCTGCTGAACGCCGCACCTTGGCGCTGGCGCGCAGCCTGCTCGACCCCCTCACCGCCGACACACTGGGCCTGCCGCACGATGCCCTTGGCAGCTTATGGCGCAAGGCCAGCGGCTGGGTCGTCGAAAAAGGCCGACCCTTAGCCGGGCAAGCTCCGGCGGTGCTTAATTTGCAGAAGAAGGTGATGGCGCGCTGGCACTAGCGCATGACTGCTTAATCAGGTCAGCAGCTTAGGATTGGGCAACCCTGACAGCTCCGAAGGGATCAGCACCGACAGCCGCTCATGGCGCAACTCGGGGCAGGCTGCCAGCAAGCGCTCCACGAAACTGTCATTGATCTGGTAGCCGGCCGGTGCCAGTAGCTGGCCGCCCCGGGTATGCACCGGCTGCATGAGCACCATGCCAGGCCGCAGCAACGCCATCACCAGCTGCACCTGCCGTGACAGGTCCGCCTGCGGCCCGAGCACATCGCGAAGAGCAGAAATCAGCTCGGATGTTGTTTCGGGCAGAGCCTCCAGCTGTTCAAGCGCCGCCAGCACCGGCAGGCCAGCCGCCTCCAGACGCACATAGCGACGCACCATGCGAATCAGGCGCGCCTGCTCTGCAAGCTCTGGCACTGATGACTCGATCTGATACCCGGCCAGCGCCGGTTCGATACGGCTGAGCAGCTGTCGTACCGGCTCGATGCGCGGCACCGAGGCCAGCAGCTGCCAGGTTCGCTCCTGGGCCCGCGCCACATCATGCTGTTCCTGCTGGCTCAGCATCAGGCCAAACAGAACCTTCTCCTGAACCTCCGGTGCCAGACTGACCAGCCCGAGATTGGCGAGCATGGTCGCCATGGTCGCCGCCCACCCTGCGTCATGGCGACATTGACTGCTGACACGCTGTACCAGATCAACCATGCGTTGCGCCTGACCGAAACTGGCCGGACTGGCCATGGCTAGGGCATCGATTAACGCCTGCATGCAGCCCTTGATGGTTTGCTCAAGCAGCTCGCGCTCGGCATGAAGCAGACGATGCTGCTCGATACCGTCTCGCACCGCCTGCTGCAGCTCGTCACGCGGGCAGGGCTTGGCCAGGAAGCGGAAGATGCGACCCTGATTCACCGCACGCATGGCCGCCTCAATGTCGCTGTAACCAGTGAGCAGGATGCGCGCTGCGCTCGGGCAGTGCTGTCGGCACTGTGCCAGCACGACATCACCGGACATGCCGGGCATGCGCATGTCACACAGGACTACCGCCAGCCTCGGCAAGGAAGGCAACAGCGCCAGCGCCGCCTCGCCACCCGTGGCAACATGAACCTCGCCGAGCTGACGCAAAGACAGCTGCAATCCCGCCAGCACATCCGCATCATCGTCGACGCAGAGAATCTGCACGGCAGGCTGTGCCGAGAGCAGGCTCATGAGATCTCTCTCAATACCGGCAGCTCAATGACAAAGGTCGTGCCGCCCTCCGCGACAGGCTCACACCAGAGCGCGCCACCATGCTGCTCGACGATCAATGACCGGCTGATGGCCAGCCCCTGCCCGGTGCCCTGGCCCACGGCCTTGGTGGTAAAGAACGGATCAAAGATCCGATGACGGATGGCATCGTCGATGCCGCAGCCATCATCACTGACACTCAGGCGCACCTGTTGCCCGTCCTCGTTCAGACGCAGCGATAGCGTGACACGCCCCTGACCCGGCCGCTGATGCTGGCGCTCGGCAATTGCATGCGCGGCATTGGTCAGCAGGTTTATCAGCACCTGCAGGATGAGGTCGCGGCGACAACTCACCAGCGGCACTGACTCCAACACCTGCACCACCTCGGCCACTTGGCGCAGGTCATGCGCAGTCATGGTCACCGCCTGATCCATCAGCTGTGCCAGATCCTCGGGCACCG
>Ga0255091_1000461_pt1 | contig 15708 bp, 15 predicted proteins | sample Colum_Yuk_RepB_8_2_FD_188439 | JGI IMG/M metagenome (GOLD analysis project Ga0255091, IMG submission 188439) | Freshwater microbial communities from Columbia River, Oregon, United States - Colum_Yuk_RepB_8d | ecosystem: Environmental > Aquatic > Freshwater > River | place: USA: Oregon... | reverse complement strand
GTGCCCTGTGGGCGCTGCTGCATCTCACCGCAGGCCTCGCGCTCAATCGTTACGGCATACCCAACGTGCTGTCGGCCGCGCAGCATCCAGCGCCTGTGGCCGACACGCCCGCACAGATCCCAAGGCCCGCCGTACTGTGGATACTCGCCGCGATTTTCGCAGCGACGGGCTTCGTCTTTGCTTCGCTTGCCGCCCACCTGCCACGCGTGCTGGAGGCCGCCGGTGCCACTCCCACCGCAGCCGTTGCGGCGGCGTCGTTGGTCGGCATATTCCAGGTCGGCGGGCGGCTGCTTGAAGCCATCTGGCTCAAGCGCCTGAGCCCCTTCGCCAGTGCCCGCATCGCGACCTTGCTGCATCCGGTCGGCACCGTGTTGCTGATGCTGTTCGGCGCGCCTCTCGCGGCGATCTTCACCATGCTGCATGGCGCCGGTGTGGGCTTGATGACCATCGTCAAAGGCACGTTGCCGCTCGTACTGTTCGGTCCGTCGGGATTCGGTCGTCGTGCGGGGCTGCTCGAAGCCCCATCACGCGTGATGCAGGCCGTGGCCCCGGTACTGTTCAGCCTGCTGCTCGATGGCTTGGGCGCTCAGGTGGTGTGGATCACCACCGCACTCTCGCTCGCGGCCTTCGCCGGCATCTACTGGGTGCAACAGCAGATGCGCATCGACACGTCGCCGCCGATCAATACAAGCCCAGCGTCAGACCCGCTGCCAACGTCTGTCCCAGATCCGAACAGCGGCTGAGTGCGTCGGCATCAGGCTCGCCTCGGACCACAACCGCATCTGCCGCCTTCTTCCATCGATATCCGAGCGCAATCCGCTCCAGCGCTGTCACGGCGCCGCGGCCGTCGTTACCCGCGCTGACGAACATGGCCCAGGGCAGGCCAATGGTCTTGCCCTCGGCGGGGTAGTAGGTGCGGTCGAGAAAATCCTTCATCAGTCCGCTCAGGTGACCAAAGTTTTCCGGCGTACCGAGTAACAGGCCCTGCGCCCACAGCAGGTCTTCGATGCCCGCATCCGGCGCTCGTCGCACCCGCAGCGTGACCTCGCCGGCGAGCGAGACGACACCGCTCGCCACGGCGTCTGCAAGTTGCGCCGTACGGCCGCTCTGGCTGTGGAACACCAACAGCAGACGCTTCACTGCGGCGAAGTACCGAGCTTGTCGTTCAGGGCCTCGCCAAACTGCTCTGCCGGCGTTGGCCCCTGCCAGCCGCACTGTTGCACGCGCGGCGCTTCGGTAACGGGCGATGCCTGCGGTGGGTTGCCATAGGGCTTCAAGCCTTCCTGACCGCCGCGGGGTGTGTAGTGGCAGGCCCAGACCTCAGCCGCCGGGCAGCGCGCGGCGGCACAACCCATCTCGGTGGTCGCCTCCCAGATCACTTGCAGATAAGCGCCGCACTGGCTGCCCAGACCGGGCTTGCAGCGGTGGGTGGCGTGGTCGTAGTGCTGGCCTTCTCGCACCCATCGTTCTGCAGCCTCGGCAGCGCTGCGTTTGTAGCCCTCGTACGGTGCGGGGCCATAGGCGCGGAACAGGTTCTGACCTGTGGTCTCGCGACGCTGCGGGTCAGGGTCGTAGCGCAGCCTGCAGTCTTCGGCGGCCAATTGGTTGGCCCACTGCTGGGCTTCGGCGGCCAAGGCATTCGACCACAGTAGCGGTGCTACGCCGACCGCACGACGTGCCGTGTTGTGCGCTTGCAGCGCGCCGGCAAAGTCAGCGGGGACCTCGTCCGCATGCAGGGGCAGTGCAGCAAAAACGAATAGCAGCAGGGGGATCAGGCGCATGGCAAATCCGAGGTTCAGGCACTTCCGCCAGTTTGCCATCGTGACGCTGCCCGCGTGCCGTGAGAGTCTTGCGCCATGACCCATTTGCCCACCACCCGCAAAGCCTGCGCCGCGCTCGATCTGGTCGATCCGCTGGCCTCGTTCCGACCGCGCTTCACCCTGCCGCCCGGCGTGATCTATCTCGACGGCAATTCGCTCGGCGTATTACCTGCCCTCACGCCGGAGCGCCTTGCCAAAGTGATTGCCGATGAGTGGGGCCAGGGCCTCATCCGCAGCTGGAACACAGCCGGCTGGGTTGATCTGCCGCAGCGACTGGGTGACAAGCTTGCGCCATTGATCGGTGCTGCGGCCGGCACGACGCGCGTGTGCGACTCCACCTCGGTCAATCTCTTCAAGCTGCTGGCTGCGGCACTGGCGCTGCGCCCGGGGCGGACGGTCATCGTCAGCGAGGCCGACAACTTCCCCACCGATCTCTACATCGCCGAAGGCCTTGCGGCCCTGCTCGGCCAGCAGCACGAGCTGCGGTTGGTGGCTGCCGACGAGATCGAAGCGGCACTCGACGACCGCGTGGCCGTGCTCATGCTCTCGCACGTCAACTACCGCACGGGCCGTCTGCACGACATGGCCGCACTGACTGCCGCAGCCCACGCCCGAGGTGTGCTGACCTTGTGGGATCTTGCGCATTCCGCGGGTGCCTTGCCCATGGACTTGAGCGCTGCCCAGGCCGACTTCGCCGTCGGCTGTGGCTACAAGTATCTGAACGGCGGCCCTGGTGCGCCGGCGTTCCTGTATGTGGCGCCCGCGCATCAGTCCCGGTTGGCCGCACCGCTATCCGGCTGGTTTGGCCACGCGCGCCCGTTTGCCTTCGAGAGCCATTACGCGCCGGCACCCGGTGTTGATCGCCTGCTGGTGGGTACGCCGTCGGTGCTCTCGATGGCCGCACTCGAAGTTGGTATCGACCTCATGGCCGAGGCCGATCTCGGTCAGGTGCGCGAGAAATCGCTGCGGATGAGCGCGCTGTTTGCCGCGCGTGTCGAGCACGAACTGGGCGATGTCGGGCTCGTCCGCATCAGCCCGCTGGACGATGCGCTGCGCGGCAGTCAGGTCTGCTTTACCCACACCCAGGCCTGGCCGGTGATGCAGGCGCTGATCGCGCGCGGCGTGATCGGCGATGTGCGGGCGCCGGACATCCTGCGCTTCGGCTTCACACCCCTGTATCTCAGCTATGTTCAGGTCTGGGATGCGGTGACACATCTGGCCGAAGTCTTGCGAACTCGCGAATGGGATGCACCGCAGTTTCACCACAGGCAGAAAGTGACCTGATTGATCCGATGACCAAGATCCTGCTGCTCGCCGTCGCACTCGCCATGTCCACTGCCGCCGCTGTCGCGCAACCCATCACCTGGAAAGAAGTCGCCGCCATCCCGCCGCCGCCGGCTGGCGAGAAGATCGCCTATGGTGCCGTACCCCAGCAGTTTGGCGAACTGCGCCTGCCCAGCGGTGAAGGCAAGTTCCCCGTGGTCGTGCTCATCCACGGCGGCTGCTGGCTGGCGGAATACGACTATCGGTACATCAACCCGCTGGCCGCCGCACTCACCGCGCAGGGCATCGCCACCTGGACCATCGAGTATCGGCGCATCGGCGACGAAGGCGGTGGCTGGCCCAACACCCTGCTCGATGTGGCAAAGGCGACGGACCACCTGCGCGAGATCGCCAAGACGCACCCCATCGACATCGCGCGCGTGGTCAGCATGGGCCACTCTGCAGGCGGCCATCTCGCGCTGTGGCTCGGTGCGCGCCACCAGCTGGGCCAGAAGAGCGCGCTGTATCTGCCGAGACCGCTGCCGATCAAAGGCGTCGTGGGCCTCGCAGCCATCACGGACCTCGCCAGCTATCGCATCGGCCCTGCCGACAGCTGCCACGCCTCGGTGGATCAGCTTATGGGCGGTACGCCGCAGACCCAGGCCCGCCGCTATGCCGAAGCCTCGCCGCGGGCGCTGCTGCCGCTGGGCCCGCCGCAGCGGCTGGTGCAGGGTGGAAAGGACCCCATCGTGTCGCTCGATTCCATCGCCGCCTATGTGGCTGCTGCCCAGCAGGCTGGCGACGACAGCACCGCCATCGTCGACGCCGAGCTGGGTCATTTCGATCCCGTCGTGCCGCAAACCGCCCTCGGCGAGGCCGCCTTGAAGGCTGCGCGAAGTCTGCTGGGTCTTAATCCAGATCAATGACCGGAGACGGTGGCGCAGGCAGGCTTGGCACCAACTGATTGGGAGTGCCCAGATGCCCGAGATTCGCCTTTCCACCGGCGTGTTGCACTACCGCGAGACCGGGCAGGGCGTGCCGTTGCTGCTGCTATCGGCGAACCCCGGCGAGTCACGCGATTTCGCAGCGGTGATGCCGACGCTCGGCCTGCACTACCGGGTGCTGGCACTGGACTGGCCCGGATATGGCCAGTCCGAGATGCCCGTCGATGCGGCGGACTGGACGGTGCTGCGTCTCGCCGCCGTGCTGCGTGAGTTCGTTGACGCGCTGGACCTGCCGCCGGCGCTGCTCATCGGTAACTCGGTAGGGGGCAATGCCGCCGCCCGTCTGGCTGCCGAAGTGCCCGGAACAGTGCGCGGGCTGGTGCTGGTCGCTCCCGGCGGGTTCACGCCGCACAACCCCGTCACCCGAGCGTTCTGTCGGCTCATGGGCAGTCGTTTTGCGCTGTCGCCCCGTCGCTGGGCCAGTCTCTATCTGCGCCAGCGCAACGACACGACCGGCGAGATGCTGGCGCGAGCGGCGGGCTCCCAGTCGGCCCCGGCAGCGCGCGCGTTCAACCGTGCGCTCTGGCGCAGCTTTGGCTCGGACGACAACGACCTGCGCGCACGGGCAGCAGGCATCAGTGCCCCGGTGCTACTGCTGTTTGGGGAGCAGGATCCTGCCATCCCCGCGGGCCGTGACGGCTTCGTCGCAGCCCATTGTCTGCCGCAGGCGCGCTTTGTCGCGATGCCTTGCGGGCACGCACCATTCGCGGAGCAGCCCGCACGCTTTCTCGCCGAGGTGCTGCCGTTTCTCGCTAGCGTGACCGCGACCGCAGGCGGCTGAGATGCACTGGCGTGATGCCAATGTACGAGGCGATGTGCCGCTGCTTGAACACCTGTTCGAGCGTGGGCCAGCGTTGCAGGGTGCGGCGGTAGCGGGCGGCGGCGTCCAGCGCCAGCAGCTCGTGCTCGCGCTCGACCTTGCGCAGGTAGAGGCGCTCTGCCACGACGCGGGCAAAGCGCTGCCAGCCCGGCCACCGATCGGCCAGCGCAGCGTATTCAGCCCAGGGGGTCACGGCGAGCACCGTCGGCACCTCTGCCACCACCCAGTGGCGCGAGGGCCCCTCGCTCAACAGGTCAGACAGCGAACCCGCGAACTCGCCCGGCAGGTTGAAGCCCTTGCAGCGCTCGGTACCGTCCGCCAGCAGGAAGTACTCGCGCAGCCCGCCGCTGAGCACGGTGGCCACTTCGCTGGCTCGCTCGCCCGCGCGCAAAAAGTAGCCTCCGGCCGATAGTTCGCGTCGCTCAGGCGTCGGCAAGGCGGCCAGTTCGTCATCGCTCAGCGCGGCGATGGCGAGAAAGCGGGCGTGTAGTGAAGCCAGCTCGGCCGCCGAGACCTTCATGCACTTCAGGGCGCGCGGGCGGAGAGAATGTTGGTCAGCCGATCCTTCTTGCCATCAATCGTCACCAGCGTGGGGTAGCGCAACCCACCGGTGTAGCTGACTTTTACCGTGCGGTAATGGTCGAGGTTCTTCAGCAGCAGTTCGATGGGTTTCTGCTCCTGCTGTGCGAGGCGGATTGCGGCCTTGAGGCGCTCGGTCTTGTAGGCGAGGCCATTCACCGCCACCACCACATCGCCTTTCGAGACACCGGCCTTGAACGCGGGCGAGCCCCAGATCACCTCGCCGAGCTCACCTTCCTTCTCGATATTGAAGCCGAGCGAGAAGATGAAATCGCTGACCTTGTTACGTTCTTCAAGGCCTTTCACGTATTCGGTGGGCTTCTCGGTGAAGCTGATCTTCCATCCAGCGCGCTCCAGGCCCTTCAGCGGTGCGCCAGGGCCATGGCCATTGAGACGCGTTTTCAGAAAGCCGGTCCAGTCGAACGGGGCAATGGCGCTCAGGGCCGCCGCCACCTCCTCGAAACGGTAGGGCAGCGGGGCAAAGGCGTCGTCCTTGATGCCGGGCTGCGGGCCGAAGAAGGCGCGGGCAAAGTCATCCAGACCCTTGGCCTCATTGGTCAGCTCGCGCAACTGGGTGTCGACGTCGAGCCAGATCAGCAGGCCCTCGTTGTAGTAGTCCTCGGTGCGCTGGTAGCTCGTGAACGAGAGCGGCCGGCGCGGTGTGAGGATGGGCTGGTAGACCGTGTCCTGCAGGTTGCGCGCCTCGCGGCCGGGTCGGTTCAAGTCCAGTGTGGCGGCGAGGTAGGCAATGGACTCGCGTGTGAAGGGCTGGCTCCACAGGCCGCTGCGGGCGGCGAGCACCTGGCCCCAGTACTGGGTCTGGCCCTCGTACACCCACAGCAGCTCGTTCTGCAGCGGCGTGTTGAAGTTGCCCACCATCTGCCCGGCTGGGCGGCGGAACTTGCCGCACCAGCTGTGCGTGAACTCGTGCGGCAGCAGCGAGCGTTCGATCTGTTTCTTGTCCCACTCCGTGAAATACTCACTCGATACCCCGTTCTCGCTGGAGCGGTGGTGTTCCAGCCCAATGCCGCTGAAGAAATCGGAGAGCGACAGCAGGAACTCGTAGCGGTCGAAGTGCCGGCCACCAAACAAGGCCTGCGCCTCGGTGACGAGTTTGGAGTGCAGGGTGAGCTGAGGGGTGGTGGCCAGCAGTGCGGCCTCGGAGTCGCCCACCATGCTGAGCTGCACCTTGGCACCGTCGAATTCGCCGAGCGTGACCTTGCGGAAGTTCTTGCCTGCGAACACCGGCGAATCCACCAGCACGTCGAGCGGCACCACGGGGTAGCTCACCAGATCGCCGCTGCGGGTCAGCTCCGGCAGGCCGCTGGCGGCATCCCAGTCGGCCGGCAGCATGATGCTGGACTGCACGCTGGTGTCGGCCATCGAGCGGCTGGCGGGGTAGAGCACCACGGTATTCCACTGCAGGCCGACGATCTCGGGTGTGGCCACGATGCGTCCCTGATCCTTCACCACCGGGCTCGCGAACTGGAAGGCGAGGTCAAGACTGGTCACGCCCTCCGGCACCGTGATGTTGAAGGCGTAGACATCCAGCGGGTCCCGCGTCCACTCGATGCGCTGGCCATTGCCCGTGATGACGAGGCCCGTCAGCGCCTCGATCGGCCCACGGGGCGCGTGGTTTCCGGGCAGCCATTGCGGATACCAGAGCTTCAGCGGTCCGGCCGTCACCGGCAGGCTCTCGCGCACCTTGAAGATGCGATGGTCGAGATCGGTGAGATCTACGTTGAGCGTCAGCGTGCCGCGGTAGTCGGCCGCCGCGGATACGCTGGGCGCCGGGGCGATCTGCGCGCGCACGCTCCAGGGCGTGGTGGCGACGAGGGCGAGGGCAAGGGCGGCAGCAAGACGGTGGTTCAAGGGGCGAATCCGAGGGATTGATCTGCCGGCAGTTTAGCGACTGCGCCGGCCCTGCAAACCCTGATGGACGTGGTGGCTGTCGACGTAATCCCTGTCGATGTGCCTGGCGTCCACGGCATCGCCGGTGTGGGTGGTTGCAGTGCCATTTCACCTGCTTTCTGTCGATCGGGGAGGGTGCGACACTGAGGGCCTGAAAACTCTGGAGTGTTGACATGGCAGACAGTCTGTTTGGCGGCCCCCGCATCTCGTTGAAAGATTTTCCCGATCCCGCCCTCGACACGCCATTGGCCGCGGCACCTGGCAAGTCACTGGCGGTGCTGGCGGGCGGTTGTTTCTGGTGCACCGAAGCCGTCTACCGGGAACTGGAGGGCGTGCTGGAAGTGGTCTCCGGCTATTCCGGCGGCAGTGCCGACGCCGCCAACTACTCGGCCGTCTGCACCGGCCGCACCGAGCACGCGGAAGTGATCGAGATCGCCTACGACCCCTCGCGCCTGAGCTTTGGCAAGCTGCTGAAAATCTTCTTTGCCGTCGCCCACGATCCCACCCAGCTCAATCGTCAGGGCAATGACGTGGGCACTCAGTACCGCTCGGCCATTTTCTATGCCGATGCAGAGCAGAAGCGCATCGCCGAGGCGTATATCGCGCAGATCGACGCCGCCAGGATTTTCCCCAAGGCGATCGTCACCCGGCTGGAGCCGCTGGAGCAGTTTTTCGAGGCCGAGAAATACCACCAGAACTATGCAGCGCTACATCCCGGCCAGCCCTACATCGCGGGTGTGGCGCTGCCCAAGGTGCAGAAGCTGCGCGAGTATTTTGGCGAGTCGCTGAAAAAAGGTTGACCCGCGCCGTCTGCTGCTGACCAAGCCCGCGGCATGCGGGCCTCTCAAGGCATGTGGTCGCGGCAGCTAAACCGATTCTGGGGATTCAGACCGAGCGGCGGCGGCGTGCGTGGCATCGCCGCCGCCCTCTGCCTTCAGGCGTTGACGGGCCGGCGCATCCTCAGCATCGCAGCCATGAGCAAGCCCAGCAGCATCCATAGCCCGGTGGCACCGCCACCAAAGCGCCCGCTGCCAGTGGCGGGTACCGCGGGCGACACGGGTGCCGGGGTGATGACGGGTACGGTGGGTGTCGGACCCGGTCCCGGGGGGGGCACGACCGGGGCATCCTTGAATGCGTAGTTCCAGATGCTGCGACCAAAAGTGGCGGCGAACAGCATGTCGGGCTCGGTGGCCGTCGCCTTGGGCTTCATGCGGATCATGTTGACCGGCACGTTCGGCAGGCCGGTGCCGAGCGTCGTCCAGCTGGCACCCGTGGTGTCCTTGCTGATGAACACGCCGATGTCGGTGCCCACGAGCAACTGGCTGCCCTTGAGGATGACGCTCGACACCTGTGCCACCGGCAGATCGCCCGTGATGTTGACGAAGTCATCGCCCGCATTCACGGACTTGAACACCGCGCCCGGCTGCGCGGCGGCAGCTGCGTTGGGGTCAAGGTAGGCACCGGGTGCCCGCAGGTTGGAGAGATACCCGCCCACCGCCACGTAGACGATCTTGGGGTCGACCGGATCGATGGCGATGCTGGTGATGTAGCGGCTGGGCAGCCCGCGCTTGGCGGCAAAGTGCCAGCCGGCGTTGGTCTCGGCCACGCGCTCGACGCCGTCCATGACGTTGGTGGCGAGCACGCTGGCAAAGCCCGTGTCATTGCCGCTGGCACCGCAGTCGCCGCAGCCGCCGACGTAGACCGCCGAGCCCTGCACTTCCATGGTCGTGGTGGTGCGGATCGCGCCGGTGTCGGGGTTGGTGCCGAGGTTGAAAACTTGCTCCCAATACTTCGCACCAGCTGCTGGATTGGCGGGCTTGTTGCCACCCCGTACGATCTGTGCGGACGCGGTTTCGTAGATCTCCTGTGCGCCGGTGACCATGTGCTGGGAGTTGGTCGGGTCCATGCGGAACCAGTTATCGAACATCACGCGGGTGTAGGTGGGCGCGATATCAGTGTTGCTGCCGCCGCGGTTGGTGGTACGCACCAGGCCGCCGTTCTGCGTTTCGTAATAGGCGACGTCGCTGTTATCCGGGTCCACCTCGGCGTAAAAGCCGTCGCCACCATTGGTCTGGAACAGCTTCAGCTCGCGCGCCGGGTCCACAAGACCCGAGCCGTTGTCCTGGTTGCCGAAGTAGACGGTACCGTCCTTCGCCACGCCCAGACCATAGGGCAGCATGGTGTACATGCCGTTATTCGCACCCTCGCCCCAGCCATTGTTGTTCATTGCGCCATTGGCGCCGACGCACTGCTTGTAGGCTCCGCCGTCGTTGCCCGCGAACAGGCAGACGCCGCCATCGTCGGTGGGGATGTAGATGCCGCCCTGCTGGTCGGCATGCGTGCTGCTGTTGAACTGGCCGGCGAGGTTGAAATAGACGCCGATCACCTCGAAGTCCGATGGCCCGCTCTGCGCTAGACCGTTGAGTGGCACGCCGGCGGTCGTGGTGCTGGGCGCACGGCTTTGCCAAACCTCCTCCAGTCCGAACGCCATGCGCGTGGGGATGCCCCCGATCGCACGGGTGGGGTCAATGGCGAGCCACTCGTTGTACCAGGCCTGGATACCCGCGCCGCTGCCCAGCGCGCCGCCGACCACCGCAATCTCGGAGCCGGTGGCGGGCGTGATGATCTCGGCCGTGTCAGCCATGCGTGTCCAGCTGTCACCGAAGTTGGCCGAGACGTAGATGCCGTTGAAGACGGAAGGGAAGCCCAGAACCAGCGCATTGCCGAGCAGGCCGTCCAGCACGGGTTCGCCCGTCAGCCCGCCGTTGAACAGCACAGCATCCTGCACGATGGCGTAGACATAGTCGTGGTTCTGAAGCGGCCCGTGGGCCTGGCCGAACTCGATGCGACCAATGCGCTCCTGCGGCGCGAAACCGTTGGGTAGCAGCACGTTGGCAGCCGAAACATCGAGCTTGGTAAAGCTGTCGACTTCCCCGGTGTTGCTGCGATACAGGCCATTGCCCGGTGCTTGCGGCTTGCCGTCCTGAAACACCGCACCCGACCCGGTGCGGAAACCCACGCCCGCCAGCACCGGGCAGCCCGCGGGGTCGCAGGCAATACCCGTGGTGCCGCCAGGCTGTTTCACCACCACGTCGGTGACGAAGTTGGTGTAGAGGCATTCGGTGGAGAGGTCTTCTTCACCGGCGCAGGTGGGCGAGGTGGGCAGCTTCACGTTGGTAAAGCTCTTGCCGGCGTCGGCCGAGCGGAACAGGCCCTTGTTGCTGGCGATGTAGACCAGTTCGGGGCGGGATTCGTCCACCGCCACCTTGAACACCAGTGATTCGTCCGGAAAGCCGTTCGAGCGTGTCCAGGTCTTGCCCAGGTCGTTGGTCCAGTACGCGCCAAGGCCCAGATAGCCGCTGGAGCCCATCACGCCCTCGCCACCGGCCGCGATCAGCGTGCCACCGTTGGCCGCACTCCAGGCCAGACCCCCGATGATCTGCGAGGGCAGCGGGTCGCCCACCGACTCCCACAGGTCGCCGATGGTCGTCACATCGCCGTCCACGGCCTTGGACATCCACACGCCGCCAGTGCCGACCGACAGGAAGAGACGCTTGCCCTCGGCGTCGTAGGTGAAGTGATCCACGCGCGCGGCCTGGAACGAACCCGAGGCGTCATCGAGATTGCCGCGGCCGTATTCCGTCCAGGTGCCGGCCGCACCCGCGATGTCGGCCTTGCCGGTGATCAGGGCCTTTTGTTCGATGGCCTGACGCAGGGCGCCAGCGGGCACCTTGCCGACCTTGTTCTCGCGCAGGTTCTTGGCCTGCATCAACTCCTGCGGGCCTTCGGGGCCGCGCAGCGCCAGGTGTCGTTGCCGCTGTTCGATCTTGCTGTGGGTTTGCGAGGCGGCGATGGTGACCAGCGCGCAGCAGGCCGCTGCCAGCAGAACCGGGGTTTGAGACAGACGCATTGAAAGCTCCGAGACCAAGGATTGACGAAGTATTGACGCAAATTGCGCGCCGATTCAGGTTCCGGATGCAGATTTACCGCCCACAAAAAAGCCGGTGCGCAGTACTGCGCACCGGCCAGCGCGATCTGCAGCGATCAAACGGCTTTGAGGCTCGCGATATCAATGACGAAGCGATATTTCACGTCGCTCTTCACCATGCGGTCGTAGGCCTCGTTGATCTGCTGGATCGGGATCATCTCGATCTCGCTGACGATGCCGTGCTGGGCGCAGAAATCCAGCATCTCCTGCGTCTCGGCAATGCCGCCGATCAGCGAGCCGGCGATGCTGCGGCGGCCAAAGATCAGCGCCCCGATGTTGGGTGTGGGGTGCGGGTGCTCGGGCACGCCGACCAGGGTGAGCGTGCCATCGCGCTTGAGCAGCACCGTGAAGGCATCGAGATTGTGCGAGGCCGCGACGGTGTTGAGGATGAAATCGAAGCTGCCGACGTGGGCCTTCATCTCGTCCTTGTTCTTCGATACCACGACTTCGTCCGCGCCGAGGTCCAGCGCGTCCTGTCTCTTGCCTTCGGAGGTGGTGAAGGCGACCACGTGCGCGCCCAGCGCATGGGCGAGCTTGATGCCCATGTGGCCGAGGCCGCCAATGCCCACGATGCCCACCTTGTGGCCGGGGCCGACCTTCCAGTGCTTGAGCGGCGACCACGTGGTGATCCCGGCGCAGAGCAGCGGGGCGACGGCGGCGAGCTTCTCGGGCGCATGGCTCACCTTGAGCACAAACTTTTCGGTGACCACGATGTGGTTGGAATAGCCGCCTAGGGTGTGTCCAGGGGCATCGTCGGTCTTGCCGTTGTAGGTGCCGGTAAAGCCTTTCTGGCAATACTGTTCCAGGCCCTCGTTGCAGCTATTGCACTGCTGACAACTGTTCACCATGCAGCCGACGCCCACGGCATCACCCACCTTGAAGCGCGTGACCTCGCTGCCGACGCTTGCCACCGTACCCACGATCTCGTGGCCCGGCACGCAGGGATACTTGGTGCCCTGCCATTCGGCACGCGCCTGATGCACGTCAGAGTGGCAGACGCCGCAGTAGGCGATGTCGATCAGTACATCCTTCGGGCCAGGTTCGCGGCGGGTGAAGCTGTAGGGGGTGAGGGGGGCTTTGGCAGTCTGTACCGCATAGCTCAGGGCAGTGATGGTCATGGTCGTCGTCGTTCGTTTGCTGGGGGGTCAGTGCCGTCAATGATACCGGTCGGTAACGCGTTGGCGAGTACTGCGGCGGCCATTGATGGGGGAGAATGTGTCACACCAATGAACCACATCCCCACATGAGCGAAAGCCGCTTCATCGATCTCGAAACCAAGCTCGCCTATCAGGAAGACGCCGCGCAGCAGCTCAGTGACGTGGTGGCACGCCAGCAGCAGCAGATCGACACGCTGGAGATCGCGCTGCGGGCGCTGATCGAGCGCGTCAACACGCTGAGCGTGCAGGAGGGGCCGAAGAACACGCTCGCCGAAGAAGTGCCGCCGCATTACTGAACATCCTCCGGGAGGCCGCCATGAATACCGCTGCGCATCCGCACCATCCCCATCGCCGCACCCTGCTTGTATTGGCAGGCATCTATGCCGCGTTCTGGGTGCTGCTCGCCATCCACCCCAAGGACCGCGCTGACTGGGCACTGGAAAACGCACTGGTGCTGTTGTTTGGCATCGGCATGGCGGCGAGTGCCAAGCACTTCGTGTTTTCGAGGGTCTCGTACTCGCTGATCTTCGTGTTCCTTTGTCTGCACACCGTCGGTGCGCACTACACCTATGCCGAGGTGCCGTACGACGCCGCTTGGCAGGCGCTCACGGGCAGCACGCTCAACGGCCAATTGGGGCTGGAGCGCAACCACTTCGACCGGCTGGTGCACTTCAGCTACGGCCTGCTGCTGGCCTATCCGCTGCGGGAGCTATTTCTGCGGGTGTCGGAAGTGCGCGGCTTCTGGGGCTACTTCCTGCCACTCGATTTCACCCTCGCCACCTCGGCGCTGTTCGAACTTTTCGAGTGGGCGGCGGCCACGGTCTTCGGCGGTGAGCTGGGTGTTGCCTATCTCGGCAGCCAAGGCGACATCTGGGACGCGCAGAAAGACATGGCGCTGGCCGGCACCGGGGCTTTGGTGACCATGTTGATCACCGCCGCCCTCAATGCCCGCTACCAGCGCGACTTCGCCCGCGAATGGGCCGACAGCCTCAAGGTGAAGAGCCATATCCCCCTGGGCGAAGACGAGCTGGCGCGCCTGCAGGGGCGCTAGGGCATCAGCTCATGCAGAAGAAATTGAGCTTGTTGCCGTCGAGATCGCGGAAGTAGGCGATGTAGAAATCCGGGCCGCGCGGGCCGGCCGGGCCCTCGTCGGTGCCGCCGAGTTCGAGAGCCTTCTTGTAGAGCGCATCGACCTGCTGTGGGTTCTTCACCCCCAGTGCCACCATCGTGCCGTTGCCGGCTGTGGCGGGCTTGCCATCGTACGGGGTGCAGATGGCGAACATGGGCTGGGCAGGGTCAACGCCCCAGGCCACAAGGCGGCCAAAATCCATCAGACGCTTGCCGCCAATCTCGACGAACAGGGCGTCGTAGAAGGCGGCGGCGCGCGCGAAATCGTTAGTGCCGAGGGTGGTGTAGGCGATCATGGTCTCTCTCCAGTGGGTTTTGTTTTAGGCGGCGTAAGTGCGGTCAAGATAATCCAGGATATCTCTCGATTCATACATCGCTGTGCCGGTGTTGGCGTCGATGAGGTAGGGCACCTGCACCTTGCCGGTCTGCGCTTCAAGCCAGCGACGGTTGGGCGTGGTGCCTTTCGGAGTCTTGAACAGCTTGTCGCGGAATAGGGGCGGCCCCATGTCGCCCCAGGCACCCTTGCCGGTGTTGCGCAGCACATACGGCAGTTCCAGCTCGCAAAGGCGTGCGCGCACCGGCTTGGAGTAGGGGCTGGTCTCAAAGCTGTAGAGCTCCAGCGGCTGCGCCGGAGCCTTTGAGGCCCGCGCCTTCATGCCGGTGATGCCTTTCGGTCGCCAGTGCAGCGCCGACGCAAGGAAGGAGCTGCCCACGACGAGACGACGAGAAAATCCCCGCGCGGCGCGGGTGCGGCGCTGATAGCTGTGGCCCAGGTATTCGATGATGTCTGCGCTCTCATAGAGCACAGTGCCGGTGTTGTCGTCCACCAGCAGCGGAAACTGCAACTTGCCGCCAATCCGCTCTGCCTCAGGGCGGAAACGTGTGCCGCCGACCGGGCAGGGGAGGATCATCACATCCAGATCGAGTTCGGTGAGCACTTCGCGCACCAGGCGACAGTAGGGGCTCACCTCCATGTCGTACAGCTTCAGCAACTTTTCCGGCTTGATCCGTGCCGGGGCCATCGCTTGGGTGCCACGCCAGCCGCGGAAGGTGCCGGCGAGCAGGTTGATGACGGTGTCAGTCTGGGTGCTCATGAGTGCTCCGGTTCAAGCGGGGCGATCGAGCCAGACGGCGAGGCCCTGCGCGTTGAGTTCCATATCCATCTCCAGCAACTCGCGGATGCGAGGCTCCGGCAGCGGCGAAGGCCTTGTGCGCAACTCCGCCAGGGCCTCGTCGAACAGGGCAGCCTTGAGCCTGCCGTGGCGATCGTCGGAAAGGCGGACGGCCTGCGCCAGCGACACGTAGCGGCGAATCCCGTCGCGCAGCCGCTCGGCCAGCACGGATACGTTTTCGACGACGCTGTAATGGGTGAGATACATGCGCTGCGGCTTGAACGCGAGGTATCGGTCTAGCGTCGACATCCAGGCCTCGGGCTCGAACTGCACCGGTGTAGTGGTGGGCATGATCCAGGGGCCGCTGGCGTCGTCGAAGTCCCGATAAGAGAGTCCGAAGGTATCGCCGGTGAAAAAGCCCTGGCTCACGGCATCCCAGATCGAGAAGTGATGACGCGCGTGGCCTGGTGAATCCACGAACACCAGATCACCAGCGCCAAACGGCAGGGCTGCGCCATCAGCCGGCGTGACCACACGCGCTTCGGGCACGGGCACGATCTCGCCATACATCGCGGCCACGGCGGCTTCGCCATACACGGCGGTGGCGCCTGCGAGCAGCTTTCCGGGGTCGATGAGGTGGCGCGCACCGCGCGCATGCACGACCAGCGTGGCCTTGGGCAGTGCGGCCATCAGGGCGCCGACACCGCCGGCATGGTCCAGATGCACATGGGTGGGGATGACATAGCGCACACGCTCGCGCGCGAGACCCCGCGCGTCCAGCAAGGCGAGCAGGCGTGGCACACCGAGCGTGGTGCCGGCTTCGATGAAGGCGATGTCGTCGCCGCGCTCCACCAGGTAGCAGCAGGCCATGCCGGGGCGCTCCTGCAAGGTATCGATGCAGGTGATGCCGTGGCCAAGGTTTTGAG
>Ga0255091_1000459_pt1 | contig 15717 bp, 14 predicted proteins | sample Colum_Yuk_RepB_8_2_FD_188439 | JGI IMG/M metagenome (GOLD analysis project Ga0255091, IMG submission 188439) | Freshwater microbial communities from Columbia River, Oregon, United States - Colum_Yuk_RepB_8d | ecosystem: Environmental > Aquatic > Freshwater > River | place: USA: Oregon... | reverse complement strand
GGTTCGGTTTAGCCCGGACGTGCCGTGCGGCGGCTCTGCTTGTCGATGTACATGCGGGTATCGGCGACGGCGATCAGCTGGTCGAGCGTGATCTGATCATCCAGCCGCTGCACCGTCACACCAATGCTGGCGGAGAGTTGATAGCTGCGCTGCTGACCGGCATTGAAAGCAGCGATCCGGCTCTGCAGGCGCTGGCGCAGGGTGTCGCCATCGGTACCCGGCTCCAGTGCAAACACGCAGAACTCGTCGCCGCCCATGCGCGCCATGATGTCGGACTCGCGCAACGTCTCGCGCAGCACCTGACCAACGTCGGCGATCATCGCGTCGCCCACGTCATGGCCGAGCTCATCGTTGACGCGCTTGAGGCCATCCACATCGAGAAAGGCCACCAGGCATTCGCTCTTCTGGCGTCGCGCGGTGTTGAGTGCCTGCTCGGCCAGGAGATAAAAGCCGCGCCGGTTGCGCAGGCCCGTCATCTGGTCGGTGACCGAGATCTGCTGGATATCGGCATTGGCTTTTTCGAGGGCGGCCGTGCGCTCGCGCACGCGCTGCTCCAGCTCGGCGTAGACCTGTACGTTCTCCATCGCGATGGAGGTGGAATCAGCCAGCGCCTGCAAGAGGCCGATCTCCTCCTCCGTGGGCTGGCGCTCGCTCGCCCAGTAGTTGCCGATGGCCCCGACCGGTGCCATGCGGCGGATCGGCACCATCACCAGGCTTTTCACGAAGGTGGGCCGGTAGGCCGCGTGCGGGATGCGCGGATCGACGTAGATGTCGCGGATCACCGCCGGCTGGCGGTTGAGCATGGCCCAGCCGCTGATGCACATCTCCATCGGGAAACGGCTGCCTTTCCACAGCGGTTCGATGGCGTCTTCGTCGGCGTAATGGCATCTGTCGCCATCGCGCAGCACGAAGGTCGCGCCGTCGCAGCCAGTGAGTTCGCGGGCGGCGGAGCGGACGATGCGCTGCACCTCGGTCAGCTCGCGGGCCAGCGAGAGCTCCTGCACGGCGCGCAGCAGGCGCTCCATACCGCGACCACGGGAAGAACTGGCTTCGGTACCGGTGTTGACGGGAGGGTAGGCAACGCTCATCGCAAGAATCCCGGCAGGAGAGGCGATCTGGTGATGGCCGGATTGTGCCTCGTTCCCGCCGGCGCTGTCAGCCATTACCTGACACTGTCACAACCCGTCGCGAGGGTGCTGCAGCGCATTCTTCAGGGGCAGGGACAGGCGATCAGGGTGTCGAGGCCCGGCGTGCGCGGCGTAGAACTCTAATAACTGCGCCAGATCAGCCGCGTAGTTGCCGCTGGGCATCAGCGGTGGCCCGAAGGTGACGATCTTCTTGCCGTAGTGCACGCAGGCTGGCAGCACCGGCACGCCGGCGCCGAGCGCGATGTGCCAGTAGCCGCGCTTCCACTCCTGCGCGCTGTGGCGGGTGCCTTCGGGGGCGATCAGCATCACCATCTGCGCGTTGTTGGCAAAGGCATCGACGGTTTGCTCGACCACGCCCTTGGGGCTCTTGCGATTGATCGGGATGGCGCCGAAACCGCGCAGGATCGGCCCCATCACGCCCTTGAAGGCGCTGTCCTTGATCATGGTGCTGGCGCGGATACCGAGCGCGACCAGCGTCGCGATGCTGACCACGCCATCCATGTTGCTGGTGTGCGGCGCGCCGATCATCACCATCTTGGGCAGGTTGGGCAGCGAGCCCTCGATGCGCCAGCCAATCAGCCAGAGAAAGCTGCGGCCGATCCAGCGGGAGATTGGATTGCCGCGACGCGGCAGCTTGTCGCCGATGGTGACGCTCATGGGAGTGTTCTCATCTTCATAGCGTACCCGTTCAGCAGGCCGAAGGGGTGTCGCGTGATCCACTTCGGTAAATCGGCACCTCTCCATTGACGGGCCGAGCAGGCGCGTGGCTTGCTTGCTGCCACGCAAGAGCCACAAAAGGCCGAGGGTTAGATGAAATCATTGCTGCACACGACTGCCTGTTGGCTGCTGTTGCCGCTGAGCCTCGCGGCACAGCCGCCCGATGGGGGTGGCACCAGCGACGATTTTGATCTGGACAGCCTTTTGGCTGAGCAGCCCGGCACCGAGACCCCGGCTCCGGACTCCCCGATGGACGGGGCCAGCCCGTCAGCGCCGGCCGCAGCGCAGGCGCCCGTCGAAACCGTGGATACCTTGCCGGTGCAGACGCTGCCGCAGCCGCCTGCCGAAGCGCCCAAGCCGCGCAACCCGCGTGCGCTCGAAGAGATCGTGGTCACCGCGCAAAAGACCGAGCAGTCCGTCACCGAGGTGCCGGTATCGGTGACCGCCATCAGCGGCGACTTCATCCGCGAGACCGGATCGGCGGATCTCGCCGATGTCTCGCTCTACGTGCCCAACGTCCGGATCGACGCCGACGACATCGGCTCACCGCAGGTATTCATTCGCGGTTTTGGCACCAATGCCTTCAACCCCAGCTTCGAGAGCTCGGTCGGCTTCGTGCAGGACGAACTCTTTTTTGGCCGCCCCGGCTATTTCACCGAGGCCCTGTTCGACGTGGCCGGGCTGGAGGTGCTGCGTGGCCCGCAGAACACCCTGTTCGGCAAGAACACCATCGCGGGCGTGTTCAACGTTACCAGCAAGCGACCCGGCCAGGCCTTCGAGGGCGATGGCCGCTACTTCTACGGCCAGCATGGCGAGCGTCGGCTGGAGGCCGGTGCCGGCGGCATGTTCGCGGACTGGGGTGGCCTGCGGGTTTCCACCCTCAAGCGCCAGCAGGATGGCGAGCTCTACAACACCTTTCTGCAGCGCAACGAAGAATCTCTGAAGCAGGACGCCTACCGCCTGAAACTGCTGCTGCTGCCGAGCGACAAGGTGGATGTGGAGATCACTGGGGTGGTGAGTGATACCAGCGCACCGTTCTGGCCGTATCAGTTGTTCCAGCTCGATAGCGATACCCGCACCTATCTCCAGGGGTTTGACCCGAATGTGGAGGACAACCCCACCGACGATCGCACCGAGTCCGGCACCCGAGGCTTCATCGGCAAGGGGTCCGAGACGCTGGGTGTGAAGACCCAGTGGGATATCGGCGATGTGGGTGCCTTGAGCGAAGTGAATGGCGTGCTGGTGATTGGCGGCAGCAACTTCCACATCGACCAGCTCAACGAACTCGATGTTTCGCCCGCCGATATCGCCAACCTCGACAGCCACGAGAAGCATCGGCAGTTCACCACCGAGCTGCGCCTTACCGGCAAGGCCGACTCCCTGTTCGGCCTCGGCACCGGTGTGCAGTTCGTGGCCGGGCTCTACCAGTTCCAGTCGCGCTACGACCTGCTCGCCCGCATCCTCGCCGGGCAGGACATCGTTTCGTACCTGATGACGGCGGATGCCATCCAGCTCGCCACCAAGCAGCGCCAGGCCACCAGCACCGGGGCCATTCCGCTACCCGGGCTGGCCAACCTCAGCGCCGTGGCCGCCAATGGCGACCTCTACCAGTTCGACTACGGCCAGGACATCCGTGCGCTCGCACTGTTCGGGCAGTTCACCTGGAACCTCGACGAAAAACTATCCATCACGCCCGGCCTGCGCATCAACCGCGAGGTGAAGGATGTAGACAGCAAGGGCCAGAGCCATTGCGCAGTCAAGGACACCCTCCCCGGCGTGGGCGCCGTCACCGGCGGGCTCGGCAATGCCGCCGGGGCTACGGCCGATCCCTGCATCGTCGCCCAGTTCCTGATGAGCCGGGACTACGACCAGCGCCAGTTGAAGCGCGAGGAGTTCGACCTCTCGCCCAAGCTCGCCGTGCAGTACTTCGCCGAACACGGCATCAACTACTACACCAGCTACGCACGGGGCGCGAAGAGCGGCGGCTACAACTCCATCTCGTTCACCGGCAGCAATCTGGAATACGACGCCGAGAAGGCCCGCACGGTGGAAGTCGGGGCCAAGGGTCAGTTTTTCGACGGCACGCTCAACGCCAATCTCACCTTCTACGACACTGCTTTCAACAACCTGCAGGTGCTCGCCTTCAACGGCGTGTTCTTCGACGTGAGTAATGCCGGCAGTGCGGTTTCACGCGGGCTGGAGGCGGACTTTCTCTGGGCCACGCCGTACGAGCCGTTGCGGCTGATCGGCTCGCTCGGCGTGCTCAGCGCCAAGTACAAGCGCTACCAGAATGCCCCGGCACCGATTTACGCCAGCGACACCATCGGCGCCACGCAGAATCTCGACGGACAGCGCATCGCCTTCGCCCCCGACCGCACCGGCACCCTCACGCCGACGCTCACCTATCCGCTCGGCTCGGTGGTGGCGACATTGGCGACCGACATCATCTACCAGGGCAGCCAGTTCACCGACACCGACCTCGACATCAACACCCGCGTCGGCGGACATTTTCTGTATGCCGCGCGGATCATCATCGCGCACCCGGATGATCGCTGGTCGCTCACGGTTGGTGGCAGCAACCTCGCGGACAAGCGCGTGCTCAACCAGGTGATCGACGCCACTTTCTTTCCCGGCACCTACTTTGCCCAGCAGGCGAGCGGGCGGCAGCTGTTTGCGACGCTGACCGCGAGATTCTGAGTCGTCGCTGGTCCGGCCTGCTGGACGGGCGGTCGACCCGATGCCAAGGGCGAGCGGCGAATAGCCTAGACTGCCGACTCCACCTCCATGCTGAAGGATCACCCGATGACTGGGTTCGCCGCTGTGCTGTTGTACGTCGTGTGGTTGCAGTTGCTCATGCTCGCCTATGCCTTTCCGCGCCTGCCGATGGCCATCATTGGCAAGAAGCGGCTGGACTCCTGGGAGCGCACCGAAGCCAACGCCGACCCCGCCTTGCTCGTGCGGGCCAAGGGCGCGCATCTGAACGGGGTGGAGAACTTCGCGCTGTTCGCCGCCGTGGTGGTCATCGCAGCCCTCATGGGCAAGAGCGCGGTGGTCGACCAGGTGGCGGGCTACATCCTGCTGGCGCGCATTGGCCAGGGCGTGACGCATCTGATGGGTACGGCCACGCCTTTCATGCTGATCCGCGCCACCCTCTTTCTCGCACAGGTGGGCATGATCTTCTGGGCCTGCTACCAGCTGTTGGGCTAGTCGCCCAGGCGACGGCCCGAGCGAAAGCGCCGTCGTTCGCCGCTCAGTGGATCGATGAACTCAAGCCCCTGCGCCAGCAGTTGCAGGGGCTTTTCGTATTCGTCATCGGCCCTCACTTGCAGGGCCGGATAAAGCGGGTCGTTGAGGATGGCGGCACCGAGAGCCGCCATGTGCACGCGGAGTTGGTGCTTCTTGCCCGTGACTGGGTGCAGGGCATAGCGCCAGTGGTTTTCGCCTTTTTCGATCACCTCGATGCGCGTCTCGCTGTTGGGCGTGCCCTCGACCTCCTGCATGCGAAAAAACGGTTCGCCTTCGACGATTCGGGTGCTGCGCGTCAGCGGAAATGCCAGCTGCGGTCGCGGCGCAGCCACGGCCTCGTAGCGCTTGGTCATCCGCCGTTCGCGAAACAGCGCCTGGTAGGCCGCACGGCTGGCGGGGTTGGCCGAGAACAGCACCAGGCCGGCCGTGCCCAGATCGATGCGGTGCAACGGTACCAGATGGGGGTTGCCGAGCCTGCGGATGAGCCGCGTCAGCAATGTTTCTTCCACATGGGCGCCGGCGGGCGTCACCGGCAGAAAGTGTGGCTTGTCGGCCACCACCAGATGCGCGTCGACCAGCAATACCGTCTCCTCGAAGGGGATCCGTGGCTCAGCCACCACCTCACGGTAGTACTGGATCAGCATGCCCTCGCGGCAAGGTGCCTCCGCAGCGAGCGGCCGGGCCTGGTCATCGAGCACCAGCGCGCGAGCAAATCGGTGTTGCCAGTCCTCGCGCGACACACCGGGAAAGTGAGCGGCCAGCGCATCCAGCAGGGTCGTCCAGGGGCCCGATGGCAGGTGCAGGCGGCTGGCGGCAAGGCCGTTGCGGGCGGGGGCAGGTGACATGCCGCACACCCTAGACGCTTTTGCGAAAGTTTTGGTCCCCGTTGGCCATCTCCTGGGTCGCGCAAGGCGTTTCGTCGAGAGATTGTTACAGCCCGCGCCGATGCATGAGGCTTTCGAGACCCGGTCTGGCGGGGTCGCGGCGATAATGCGCGCCTGCAAATCCTCACTGGCCGTCCATGTCCGTTCTCAACATCGCCGCCTACCGATTCGTGCCCTTGGATGATCTACCCGTCCTCAAGGCGCGGCTTCTGGCCGACGCCGCATCACAGGGCCTGAAAGGAACGGTGCTGCTGGCGGCGGAAGGCATCAATCTGTTTCTCGCGGGCAGCGCCGAGGGCATCCACGGGTTCATCACCCAGCTCACGGCCGATCCGCGCTTCGCGGGCCTGCACTTCAAGCGCAGCTTCTCCGACGCACAGCCGTTCCAGAAACTGCTGGTCAAGATCAAGCCCGAGATCATCACCCTGCGTCAGCCGCAGGTGAACCCGGCGCTCAAGCCCGCACCCTCGGTGGCACCCGAGCAGCTCCGGCAATGGCTGGATCAGGGCCACGACGATGATGGGCGTCCGCTGTTGCTGCTCGATACCCGCAATGCTTTCGAGGTGGCGCACGGCACTTTTGACGGCGCGGTGCATCCCGACATCGAGAAGTTCTCGGATTACCCCGAGCATCTGGCCAAGCTGGGCGACTTGAGCGGCAAGACCATCGTCACCTTCTGCACCGGCGGCATCCGCTGTGAAAAGGCCGCGCCCTGGATGTTGCAGGCAGGCTACGAAAACGTGGTGCAACTGGAGGGCGGCATCCTCAACTACTTCGAGCATTGCGGCAGCGCCCATTACCACGGCGGGTGCTTCGTGTTCGACGAGCGCCGTGCGCTCGATGGGGATTTGCAGGTGCTGAAGGGTGCTCAGACCCCCATGTAGCGCCCTGGCTTGTGGTTGATGGCCAGCACCGCGCCCAGCAGCACGGCACCCAGCACCGAATAGGCCACCTTCTCCAGCGGTAGCACGATGATCGCGGCGATGGTGATGCAGGCATCCACCGCCATCTGCAGCTTGCCAGCGCGCAGCCCGCGAGTCTGCTGCAGGTAGACGGCGAGGATGTTCACGCCACCCAGGCTGCCGCCGTGCCGCACCAGCGCCAGCGCACCCATGCCCAGCACCAGCCCGCCGGCGATGGCGGCGTAGAGGGGGTTGATGACGGCGATCTTGAAGATGTGGGGCTGCACTTCCACCAGCACCCCGAGCAGGGTCACGGCCACGAAGGACTTGGCGGCAAACACCCAGCCCATGCGCCAGAACGCCAGTGCGAAAAAGGGCAGGTTGACCAGAATGAACAGTAACCCGACGCCCAGTCCGGTGAGGTAATGCAGCAGAAAGGCGAGACCTGCCGTACCGCTGGTCATCAGACCACCGGCACTGAACAGGGCAACGCCCAGCGAGCTCAGCACCGCGCCGATGACGAAGCCCTGCATATCGTCCAGCCAGGTGTGCGTGTGGGCGGCAGTGTCGTCTGGTGTGGGGGACATGGACTCGAAGTGATCAGCAGTGACAGCGGCGGTGCCAGCGGTATTCATGCCAAGCAGCGAGCCTGCTGCGCGAGTGGCGATAATGAGGGCCTGAATCCTATTCGAGAACTTGCGCATGGCCAGCAGCTTTTTTGCACTGTTTGACGACATTGCCACCGTGCTGGACGACGTTGCCGTGATGACCAAGGTGGCCGCCAAGAAGACCGCCGGGGTCCTGGGCGATGACCTCGCGCTCAATGCCCAGCAGGTATCCGGTGTGGCCGCAGACCGCGAACTGCCAGTGGTCTGGGCTGTTGCCAAGGGCTCGGCCCTGAACAAGGTGATCCTGGTACCGGCCGCACTCGCCATCAGTGTCATCGTGCCCTGGGCGGTCACCCCGCTGCTCATGCTGGGCGGTGCGTACCTCTGCTTCGAGGGCTTCGAAAAGATTGCCCACAAGCTGATGCACCGGGCCGAAGACGCGGCGCATCAGGCCGCCCATGTGCAGGCACTGGCCGACCCGGTCATTGATCTCGTCGCCTTCGAGCGGGACAAAGTGAAAGGCGCGATCCGCACCGATTTCATCCTCTCGGCCGAGATCATCGTCATCTCGCTCGGTACCGTGGCCACCGCTTCGCTGATGAACCAGTTCGCGGTGCTGGCGGGGGTGTCGGCCATCATGACGGTCGGCGTGTATGGCCTGGTGGCCGGCATCGTCAAGCTTGACGATGCCGGCATGCATCTCAGCCGCAAGGCCAGTGCCTCGGCCCAGGCACTGGGGCGTGGTCTGCTTGTCATCGCGCCCCGGCTGATGAAAACGCTCTCCGTGGTGGGCACGGCGGCGATGTTCATGGTGGGCGGCAGCATCCTCAGCCACGGCGTGCCGCTGCTGCATCACGGCATTGCGGATGCCAGCGCCGCCGTGGCCACGGTGCCTGCCCTGGGTGGTGTGCTGTCGGCAGCGGCCCCGACGCTGCTGGATGCTCTGGTGGGCGTGGTCGCCGGTGGCTTGGTGCTGCTGGGGGTCAGCGCCGCCAAGCGCCTGCTGAAGCGCGACTGAGCGCTCCTGCGTCTATCGCCGCTCAGACCGCGTGCGTCGGCGGCGCAGGACGGCCAGCCACCACAGCAGCGGTGCGCTTGCGAACGCGCCGCCCGCGTTGCCGGTGCTGGTGTTTTTGCCGGCATCGCTGCCACTGGCTCCCGGCAGGTCACCTGCGACCGGTGCCGGTGCAGTGGCGCTGTCGATGCCATCCAGCACCTCGGTACCGCCCTTGGGGTCCAGCCAGATCCGCAGGCTGGTGAGCGGGGTGTCGAGGTCAAAGAAATTGGCATGCATGCGTCCATACCAGTCCGGCGCGTGTGGCGTGCTGCAGGAGGACTCGCCGCCCGAGAGTTGGCCCACCAGCCGGTGCTCGCGGTTCCACAGGCCGGAGCCGGAGGAGCCGCCCTCGGTCACGCCGCGATCCCAACTCGACACCAGCAGGTGCGTCGGCATCAGTGCCGATTGCGGCGTGCCGGGCTGCTGCGCATAGGCGGTGACGGCGGTGGCGTCAAAGTCCGTACTGATGCGCTTCTCGTCGCCGTTGGGATGGTGGATGCCGGTGACACCGACCGGTGCCAGGTCTCGATTGTCCCAGCCCGCGAAATACACCTGGAATGCCGGGTCGGGCTGCGAGAGCAATTTCAGCAGCGTGAAATCGGAGCCCGCCTCGGTCGCACCGCCCGAGCCTGCGAGGTAGATCGCCCCGCTCTGGGTTTGCTCCAGCGAGCCATCGGGTGTGCCCCCGCAGCGGCTGGTCTGGTAGTTCCAGTAGAACACCGTGGTCGGGGCCAGTGCGGCGGTGGCAACGCAGTGGTTGGCAGTGAGGAAATACGGCGTGAAATCCCGCGCGCTGTTGTTCACCAGCGAGCCGGTGCAGAGCAGCGTACCCGCCACCGTGTAACGGGCCACACTGCGGATTTCATCGCGCCAGGCATCGCCATCGCCGCACACCACGTCGATGTTGCAGGGGCTGGCGCTGACCTGAACCTCGTCCTTGGCACCAAAGGCGCGAAAGCCGTGATTGACGACGCCCAGCGTGAGCTGTGCCGCTTCGCGACTGGCAGCGGGCACCCGCAGTTCGATCTGCGCCGCGTTGCCACGCACGACGGGAGTCCAGAGCTGGCCCTGGCCGTTGTATTCGCTGCCGTAAGGGCCACGCCGCTCGCTGCCATCGACGGCGCTGACGCTCAGCGTCGCCCCTGGCGGCAGCTGATAGCGGGTGAAGCCCAAGTTGAGTGAGGTCGCCTGCCGGGACCGCACCGTCAGCCGCCACACCGCTGCTCCATCGGCCGTCGGCTGCCATTCGCCTGCGCTGGCCGGCGTGAGCGCAACCGGGATGGGCACGGCGAAGCGGAAGGCCCGCGGACCGGGTTGCAGGGCATCCTGGGCCAGCACGGCGGCCACATCGACCGTCGGCAACTCCAGTACGGGCGTGGCCTGTGCGCTGCTGGCGGCGACGCCAATGGCGAGTGCAGCGAGCGTGCGTGCGATTTGCCGGAACATCGGGCCCCTCGGAGGATTCAGGATTGAACCCTTAACGTCGCCTTGCGCGGATGGCGTACCCGCGAGGGAAAAGTCGGCCGCGGACGTCAGTATTCAGTCGACAGCCATCGTCAGGCTGGATGCTGTGCGGCGGTACCTGTTTTCAGCATCGATCAACACCTGCGGAGTCACGCCATGAACACCAGCCCCTGGGTCGCAAGCCTTCTCTTCAGCACGCTGCTGTTCGCCCTGCCGTATCAAGGCGCGGCCGCGGCGGAACTGCAGCCGGCGTCTTCACCCACCGCCAAAGCGGCGACCCGCGCGAGCCAGCCGGTGTCGACCGCGCCGGTGACCAAGGCGCGAAAGGCCAAGCCGTCGCGCCGGCTCTCCAAAGCCACGCGCAGCGCCTTGCAGCCACTGGCAGGCCCGGCTGCGCTGGCCCTGCCGCCCCCGCGCAGCGCCGAGGGCAATCTCGCGGCCGCCATGGGGCGGGACACCAGCAACGGCCTGCGCGAGACCGTAGAGCCCCCGGTGGCTGCCGGGTCGGCCAGGCCCTTCAGCGTGACGCTGAAGCCAGACGCTGATCTCACCGCCGACGATGTCGTGCTGGCTTCCGACGAGGCCGCCGCCGAGCCCGGCACAGAGGCACAGGCCGGTGCGCCGCTGGCGGATGCGCTGGGCGCCGAATCGGTGTCGGTGATCGACCGCTTTTCAAACAAGCCCAGGGCCAAGGCCATTACCAACGGGCCACTGCGTTTGCGGCTGCACGACAAGGCGCTGCGCGCCTCGGTGCAGATCCCCTTGCCGGATGGCCAGTAATCAGCGCGGCGGTTCGGCGAGCTGCAAGGCGTTCGCGGCGCTGCGGTCGAGCACGCGCTGGCTTTGCGGACCGCTGACCAGGCCGAAATAGCCGGCGTAGTCCCACAGCGTCCAGCCGATGCCGTCGGCCTCCAATAGTTCGCGGGTGTCGCTCAGCCAGCGGGCGCGATCCTCCGGCTTGGTCTTGTAGCGAAACGCCCCGAACTCGCTGCACCACAGCGCCACCCCGTGCTGCCGCGCCCATTGCGCAGCCGGGGCCAGGGCGGTGGCCAGCTTGTCGCGGTTCCAGCGCTGCTCGCCGTAGTAGCGCGCGTGTTCGATGGCCTCGAAGCTCATGAAAGCCAGGGCGGGCTCCACTGCCTCCGGCGATGAGGGGTAGGGCAGGTCACTCAGCAGTCCCCACATCGGCCAGCCATAGGGCACGCCCTGGTGGGTGAAGTTCTTGGGCTCGTAGAAGTGGAAGCTGTAGACCACGTTGCGGTCATCGAGCGGCACCAGGCGCACGAGGTCTTCCACATCGCTGTAGCGCGGCCCCTGCACCACCAGCACATGGCGGGGTGCGGCCTTGCGTAGTCCTGCAGCCAGTGCGGTGAGGATGCCGCGCACCGCTGCGGCATCGGCGACTTCCGGCTCGTTGAGCAGTTCGTAGGCGATGTCATCGGGCCCAAAGTCCTTGAGCGTCGTCGCGATCGTGCGCCAGAGTTCGGCGCTGTCGCGCAGCCGCCTGGGGTCGCTGGCCAGCCGCTGCTTGAAGGCACTGGACGGTTGCATCGACAGCACCACGAAAAGGCCCTGCGCCTTGATGCGGGCGAGATCCCGCTGCATCTCCACCAGCCGGCCGTCGTAGGGACGCAGGTCGGCGTCGGCCAGCCACGCGGGATCCAGGCTGACGCGCACGTGCCGGAAGCCCAGCGTTCGGATCAGCCGCAGGTCTGCGGCGTCCGGCTGCACCTGCGCGGCATGGATCGCGTCCAGATTGCGGTCGTTGGTCCAGATGCCGAGATTGATGCCGCGTTGCAGCGCTGCGAGCACTGTCTTTGAAGGGGCGGTGGGCACGGCGGCCGGCCTGCAAGCACCCAGCAGCAGCGCCGCCGCGAGCGAGAGGGCCGACAGGAGGCAGCGTGTGGTGAACATGGCCCAGCTGATAACACAGGCCGCAGCGGGTGGGATAGTCGCGCGAGCGGTTCAGCCCGCAGGCGGTGTGGTCAGGCCAGCCCCGCGCAAGGCCTCGCAGCAGGCCTGCCAGCGTTCGAGCTCGCGTTCGTAGCGGTCGAACACGCAGTGCGGCGCGCAATCGTTGCCGCAGCACTCGGCCTGGCTGGGCGGCTGCGGTCTGGGCGGCAGCTCAGCCGTGGTCGAGTGCTGCGTCATCGGTAGTGCTGCGCAGCAGCTGGAACAGGGCGCGGAACTGCCGTCCCTTCACCGGCGCAGTGCCGCTGTGCGCGGCCTCGGCAGCGGCGTCGGCTTCTTCCTTGCGGGCGTTGCGGATCAGCGTACGCAGGGCGCGGGTATCGGTGCTGGGATAGCGCGCGCACCATTCGGTGAGCGCGGCATCTTCGGCCAGCAGCCGGTCGCGCCAGCGCGAGAGATCGGGAAACCCCTTGGCTGCCTGCGCCTGCCCCCGCCGGAACGACTCCAGCTCGTTGCGGAAGGGCGTGACGTCCACGTGCTGCAGCAGCTTGCCGATATAACCCGCCTGCCGCTTGCGCGCACTCAGGTTGGTGATGCGGGCGAGTTCGTCAAAGGCTGCGCGCAGGGTGTCGTCCATCTCGATGCGGGCAAAGCGCTCGTGAGGCAACTCCAGCAGGGCCTGGCCAAAGTCCTGCAGCTCGTGCATGTCGTCCTTGACGCGGGACTTGCTCGGGCCGCGCTCGGGTTCGGGCAGGCCCTCGGTCGTGATGTCGTAGCCGAAGCGGGTCATGTCAGTGGCGCGGCCTGAGTCGGCGGCGGGTCGAATGCGGGTCGGTATGTTACGCGGCGGCACCGCTCAGCATGCAGAAAGGCAGCGCGTGACAGCATTCAGCTGCCACACGCGGCATGAACGTTGCGGGTCAGGCATCTCTCTCACGGCGAACGCAGATGCTGCGCCCGCCCCTCAGGACTCCCCATGCAATTCCATATCGGCTTCGAGCTGATCTACACCTGCCCGCAGCCCACGCCGATGATCGCCATCCTCGGTGTGCACCACTCCCGGGTGTCTGACCTGATCCGCGCCGACGACCTCATTACCCGCCCGGCGCTGCCGCTGCGGGGCTACCGCGACGGCTTTGGCAACTGGTGCAACCGGCTGGTGCTGCCGGCGGGTCGCACCACGCTCACAACCCATGCACTGATCCACGACAGCGGCCTGCCAGACCCGGTGGACTTCGGCGCGCAGCAGCACCCCGTGCAGGACCTGCCGGAAGAGGCGCTGGTGTATCTGCTGGGCAGCCGCTATTGCGAGACGGATCGTTTCTACGACGTTGCCTGGCAACATTTCGGGCACCTGCCGCCGGGCTGGGCGCGGGTGCAGGCCATCTGCGATTTCGTGCACCAGCACATCCACTTCGGCTACGAACACGCCAACGCCACCAAGACGGCCTGGCAGGCGTTCGAGGAGCGGCGCGGCGTCTGCCGCGACTACGCGCATCTGGCGCTCACCTTCTGCCGCTGCCTCAACATGCCGGCCCGCTATTGCACTGGCTATCTCGGCGACGTGGGCACGCCGCAGCCCTGGGCCGCCGGTGATTTCGCCGGCTGGTTCGAGGTGTATCTGGGCGGCCAGTGGCATACCTTCGACCCCCGCAACAATGCCCGCCGCATCGGCCGCCTGCTGATCGCGCGCGGACGCGATGCCGCCGATGTCGCCATCACCACCAGCTTCGGCCCCGCCACGCTGGAGAGCTTCAAGGTGTGGATGGACGAGGTGGCGGTGCCCGAGACGCTGGCGGCCTAGCGACTCAGCCCCACTTCGGTTTGTCGAGCCAGGACATGCCAAAGCGCTCGGCGTAGCGATGAAACGCCAGCTCGTGGTCCTGCGCTGGCGCGACCCCCTCGCGCAGCTGCATCAGCATCTCGCCGTCCTGCCGGTGCAGGTAGCCGGTGCGGCGGGCCCAGTCGTCGCCGGTCCAGTGATCGATGGCTGCCCGCACTTCAGGGTGCAGGCGGCTGGTGCCGTTCTCGATGATCCAGCCCTCGCCATCGGCCCGCACACGGTCGCCGCTATCGAAAGGCGCGGCGCGCAGCGTGCCGCTGGCATCCTGCAAGGCGAGATGCAGGCGGCCCTCGCGAACGCTGATGTGGATGTCCTCGCCGCGTGGCCGGTAGTGCAGATCGCCGGCGGGGTTGCGCTCGCTGGCGAGTAGCATGCCGGCTTCCACCTCGGCCACGCCGTAGCCGTGCACGAAGCCGAGCGAGACGCCGGCAGGGCGTAGCCAGTCCTGCATCGTCTGCTCCACACCCTGCGGCGTGTAGTAGCCGCCCACCAGCGCGATCAGCGCCACCGGCCAGGCAAAGCCCTGGGCCTGATGCCGGCGCAGCAGTTCGGCAATGAACAGCGACTGTCCGAGCATGAGGCAGGGCAGGCCCTCGCGCGCGGCGAGTTGCAGCGCGCGGCTGGCGGTGCGAAAGCTCAGGTAGCAATCCACCAGCACGCCATCGGTCGGGAACCCCACGCTGGCCGGATAGGCATTGAGCACCAGCGGCAGCCGCGTGCCGAAGGGGGCGTAGACGGCCGGGAAGAGCTTTCGCACCAGCCCCAGCAGGGGCAGGCCGGCCCGGTTGACCTTGCGAAAACCATCCGGCCCGGTCTGGGTGCTGCCGGCCGAGTAGCTGAGCATCTCCCCAGAATGGAAGGCACTCATGCCGCACCCGCCGGGGTCGCCATCTGCTGCGACATGCTCACCAGCCGCAGCGCGAGGATACGAGCGAGGTTGAGGTGAAAGCGTGCCGCGAGCGCTGGCTCGGCCTCAAATACCTTGCGCAGCACCGGCTCCTGCAGATTGAGGATGCTGGCCCCGTCAGCGCCCGCATGCACCGTAGCATTGCGCATGCCGCCCAGCAGATACGCCATCTCGCCCAGCACATCGCCCGTGTGCAGGGTGGCGACCTTGCGCCCGGCGGCCAGCACTTCCACGGCGCCATCGAGCACGACGAACACGCTGCGGTACACCGTTTCCTGCCGGATCATCAGCTGCCCCGGCTCGATGTCGATCAGCGTCGCGCCCGCCGTGAGCTTCAGTACGTCTTCAGGCGCAAAACCCGCGAACAGTGGCAGGCGGTTGTCAGCGAGCAGCTGGAACAGCCCCTTCTCCGCCCGCTCCTTGAGCGCCGCCTCGGCATACGGCCCGGTGTGAAAGACCTCGTGCACCCAGGCCGGTGTCTGGGTGCAGTCCGGCAGCAGCTGCTGGCTGATCGGCAGAAACGCCGAGCGCACCCGCGCCAGATGCGGCTGGTCTTCCAGCACGATGCACATCGGCACGAGGATGCCGACATCCGCATCTTCGATGGACTCGGTGTAAACCCGTGCGCCGAGGCGCTGGTAATAGCCGACGAGGTGGGGCACGCAATCGAGAAAGATCACGCGCATGCCGAGCTTGATGCACTCCGCCACCTTGTAGGCGAACAACTGCCCGGTGAGCGGCCCGCCGCGATGGGCCTTGGCGACCGTGGTGCGTGAACTCACGCAGTAGCTGCCGGGTGCGCAAAAGCGGTCGAAGCGGTCGAAGTCCCAGATCGCGTTCCAGTGCGCGGGGTATTGGCCATCCCGGCTGAGATTGCCGCGGCTGGTCGCCACGATCTCGCCATCGACGGCGGCGTAGAAGATGCGCGCCCAGGCATCGTCGGCATCGGTGAGCGCCTGCTCGGCCTCCGCCTCGCTGCTCTGGTAGAGGTTCATCTCCTCGGTGTAGACGGTGTAGCGCAGCTTCATGC
>Ga0255091_1000454_pt1 | contig 15832 bp, 9 predicted proteins | sample Colum_Yuk_RepB_8_2_FD_188439 | JGI IMG/M metagenome (GOLD analysis project Ga0255091, IMG submission 188439) | Freshwater microbial communities from Columbia River, Oregon, United States - Colum_Yuk_RepB_8d | ecosystem: Environmental > Aquatic > Freshwater > River | place: USA: Oregon | collected... | reverse complement strand
TCTCAAATCCGTGCGGATGTCTTCATCTATTTGCCTTGGCTCCCTTGGCTCTCGCATCCATCCGACCAAACCAATAGACGGGCATAAATCTGCCAAGATGCGTTCGGGCTCAAGCGTGAAAATCCGACATCACTTTGGGGCGGTCTTGTTTTCCAGTCGGTTGAGGCAATGGATCAATCCGGCATCATGAGATGCCATGCCGTGAACCCGAATAGCGCTCCAAAAGCAGTCACTCCACACTACCCAAGGACAGTTCGCCATCCGGTGTCCGGCAAGGGCAGTCTACCTTCTTCATAGCGACACAGCCAGTAGCCGATGAGAGCGCCGGTCAGGGCACCTCCCGCATGCGCCGCGTTGTCGATCACGGACCAAGCTAAAAGTCCGAAGACCGCCATGAACCCGATGCTCCGGAGGATGTTCGCTGCAAACTGGGGAGGAAGCAGATGCTTCCGCTTCCAACCAAGTACCGCGAGAAACCCTACGAAGCCCAGCAGGCCTTTGGCCAACGGTAGTCGCCGCTGCCTAGTGTCCTCAGACTAAGCTCCACAAGTAGTTCACCCAGGTGCTCGCGTCGGGTTTCATCACGGTCGGCGTAGAAAGCAAAGCTGAACTGCGATACCCAGTCGATGGGTCGCGGTCCGCCGAGCGGCCACGAATTCCCGGTCGGTTGGGGTCAACGTGTAGAAATCGTCGAACTCAGGAAGGGTTGCTGGAAGCGCCAGCAGCTGCGTGCGCTGAGCTAAAGACAGAAGGTCTCGCCAAGGCATTCCTCAGCTTCGCCAAGCGGTCAGATGGATGCCTTGGATATTCCGCTTCAGTGCCTGCCAGCAAAAACAGGGCAGGGGATTGAGCAGAATGAGAACAAAACAACCCGTTGCCGTCTCCTTTCGTGCCAAACAAACCCCGTCCTGAGGCAAATCACGCGTTTTCCCCGGAAAACCGCAGCTAAAAATGGCTTAGCGTACAATTTTTAACCGTTAGAGATGTACCCTTCCCATTCGGTCGGAGCAAGTTTGAGGGCCTGTTCGCTGCGAATGCCCTTGTCGAGGGTAGAGGGATAGAACTCCAAGCCACCGCGGACCTGTGGGACATCGAAGGTGATGCGACCCACGCGGGTGGAGAGAGACTTGTCCTTGTAGCCGTTGGCGTGGCTGAGGCGGCCCTCGGAGCGCTGGTAGGGTTCCGCGCGCAAGGCGGAGGAGCGCCCGCGAACCATGGCCTCCTTGACGAGGAGGCAGATGCCATTGGCGAAGCCGTCGGAACCTTGTTCGGTGAGCGGTTGCACGACGGTGGTCAGGAGGTCAGAGTTTTATGGGTGGACCATGGGTAAGCTTGGGTCGAGTGTTTTTTGTCGAACACCCCAACACAGGCACCTCTTGCTCCACCTACGACGACTAATTTGCGGTTCCCAACGCCTGCGGGGTAGGGAAGGAGCAGTCAGAGAGCTAATTACAGAAAGCTTTTTACACCGGCTATCCCATGAATTTTCTCCGCACCAAGACCTCTCCCGAACCAAGCCATATTTCATGGATCAACTCCTGCCTACGTAGGATTTGCTGCGCTGCCTTCGGAGTCTGGATAAACACCCTCCTGCTTCCCGCACAATCCCTAGACCAGACCGCTCCTTTGCCTCCAGGCGTTGACTGGTCTTTGGGCATGCAAGACGGTGCGCACCGTTTCGTCGAACGCATCATCGCGGAGGCACCGGCCAAGCGGGCCTCATCGTGGCACCGGGACACCTCTTCACCTGAGGCCTACGAAGCATCGGTTGCACCGCAACGAAACCGGTTGCGCACACTCCTTGGAGTGGTGGACCCACGGGTGCGTCCCGTGGCCATGGAGCGATTCGGCGACGACGACAATCCGGCTCAGGCGGGATCCTTCGACGGCGGATCCATCTGGCAGGTTCGATGGACCGTCCTTCCGGGTTTCCAGGCGGAGGGCCTCTTGCTAGAACCGCGCGGCACTCCACGGGGTCATCTTATCCTGCTGCCCGACGCCGCTGAGACCCCGGAATCCTATGCCGGCCTAGGCGCAGATTCGCCGCGGGCGAAAGCCCTTCGAGCCTGGGTCGCCAGCGGACTTCAGGTGCTTATTCCGACCCTGTTGGACCGGGGTCGTCGATGGTCGGGTAATCCGGATCTGGCCACCCGCCACCCAGCGGTCCCCGCCACCCTAGATCAATCGCATCGCGAATGGATTTGGCGACAAGCCTTCCACATGGGCCGCCATCCCATGGGCTACGAGGTACAAGAGGTGTTAGCCGGAGTAGACTGGATCGGCCAGCGTTTCGGAACCAACTCACCGGTGGCTGTTGCCGGATACGGTGAAGGCGCTGCCATTGCCCTGTATGCCGCGGCTTGCGATCCACGGATTTCCGCGACCCTCGTCAGCGGATACTTCACCGACCGCCAGGGGCTGTGGAGCGAACCCATCGACCGCAATGTCTGGAGCTTGCTCAAGGAATTCGGTGATGCAGAACTCGTTTCGCTGGTGGCCCCGCGCGCGGTGTTGATCGAGCACGCTTCCTTTCCCTCGGTGAATGGCGAGAAGGGGGGTATTTCGACTCCGGAACCCAGGATCGTTCGCACTGAATTCGAACGCATCGAAAGCCTGATCCCGAATAATTTCCAGAAGCGCCGCCTGCTGACCGGCCCCGATTGGGGGACGGTGGCCATGCCGCTGACCGACTCCCTGTCCAACCTCGTACTTACCCTCGGACCCTCCGCCCTTGCCCCTGCTGCCGTCTCAGCACCGCCGACCCATCACCGGAAAAATTTTAATACCCAAGACCGGATGAAGCGGTTGGTCCACGGTTTAAGCACTATTATCCAACAGCGGGTCCGACAATCCGAACTGGAACGGGACAACCACTTCCTGGGGGTACTTATGCCCGATCGAATGAAGAGTTCCAGAGCCGGCGGGTTGTCTCGCACCCACCGGGTAGCCCCCTTGCCCCCGGCTCCGTTCATCGAGGGCAGCCGACGGTTCCGGGAGCAGTTCCGCCGCGAGATCGTCGGCGTTTTTGATGAGCCTCGGCTACCAGCTCGGGCAAGGACCCGTGTGGCCTATGATCAGTCACCCAAGTGGGTGGGGCACGAGGTGGTCATCGACGTCTTTCCGGAGTCTTTCGCCTGGGGATTCTTACTGCTGCCACGCGACCTGAAACCGGGTGAGCGACGGCCGGTGGTCGTCTGCCAGCACGGTTTGGAGAATGTTCCGGCCGAGACCATCGAACCGGGCAAATGGGTGGGAGCGAGCGACTTCGCAGCTCGATTGGCCGAGCGAGGATTCATCACCTTCGCACCCCACAATCCTTACCGTCACGGGGAGCGCTTCCGACAACTCCACCGCAAAGCCAACACCGTGGGAGCGTCCCTGTATTCGATCATCACCGCCCAGCACGAACAGTGGCTGTCGTGGTTGGCGACCCGGCCTGAGGTGGATCCCGCGCGCATTGGTTTCTATGGGATCAGCTATGGCGGGACCACAGCCATGTTCGTGCCGCCGGCGGTCGAGGGATACGCGTTGTCGATCTGTTGCGCCAATTTCAACCAATGGACCCGCATGGTCGCAGGTACTGAAGACATGGGCTACATGTTCACCGGACAGTGGGAGTTCCCCCATTTCAACATGGGCGGCACCTTCAGCCATGCCGAACTGGCCTACCTGATGTTCCCCCGTCCTTTCATGGTCGAGCGCGGTCACCATGATTCCGTAGCTCTCGACTCGGAGGTCGCCAGCGAATTCGCCAAGGTCCGTTGGTTGTACGATCAGTTGGGATTGGGCAATCGGACCACGATGGAGGTGTTCTCCGGCGGACACTGTATCAATGGCGAAGAAACCTTCCGTTTCCTCCACCGTCACCTGAACTGGCCGGAACCCAAATAGGCATCCGGTCTTGCCGCCTCCATTCCTTCTTCGACCGCTTCCACCACCGAAACGGATCGAAGCCCAAGACCCACAAATGTCGGTTGCGTGAACCGCGGGCGAGGGTCATTTTTTTAGTCCCGATGGAATTGCGTCGTGTCTCACCGCTTCACTGGTTCTCTTCCAGACCACCGTCGCCGCTGCGGACGCTCCTTCTGAATTCCGTCTCAAAACGCCAATGCCTATCAGTTTTTTGGTTGTGATTGATGACTGCCAGGATTGATCGAGCGCCTGGCCGAGTATCAAGGGGAGGATTCAGGCGGATTCGACGATCGGAGGCCATGATTGGATTCGAAAGCTGGAGTTTTATCTTACACTCTGGAGCGAACGATTCTTGTTACAGTGAAAATTATCCCGCTATTGATCCTTCTTTCATTAAGGCTGTTTTCCGCTGAGGGAACCGTCGTCCAGGTCGATTTGCGAACACGCGACCCCAGTACGGGAGTAGCGATCCAAACGCGACAAGCGATCGATTCAGCACGTATCGGAGTCGTGGTGATGGACATGTGGTCTTATCATTGGTGCATGACGTGTGCCGAAAGGGCTGCGGCGCTCGTTCCCCGGATGAATCGAGCCCTCGCTGGAGCAAGGAAACTTGGCATGACCGTTGTTTTCACACCGACCAGCGCCATTGCGGCCTACGAGAATTCCCCTCAACGGAAGGCGGCTCAATCGTTGCCCGACGCACCTTGGCCGACACTTCAAGCCGTAGATTATCCGCAGTGCGGCCTCAAAAACGCCTTCTCCTGCCGGTGCGGTCCTGGGATTGATTGCCCGCGGAACTGGGGCGGCGATTCGATGAACCGAGCGCTCGAGATCAAAAAGAGCGATCTCGTGGCTTGGGGAACGCGTGAACTATGGAACATCGTTCAGGCCAAAAAGCTAGAGCGCCTCGTCTACGTCGGAATCGCCGCGGACATCTGCGTTCTTGGCAAGGGAGAAGGCATGGTGCCCATGCGGAAGTTAGGGGTGCCGTGCGCACTGGCCCGAGATCTCACCGACACGGACAGTTACCCACCCGAGGAGGCCCTGGAACATACTTTAAGAATCCTGGAAACACAGTTTGCCCCGACGTTGGATTTCGCTGATCTGCTGGCAGAGCAAGGGCTATGGCCGGGCACTGAAAGCGTGGAAATGGTGCGAATCCAGCCTTGGGGAAAACCGCGGCGCCCTTATTTCTTCAAAGAGTTCACAACCGTTACCCTGGAATGCGCGCCACAACTCGGACGGGAGATTCGTTATACGTTAGATGGAGTTGAACCGGCGATAACATCGCCCCTTTATTCTCAACCGATTATATTGACCCACCAGACGACACTGCGAGCCCGTGCGTTTCGGGAGGGAAAGCCCGCGGGACTCCCGAGCGACGCCTTCTACGTCAAACTCCCGGCAACGCCCCCTTCTCCAACACTGCGACTTTGGGAACTCGCACCGACCCGTGTTCGCTATCCCGACTTTAAGAGCGAGTGGCACGTCCCAGCTCAGACCTGGGGACTCACCTTGCGTGGGGTGAATTATTATCAGGGTATCACCCTGCATGCACCGGGAGAAATTGAGTTTGCTGTTCCTGCGGACGCCACCCGTTTTGTTGCTTTGGCGGGTGCGGATGACGCGCCAAAGGGTCGGTTCAATGCCCAGTTCTTAGGGCAATATCCGAGCATGACGTTTCAGGTCTTCATCGATGGACGCATGCAGGCGGAGAGTCCAGTTATGCGGATGGGCCAGATGCCCTGGCCGTTTGATGTACCGATTCCCCGCCGAGCAAAGAGACTGCGATTGGTCGTCACCAGTGCGGGAGATGGATCACGCCTCGACATCGGTGACTTTGCCCAATCTGGTTTCATCATTCCAGGCTACAACGGCCCAAAAAACCTATACTGACGGCACCGCTGCCCTCAGGGATGGGCCGGGGTTACCAATCGGTAGAGGCGGGATTCTCCTGGGTTGGGCCGTGGTATGAGAATTTCGACGGTGTGATCACTGGCTTCGGCGGCATGATCGGAGTGGCGGATCCAGGTGGCAGAATTCGGATTCGCGCCCTCCAACATCGGGCTTTCCAAGACGGTGTAGGATCGTCCGGCTTTGGCGTCCCACCGCAAACGCAACGGACCCTCTGAAGAACCTGCCTCCGAGAAACCGCACTGGAGTCGCAAGAAACTGAGCCGATCCCTGGGATGGGTTCCGGCCAGGAATTCCGCCCGGTTGTTTTGGCCATCTCCGTCGGCATCCAACAAGCGGTCATCCAGGGTCGAGTTCAGGCCGAATTGGCGCTCCCAAGCGTCAGGCATTTGGTCTTGATCGGCATCCAAGCCTCCGTTGGCCACAGTGCTTGTCAGGAACCACTCGGTGTTGACCGTCAGGGCACCGCTGAAATCATAGCCTCGGATTCGGACGGTATTTTGTCCGAGTCGCAGGGTCGGAGCGGCCTGCCAGGTGGTGGAGTTGATCCAGCGCACGCGATGGGTGTCTTCGGGGCCTTCCACGATGAGTTCCTTGAGATCGATCCAAGCGTTGCCTTGCAGGACTCCGGTGGAGGTCGTGAACAGCGCCACGTTGGTGGATGGGTTGGTCACGCGGAACGGAACCGATGCGGGCAATTTGCTGCGAACGTAGGCGGAGCGTTGCTCCACATAGGCTCGGATGCCGCTGAAGTTCTGCCCCGCCATGGCGCCGAAATGGTCGATCCACGGACCGAGGTATTGGACGTTGTAGGTGGTGGTGATGAGGTCCAACAAGTGGGCTTGGTAGCGACGCTGATTGACCGGCAGATTGAAGAGTCGAGCGAGATTGCCGGTGGTGCGGTTGAGCGGCGAATTGACCGCCGCTCCGAAGGCGAAATCCATGTCCCAGAGGAGCGGCAGTGCCCGTCCGTCACTGGGCCGGAAATATATCATGAAGTTATGCGGATTATCGAAGGGGTAGGTGTCGACCAAGCCGATGAGCGATTGATAGGCCACGGCCCGCAGCCACACGTCCACATCCATGAGCCGTTCGGCTTCTTGCTCCAGGGCGGTTCCTGAAAGAGACAATCCCTTGGCCAAGGCCATGATGGGCTCGTAGCTCGTGGTGGATCGATTGTTCTCCGGGAGGAAGAACCATCGGTAAACCTCCGGATCGTTGCCGAGATTCGTGATATCCACACCGATGACTTCATCTGGCTGAGGCCGCTTGGCCGCCTCTCTGCCGCCGGTGATCGTGGTGGTGGGGTAGTAGATCAGCTCGAGTTTGAACTCATTGCCAGCGGATCCATTCTCGTACTGGGAATCGAGAAACACGTCACCGTATTTGGCCATGACCATCAACGCGGTTCCGGTGAGATCGGTGCGCGGTGGGATGAGGTGCACCAAGTCGTCGTACATCCCGGGAAGCCCTCCAGCGTGTTGGAGGGCATGTTTGAGGACGATTTCATCCTGATCGCCACCCACTCCGGTATAGCCCCCAGAACGGTCGATGGAGATCCCGGTATGGACCCCTCGGAATCGTTGGTGCGGAGGGAATCGGAAGGTGAGGCCAACTCGACCGGCATCGGGACGTCCTCGTTGGCTTCCCTGCAAATGGACTCCCACGTCATAGAAGATTTCTTGCTCGTCCTGAATCAAGGTCGCTCCCAGGAACTCGTTGCTCATGAGATTGGTCTCCGAGTAGAGCAGCGCCCTGTCGGCGGGAGTCATGAGGACGCGCAAGTTGTGCAAGCCTCCCAGTCGCTCTCGTCCATCGGCTATTCCAACGAGGGCTCTCGATTTCGGTCCGCCCGCGGGGAACCAAGACACGGCTCCGAGGGTGTCCGTGGCTTGGAGGTAAAATTGAACGGTGCTTCCTGAGTTGGAACCGGGGATAACGCCGGTGACACGTCCGGTGCTGTCGATGTTGGCCGGCTTCGATTGCCATGCGCCGCCATTGACCGACCAGAAGAGGCGGACGCCTGCGATACCGTCGTCATCCTGGGCCGTCGCTGTGACTGTGATGCTCTGGCTGGCCGGCGGCACTGCGGGACTGTGGTTCAGCGATTCGAAGGTGGGCCCCAGGTTGGAGACTCGACGTGAATTGGGCATCCCCGGGGTTCCGGAACGGGTGGGCCGAGTGAGCGTCGTGGTCTTGGCCACTCGGTTGAAATAGAGCCGGGTGTTGAGCAGAGGGCATCCTGCCAGGTAGCGGGCTCGGAAGGAGACTTCGTAATCCCGGCCATTCACCACCGTCTTGTTGTTGGCCAAGGTCGTCTCGAGGTGATTGTGCATGTGCTCGGTGGGACCCGTGGCGATGAGGTGGAGCACATGGTTCCCAGCGGAAGTAGGATCCTCGATGACCCGACTCAGCCGATGGGTGCCCAGACAACGCCAGGAGGTGATCCCGTTCTCAAAATCCCCGTTCTTCAGCAGCGAGGCCGCGGTGGCCGTACCCGGCGATTCCACCACCTTGAGATCGTCAATGAGGCATTCGCCGGCATCCAACAATCCGACGACCCATTCATTCCAGAGGGTGGGACCGGGAGCCGAAACCGCACGGGCACGATAAGTGTGGAGCACCCAATCCGATCGCTGGGATTGATCGCTGGCCGCCCAGGCTTCGGGTGAGGCGTTGTCGGCTTCTGGATCCTGGAGTTCCAAGCTGGACCCGCCGCCGTCGGCGGATTCCGGCCAGCGGCCCGAGTCGGTGTATTCCACGGTGTCTGCCGAGTTACCATCGGCATCGGCAAGAACCAACCGTTCGCCCGAGTTGGACAATTGCCCTTCGAAGGGACCGAGCACTCGAACGCCCGTATTCTCAGCCCTCAAGGCATCGGGCTTCTCTGCGATCACCAGCAGTTGTCCTGCCTGCAAAACGGCGCCGACGGGGAAACGGTAACCGATGCCATCGGTGAAACTCCAACCCGACAAGTCGATGTCCGCGGTGCCTCGATTGAGCAACTCCAGCCAGCTTCCGGACAAGTTGCCATCCGGTGGATGGTATTGGACTTCGTTGATGACGACATCCTGCTGGAGGCGCACCCGATTGGTTCGATCCGGAGACATCTCAGAAGGGAATCGCCAAGGGCCGATGCCATCCGGGAATCGAGCCTGTGCGCGTTGGCTCAAGACCAGGGCGTCGATCACCGCCTCTCCATTCAGCGTACTCAGGATGAGGTGATCGCTGCGTTCTGGGCGAAACCCCAATGTGGCGGATGGGACGGCTCGAATGGCATTCGCCTCAAGGACGGAACCAGCCGGAAAGGTGTAGGACGCGCTGGAGGATCCGGTCTTGGTGATCCGCAGTCCTTCCAGGGGCAGGGGATTGGATGTGATGTTGGCAACTTCGACAAAGAAACCCACACCCGGCGCACCCACTTCGTTGAATCGGAGGCCTATGTTCGAGGCGTCTGTCACTTCCATGACGATCAATTCTGCTTCAAACCAAAGATCATCCAGCCCGTCGCTGGCCTGATGCAGTTCCACGGCCAGAGTATTCGTGCCTGGCTGCAGGCTGCCGCTCGGTATGGAGATTTCCACCGCCGCCGGAATCCCGACACGGCCGACCAGTGCGGGGGTGTTCGCACTCAAAGTGCCGGCCGGCAGGTTGCCGCGGTGGATCTCGCGGCCGTTCAAATAGAAGGCGGCCCCGTCGTCATAAGTGGTCCGAAGTTTTAATCGAGCATTCACCAAGCCCGCTGGCACCACGAAACGGGTTCGGAAATAGGCAGCCTGCGCGGCCGCGGGCGTCAGGCGACTTTCCGGATTGGCACGACTTTTGGCCGTGCCTTGGAGTTGCGCGCGAAATCCTCCTGGGTTGGGCGAGTTGCTGTCGTTGGCCCAAAGGAAGTCCAGGGTGTTGGCTCCATGAGTGAATCCCGAAGTCACGGTGAACGCTGGGCTCAGCGACTGGAACCCTTCGAAGCTCATGCCGATGCTCCGTCCGTTGAGCAGCACCGAAGTGATGCGGTTGTCGGCTGCGGCCTGGATTTGAAGCTTGGCCGTTTCCGGTGCGAAGGCGCTCAAGTCGAATTGGGTCCGATAGCGGTAATTGCCGGCGGCAACGCTGGTGGTGCCGGGGTTGACGGGGCCCAGCCATCGGGAAGTGCCGTCGTTGGCCAACCAGGCCGGGTGACCTTCAATCACCAGAGAAGGGGACGGCGGAGGTGGCGACACGGACTGAGCCGATTGGATGACCGTGTAGTGTGCGTCACGAGAACCTGGGGCCAGGGCTTGCCGTGAATCGGACAAACCGGTGGAAAACAGGGTCGCGATAGGTGACTCGATCCCGTTGGGGGGTGTCAGGTCTCCGCCATAGAAGGGAGCATTGGCGACTTTCCATGGGGACACCGCGTTGCCGGGCCCCGTCCACCCAGTTCCTGCCCCCTCGGAGTTCGAAAGGAATTCCCAAGCTTGGTTGGAAGGAATGAACACCGGAAGGGAATCCGGGGTGAGTTTCGGAAAGTTCCGGCGGCCGGGTGTTCCACCGCGTAGTGCGCTGGCCCGCCAATTCTCTGGTGGCGCGGTGGCGGAGGTTTCCTGAAATTTGGCCAAGCTGGGACCGTGACCGTCTGGCGACACGGGCCATTCCGAGTCGGTGCCGTACGAAAGCACGTCCATCAGGCGCTGGTTATTGTTCCGCAGTTCGAGAGTCTCGCCAGAATTGGAAAGCCGTCCCTGGAAAGGTCCGAGAACATTGGTCACACCGAGCTCAACGAGGGCCGCAGGTTTGGCGGCAATGACGAGTTGGGCTCCGCCGGCCAACACGGTGCCCGAAGGAAACAGGTAAGTAATCCCTCCAGCGAGCCGCCAACCCGACAAGTCCATGTTCACGGCCATCTGGTTGTGCAGTTCGACCCATTCCAAAGCAGGTTCCTGATCTTGTGGGTGATAGTGGATCTCGTTGAAGACCACGGTGCTGTCCGCTCGCGCCTTCATGAACCCCAGCAAACCGATGAGCAACCCGCAGAGGCCAACTGCCTGCTGAAGCGATCGTTTAAGAAAGGGAAACAGGAGGATCATTGGAATCTTGAGGGAGAACAGGGGAACGGTCGGGGGGACCGTCGGCTTCGGTTTCCGGCAGCGTCAAGGGACTTTTGGTGGTGGAAATATCCCGGGAGCCGCACTGGCGTTGGTGGAGCTCGCCCGCTAAAGTTTCTTCATGCGTGCAGAGGTTTCCATGAAACGGGGAGTCCGGTTCTTGACCTTATTTTTGGCGGCAGCCTGGCTGGGTTCCATTCCCGGATTCCGGATGCCTCTGACAGCCCAATCCCCAGGGCCAGCAGCGGTGCCTCGTGGCAAGCCCATCAAGCCGTTGGTCGGTGAGGCCAAGACCGAGGGCAAAAAAGAAGAAGCCATCCAGGGGGACGCTTCCAAGGCCAAGATGGCGGCCAATGCTCCAGCAGCGGCAGCGTTGGTTCCAGCGGCCAAGCCCGGTTTCGCTTCGGTGGGGTTCGATGTGTTGGCGACCTTCAAGTACGAGGTGCCTGAAGACGCTCCGGCTTCGAAAACCAACACTCCGGCTGTGGATCCGGATACTCAGATTCCGGCGAACGTGAAGGCCTTCAATGGCAAGAAAGTGGCTGTGAAAGGCTTCATGCTACCGCTCAAAGTGGAAGGGGGTCTGGTGACCGAACTCCTGCTCATGCGCGATCAATCCATGTGCTGTTTCGGCACCGTCCCCAAAATCAACGAATGGATCGCGGTGAAAATGGGCACGGCCGGAATCAAACCGGTGATGGATCAAGCTGTGACCCTCTACGGCACCATCAAAGTGGGTGCCATGCGTGAGAACGGCTATCTGGTCGGCATCTACCAAATGGATGGTGACAAGGTGGACGGCCCTCCGGGTTCTTGATCGTTTTGCTCATCGTGACAGGGCCCGGGTTGTGGGGTTCGAGACCCAGTCGCCTCTGGCTTTCAGCCCCGATTGGTTGGCGAACGCTGGAGCAATTCAACTGAATCGTTATGACTCCTTGCGGCTTTCCAGAAAGCGCTTGAGGGCTTGGGCCATGGTGCCGCCGAATCCGTCCACTTGCTCGATTTCGTGGATGGGTGCCAGGCGCAGGCGTTGGATGGACCCGAACCGGCGGAGCAGAGCCTTTTTTCGGGCTTCACCGATACCTGGAAACTCATCGAGGACGCTCTCGCTGATCTTCTTCAATCGCAGTTGCGCATTGTAGGTGTTGGCAAACCGATGCGCTTCATCCCGCACCCGCTGCAAGAGTTTGACGGCCGAACTGTCCAACCCGGGCCTGAGTGGATCCTTTTCGCCCGGGAGGTGGATTTCCTCAAACTCCTTGGCCAATCCGAGAATGGGAATATGGGAGAGACCCAGCTTGGCCAACTCGGCACAGGCGGCATTGAGTTGCCCCTTTCCGCCGTCGATGAGAATCAAGTCGGGCCAGCGGGGTCCTGCCTTCACCTTCGGAACCCAGGGGCGTTCCGGGGATTCAGCGGCGATGCTTTCGGTTGTCGGGGAATCGTCGGCTGAATCGTCGACGGTCTCATCGATTTCAGAGGAATCCGTTCCAGACGTCGCCACCCCGGATAATGGAGCGATCGACTCTTTCACCTCCTTCTGCAGGCGGCTGTATCGGCGCTGAATGGTTTCGGCCATGGAGGCGAAATCGTCCTGAGTCCGCACCGTCTTCATCCGGAAGCGCCGGTAATGGGAACGGTCGGGGCGTCCGTGCCAAAAGCTGACCATTGAAGAGACAATGAAGGTCCCGCTGATGTTGGAAATGTCGAAGCCCTCGATCCGGGCGGGTGGTTCCGCCAGGCCCAGCAATCGTCCCAACTCGCGCAAGTCGGACTCCGGGTGGACAGCCACGGGCAAGGTGTAGGGAATGCGCTCGAACTTCTCCGTCTTCAGCGTGGTGCGTTTTAGGTCGTCCAATGCGTCGCGAAGTTGGGCCGCTTTTTCGAATTCCAGATTTGCCGCCGCCTTGCGCATTTCGCTCTCGAGTTCGCTGCGCAATTCCTCGGTGTGTCCTTCGAGAAATCCTATTCCGGCACGCACCTGCTCGAGATACTGCTCACGGGTCACATTACCAATACAGGGGGCCGTGCAGTGCTGGAGGTTGCCATAGAGGCAGTGACGGTAATCCGACTCGTTGGGTTGCAGCGGCCGGCAGCCTCGGAGTTTGAACTTCCGACGCATGAGGGTCAGTGCGCGACGCACGCTGCCGGAGTGGGCAAAGGGACCGAAGTACAGGCAGCCGTCGTCTTTGCGCAGGCGGGTCAAGGTGAAGCGGGGAATCGGATCGTTGAGATTCACCTTCAGGAGCAGGAAACCTTTGTCGTCCTTGAGGTCGATGTTGAAGCGCGGTTGAAACTCCTTGATGAGCCGGCTTTCCAACAACAAAGACTCCGCCTCGTTCTTGACCATGTGCCAGTCGAAGTCGTGGATGGCGTCGACCAAGGCGTTGAACTTGAGATCCCACCCCATGCGGCGGGATGGATGGAAGTATTGCGACACCCGCTTGCGCAGATCTCGGGCTTTGCCGATGTAAATGACCGTGCCGAAGCGGTCCTTGTGCAAGTAGACGCCGGGACGGTGCGGCACGGTCGACAGCTTGTTTCGGATGTGGTCAGTGATCGGCATTGTTTCCCGGCCGGAGAGTTCCGGACCGGAGCGCAACCATCCACCGGTTCCAGGAATTCCGCCAGTCAGGGTCGCCGGAAAACCCCAGAATGTAGTCGGCTATTTCAAATCCTCGCCGGCCAGTCCACCGACCGTCCAATCGAGGTTGTAAATGAGCTTGGCGCCCTCTTTAAACGGAGCATTCAGGCGGTCGTACAAAGCGAACTCACTGTGTCCATCAACGAAGAGCAGGGACATGCCCCGGGGTCCGTGAGCCGCAGCCCCGGTGCCTTTGTAGATGTCGTTCCACTTGCCGCGATTGCTGGAGAAACAGGGGGAAATGGCTTTCTTGGTGGGAGACAGAACCTCAGAAACCTTGCGCACCTGCAGGGCGGCGCTGTTGTTGTCGTGGTAGAATTGGTTGTAATAATAGTACGAGCAGGGAAAGAGGAGCTCGTTGGTCTTGATGGGGTAGTTGTTGGCGATGGTCCACTCCAGGTTGAAGCCCCGTCCTTTTTCCGAAGGGCAGAAATAGAAGGATCGGGCATTGGTGCTGATGTAGGGATCCATCAGCTTGAGGAAATCGATGAATCCCATTTGCGGCCAATCGCGTCCGGAGTAGGGGAAACGATCGTTCGAATCGCCGGTGTACATGGCGAAGGTCATTCCAATTTGGCGCAAATTGGAGGTGCACCGTGCCTGCAGGGCCTTGGTTTTCCCTTTCGCCAAGGCGGGCAACAGCATACCCGCCAGAATGGCAATGATGGCCACGACCACCAGCAGTTCGATCAATGTGAAGGCGAGCCGGGAGGAGCGGAGCAGGGAGGAAGGCTTCATGGCGATGATCGGGAAAGATCTTTGAGGATCGAACTCGCACAAAACCCGAGCCGCAACGGCAAAAGGACTGGCGGGTCCGCAGGGGGGAAGAAATGGGATGCGTCCCATCCATCCCGAGGCAGTCCATTCAAATCGGAAGGCGACAATCGACGCGAGTGGTTCAACCTTCGCCCATGTGGCTGCAGTTCCGATGGTGCTGGGGGTTGCTGGGCGCGATGCTGGCCTGCGCCGATGCCCGATGGATTCAGGTGACCGAGTTCAGTCGGTTTGAACGGGAGACTCCCGGGTCGTCGAACTGGATTTCGCCCGAGTGGAAAACGTCCATCCCGTTCCGGGAATTGCTGGTCTCGTGGAATCTCCGGTCGGAATCCGATCTGGAGATCGAAGCTCAGGCGCAGACCTCCGGGCAATGGGGCCGATGGTGGCACTTGGGACGCTGGTCGGCTTCGCAATCACCCACGCGGCGCACCAGCGTTCGTGGCCAGCGGGATGCCACGGGGCAGGTGGATACTGATACACTGGTATTGCCCGCGCAGGCAGACGCGCTCCGGTTACGAATCCGGTTTTCGGATCCATCGCAGACGCCCGCTCTTTTGAAGCGTTTGGATCTGGCCCTTTGGTCGTCGGGGGCAGGGTTCGCATCGAATTCAGAGACCGCTGTCGGATTCATTCGCACGCTCGAGGTTCCGAAAAAATCCCAGGCCGACTATCCGGAGGGGGTGACGCAGTGGTGCAGCCCCACCAGTTTGGCCATGCTCATGGCTCATTGGGGTCAGCAGTCCGGACGCGCGGATTGGGACATGGACGTCCGATCGGTGGCCGCCGGGGTCCATGACCCGGGCTGGCCAGGTACCGGCAATTGGGTTTTCAACGCGGCCTACGCTGGAAGCAGATCTGGTTTGCAGGCGGCCGCGGTGCGATTGGGAGGCTTGTCCGATCTAGCCGCGTTGTTGGACTCCGGAATTCCTGTGGCTGCGTCGGTTTCGTACGCGGTGTTGAAAGGCGGGCCGAAGCCAGAAAAAGGCGACGGTCACCTCATCGTGGTGTGTGGGTTGTCTCAGGAAACGGTAACGGTGAATGATCCTGGGGTCCGGTTGAGCCGGGTTCGCCGCGAGTTTCCCATCTCCGCGTTCAGGGCCGCTTGGGCGGCTTCCCATCAGACGGTTTATGTGGTGTGGCCGGAAGGGCGGGCTTTGCCTGCCAGCCCACTGAAGACTTGGTAGCGACATCGGCCGGTCGGTGAATGCGCGGAACCCGTGTGGACGGGTTCAGCCTTCTATGGGTGTCATCCAATGGGCCAGACTCCCAAACGACTTATCTGGCAGGAGGGACCAAACATCGACGCTTTCGTTTTGGTTTTCCGTCATGGAAGTGTCGTGGCTAGGCTTCGTCCATGGCACTGATGGATGATATGGTGGAATTGGGTCGGCGGGCCAAGGCGGCCTCGCGTGAATTGGCCCGGTTGTCTGCCGATGAGAAGAACCGCTGTCTTCGGGTCATGGCCGATGGTTTGGAGGCGGCCACTCCGCGCCTGTTG
>Ga0255091_1000449_pt1 | contig 16050 bp, 15 predicted proteins | sample Colum_Yuk_RepB_8_2_FD_188439 | JGI IMG/M metagenome (GOLD analysis project Ga0255091, IMG submission 188439) | Freshwater microbial communities from Columbia River, Oregon, United States - Colum_Yuk_RepB_8d | ecosystem: Environmental > Aquatic > Freshwater > River | place: USA: Oregon... | reverse complement strand
AATTACAGACTTATTCGCTACATCCTTCACAACAGGGGCAGTTAACCCATCATCCGTTTGAACAGATAAGCCAATATTATAATAGTGTTTGTAAACTAACTCACCCTTATCTTCATCCAAAGAGGAGTTCAGAATCGGATATTGACGAAGTGCAGCCACCATAGCCTTCATCACAAATGGCAAGTACGTCAGCTTCACTCCCTGCTTTGCGGCAATTTCTTTAGCCTGATTTCTCAACTGAACTAATGCTGTAGCATCTGCCTCTTCCACGTAAGTGAAATGTGCTGCTCTATCCTTAGATAATCGCATTTTTTCAGAAATCTTCTTACGAAGGCCTCTAAATGGAACGCGCTCTTCAACTGCCACCAAGGAAGAACGAGCAGAACCCACAGGAGTACCACTTGCAGGCCTGAAAGAAAGAACATCATCCTTCATTACTCGACCATGAGGGCCAGAACCCTGAACTTCCTTTAAATTCACACCCATTTCGCGTGCAAGCCTTCGAGTAGAAGGAGCCGCCAAAACTCGTGAATCAATGCTGATTTCAGCCGCAGATACTGCAACACTTGCAGACGACTCGGACTGAACACTTTGCACCAAAGACGAACTCGCCTGAGCAGCAGATGAATGAGTAGCAGGAGTAGCAGGAGCAGCCGCTGTTGCGCCTACACCATTTGAAGGGGCCTGAGTCGCTGAGCTTGCTTGTCCTGTTGTTGCGCCGGCACCCTCAAAAGACAACATGAGCTGTCCCACATGGACGACAATTCCTTCTTTCACATGGAGCTCAGCTACCTTGCCTTGAAAAGCTGAAGGAATCTCTACGGTTGCCTTGTCTGTCATGATTTCACAAAGGGGCTGATCGTACTTAACTGAATCACCAGGCTTAACCTTCCACTTAATTAATTCACCTTCGTGGACGCCTTCACCTAGTTCTGGAAGTTTAAATTGCATTTTGTGCTCTCCGTTTCTCAATCACGCCTTGAATAAAAAACTCTCCTGCCTTGTAACTTGACCGAACCATAGGCCCAGACGCCACATACAGAAAACCTTTTGATTCTGCTGTTTTTCCTATTGTTTGAAACTCTTCTGGGGAATAATACTTTTCCACCGGTAAGTGCTTTAATGAAGGCCTTAAGTACTGACCTAGGGTCAATACATCAACCCCATACTCTCTCAGATCATGATAAGCCTCTTCTAACTCTGAATCCGTCTCACCTAAGCCCAACATGATTGCACTCTTGGTAAAAAGCTCATGCCCTAATGTTTTTGCATACGCTTTTGCAGCTCTCAGTGTCGCCAAAGACTGAAAATATCCTGCTCGAGGATCCCTCACCCTATACTGTAAACTCTGCACAGTCTCTATGTTATGTGCATAGACATCTAAACGAGAATCAACCAAAGTCTGAGTCGCCTCAAGATCCCCTCTGAAATCAGGCACAAGGGCTTCCACGATAATATTGGGATCGAGCCTCTTGATCTCTCTAATAGTTGCTGCAAAATGCCCTGCCCCCCCATCTGAAAGATCATCTCGATCTACAGAAGTGAGGACCACATAACGAAGCCCAAGGGCTGCGATACTTTCAGCAATCTGAAAAGGCTCTTCTGGGTCTAAAGGAGGGGGAATACGAGCTGTCTTCACAGCACAGAAACGACACGCTCGCGTACAAGTATCCCCACCTAGCATAAAGGTGGCTGTACCTGAAGCCCAGCACTCTGAGACATTAGGACAATGTGCTTCCTCACACACAGTGTGAAGCTTCTTTTCTCTCAAAAGTCCCTTAATCTGAGTGTAAGACTCGCCACCAGGGGGCCGAATTCTCAGCCAGTCTGGTTTACGAGAGGCTAACACCTGCGCTGCCTTTGAAGGAGAAAGGGGCTTTGCTCTTTCTCTCTCCACTCGAGGAACATCTATGATGGGTAATTCTCGAAAAATTGCCATGGTTAAAGCCCTGTTTATAGTGACTCTAAGCCTGAGAATCAAAGAAATTTTAGGAATTTACCTGAAAAAAGCCCCCCAGTAAGACCGGAGGGCTCTGAGAGAGAGGAGTAGTATGAGCCGCTTCCTGCGGACACCCCTCTTAAATGCAGGTTCAATGCCAGCCTTATCTCTAAAGACATGAATTTGCTGGGCTATTTTAGACCGCCATGACTCAATTCGCAAAATGCGTTTTGAACCCCATGGCAATTTGCATTTATTTTATAGGCTGCCTAGACAGCATTCCCCCTCTCTGTAAAAATACATTTATATGGGGAACCCCCAAAATCGGTGGAAATCAGAAAAAGGCCAAGTCAGCATCATGGTAGGGGCGATGATGATGACTTTTCTGTTCTTCTTTGCCTTTGTTATCAACATCGGCATGCTCGTGAACGCGAAGATTAATCTTCAAAATGCGGCCGATCTTGCTGCTTTTGCAGGGGCTTCGGTTCAAGCAAGGCAACTCACTCAAATCTCCTACATCAATTATGAAATGAGGAGACAATGGAAGAAATACCTTTTTCGAATCTTTGTCTTGGGAAATATGTCTCAAGATGGTTTTCCAAAGTCTGCAGGTTCAGGTCCAATGACCTATGTTCCCAACCTACAAAGCCCTAAAACTACCTATCCCGCACCAAGTACTTGCATTGTTTTTTCTGAAAATGCCAACCCTTGCCACACCACAGACTTACCCAAGATCAGGTATGACTTTCCTAATCCTATGGGAGATGGAATCACTGCTGCTCTTCAGGAACAACTCAAAGCATTAGAGAGCATTCGTGAGAACAACTGTAAAGCTATTGGAATCACAAACCAAATCTTGAATCTACTTTGGACGTTCAACACAGATCCATCTGTATCATCCTATAGCCAAGCTGATTCATCTGTTCCAGAATTCCTGAAAGAAGCTAGCGCGTCCATACGTGCGTACGCGAAGGGTCTTGGAGTAGTCCCAAGAGAAATCATACTCAAGTTGCGGATCAACACACTTTCAGGCTATGTCAATAGCCCTGCAATTAAAGGGCTGAACTTCAGCAGGGCCACTAACCTCAGCAATACAGCTGACCCTGCAGCTCAAGAGAGATCCATTCAAGCCTTTTTTTCAGCCTATTACACATTAGGCAATCATACGTTTCCATCAGAGTCGATCATGATGGATGAGTTGATACCTGGAGATACAACACAAGCGAACCTACTCAAGCTAAAAACCGTAGGAGCCGTATTTGATATCTATGCTCTTGACCTAGATTTGGAACCAGACGGAAAATGCGTGCCCAAGCTTTACGCAACCGCAGTGGCGAGCCCCCTTACCCTGGGCTTCTATAAGGATGAGAGCATTCAAACCTATTACGCAGTCAGATTAAAAGCAAAAGCGAGGCTTTTATTTTCTCCATTAGGGGATTTAGACCTCACTGCATATGCAGCCGCCAAGCCTTTTGGCAGTCGAATTGGCCCTACAGAAGGAGAGGTTGGATTTTTTAGTGATTCACAGGTGCAAGGTTCACCCACAGGCAAAATTCCTAACCTTACGATTAAGGAAGATGAATCAGGGAGCACATCGAGCGGAGTTTCACGAGGATCAGGCTGGGACACAAAAAGTGTCATTGGCACGATGTATAGTGCGATGGTCTCTGGTGCTAATATGAATGGAGGTACTACACAGCTTCAGCCTTTTTCTGTAGAAAGAGCCTATAGCACCGCCATGGCACCTAATCCATGGGAGTCAGGGAGATACAATATTTTCAACAGTGAACTTGACTCGTTCCAAGGTGATTTTGCTACAGGATCAACAACAGAAGGCGGCTTCACCATGAAGTACATGACGTTTTGGGCACCTATTGTTCCTCCTGACAAGATAAGCCAGCTTAAAGACCAACTCAAAACGGAGCTTGATACCTTATTTGACCCATCAAAGACCCAAGGATCTATCAGCCAAGCTAGCAATGGAAAACCTCTAGATAATCTAAAACTACAAATCATGGTCCAACTCGAGAGTTATATCAACGCATTAAAACCTTCAGGTAGCAATGCTCCTTCCACTGCAATTGGAGAAAATGGAGAAACGATCAACATGATCGTACTCACAGATCCCTTTAAGAGATTAAGCGCACCAGGCACTTTAGAGGGCATTTCAGGATCTCCTGAGATTTTTATGAGCACTGATCCTAATCAACTCAAAACTTCATGGAAATGGGCAAAAAATGGAACCCTCAAAAGAGAAGGCAGAGATGGTTACAGTGTAAAATTTGTCTCATTTTCATCGTTGAGCAGTAAAAAGTCAGGCTCGTGGACAAATGATCTTGGGTCTGTAGGCGATACAGAGATCAGTAAAGTTCTCCAAACTATCCAACACTGAATTTGCAGTTGCAAACCCTGCACACCTATGGCTATTTTCGAATAAGAGATTTTTTATTTTCAATCATTGGAGAAATACTTATGGCAAAGAAAAAAGCAAAAAAACCAGCAAAGAAAAAAGCTACTCCTAAAAAGAAAGCTGCTAAAAAAGCTGCTCCCAAAAAGAAAGCTGCTAAAAAAGCTGCTCCCAAAAAGAAAGCTACGAAAAAAGCTGCTCCCAAAAAGAAAGCTACGAAAAAAGCCGCTGCTCCTAAAAAGAAAGCTGCTCCTCGGAAGGCCGCTCCAAGAAAAAAACCAGCTCTGACAACCCCGATGTCTGAGCCTATGATGAAGGCTCCTCCAATCAGCTCAACCACCACAACTCCAGCAACAAATATGGGCTCTACTCTCAGTGGATTTGCAGGAGGCTTAGCTGGGGGCGCTCTGGGTTCTGCATTCTCCTCGAGCTATGGCTCAAGAACTCATGGACATGATGAGTCCGAAGAATAACCTCAATTTTTTTTAACCTATCATTTGGAAACGAGAGGGATTTAAATTTTATGAAATCCCTCTCGTTTTTTTTTTACATTGGGTGATAATGAATGTTCTATGGAAATTAGAGACTCCATTCATGGAGCCATTCTTATCGAACCTCATGAGTTAAAGATCTTAGACTCTCCGTACTTTCAACGACTGAGACAGATCAAGCAGATGGGTTTTTCTGAAAACTCTTTCCCCAGTGCTTCTCATAACCGTTACGTCCATAGCCTGGGTGCACTTAACGCAGTCAGTCAAGCTTTTGAACGAATCTTTCTCGCTCCATCATCCAAGAAGAATCTCCTATCTTCACTTGGATCAGAGCATTTTCAGCGCTGGAGGGCTGCAGTCAGACTTGCGGCATTATTACATGACATCGGTCATGGGCCGCTTTCTCACACAACAGAGTTCGCAATGCCTGCTCTGAGAGAATTAAAGCTTCCTGAGATCTTGATCAAGGCCAGGGGCTCTCAAAAAAAAGCGACTCATGAGGACTATACTTTAAAGATGATCCTGGATTCAGGATTGACTGCTTTGATTGAAAAAGCAGGTCATTCACTCGGTTTTACACCTTTGCATGTCGCATCTCTGATTGATCCAGCACTTGAAATTCAAGATCAATTTTTCAGAGCAACCTGCGACGGTGTTAAAATAGACTTTCATCCCATATTAAGACAACTCATCTCAAGTGAGCTTGATTCAGATCGAATGGATTACTTACGTAGAGATAGCTTACATGCAGGAGTCAGTTACGGGCAGTTTGACTACCACTGGCTGATTTCTAATCTCACTTATCACATCCACGAGAAATGCTGCTATCTTGCGCTTCAACATAGAGCTCTCTATACTTTTGAAGACTTTTTAATCTCCAGATTCCACATGTTCTTAATGGTCTATTTTCACCATAAGAGTGTCGTATATGACGAAATGCTCGCTCAATACCTAAGTTCAGCTGAGTGCTCCTATAAGCTCCCCTCTGACATTGAAGATTATTGCCAATATACAGACACCCACCTCTCTTCCCATCTAGCACAAAGTAAAGATCCATGGGCTATGAGAATTGCAAAAAAACAACCCTACTCCATGCTAGTTGAGCTCCACAGTGGGATTCCAGCAACACCCACTGCAAGGAGTCACCAAAAACAGCTTCTACTTCAGATTGAAAAAACTTTAAAAGCTCAGGACATTTCTTTTTTAAAGGTGACCTCGACAGGAGAATTATCGAAGTACTCGCAAAAATCAAAAGATCCGATCTTTGTGAAATACGACGATCATTATCATGCACCCAGCTTCATTCCACTTGAGCAGTGTACAGATTTATTTCAGAAATACAGTGAAAAGCGACTCCTCACTCGGCTCTACGTCTCTCCTGAGAACTATTCACGTTGCAGATACCAGGGTCGGCACTTAAGTTTAAAATATGAGGAGACCTCAGGAAACTAGAGGCGAACCCCCTCTATTTCCACTTAATACTACATCCCATTGCCGGTTTTTGATCCAACTCAGGGTCTTTCCCTTTTAGAACCTGCCCAATGGCTTCAGCCAGCTCTTGTCGCTGCACTGCAGATTCGTCTTTCCACTGATCATCTAAGCGGCCTTGGTACTTCAGAGTCCATTGCCCTAACGAGGTTGGAGCATAGAGATAGAACTCTGGGGTACAAACAGCTCCGAAAGCACGAGCCACCTCTTGGGTTTCATCGTAGAGGTAGGGAAAAGCAAACTGTTTTTCCTCAGCCCGTGCTTTCATTGCTTCAAAAGAATCATCTGGATATTTAACAGCGTCATTTGAATTGATGCCTACCCATTGAACGCCTTGAGGTAAAGTGCTCTTCACTAAGCGATTGAGCCGATCCAAAACTGCGATGACATAAGGACAATGATTGCACATAAAAACTACAACCAAAGCCTTAGCCCCTTGAAAATCACTCAAAGAGTATTGCTTTCCATCCGTTGCAGGAAGGGAGAAGTGAGGAGCGAGTGAACCCAATTTTCCAGATTCCGAATAAGTAGGCGCCATATTTTTTAAGTTCCTGCTGAGTAATCGTCAGCGTACTTCAATTGTTCTGCACTGAGTTGATCAAGTTTCATACCCAAAGCATTCAACTTCACCAGCGCAATTTCCTGATCTTGAGCAGGATCTATATCATAGACAGTTGACTTTAGGTACTTTCCTTCTTTAGCCAATCGAACCATACCTAAGAATTGATTGGCAAAGGACATATCCATCACTTCAGAGGGATGTCCTTCAGCAGCTGCTAAATTGATCAATCGCCCCTGAGCCAAGAGAAAGATTTTTTTCCCATTAGGCATGAGATACTCCTCATTATTAGGTCTAATCTCTCTTGAGTCCTGGGAGACTTCTTTAAGTTGATGGATATTGATTTCACAATCATAGTGTCCTGTATTACAGATGATCGCGCCATCCTTCATCGACTGAAAGTGCTTACCTACGATGACGTCTTTCATTCCAGTAGCGGTGATGAAGATATCTCCAATCTGAGCCGCTTCATCCATAGTCATGACTTCATATCCCTCAAGTACCGCTTTGAGTGCGGCCGTAGGCTTTACTTCAGTCACAATCACTCGTGCACCCATTCCTCGCGCCCTCATTGCACAGCCTCGTCCGCAATGTCCAAAACCCGCCACAACAAATACTTTGCCTCCCAGCAAAACATTTGTTGCTCGAATGATACCATCAATGGAGCTTTGACCAGTCCCATAGACATTATCAAAATCCCACTTCGTCTCAGCATCATTAATTGCAATAACGGGGTACTTGAGTGCTCCATCTTTTGCCATAGCTCTCAAGCGATGCACGCCAGTAGTGGTCTCCTCGGTTCCTCCTAAAACATGAGATGCGAGCTCAGGAAACTTTGAATGCACAGTAAAAATGAGATCTGCTCCATCATCGAGTGTGAGGGTGGGTTTAAAGTCTAAGGTACGCTCAATAGCCCAATAGAACTCTTCTTTACTCATGCCATGCCAGGCATAAATAGCAACTTCATCAGCAAGAGCAGCCGCAATGTCATCTTGGGTAGATAGGGGGTTACAACCCGACCAAGCAACTTCCGCTCCGGCAGCTTTTAATGTCCGAATTAAAACAGCCGTTTCCTTAGTGACGTGCAAGCAACCAGCAATACGCATACCTTTAAGAGGTAGTGTTTTACGAGCTTCATCACGAAGCTTCATCAGAACAGGCATGCGACTTTCCGCCCATTCAATTTTTAGTTTGCCTTGGGCGGCTAGGGCTGGATTCTTTACTTTTGATTTTTGTAGAGCTTCATGAAACGCCATTGTTCTCTCCTTAAGAAGTTTTAAAACCCGCTAAACTGGCATCCAAAAGCTCTAGCTCAAAAGCTAGGCCCCAACAAGACGATTTTTATGAAAAAAATAATTAGAACAATAATTATAAAACAATGACTTTGCTCAAATTTCTACTCCATGGCCATCAAGAACATTGAACCTAAATCATGTACAGCATTCAATCCCAACAATACTTATTCCTTTAGTACCTTTAAGACCTAAATTTGGAGGTACCTACTCACTCAAAAAAACAACAATTCTCTATTGACTCGGCAGGAGACCTAGAAATGCCAGGTACAAAAAAGAAAAAAAAGAGGTAACAAGAATAAAAGATTGAACCCTGACCTTGACTCAAAACTGGCTTGATTCGAATCAAGCTTCACGTTTGGATATTGCCCAAGTCCAGAAATCACGTTAATACGATGACATGAAACTTTTTTCTAAAAATGTGAATCTAGGCCCTGCTCTCAGAACTTCAAGCTGGAGAAAAATCGCCTTGGGCACTTGGCAAGTCATGGGGGATCCAAGTGTTTATGGAACTATTGAGCTCGACGCTACTCATGCTGTTGCGTATATGAATAAGATTCATCAAGAGTCAGGTCAACGTATCACTCTTTCGCATTTTGTAGGAAAAGCTATTGCAACTACTTTGGAGAGACATCCTGAGATCAACTGCATTATTCGTTTTGGAAGATTTTATCCAAGAAAAACTATTGATTTATTTTTTCAGGTTGCAAATGATTCTTCTGGAAAAGATCTGTCTGGATTAGTCATTCGTGATGCTAATAAAAAGTCCATGGTGGACATTTCCAAGGAAATGGATGGTCACATCCACACGATTAGAAAAAAAGGTGATCCAGATTTTAAAAAAATGAAGTCAACCATGGGTCTTATTCCAGGATTTATTGTTGGAAAAATCATGAATCTAGTGAGCTTTGTGACCTACACCTTAAATATCTGGTCACCCCTCATTGGAAGCCCGAAGGATCCTTTTGGGAGTGTCATGATTACTAATATCGGTTCCTTGGGTTTAGAAACAGCCCTAGCTCCTCTTGTTCCTTACTCGAGAGTTCCCTGCATTGTAGTACTGGGAGCATTGAAGGAAAAACCTATCGTGAGAGATGGACAAATTGTGATTGCGCCAATGGTCACTCTGAGTGTGACATTTGATCACCGCTTAGTCGATGGCGTGCATGGAAGCCTTATGGCCCAAACACTAAGAAAAATCTTTGTACAGCCAGAAAAAGAACTTTCTCACTCCTAGCTATAATCTGAAGATAGATTTGAGTTGAGCTTGAGCAACCTCTCCATAATAGCCGCCTTTGCGCCACCAGGCCGAAGGATGCGGAATTTTTGAGCCAAATCGCTCCTCCTGCCCAAGCTGTTGCAGAGCTCTCTTCACAAACCACTCAGAATCATTTCCCAAGGAGTGCACTGGCAAATGTTGAATAGTAGGATGCTTTAGTCTTTGCCTCAGATCCCGAATCCTTTGACAAACTACATCAATATCTTTTAATCTCTTGAACGAGTATGGACCACTGACCTTATTAAACCCAAGATTCATCACCGGATCAGCTTCGGGAAATTCTTGGCCTACTTTAGGATCAAGAGGAAACTGCACGGCATTTAAAATCACCACTTTATGCTTCACACAAAAGGACAGCAAATTCTGAAGAGTAAGATCAGTCTGCCGTTCACCCTCAAGTAATTCACTGAGAATCCCCCACCACTTCTTACCTGCTGCTCCGCACAAAGGGCGTCTTTCCTTTCGGTCCTCAGGAGCAACCTCATGAACGTGGGGTGACTCTGCTACAAACACATGCTTAGGTTTGATCTTGCAAAGAGCCTGATGAAACTCAGGCGAGAGATCTGGAACAAAATATCGTGAATTCAACAATGGTGCGTGCACCGTCTGAGGTGTTTTTTGCTGAGGACTTGCCATAGAGACTTAGTTGTATTCAATTTAGTCTGCTCATGTCCAGAACTAAAAGCTCAGTCAATCTGGGCGCACTAATCCTTTAAAAAAGTACAATGAGCATAGATCACGTGCCGATGCCGGGTTTCTCTAAAGTTCATTTTCTCTAAAACAGCATTCTGAAGTTGCTCGATTTTTTGATCATGAAACTCACAAATCTCACCACAATCAATACAGATAATATGGTCATGATGCTGCTCATCGAATAATTCATACACCACACGTCCCTGCGCATCAGTCAGGGACTCTTTTAAAATCAGTGCATCACAGAGCACTTTTATATTTCGGTAAACCGTCGCAGGACCGATATCGGAGTGTTTTCTTCTCACCTGATCCACAATAGCCTGAGCATCGAGATGACCGCCGGTGGATAAAATCAGTTCAGCAATCTTCCAACGTTGATCTGTATACTTTAATCCCTGACTCACCAAGTAACTGCGCAATTGCTGTTGCCATGCCTCCATCTGCTTTTGGGTTGGCATCCGAACAGGGTTACCTCGAGGGCGTCCACACGGTAAAAACTTTACTGAATCAGCTTGCTTTGCCATTGGTTTATCCTTGATATCCTTACAAACCTATCACTCAGAGACTCTCCTGCTGAAGTGATCTCTTCAACAACCCCCTGAAGAATAGAGGGGAATCTCTCCGATTAGAGCACTTTTCACACGTGACAGACTTCCATAGATCTCACAGGAGATACAATCTGCAGGCGATGCTGTCAACGTCTTATCCATCAGCTTTAAATATTCGATTTTTAAACTGAAATAGCACTTCTTCTGAACTAGAAAACTAACACTTGAGTCCGAGCGAGATCGTTAGTGCATGTGTACTTCGGCACCTTGGTTCCTTCAATTCACACAGTCCCCTGAGTCTTGACTTTAATCACTCATCCATCATCTCAAGAGAAATCTAATTTAAAGTGGCGAATTTTTTTTTCCAAGAGCAAGCAGCACCGTATAGTTTTTAGAGGTTGGAACTAAAAGAAGATTACACCTTAAAAGTTGCCCATCTTTACCCCAAGCGTGTTTTGCAGCAGCATAGCGAACAAACTTATGGAGTTGCACGACCTTATTTTCTACCTCAGCTGACACTTTCACATTCATCACAGAACTTCCAGATTCCACATCCATCATATTCACCTCAGCTCTTCTGAAACCGCTTGAACCATCGCTAGGACAAAACTGCCCATAACTGAATTAGCAAGTGAGATGCCATACCTAGAGTATGAAACTATTGAAAATGATGTGGATTTTTTAAATTATTTTGTCAACGTTTTCGACAAACTTGCAAATACTTGACATTTATAAGTACGGAATTTTTATCCAGGTCACACGTTTATTGCATAAACAAAATCGATTGTTTATCGAGAAATCCGTTATTTTTGAACGAATTTATTTAACGTTTATTTAAAGCTGCTTGATAATTAACTAAGGAAAGGGAATTTAAATATGTTTAAAAATTCATGGATGAATTATTTAGCTCTCACGCTCACACTTGCAACTCTCGCAGGCTGTGGCAAGGATGGAAAACCCATCCAAAATATTGTTACTGCAGTCCAACTCAAAACTGATCAAAAAAATGGTGAAGACTGGATCAATACGACAGTGAATCTGACTACAGGGGGCTTTACCCTGAGTGCAATACAACTGCCGATTTATGACCCAACACACCCGGGTATTCAGTACGGACAAATCTCAATCCGTTCAACTCTCTGCTCAAATTGTCCAGCAGGAAACCAAGCAGAACTTGGATTGGGATTGAATCTGACTCAGATCACCAAAATTCAAGGCATTGACCCTCTCCTACCGAATGGAGCACCCATCCCCGTAGGAGGCTTACAAAACTCACACGTCATTACCTTGCCTGTTGCAGATACCGGTGCACGAATCTATTTTGCATTCGGCCCAAAGGTGGGCATGCTTGGAACGGCTGTGCCATTTAAAGAGCTTGATCCAGCAGGACAATCTGTACCTAACCTCAATCTTTTCCCTGCATTCAATATCGGTCCGGTTCAGCTCATGGCGGGTTTTTTTGCTGGCGCTGCAACAAAAACAACTGGTGTGGGCGTATTCATCGACTTGGCTACTGTCATCTCTCAAAGTCCTTTGCTCACAGCGATCACTCGCGACTACAGCTCAGTGGGCAGCACCATGGGTCCAAGATTCTCGTCTAAGCTAGTCATGAAATCTGTGATTCCTCCTCGTGATAAAATCATTCAATTCTACAAGGGACTCAATAAGGCACAGCAACAGACTCCTGTGCTAAAATTAAGATAATAGTAAGCTCAAAAAACGGTTAAAAACCGTAACTCGGCCTGAGAGATTCATCACTCAGGCCGAGTTTTTTTTTACAATCTATGATAGCTCCCGTCAAAGAGAATGTCCTGAAACAATCTGGAGAACTAACCCATGAAAGCCTCGATTTGGAAGACTCAACCCACGCAAGACCTTTTCATCTCTACCCCTCTCACAGGGATTCATAGCCATTTAGGCATTGAGTTCGATCGTGCAGGCGATGATTTCATTGAGGCTACCCTACCCGTAGATCACCGAACCAGACAACCCTTTGGAGTATTGCACGGTGGTGCCTCCGTGGTCCTGGCAGAATCTTTAGGCAGCATGGCATCTTATTTCGTCGTGGGTGATCCTCAGAAAAAATGTGTCGGAATTGAGGTCAATGCAAGTCATCTCAAATCAGTCAAAGAAGGTAAAGTCAGAGGGAGAGTCACGCCCATTCGCTTAGGTAAAACACTTCATGTCTGGGATATCTTGATCTGGGAGGATGAGGATCCTCAACAATCCCCGGTCTGTAAATGTCGACTCACTGTGATGATTCTCTAGTGAGTCGACTTAAGCATTTGGAGACACTCTGAGAGCTTAAATTTCTTGAGCTCTGTCCTGGGAATTTGAGGAAGAATGTGCCAATTCCTGATTTTTTCAAAGGGTAGAACACAGGTGTTATAAATCTGCTTGAGCCTTTCAAACTCATCAACCGTGAGTTGATCATCACTCACTAGATGAATCACATGACTGAGACGATCATCAGGATAAGGAACAAGTGCCACATCAGCCGTGAGTTTGAGCTCAATTCTAATTCTCTCAAGGTGAGAGTTCAGGCGATTAAGCTCCACGCTTTCACCACCAATTTTTATAAAATCTGCACTTCTTCCTAATAAACGTAATGAACTACCCTCTAATACGCCTCGATCAGAAGTTGTAAACCACCCCCCCTCACCACATGACGCTTTAATCTGTGCTTGAGCACCAATATCCTTTTCAACATAGCCTGTGAATAGTGCTGCGCTCTTCAACTCAAGCGAACCCTCAATGGACTGCCTAACACTCACGTGAGGTAGAATGCGAAGTTTTTGAAAGGAATCCTCAGTCATACCTGCAGGATCAGTAATGGCTATTGAGGAACACATCTCCGTCATTCCGTATGTCGAAAGAAGTGGCCAACCCAATTTCCGTGCCTGCAAATAAAGATCAGGAGATGGGGCTCCCGCCCCTACGAGAACAAATCGAATAGATTTTGGACATGGCTTCTGCGCCTGAACCAGGTCAAAGATCTGTGCAGGCACGAGAGAGACATGTGTGATGAAGCTTTCTTCAATTAGACGAACAACTTGATCTACATTCCAGCTTGATAATGAGGATACCTTTGCTCCACTTAGAAAACTTCGTGCCCAGATTGCAAGCCCACCGACATGAAACGTAGGCAAGAGTTGAAGCCAGTGATCTTGAGACGTGACTGAAAGATGCTCATTAACAGCTTGAGCAGCACACAAAAATGCATCTTTACTCAAGGCAACCCACTTCAGGTTTTGTTGACTCGTCTGAGTCGTTCCTGAACTTAAAATAAAGATATGCCCCTTAAACTCCTCACTCACCTGGTTCGCGAGGCCCATCAGTCTTTGCCTCTCTGATTCAGGAAGTCTAGGGTTTAATAAAAAATGATTCTCAGATGAATCCCAACGAATCATGACCTGTCATCACTCCTTAAACGGATTGGATCCAAAAAAAAATCCTCATAGCCACAATCATATCAGCACGAGTTTAACTCAAGAGAGAATCAAACCCAACCCAAGCAATCCACCAAATGCGAGATGGATGAGTGCTGACTGAGCTAGAAATTGATTAAACTGTGGTCCTGGCTTTGACCGCGAAAGTCTCCACAAGAGGAAAGTCACTCGAGGAATTAAGGCCAGTGGAAAATAAAAAGCCCAAATCATCTTCTGACTCAGCCAATAAAACTGAAGAAGAAATGGAATCAAGCACAAGAGACGAATCTCCATTTGAGCAAATGTGTGCCCATATCGAGCTGCAAGAGTCATTTTTCCGACTTTTTGATCCGTAAATGCATCACGTGCATTATTAATGGCAATGAGTACGGTAGCCAATAGACCAACCTGAGTTCCTGCAACCCAAGCTGATAAATTCATCTCTCCCGTATTTAAAAAGTACATCCCGCCCACGGCAACCCACCCAAAAAAGATGAGGACAAATAAATCTCCTAATCCACGATAAGCTAGCGGATAAGGCCCCCCCGTATATGCATATCCTGCAGCTAAAGAAAGCAAGCCAATTCCTATGATAGGCAGGCCTCCTTTCAAAACTAAGGGCACAGCAAGACCTACGGCAAGAGCAAAACAAAAAATCCCTGCCCACCAGACCTGATGCACAGAAAATAAGCCACTTTGTGTCACCCTTTGAGGACCCAAACGCTCATGAGTATCTGCTCCCTTTTTAAAGTCTACAGCATCATTGATTAAATTCGTTCCAACTTGAATTAAGATTGAACTCAGGAGTGCAAATAAACCAAGCTCAGGCGACCACTGGCCCTTAAATCTTAGAGCTAGAGCACTCCCCACCCAAATCGGTACAAGTGCTGCAGTTAATGTCTTGGGTCGCGCAGCTTGAATCCAACCCTTCATATTAAATAAACTTGATGTAGCTTCCATCTCTACTTCCTTTTCATCCTTTGATCATACGGATTTGATTCCCTCATTCCGCATAACTGAATATCAACTAAAAATTTTTGGATCTCTCTGTTGACTTGACTCGGCTGCTCGAGATGAACTCGATGACCTGCTCCTGGAATCTCAACAAATCTACTCCAAGGAATCTGAGATTGGCTTAACCCTTGATACAGAGCCTTAAACTTGAGGTCCTCACCCCCTACTATCCAAAGCGTAGGTATCTGGAGTTGTTTTAAGGAAGGCCTAAGATCCTCTTGCTTACCCAAAGAACAGTTCTTTAAAGCTAGGGCGAGCGCCTGCTTTGAAAACTCTCTTTCCATTTGCTCAAGAGATTCACCCCTGACTTGAGAGAAACTGTGAAGCTTCTCAGTTGATTGAAATACAGTCTGATGATTCCAAGCCTGAATCAAACTTTTCCAATCCTCAGATAAAAAGCGATTAGACCAGCTAAGATCTGATTCTAGGCGAGCAGATCTCTCCTCTTCTTGAGCTAGACCGGGATGAGTCCCTATGAGTATTGCTCCTGCATAGAGCTGCTGAGCCCGCAGAAGTGAATGAAGAGCAACCCTGCCACCCCAAGAGTATCCAACCAGCACTCGTGGGGTGATTGAGATCGATTGCGCCATCGCATTTACTTGATCAGCTAAAACGGGGAATGAGTAATCTTTAAAATCCTGCTTGTTACTTGAAAAAAAATCAGGAGCAAGAGATTCCCACTGAGTCATTCTCATTGGGGACCAATCCTGGCCACGACCTAAAAAACCATGAATATATAAAAGAGTTCCAACACTAGACATTTTGACTTAACCTATCTTTTGATACTCTCTCCAAAACCGCTCAGTAGACTGCGGATCAGGTTTAATCTCAATGATTCGGCTGCGACTTGCATTTGCCTGAATCTGCTCAGCTCTCTCCCAGCACTCGTAATCCAATCCCCAAAGATCTGCC
>Ga0255091_1000433_pt1 | contig 16419 bp, 15 predicted proteins | sample Colum_Yuk_RepB_8_2_FD_188439 | JGI IMG/M metagenome (GOLD analysis project Ga0255091, IMG submission 188439) | Freshwater microbial communities from Columbia River, Oregon, United States - Colum_Yuk_RepB_8d | ecosystem: Environmental > Aquatic > Freshwater > River | place: USA: Oregon... | reverse complement strand
ATCGCGCAGCGCGGTGATGGCTTGATCCACTGCATAGCCCTTGGCGATGCCGCCGAGATCGAGGCGGCTCGCGGCATCGAGCTTGAACAGATGCGGCGACCGCAGCTGCCAGCCGCCCAGCCCACCCTGACCCTGCGTGATGTCGAAGGCCTCCGCGCTCGCATCCGACAGCTGTCGGGCTGCTTCGAGCACGGCGAGCGTGCCCGCGTCGCAGTCAAGCCGTGTTCCTGCGGCTGAGGCGTTGAACCGGGCGATGTCACTCGCTGGCCGTTGCGGCGACATGGTCTCGTGTACCGCCGCGATGCGGGCGAAAGCGGCATCGAACGCCGCACCGGGCTCCGTATGCGGTGCCTCGGCAATGGCGATCTCCACCAGTGTGCCGAGCCAGGGCTGGGCACGGCGCATCAGCGTCACGCCAGCGTGCCGGCAGCCCGTAGCGCCGCGAGGGCCGTGACGAGGCGTCGCACCCCCTCGGTGACATGGGTACAGCTCAGGGTCGCGCCGCTGATGTTGGCGATGTCCTTGCCGACCTGCAGTGCGGCGGTGGCGGGCTTGCCGGCAAACTGCTTGCGCCAGGCGGCGAGGCGTACCTCCTGACCGTGGCTTTCGCTGTAGCTCAGGATTTCGATCTGCTTCACGACGCCAGCGCGATCAAGGGCCACGGCAAAGCGGATGCGCTCGTATTTGCCGATGACCTCATCGATGGCGAGCGTGCCAATCACCTCGCCTTGCCGGCTGGCGACCACATAAGCCAGCTGGCCCTTGGCTAGCTGGCTGACCGGCGGTGCCTGCAAGCGCGCCTGCGCGGCGGCGTCGAGCAGGGCATGGCGTGGCTCGAACCGGTCTGCATCCGGGAAGGCCAGCGCCTGCACCTGTGCTGCCGTGAAGTACTCGGTGGCGAACGCGCCAGACGGCAACAAGGCTGCTAGGCCGACGAGGGCGCGCAGTTCCATCAGAACGACCAGCCGAGACCCAGGTTGAGGCGGTCGGCATCGTTGGCCTGCTGGAAGAACTGATAGTCGGCCTTCAGCACCACGCCTTCGCTCAGGAACAGCGAAGCACCAAGCGTGGTGACGCGCTCGGTAGGCCGCCGTGCGGGCGTGAGGCCGGCACCGAGATCGGCGTAGCGACGGCCCGTGTTGAACTGCTCCCAGCGCGCGAAGGGTTCGAGGCTCAGATCGTCCTGCTGCCAGAGCTTGTAGCCGGCCTCCACCAGCGCGCCGTCGAAGCGCTTGGGGAAGAGCGTCGGGTTGCCCACCAGCGGCGCGTTGAGTGCGGCCGTATTGGAGAACGAGCCCTGGGCGTAGAGCGCGGAGAGCTTCCACGCCCCTGGGCTATAGCGGGCGTGCACATCCCACAGCAGGTAGCTGGCGGTGGGGAACCCGGGTGTGCCGTGCGTGGCATTGCCGCCGATGGCCGACGCACCCAGTTGCAGACCGGGGATGCCACGCCAGTTGAGCGCACCGAAGAAGGACGGGTCTCGCGCCTTGGCAAGCTGACCCTCCTGATGCACGGCGGCGAGCGGGGATTCGATCCCGTCGGTGGAGGTCGCATCCCACGAGCTGAGGTCGGGCCCGGTAACGACGCCGGTCTGCAGGGTGTAGCCCTCGCCCAAGGTGAACACGCCCTGTACGCCGCCCTCGCGCAGCGTCGAAGGGATGATGGCGGTCTCGACAAAATTGCGCTGCACGCCGTAGTAGGTCGTGGGTTCGTGGGTTTCGTTGAGAAAGCCAAGGGGCATCAGCATCAAACCCCCGCGCAGACTGAAGCGATCGCTGATCTCGCGCTCGACATAGGCCTGCTCGATGGCGACCTCGCCTGCGTCGTCCGCGGAGGTGACGGCATGCTCGACTTCCAGCTCGGAGATCAGCTTGGTCTTGGCATTGAAACGGTGCTGAAAGCCCAGCACGAAGCGCTGAATGTCGAACTGCGTGGCCTCCGGCTGCTCGGTGGGTACCGTCAGATTGATCTCGCCATAGCTGGTCAGCACGGTGGCTGGCTCGCTGGCGGCGACGCTGCTGGTTGCAGCGACCGGTGCAGCGCTGACCGCGTCGCTGGCTTTCATCGCGGCCAGCTCGGCCTTGACGGCCTCCAGCTCGCGAGCGAGGCGATCCACCCGCTCGATCAGGGCGCGTTCGCTGGCGGGGTCGGCCAAAGCGGGGGCCGCGAAGGCGGCGAGGGCGAGGCAGATGGCGGTGCGGCGCAGTGGCAGAGTGTTCATCGTGTGCTGGTATCGGAGCTTAGGGGGTGGTGAAGCCGTCGGTCAGGGTTTTGAGAAACGCGACCACATCGGCGATCTCGGCTTCGGACAAGGCGGGCTCATCGCCCGGCTTGCGGTTGTATGGTGGCTCGGTGCTGTTGACGTTGGCCTTGAAGCGGTCGGGCAGGTCGTTGAACTTGTCGATGCTGCCATCGGCCCTGGTCGGGTACCACTCTTCGGGGTGCGTATCGCGGCGCACATAGAAGCGCAGGGTGTCTTCCAGCGTCGCAAAACGGCCGTTGTGAAAGTACGGCGCAGTGAGTTCGACATTGCGCAGCGACGGCACCTTGAAGGCGCCGCAGAGGTCGGCGCGCTCGCCGAGGTCGCTGCGGGCTGGACCGCACAGGCCGAGGTCAAAGTGGGCGGGATCCTGGTTGGCAGCGATGTCGTCGTTTCTGGGGATGCCGAGATTGTCGTAGGTGAAATCGGTGAACAGCGGAGCGCTGCCGTCAGTACCGCGACTGCTGGGATGGCAGGCGGCGCAGTTGCCTTTTTGCGGGTTGTTGAACAGGGCCAGGCCGCGAACTTCCTGCGCCGTCAGCGTGACCTTGCCGCCGAGAAAAGCGTCGTACTTGCTGGTGTAGGGATGGAAATCGACATCCTCGCGCTGGTAACTGGCCAGGGCGAACAGCGCGCGTTCCAGTGCCTCGTTGCCCTGTTCGAAAATGCCGGCACCGAACAGTGCCTTGAACTCTTCGGCGTAGCTGGCGGCTTTTAACTTGGCGACCACCGCAGCGGGCGATGGATTGGCCATCTCGTTGGGCGCCAGGAAGGGCCGACGCGCCTGCTCGATCAACGAGCTGACACGACCGTCGCGATTGAAGCCGCCGGTCGGGGTGCCTTCCTTGTCGAAGAAGAATGCCGGGGTGAGGTCGAGATAGCTGAGCGTGGGCGTGTTGCGGGTGCCGGTCTGCTCCAGCGCCGGGCCACCGCGATCTACCACCCTGTTCGAGGCAAAGGCCTGACCCTTCAGATGGCAGCCTGCACAGGCCAGTTGGCCCGAGGCCGAGAGCGAGGCGTCGTTGAAGATCTGTTCGCCCAGCTTGGCAGCGCTGGTCGCCACCTCGGGATTGGCGGTGTCGCCCCCGCTGCCGCAAGCGGCGAGCGCTGCCACCAAAACCAGAACGAGCCCGCGCTGAACGCGCTGGCGCAAGGCGGAGGATGCGGCGTCGAACATGGGCGAGCGGCGAAATGGAAGCTGAAAGCAAATAAGAATAGTTATTAACTGCAGACAAACGCAAATGGCGGCGTCGCTGACTTGCTTTGTGTTGGCCCGGCCCTACTCTTGCCGCCCATGAACCTGTCCTTCACCAAAATGCACGGCTGCGGCAATGACTTCGTGGTCATCGACGCGACGGCTGCGCCGTTTGCGCCCACGCCGGCCCTGCTCCACAAGCTGACCGACCGGCGCTTTGGCGTGGGTTGTGACCAGGTGCTGGTGGTGCAGGCGGCCACCAGTCCGGAGGTCGATTTCGACTACCGCATCTTCAACGCCGACGGCAGCGAAGTGGGGCAGTGCGGCAATGGCTCGCGCGCCCTGGCTGTCTTCATCCGCGAACGCGGCTTGAGCGACAAGTCCAGCCTGAAGGTGCAGACCCGCAGCGCGCGCATGACGCTGCAGTTGCAGGCGGATGGGCAGGTGCTCGTCGACATGGGCGTTCCGCGTCTGGCTCCAGAGCAGATCCCGCTCTCGCTGCCGGCGGCTGAGCGCTATGCATTGCGTCTTGAGGATTTTGGCGAGGTGGTATTTGGGGTGGCCAACTTCGGCAATCCGCATGCGGTGATGGTCGTCGATGATGTCGATGCTGCGCCGGTCGAGTCGCTCGGCCGGGCGCTGCAGTCGCGGGCTGAGTTTCCAGAGAGCGTCAACGTCGGCTTTCTTCAGGTCATGTCCTCTACCCGTGCCCGGCTGAGGGTTTACGAGCGCGGCGCGGGCGAGACCCTGGCCTGTGGCAGCGGAGCCTGCGCAGCCTTCGTGGTGGCTCGAAAAAATGGCCTGCTGGCCGAGTCGGCGACGCTAGAATTGCGCGGCGGAGTGCTGCGGCTGCACTGGGCGGGCGAAGGCCAGCCGGTGTTGATGACCGGGCCTGCCGAGATTGTCTTTACGGGAAGCATGGAGTGGCCGAATTGAGCGAAGCCGAAGAGATTGCCCCCGCTCTCGATGAGCAGTCCGTCGCGGCCTATCTGAAGGCGCGTCCGGATTTCCTGTTGCGCCATCTGGAACTGCTTGAACACCTGGAGATCAGCCATGCCGCAGGCTCGGCGATCTCGCTGATCGAGCGACAGGTGGATTTGCTGCGCGGCAAGAACCTCAGGCTCGAAGATCGTCTCGCGCATCTGCTGGGCAATGCGGCCGAAAACGAGCGGCGCGCCAGCAGCGTGCACAAGCTGGCTCGTACGCTGATCCGCGCGCCCTCGCTGGCGGCGGTGATGGTGGGGCTGCGCAGCTGCATGCGCGAGGATTTTTCGATCGAGGAGGTGTTTGTCGGCGTCAATCCCAGCACCTACAAGCGGCACGATATCGAGGGCTTCGCGCCGCTGGAGCCGGAAGGTGCGTTGGCCAAGGCGCTGGACAATTTTTTGCGGACGCGCCTGATCGAGTGTGGGCCGATCGATGCAGCACGCGCGAAGCTGCTGTTCCCCAAGGCCGAGGTGCCGGTGCTGTCGGCCGCCATTGTGCCGTTGGAAAAAGAAAAGTCGCTGGGGCTGTTGGCGCTGGGCTCAACGGACGCAGACCGCTTCCAGCCGCGGCAGGGTAAGCTGTTTCTGGAAATGACGGCGGAGCTGGTGGCTGCTGCGCTGCGGGCGCGCGTCGGGTGAGCAGGGATGAGCGAACTGCCTCGCGTGGCAGTTCGCGCTGCGAACGAATGGCTCCTAATGACCTGGTTGGCCCCTGGGGCGAGTTGAGCTCACGCCATGGTCGGTTCTGAATCCGCTGTAGCGGAATGCAACACACCGCTTGGTGCCGCAGCGGCGGACTATCTCGAATGGCTGCGGGTTGCCAAGCGTGCGTCCCCCAACACGGTGGAGGCGACGCGCCGCGATCTTGCCCGCTTTGTCGAAACCACCGCCGAGCGTGGCGTCAGCACGCCTGAAAAAGTGGATGTGCATGTGGTGCGTGGCTTCCTGGCCCGCCGCCGCAAGCTCGGTCTCTCGGCTGCTAGCGTGCGACGGGAGTTGTCCAGCGTGCGGACGTTTTTCCGTCACCTTTGCCGGCTTGGCGTGGTCAAGCTCAATCCGGTCGCGGACGTGCGAGCGCCCAAATCGCCCCGCAAGCTGCCGGGAACATTCGAGAAGGATGCGCTAGCCGGGGCACTCGACAGCGGCGAGGGTCGGGCTGCCCATCCGCGTGACCATGCAATGGCAGAACTGCTGTATTCCTGCGGGCTGCGCCTCGCAGAAGTGCAGACGCTCACCTTGGGGCAGTTCGATGCGGGCTTTACGGAAGTGCGCGTCACCGGCAAGGGCAGCAAGACTCGCATCGTGCCGGTGGGACGCAAGGCGCGCGAGGCCTTGCAGGCCTGGTTGTTGCAGCGGCCGGCTGCAAATCCGGCGAGCCCCTTGTTCGTTGGCCAACGGGGGGCGGCGCTGTCGCGCAGTGCCATCGCCCAAGGGCTGAAGCGCTGGGCCGCAGCTGCAGGCTTGGCGGGGCGCGTGCATCCGCACCGGTTCCGCCATGCCTTCGCCACCCACATGCTGGAAGAAAGTGCTGACCTCCGCGCAGTGCAGGAGCTGCTGGGGCACGCCAATCTGTCGACTACGCAGATCTACACGCATCTGGACTTCGAGCGTTTGGCCCAGGTTTACGACGCCGCGCACCCGCGAGCCGAAGTCGATCTATCGGTATCTCCAAAAAATGTTGCAGAGCAACATAAATCCGATGCTAAAATATCAAACTAGAGTCGTCATCAGACGCCTTTTGGCTGTGCCTCATTACCTCATCCCGGGAGCCGTAACAAAATGAACAACCTGCTTAAGATCGCCCTTCTCGCCGCCCCTCTCGCTCTCGCTGCTTGCGGCAAGAAGGAAGAGGCTGCCCCGACCGCACCGGCTGCTGCCGCTGACGCCGCTGCCGCCGCTGGTCAGGCTGCCGACGCTGCCACCGCCGCTGCTGGCCAGGCCGTTGACGCCGCCGCCGCTGCTGCCACCGCCACCACCGACGCCGCCGCTGCCGTCGCAACCGACGCTGCTGCTGCCACGGCCACCGCCGCTGGCGACGCTGCCCAGGCTGCTGGCGACGCTGCCAAGGCTGCCGGCGACGCCGCTGCCACCGCCGCGAAGGATGCCGCTGCTGCCGTGAAGGAAGAACCCAAGAAGTAATCCTGCGGGCTGCGCAACCGCGCAGCCTTCAGCGTTTCTTGGCCAGAAAGCCCCGCCGCACGGTGGGGCTTTCTGCTTTTTGCGGCGTTGAAATGCGTCTGCAATGCCCCACCATTGCTGTCTCATAGTCAGCAGGGGTCTACATGCAACAGTTCGACGGCACCACGATCCTGTCGGTGCGCCGCAATGGCCAGGTCGTCATCGGCGGCGATGGGCAGGTGTCCATGGGCAATACCCGCGTCAAGGGCAATGCCCGCAAGGTGCGCCGGCTCTACAACAACCAGGTGATTGCCGGGTTCGCCGGCGGCACCGCTGACGCCTTCACGCTGTTCGAGCGATTCGAGGGCAAGCTGGAAAAACATGGCGGCCAGCTGATTCGTGCGGCCGTGGAAATGGCCAAGGACTGGCGCAGTGACCGCTACCTGCGCAAGCTCGAAGCGCTGCTGCTGGTGGCGGACAAGGACGCCACCCTGATGATCAGCGGCAACGGCGACGTGATGGAGCCCGAAGCCCATGGCGTGATGGCCATCGGCAGCGGTGGCAGCTTTGCCACGGCTGCGGCCCGCGCACTGGTCGAGCACAGCGAGCTGGGCGCAAAAGACATCGTCGAAAAGGCCCTGCATATCGCTGCCGACATCTGCATCTACACCAACCACCATCTCACCATCGAGGTGATCGAGTGATGAGCGATTCTTCCTCCCCGGCCGCCGCCCCCGTGCAGGGCAGCACCATGACGCCACGCGAAATCGTCGCCAGCCTGGATCAGCACATCGTCGGCCAGGCTGCCGCCAAGCGAGCGGTCGCCGTCGCCTTGCGCAACCGCTGGCGGCGTCAGCAGACGCCGGTTGGCATGCGCGGCGAGATCACACCCAAGAACATCCTCATGATCGGGCCCACCGGCGTGGGCAAGACCGAGATCGCACGCCGCCTGGCCAAGCTCGCCAACGCGCCCTTCGTGAAGGTGGAGGCCACCAAGTTCACCGAGGTTGGCTACGTCGGCAAGGATGTGGACACCATCATCCGCGACCTCGTCGAAGCGGCCATCAAGCAGACCCGCGAGCAGGCTGCCAAGCGCGTGCGTGACAAGGCCGAAGCCGCCGCCGAAGAGCGCGTGCTGGATGCGCTCGTACCACCGCCCAAGGATTTCGGCGAGGCCAGCGATGTCCGGCAGACCGAAACCGGCGCGGCGCGGCAGGTATTCCGCAAGCGCCTGCGCGAGGGCAAGCTCGACGACACCGAGATCGAGATCAAGCTGAGTGGTCTGGCACCCAATGTGTCCCTGATGGGCCCGCCCGGCATGGAAGAGATGACGCAGCAGTTGCAGTCCATGTTCAGCCAGATGGGCAACGGCAAGCCGCGCACCAAGAAGATGAAGATCGCGGATGCGATGAAACAGCTCACCGACGAGGAGGCTGGCAAGCTCGTGGATGAGGAGGCCATCAAGACCGAGGCCCTGCGCAACGTCGAGGAAAACGGCATCGTCTTCATCGACGAGATCGACAAGGTGGCCAAGCGCGGTGAGTACGCCGGTGCCGATGTCTCCCGCGAGGGCGTGCAGCGCGACCTGCTGCCGCTCATCGAGGGCTGCACCGTCAACACCAAGTACGGCACGGTGCACACCGACCACGTGCTGTTCATCTGCTCCGGCGCCTTCCACGTCAGCAAGCCGAGCGATCTCATCCCGGAGCTGCAAGGCCGCCTGCCGATCCGTGTCGAGCTCGAAGCTTTGAAGGTGGAGGATTTCGTTCGCATCCTCACCGAGCCCAACTATTCGCTCACCGAGCAGTACAAGGCGCTGCTGCTGACCGAGAACGTCACGGTCGTCTTCGCGCCCGAGGGCGTGAAGCGGTTGGCGCAGGTCGCCTTCCAGGTCAACGAAGGCACCGAGAACATCGGTGCGCGCCGTCTGCACACGGTGATGGAACGCCTGCTCGAAGAAATCGCCTTCGATGCGCCCGACCGGGCTGGAACGACGCTCACCATCGATGCCGCCTATGTCGAGGGCAAGCTCGGCAAGCTGGCCGCCAATGAAGACCTGAGCCGGTTCATCCTGTAATGCCAGCGCCCACGCCCACCGGCATCAAGCTGCTGCGGGAGGCCCGCGTGCTCGAAGTCCGCTACGCCGACGGCACGCAGTTCTCGATGCCCTGCGAATACCTGCGCGTGTTCTCGCCCTCGGCGGAAGTGCGCGGCCATGGCCTCGAAGAACCCGTGCTGGTGCCCGGCAAGGCACAGGTCAACGTGAGCCAGATCGTCCCGGTGGGCCGGTACGCGGTGCGTCTGGTGTTCGACGATGGGCACGATACCGGTCTGTATTCCTGGGACGTTCTACACGCCTTGGGCAGCGGCCAGCAGGCCAACTGGGCGCGCTATCTGGCTCGGCTTCAGGAGCACGGCATGAGCCGGGAACGCGATCTTGTCAAGCTCTCTGCCCTGCCGAAGAAATACACCCCGCCCGCAGCGTGAGCGGCTTGCCGCGTCGAGCACTCCGGGCGCAACATCCGCGCCCATGAAAATCGTCATTCTCGGAGCCGGCCAAGTTGGCTCCACGCTCGCTGAAAACCTCGCCAGCGAAGCCAACGACATCACCGTCGTCGATACCGATTCCAGCCTGCTCGCAGCCCTGCAGGAGCGCGTCGATATCCGCAGTGTCATGGGCTACGCCTCGTACCCCGAGGTGTTGCGCCGCGCCGGCTGCGAAGACGCCGACATGCTGATTGCCGTCACCGATGTCGACGAGATCAACCTGCTTGCCTGCAAGATCGCCCATACGCTGTTCCGCACCCCCACCAAGATCGCCCGGGTCCGCAGCGCGGACTACCTCAAGGACTCCGACGTGCTGTTCGCGCAGGAGGCCCTGGCGGTGGACATGTGCATCAGCCCCGAGCAGCTGGTGACGGACTACATCCAGCGCCTCATCGAGTATCCGGGTGCGCTACAGGTGGTGGATTTCGCCGAAGGCCGCGTGCGATTGGTGGGCGTGCGCGCCTACTACGGCGGCCCGTTGGTGAGCCGCCAGTTGAAGGAACTGCGCGAGCATCTGCCCAAGGATGTCGATGCCCGCGTCGCCGCCATCTACCGGCGCGGCCGGGCGATATTGCCCGAGGGCAACACCATCATCGAGGCGGAGGACGAGGTGTTCTTCGTGGCCGCTGCCGAGCACATCCCCAAGATCATTGCCGAGCTGCGTCGCCACGACAAACCGGTCAAACGGGTGATGATCGCCGGTGGCGGCAACATCGGTTTGCGGCTCGCCAAGGCGCTGGAGACCAAGGTGCAGGTCAAGCTCATCGAGCGTGACAAGCTGCGCGCGCGCCAGCTCGCCACCGAACTCGACCATGCCGTGGTGCTGGTGGGGGATGCCGCCAATGAGGCCCTGCTCATCGAGGAGAACATCGACGACATCGATGTCTTCTGCGCCATCACCAACGACGACGAGGCCAATGTGCTCTCGGCCATGCTGGCCAAGCGGCTGGGGGCCGGCAAGGCGCTCTCGCTCATCAACCGCATGGCGTATGTGGATCTGGTGGAAGAGAACTCCGCCATCGACATTGCCATCTCGCCGCAGCAGTCCACCGTCAGCGCCTTGCTCGCGCACGTGCGCCGGGGCGATGTGGTCCGCGTGCACACCCTGCGGCGCGGCGCGGCCGAGGCCATCGAGGCCATCGCCCATGGCGACCCCCGCAGTAGCAAGGTGGTGGGGCGCAGCATCTCGGAGATCAAGATGCCGGCGGGCACCACCATTGGGGCGATCGTGCGCGGGACCGAGGTGATCATCGTCCACCACGACACCGTGATCCAGGCCGAGGACCACGTGATCCTGTTCATCGTCGACAAGAAGAAAACCCGCGAGGTGGAGAAGCTGTTCCAGGTCGGGTTCAGCTTTCTGTAGCGCGTCGTCAATCGCGCCAGAATGCTGGCGTGAACATCACGAAGACGGTGAATACTTCCAGTCGTCCAACCAGCATCGCCACCGTGCAGACCCAGGTCTGGAAGTCGCTCAGCACGCCGTAGTTGCTGGCCGGGCCCACCTGTCCCAGTCCCGGACCCGCGTTGTTGAGGCTGGCGATGACGGCGGTGAACGAGGAGAGAAAATCCAGCCCCGACGCCAGCAGCAGGAAGGTGAACACGAGCACGCTGATCGAATACAGGTGTACGAAGCCCAGCACCGAGAGCACCACCCTTGGCTCGATGGCGCGGCCACCGATCTTCACCACCCGCACGCCGTTGGGATGCATGAGCGCGAACATCTCGTTGTCGCTCTGCTTGAACAGGATCAAGGTGCGGATCATCTTGATGCCGCCGCCGGTCGAGCCCGAGCTGGCGACCACGCAGGAGAGCAGCAGGAACATCAGCGGCGCGAACAGCGGCCAGCTGCCGTAGTCCATGCTGACGAAGCCGCAGTCGGTGGCGATTGAAACCAGGTTGAACGAGACGTGGCGCAGTGCCGTCCAGAAGCTGGGATACACCCCCTGCCACCACACGAACAGCGCCACCCCGAAGCAGGAGACCGCCAGCACCGCCAACACCATGCGGGCCTCGGGGTCACGCCAGTAGGCCTTCAGGCTGCCGGATTTCCAGGCCAGGAAATGCGTGGCGAAATTGAGCGCGGAGAGCGTCATGAAGAAGATCGAGATCACCTCCAGCACTGGCGAGTCGAAGTAGCCGAAGCTTTGGTCGTGGGTGGAGAACCCGGCCAGTGCCAGCGTCGCAAAGGCGTGGCAGACGGCGTCGAACCAGTTCATGCCGGCCAGCCGGTAGCTGACCGTGCAGAGCACCGTGATCGCGGTGTAGACCACCCAGAGCGACTTGGCGGTCTGGGTAATGCGCGGCGTGAGTTTGTCGTCCTTGATCGGCCCCGGCATCTCGGCCTTGTAGAGCTGCATGCCGCCCACGCCCAGCAGCGGCAGGATCGCCACCGCCAGCACGATGATGCCCATGCCGCCCAGCCAGCACAGTTCGTGCCGCCAGAGATTCACCGAGGGCGGCAGCTGGTCGAGCCCGGTCAGCACAGTCGAGCCGGTGGTGGTCAGGCCCGAGATGGTTTCGAAGAACGCATCGGTGAAGCTCAGCCCCTCGATGGTCATCATCAGCGGCACTGCGGCCGTAGCGCCCATGAGCACCCAGGACAGCGAGACCAGCAAAAAGCCTTCGCGCGGCTTGATGTCCCGCTTGGCGTGACGGGTGGCGAACCACATCGCCAGTCCCACGACCAGGCTCAGCAGCATGGCCGTCACGAAGTCCCAGTGTTCGCCATCGCGGTAGAGCAGGGAACACGCCAGTGGCAGCAGGTAGGTGCTGCTGAACAACATCAGCAGCAGTCCGAGCACACGCACGACCGGCAGGATTCCTCTTACGGCAGCGCTGTTCTGGGTGGGCATGCCAGCAGTGTACTGCGGGGCGATGGCCCCGGCTCAATCCACCGCCGCCCGGTGGGGGATGAAGACGGTGATGCGGGTCCCCGGGTGCTGGTCCACGATGGTGATCACGCCGCGATGCAGCTCGGCAATCGCCTTCACCAGCGAGAGGCCCAGCCCCAGTCCGGGGGTCTGGCGGGACACATCGAGCCGGTACAGCCGCTCGAAGACCCGCTCGTGCTCGGCAGCCGGGATGCCGGGGCCCGCATCCGATACCGCGAGCTGCCAGCCGTCGGCGAGGTGCTCGGCCGAAAGCCGCACCGCACTGCCCGCCGGGGCGTGCTTGATGGCGTTGTCGAGCAGATTGATGAGCAGCTGGAACAGCAGGTGGCGATGCCCCCGCAGGGGCGGACCGGGCTGCACCGAGACACTCAGCTGCTGGCCGCGGTCCTCGGTCAGCGGCTCGATGTAATCGGCCGCGTCGCGCACCAGGGCGGTCACATCGCAGTGCGCAAACTCCTGTCGCAGCAGGCCCGACTCCACGCTGGCGATGCGCAGCAGCGACTGGAACGTGGCGAGCACCTGATCGAGATCGGCCAGGTGCTTCTCCACCCAAGGCTGCAACTCCTCCGGGCTCGGCGGGTTGCTGAGCGCGGCTTCGAGCCGCGAGCGGTGGCGCGTGAGCGGCGAGCGCAGGTCGTGGGCGATGTTGTCGGTGGCACCACGCACCGAGGCAATGAGCGTGTTGATGCGATCCAGCATGGAATTGAGCGTCTCGCCCAGGCGGTCGAACTCGTCGCCGTTGGGCCGGGCCGGGATACGGTGGCGCAGGTCGCCTTCCATGATGCGCTGCGCGGCCGCGCGGATCGCCTCGACGGGTCTGAGCGCAGCGCGGGTGAGCAGAAAGCCGGCGCTGAGCGAGACGATGAGCATCGCGCCCAGGCTCCACAGCGCGGCGCGGCGGATGTCGCCCCGCACCTGTGCCACCTCGATTTCGTCGAAGCCCACCAGCAGGCGGCCGCCGGTGGCGAGCGGCTTCCATTGCAGCACCACTTCGGTCTTGCCCGGGTACTTGCGGCTCGGCAGCTTGAAGGATTGCTCCGGCCCCGCCGTGGTCTCGGGCCACTGTTCGACGTTGCCGGCCAGCGGCAGGCCTCGCGCATCTTCCAGCCGGTAGAGCCGGTCGTGATTGAGCGTGATGCTCTGCATGCGTTGCTCGATCAGCGCAATCACGCCGCGCAGGCCATCGACATTCAGCTCGGCGTCGAGAATGTGCAGCTCGGCCTCCACGCTCTCCTGCACATGCCCGACCATAAAGCGGTCGGCGAGCCAGGTCACCAGCAGCAGCAGCGCACTGAAACTGGCCGCCAGCAGCGCGCTGTTGGCGAGGGTGAGCCGGGCAGAGGTGGAAAGCCGCATCGCTACTCCGGTTCGCGCAGGCAGTAGCCGGCTCCGCGCAGGGTGTGGATCAGCGGCTTCCACGGGGCCTTGTCCACCTTGGCGCGCAGGCGCGAAAGGTGCACGTCGATGACGTTGGTCTGCGGGTCGAAGTGGTAGTCCCACACGCCTTCGAGCAGCATGGTGCGCGTCACCACCTGCCCGGCGTGGCGCATGAGGAACTCCAGCACGCGGTATTCCTGCGGCTTGAGGGCGATGCCCTCGCCACCGCGCTTGACGCTGTGCGCCATGCGGTCGAGTTCCAGGTCGGCCACGCGCAGGCGGTTTTCAGCCGCCGGCATCAGGCCACGCCGGGTGATCACCTCCAACCGTGCCAGCAGTTCGGCGATGGCGAAGGGCTTCACCAGATAGTCGTCGCCCCCGGCACGCAGGCCCTTGATGCGCTCGTCCACCTGCCCGAGTGCAGAGAGGATCAGCACCGGCACCCGCGAGCCGGTGGCGCGCAGGGCCGCGAGCATCGAGAGGCCATCCATCTGCGGCATCAGCCGGTCGAGCACGATGGCGTCGTAGGCCTCGCCAGTGGCGAGGAACAGACCGTGGCGGCCATCTGGGGCATGGTCGGTGACATGCCCTGCTTCGCGCAGGCCCTTGCAGAGAAAGCCTGCGATGTCGGCATCGTCTTCCACCACCAGGATACGCACCGCGATCAGCCCCCGCGCACCGCGAACATGCGGCGCATCAGGCCTTCGCCGCGCCACTCGTGGACGACCGCGATGCCCGCGTGCCCGAGCAGATACAGCTTGAGCGGCAGCGCGCCCAGCTCGTGGATGCTGCCGATGCGGTGCATGAGTTCGAGGTCGTCTTCCAGCAGCCACATGGCGGTGCCGGTCACGGTAAAAAACAGCAGGATCAGCAGGCCCAGACCCTGCACGGCGCGGGCGAGAAATTCAGTCTGCCGGGAGGTCGGCGGCCTCAGCTTCTTCAGTCCCGCCACCACCTGGTTCACATCAGCCCGTAGGCCGCTGCGACCCACGACGCCCAGCCAGGGAAAGTAGCGACTGAAAAAGTCGCCCGGCGCGCGCCGGAACAGGCTGACCAGCAGCACCACGAGCAGCACGGTCGCCGTCAGCCCTGCCCACTCGTGCAGCTCGAACAATGTGGCTTGCAGGGCGTTGGCGTCCCTCATCCGCCAGGGCTTGGCCATCCACTCCGAGCCGATCAGCTGGTGGATCACGGCGAGGCCCAGCACCGCGTGGCTGAATCGCAGGGCCGGCGAGCGGGGCGGTTGGTGGATGGTCATCACAAACTCCGGGGCGGGGTGAGGTGCAGCAGCGTGGGCCCACGCCATTAACCAGAACATGGCCGTCACATTAACGTTTGTTCATGTCGCGGACACCGTCTGGCAAGGTGCCCAGGCAGAAGGTAGTGGCCGTTCACTGCGCCGAGCCGCTGACATGACCCGACGAAGATTCCTCAAGCCCTGGCTGTGCCTGCTCGTGCTGAGTAGCGTGCTGCCGCAGGCTGCAGCCCAGGAAACTGGCCAGCTGGCCGAAGAAGAAAACGCCCCCCTGGTCACCGATGCCAGCCTCACGCTCGCCGCTGCATTTGAAGCCGCGCTGGCACGCGCGCCGGGTGGCGAGCTGCTGGCCGCACAGCTGGAGGCGGCCGAGTCCACCGAGCGTCGTCGCCGCAGCGTGGTGGCGGCCGCACCCAGCCTGCAGCTGCGCTACCTCAGCGACCGTCTGCAAACCCGGCAGGGGGTGAGTGAGTCGGAGTTCGGCATCGACCTGCCGCTTTGGCGCTGGGGTCAGCGGGACTCGCTGGTTTCGCTCGCCAGGGCCAGCCGCACCGGTGCGGCTGAAGACCTTCGCCTGCACCGCTGGCAGGTGGCGGGTGCCGTGCGCGAAAGCTACTGGGCCGTTCGCGAAGCGCAACAGGAGCTGCAGCTGGCCCGGCGCGATGTCGAGGCCTTTCGCGAGCTCGAACAGGAAGTGCAGCGCCGTATCGATGCGGGCGATGCCGCCCCCGGCGAGCGCCTGACGGCCGAAGGCCAGCGGGTGGCGCGCGAGGCGACGCAGCACGAGGCCGAGGTGCGGCTGGCGGATCGCTTCTTCGGTTGGCGCGTGCTCACCGGCCTGCACGTGCTGCCCGCACTCACCGACGAAACGGTCGCCCCCGAAGTCACGGGCTATCTGCCGCTGGATGTGGCTCGCGCCGATGCCGCCCGGGCCGAGGCTGCGCTCGCTGCCGCCCAGGCCGAAGGGGCGGGCGCGCCGCGACTGCTGCTGGCGGTGCGACACGACGCGCAGGATGGCAGTGAGCCCATCGACAGCCTCGCCGCGCAGCTCTCCATGCCGCTGGGTGGCGCGGGTCATCGGCAGGCGGCGCTCGCCCCGCTGCGGCTGGAAGCCGCCCGCGCCCGCGATCTGGTGATTGCCATGACCCGCGAGGCGCAGTTGGCCCACCACGAGGCCGAGCACGAGCTGCACGCCCGCGAGGTGGCCTTGAGCGATGCCGGCGCGCGGCTGGCACTGGCGGTGGATGAGCTTGGCCTGGCGCGCCGCGCCTACCGCCTGGGCGAGACCGATCTCGCCGAGCGCCTGCTCACGGAGTGGCGCGCGGCCGAAGCCAACCGTACCCATCTGCTGGCCGTCATCGCGCACTCGCGCGCCATCGCCCGCTTCAACCAGATCAATGGAGTCCTGCCATGAAGTCGTCCGCGTTGCGCTGGCTGCCGCTGTTCGCGGCACTCGGTTCGTTCACCACCGCCAGCGCGGCACCGCTTGAAGGCCCGATTGCTTTCAGCGCCGCGCAGCTGCAAAGCCTGGGCATCACGCTGGTCAAACCCCAACCCACCACCACGGCTGCCGGTCGCACCCTCAGCGCCCGGGTGATGGCCGCGCCCGACGCGGAGTGGGTGGTCACCGCTCAGACCAGCGGCGTGGTGGTGCGGGTCTCCGTGGCTGAAGGCGATACCGTGCGCGCCGGCAGCCTGCTGGCCGAGTTGCGCAGCGCCGAGGCACCGCAGCTGGGGGCGGCGCTGATCCAGGCCGAGTCCAGCGCCAGGCTGGCGCTGGACTCGGC
>Ga0255091_1000428_pt1 | contig 16527 bp, 11 predicted proteins | sample Colum_Yuk_RepB_8_2_FD_188439 | JGI IMG/M metagenome (GOLD analysis project Ga0255091, IMG submission 188439) | Freshwater microbial communities from Columbia River, Oregon, United States - Colum_Yuk_RepB_8d | ecosystem: Environmental > Aquatic > Freshwater > River | place: USA: Oregon... | reverse complement strand
CCATGCTGGCACCCTTTTTCTTCATGTTCGTGTTCTCGACACATCCACGCGCCGAGATTTTCCGTGTACCTCCTCCTCTTTTCTTTGGAGAGTACTTTTTAGAGAACATCCAGATCCTGATGTCCAGGATTCCGTTCTGGATCAATCTTGGCTGGTCCCTTTATGTCGGGGCCATGACTACGGGCCTCACATTGCTGTTCTGCTCAATGGCGGGATTCGCCTTTGCCACATACGAGTTTCGCTTCAAGCGGGCGCTGTTCGGGCTGGTCATGGCAACCATGTTGATCCCCGGCTTTCTGGGCATGATCCCCACCTTCATCCTGATGGACACCCTGGGATGGATCGACCAGCCACGTGCGCTTTACCTGCCAGCAGCGGCGCCCGCACTTGGCATTTTTCTGATGCGGCAGTACATCGAATCGGCCATTCCTCGGGAGTTGCTGGAGGCCGCTCGCATGGATGGCTGCAGTGAACTGGGCATCTACTGGCGGATCGTTGTGCCTTTGCTTGGGCCCTCGTTCGGAACACTGGGTCTGATCGCCTTCATCGCTTCATGGAACAACTTCATCGCGCCCTTGGTCGTGATGCGCTCGCCCGAGATGTACACCTTTCCATTGGCGCTGCGCAGCGTACAAAGCCCCGTCGACACTGAATGGGGCGCACTGATGGCGGGCTCCGTGGTGGCTGTGGTTCCGCTGCTTGTCATCTTCATCTTTTCTTCCCGTCGCCTGATTGCCGGACTCACGGCAGGCGCCATTCGAGGCTGACCCGATGCTCATGAAGTCTTCTCAGACCGACACCCTCCAACGCGCACTCTTTCCGGCGGGTTTCCTGTGGGGTGTCGCGACCTCGTCCTATCAGATTGAAGGCGCTCACAATCAAGATGGTCGCGGGCCTTCAGTGTGGGACACCTTTTGCGCACAGCCAGGTCGAATTGCTGATGGAACGAATGGTGATCGCGCCTGCGATCATTACAACCGGCTCGATGAAGATCTTGATCTGATCGCAAGCCTGGGCGTGAATGCTTACCGGTTCTCGGTCAGCTGGTCGCGGGTTCAGCCGGACGGCCGAGGCCGCTGGAACGAGGCAGGTTTTGAGTTTTATGCCAGACTGCTTGAGGGTTTGGCGAAACGAGGCATTGAAGCCCATGCCACCCTGAACCACTGGGACCTGCCTCAGGCGCTGCAGGATCGCGGCGGCTGGGCCAACCAGCTGACTTCGGATGCTTTCTTGCGCTACGCACAGGAGTTCCATCGTCGATTTGCTCAGCAGCTGCATAGCCTGTGCACCCACAATGAACCCTGGGTCATCGCCGTACTGGGGCACGAAGAAGGTGTCTTTGCACCCGGACTGCGCTCCAGGTCTCTGGCCATGGAGGTTGCGCACAATCTGCTGGTGAGCCACGGTCGCGTCCTGAAGTCGCTGCGTGAGTCAGGCACGTCGGTTCCGCTCGGGATCGTACTGAATCTCTCGCCGATCTACCCCGCCTCCGACAGTGAAGCCGACGTTCACAAGGCCCGCATCGATGACGGTCTGATTGCACGGTGGTATCTCGATGCCCTGTTCAAGGGCCAGTATCCGCATGATGTTCTCGAACATCTGGGCGACGACGCCCCGGCGTTCAGCGAGGCCGACATGGCGCTGATCCGGCAGCCGCTCGACTTCATCGGCGTCAATTACTACACCCGCAACTTCGCCTCGACCGGCAACCCCTGGGACGTTCACAGCACAGGCAATGAGGTCACGGACATGGGCTGGGAGGTGTACCCGCCGGGGCTCACTGAACTGTTGTGCCGCATGCACCGTGACTATCCTCTGCCTCGTACGCTTGTCACCGAAAACGGTGCGGCGTACAAGGATGTTGTGGTCAACGGCCAGATCGATGATGCAGCTCGGGCAAGCTACATCCGCGACCACATTGAGGCGACGCTGCGTGCGCGCGAGGCCGGGGTGCCGGTCGATGGCTACTTTGCGTGGAGTCTGCTCGACAATTTTGAGTGGGCCAGCGGATGCAGCAAGCGCTTTGGCATTGTGCATGTCGACTTCGATACGCTCAAACGAACGCCCAAGCGCAGTGCGCTCTGGTATCGCGATTTCCTGAAGGCTTGACCCATGGCTCGGATCGACCTTCAAGGGCTGAAAAAACACTTCGGTGAGCACACCATCATCCAGGGGGTTGACCTGCAGATCGAAGACGGTGAGTTCATGGTCTTCGTCGGCCCTTCAGGATGCGGCAAATCGACCATGCTTCGCATGATCGCCGGCCTGGAAGACGCCAGCGAAGGCAACATCGTGTTTGATGGTCAGCGCGTGAATGAAATCCACTCGGCCGAGCGCGGCGCCGCCATGGTGTTCCAGAGCTATGCGCTGTACCCGCACATGACGGTCGCAGAGAACATGGGTTTTGCCCTTCGCATGGCGGGGCGCGGCAAAGCCGAACGTGATCGTATGGTCCAGGAGACCGCAGAGCGCCTGCAACTGACTTCACTGCTCGATCGCTACCCCAGACAGCTCTCGGGAGGTCAACGTCAGCGCGTGGCGATCGGGCGAGCGATCGTGCGTCGACCCAAGGTGTTCCTGTTCGACGAGCCTTTGTCCAATCTGGATGCCTCGCTGCGCGTTCAGATGCGTATCGAATTGGCGCGGCTACACGCCGAACTCGGCACCACCATGATCTACGTGACTCATGATCAAACCGAGGCGATGACCCTGGGGCATCGGATCGCGGTATTCAACCAGGGGCGCATCGAGCAAGTGGGCGCGCCGATGACGCTCTACAGGGAACCCGCCAACCGCTTCGTGGCGGAGTTTCTGGGCTCGCCGAAAATCAATGTGCTGCCTTACCGATACGACCGACAAGCGAAGCGATTGGACTTCGGAGGCTTTCTGCAACTGCCTGCCGAATCCCTGGGCGGATCCGCGTCGATCCTGGAAAAAGGCGTATCGCTCGGTGTGCGCGCCGAAGCCATTCAACTCACCAAAGATCCTGTCGGATTACCTGGCCGCGTCGCCTTCGTCGAGAATCTCGGAGACTCCCGACTCGTTTATCTGAGCCTGGAGCGTAAGGCAGAACCGCTGGTCGTGAAGCAATCCTGTGAGCACCCCCCGCCCGGACTGAATGAGGTTTATCAGTTCAACTTGTCAGCAGGCGCGTGGCTCGCTTTCGACGCGCAAGGCACGCGAGTCAGATCGGCGTAGACAATGGACTCGCTCGCATCCCCATAAAGCATACGGGCGAGTCCACCAGGCTTTACTCGAATTTGAGAGGCGCCTTCACGACAATCGTGGTCGGGTAGAGGTTGTCGCCGTTCTTGATTTGCAGATTGCCCCCCTCACGAGCAGCCCCCTCCGGCGCACCAAATCTCGTTCCACCTGCGTTGGCCTTGAAGTCGATTTGAGCGACGGTTTCCTGTGCAAGCGCCTGGGCTGTGCTCAAACCCGTACCGCAGTCCTGCAGGACCCGGAAGCCAGAAAGATTGATGCTGTAGGCCGTGTCGTTGACACTGGTCGGGGTCACGACCTGCCAGAGCTGGATGCGGCAGTTATCCGAGCCGCCACCGACGCTGTAGATTTTGGACATCGTAAAGAGCACGCCAAAATTCTTTTCCGTCGAATTGAACCACTCCGGATTTTGGGAAAAGACGAAGCTGAACTTGGTCTTGGAAGAGACGTTCAGACCTGCAACATTGCCGTTCAATGCCGTCAAGCCAGGCGCCATGACGTAGACCCCCGAGTACAGGGCCGTCGTGGTCAGCGGGGCAACGTAGTAGTAGTAAACCCGGTCTTTGGGCTCTCCCACCGCGTTGTTTAATCCGATGCCGCAGAAGCTGACGCCGTTCGTGCAGTTGTAGCCGTCGGCATCGCCGCCACTGTAGCCACCCCACTTTCCACCTTCTGCCGTAGTGTCCGCAGCGCCAGCAAAATTGGTGGCAAACGTCAGGCCGGGAGCGGCGGGTGCAGCCGGCTTTTTCGTGTAGTTCAGTTCGTCGACATACACCACACGCTCAGTGACTGCGCTTCCATTGACCTCGAAGAAAGCGGGAAACACGCTGATCTTGTTATAGGTTGCGGAGGCATTCTGGCCGGGATAGCTGAAGGTCAGGGTTTCCCACTCATTGGCTTTGCTCGTCAAGGCCTGTGCTTCAACATTGACCGCGCCATTGGCTGCGTCTTCGATCTTCACCATGACCTTAATGCCCACCTCTGGTGCGCGCACACGGAGGGTCAGCGGCTTCGAGGCGTCCACCGCATCAAGCGAGAAGTCCGCTGCGCCAAGATGAACCGTGGCGCCTCCCCATGGTTCTGCTCCGACCGGCTTGGTCAGTTTGGCCACTTTGTTGGTCGCTAGCGCTGGATCGTTCACAACCTCTGCGACGATCCCGCCGAATGTCTCTATCCCCACCGCCGATTCAGAAAAGCTAATGCAGGGGGTAGCCAAACATGAACCGGTGTCGCCCGAGACAATCGTGTTGAAGTCCTGGGTAGCACTCGCACCCTGGGTATTCGGATTTGACGAAGTATCCACGAATGCCCCCGCAGCGACTGACACGGTCACTGTGCCTGTTGCACCCGAGGTGGGGGTCACGACCAGCGTTGCTGAACGCGAGTCATTGGCCATGCTGAAGCTTCCCTTGGTTCCACCCGTGACTGCGACATCATCTGCAGAAAAGCCGGAGACCGCTTCGCTGAAGGTAAAGGTGAAGATGATCTGCCCGGTCGCGGTCGGAGAATCGACGTTGTCTGTAATCGCGACTGTGGGTGCCGTGTTGTCCGCTGGTGGTGAAGCATCTCCACCGCCGCCACAAGCGGTCAGCGTTGACATGATGGCTAAAGAAAGGGCCGTAGTCTGAAATCGATTCATTGTGGGTCTCCTCAAGGAAATAGAATGCATCGGTTGCATACCGGATGTCTCGCAAACGTCATCGCGAACCCGATCCAGTGGTGGACTGCGCACGTCCCAAAGAACGTGGCTCCAGATTCAGAACCTGCCCATCACTGAATCGCACCGAGAGGGGTCGAGGCGAGGCGTTGTAGGCGAGATAGGTGCGGCGGCCGTCTGCACGGCGGAATGCCCCTGCGAGTACGTGATCGGCCGTCACACTGAAATCTGGGGGGCCCATCTGCTGCAAGCTCAACAGGAAATGCATCGCGTGGCTGCGTGTGTCGCCGAGCTCTACTGACCCCCAGCGATCCCACATCTCGAAGCCTGCTTTCGGGTCCGTGAGGGCCATCGTCTTGGCAAAGAGGTCCTGCCAGATATCGCGAGGGTTGGCCTGCTTGCCGCGCGTCTGATACAGGGCCATGTCATCTTTGAGCTTGCCCAGGCTGCGGCGGACATGATGGGGATCAAGACCCAGGTAGATCGAGGATGTCGTGATCGGCAGCAAATTAATGCCCTTGATTTGCCGCGGTTCATCAGTCCACCAGGTGTTGTGGGTATAGGCACTTCCAAAGAGCATGCTCACTTCGTGATTGCGATACTCGGAAGCAAAGACCAGATCATGAACATCAAACCAGTAATGACGAATCGCTTCGATCTCGGTGGTGTAGAGATAGATGCCAAGGTCGCGCAGTGCCTTGTTTCCCGTGAGCTCAGCCCAAAGGATCAGGCCAGCCCAAGCGTTGATTGCTTCTGAAGAGGACTCCTGGTTGTTCCCCAACGCTCCCAGGGCAACACCCGACGCCCAGGAATGTCCTTCATAGGCGTCGAAGTGCCGTAAGAAGGGAAACTGGGGATCGTTGCGATCGGGCGTGGCGATGTCGCGAATCAGCCATTCCACCATCGGGCCCCACTGCTCTGCGCTAGCCAGCGACGGCTCACGCAAACTGAGCTCCGCCAGGGTGCGGATCCAATACCCGTAATGAAAATGGTGATCGTTGAGCTGTCGAACCGAGTAGTACTCCTCAGGGTAGGCCAGCACGGTGCCGATTCGCCGATCAAGTTGAAAGTAGGTCCGGCGGTCTTGCCCCGAGAACCACTGCCCAATGCGATCCTTCATCAGGGCCCGCAACCGATCGGCCTCGTCTGGGTCGCCATGGAACTGCACGACGTCAAGCAGCTTGGCAACCCGTTGCAGGCCCTTGCCTTGCCAGTAGGGTCCGTTGCCAATCTGCAGCATGTTGCGACGTGCATCCCGCAGATCCACCTTGATCAGATCGCGAAGCGTATTTCTTTGGGAATCCTGCAGTTCGCCCGGCTCAAGAGCCGGCCAATGGGGCACGAAGCCGTGAAAGGTGGTGCGCGTGGAAAAATCTCTACCGGAAATCAGACGAAGCGGCCCGCGCACTGTTGAGAACTGATGACGAGTCAGGCGGTCGGCGACCGCCGCGTTGCGATGCCAGTGATGCGGGTACAGCCCGAGCAGCGTGGCTTGCTCGCTTCCCTCCATCGGGCGGGTCTGTACCGTGAAGACGGTCTGGACCGAGCTTGTGGCCTCGTCAAAGTGCCAGGCGACCCGAGTCTGCTCAACAAACGCAAAGGCGTGCTTGAGAAACTGGACGGCAGTGGGTTCCGAGCCATCAGGCAAGGCAGCAATCGAGAAGTAGTCCTTGCCCTCGGGCATCACCGCCCGCCACTGCCGTTCATCACGCTGCTCCCAGCGAACCCCGGTCGGCCCGAACAGCGCAAACACCTGACCCCCTGTTTGCAGGACCAGCATGCGGCCATCCAGATCCGCGTGCAGCCGTCGGGCATCTTGTGGCAGCTGGATTGAGAATCCTCCCTGGCTGATACGCCCCCAAACAAAGGGGCTGCCTCGCGCAACGGTTAGATCGAATCGCGTGCGCTCGCCACCCATGGACACGTCAATAGACCAGTCACCAGTACGGGTGAGCCTGCCGCGCGAAAGCTCAAACTCACTCGGGGTCACCCGAATCGGGTTGCGATGGGGATAGTGGATCTCGGTGTCCTTGCGGACGGTCTCGACCACCTGCTTCACTGGCAAAGCCACTTCCAAGCCCGTGGATGCCGCGCGAATCGACAACGGCTGGACAAACACGGGAACAGCGTCTTCAGCGAAGATCAGTGCCGAGTACCACTGGTTGGTGGGCACGGGACGGTTGCGTGCCTCACCCGCCAGCCAGGTTGCAGCAGGAGGGCGAGCGTCGAGTGCCCGCGACTCCAGCAGCAGGCGCGCGCTGCCGGCCGCGATGCTGCCCTGAGCCTGAACGCACGTGGCTGCGCCAAGCAACAACCCCAGCAGGATCGGCCAGCCCCGATGCAACGACATGAACACACTCCCCCAAGATGAGGGCCGGTCCCGCACACCGCAAACAGCGGATCGATCCGGCCGGCTTTGATGGTACTGAAAGCGCTTTCATATTTGATGATGCCAGACAATTTTTATCGGGCATACGATTTTCTGTTGTGCAGTGCGGGAAACCAGCACTTCCGCCCGAGTATGAGGACTCCTTGGTGACTGACCCTGAATCGACTAAGATGAAAGCGCTTTCTAGATTACCGAGTCAAACCATGACTGGAACTGCCCCTTTTCTGCGCCGCGCGCACCGATCGACAGGCCTGCGGAGGATCGCAACGCTCGCAGTGAGTGCCGCCTCGGCTTTACTTGCAAGTCCTTCGTCGGCGCTCGAATACGGGCCGTTCAGCCTCACCGGATTCGCGAAATTCGAGGCCATCCGGGCGAGCAACCAGTGCACAGACTGTCAGCGCTTCCCTGATGAGGATCGGCATCGACTGTGGGCCGATGCACTCGTACCCGGCAAAAGCTATGGATCCCAGTCAAATACCCTGACCTTGTTCCAACCCTTCCTGGCGGCGAACTTCGACCTCGGTGGGGGTGTTCGCCTGTCGGGGCTTCTGAGTCAGCGCTGGCGGGATGGGTCCGTGGACATCCGCGGCTTCTGGTACGAAAAGAATGTCGCCCTCAGTCATGAGAATTGGGGACGTATTGCGATTGGTGCGATGCCGACCCGAGCGTGGGCGATGGCTGACTATCCGTTTGGCACAGATGTGGGCATGGCCGACGCATGGGCAAGCAGCGGTGCGGGCTACGGTTTGAACACCCGCGCCATCCGCATCACGAGTCGACCGATGGATTTCGCCTCGGGCGACCTTGTGGCGGAAGTCACCTACGATCAGGGCAACACGGAATTCAAGCGAAACAAGCCCCGGTTCATTGAAGTCTGGCTGCAGTACAAACATCGGGAACTGATGCTTGACCTGATGCTCCAGGACACGCGCAATGGCACGCCGATGGGCTGGGGCCACGGGCCCTTTACCGGTCTTACCCCATTTGCCGCTGATGACAGCAAGCTGGGGGGCTCGGGTCAGGCCATCGCCATGGCCATGGCCCGCTATGAGCTGTCCCAGCACTGGAAGCTCCAGGCCGGCGTGCGCAGCAATCGATGGAGTGGAGCCTATGGGGTGATCACCCAATTTGGCAGCCCCTCCCTCTGGAACAACATGTTCAATGTGGACTGGAACGGACAGCTCAACGGCGTAGCCAATCCGGGGTACGCCGCCACTTCGACCGACTTCACGGTGGGCGCTCGCTACCAGGACGGGCCGTGGAGCTACCACGCCGGCTGGACGCATCTGGGCAAGGCCAAAACGGCGAATCCCTCTGAGCGAGGCCAGAGCAATTCCGCCAACGTGCTCGCGGTGGGGGCCGGGTATGAAGTGCAACCCGGAGTCCGGCTCTATGCCTTGGCGGGTGCCGTGTTTTATTCCCGTCTTGGCCTCGCTCCGCTGTCCATGCCCTCTCATTCCGCCTTCACGGGCATCGACTCCCGCATTGCCCGCAACGGCAACTGGGCCGGCCTTGGCGCGGTCTACACCTTCTGAATCCGAGCGGCATCATGATCCAGCAATTCATTTCCTTCTTCCTACGTCTGGCCGTTCTGCCTCTGCTGCTCGGACTTCTGGCCTCCTGCGGAGGTGGTGGTGTCGTGCCCGGAACGGGCGTCACGCTGAGGGCATTGCCAGCCGACTTTGGCTCACGTCAGGCCGTGGCTTACTCACCCTATCGCAGCCTCAATAGGGACACCGAACAAATCACCACGGACATGATCAGGCAAGACCTGCGCCTCCTGGTGGACGCAGGGGTGGGACTGATTCGCCTCTTCGACAGTTCGAATCAGGTCGCTCGTCAGACGTTGCAAGTCATTCGCGATCAAGGACTGGATCTCAAAGTCATGTTGGGTATCTGGATCGCGCCCAATGCCGAGGCCGCCAATCAGGCTGAGATTGAACGAGGGGTTACGCTCGCAAGGGAGTTCTCGGGAACGGTCGTTGCGGTCAGCGTCGGGAACGAGACGCTCGTTTCCTGGAGCGGTCACAGGCAAAGCGCGGCCCAGTTGGCAAGCTACATCCGGTCTGTGCGTGATCGCATCACCCAGCCCATCACGACCGATGACAACTGGGCGGTGCTGGCCGGGCGGCCGGGAGAGCAAAATCCGCAGGCGGTGCTCGATGCGGTTGATTTCCTTGCCGTGCATACCTATCCGTTGCTCGACACGGTCTTCAATCCTGTTGCCTGGGACTGGAAGCAGGAATCTGTGCCCGAGGCGCAGCGCGCTGCCGCCATGATGGACGCGGCAGTGCAACGCGCCCGCGATGATTACGCCGCCGTGCGGTCTAACCTCAACGCCCTGGGCTTCACTGCGATGCCAATCATCATCGGCGAGACAGGCTGGAAAGCTGAACCCTCCGGATCCGAAGCGCAACGTGCCCATCCGGTCAATCAGAAAATGTACCGGCAGCGTCTTCAAGCCTGGCTGGCTCAAGCAGGCTCGCCGCTCAACATCATCTGGTTCGCGGCATTTGATGAGCCCTGGAAGCAGGGCGACGACAAGTGGGGGCTGTTTGATGTGCAACGTCAGGCCCGTTGCGTCGTTCAGGGACTTAATCCGTCTTTCACAAACGCGCCTGGCAATTGCGATGCCGCAAGCGCGCTCTATTTCATTGCGGTCAATTCAAGCGGCCCGGTATCGGCAAGTCTCTACCGAGTCTATCGAGATACCCTCACCGGAACTGAGGCCAACCCGGTCGTCGAGCCCACCTGGAATGCTTGGGAAAACAACACGACGGCCGTAGCGACCGGGGTCAGCAACGACAGCGATTCCGCGGATGCGCCTTACAGCTGGCGTATCGCACCCGTGCCCAAGGTTTGGGGCTGGGGCATGGCGCTCACGCTCGGCAATAACGCCGACGACCTCACCCTCTTCAATGTTCCGAGCGGCAGGTTGAATTTCAGCATCAAGACCACTTACGCTGGGAAGATCGAGGTTGGCTTTCTCACTGGCACGGCGGCTGCAGGCAGTCTCTACGATGTCTATTTGGCCATCGCACCGGGGGATTACGGCTATCAAAATGACGGCCAATGGCGACAGGTCTCGATTCCTATCAGCAACCTGATCGCTGCCGGTGCACCGGCATTCGGTTATGCCGGGTCGCCAAGTGCGGTGCTCGATCTCACCCGCGTCACCAACGTCTTTGTCATCGGTGACCGCTACAGCGTCACACTGAACTCGACAGGCTCAACCACGCCCCTGCTCATCGACAATGTCTACTGGTCACGATAAGGCGGTATGCGGCCTGAAGATCGAGGCTGTCGCCCCTCAGTCATGAACAGTCAAGGCCAACAGAGGCTGCCCTTTTTGCTGTGAAACGCCAATACACCAAGCTTGAATCGATCTCCCCGGCGCGCTCCACGCTCTCGATGGTTGCTCAGCGGGCGGGCGTTTCGCCGAGTACGGTATCCCGGGTGCTCAATGGAACGGCCCGGGTCAGTGCCGAGAAACTGGCCGTCGTGCAAGAAGCCATCGAAGCGCTGGGATTCCGACCTGATCATGCCGCACGCGCCCTGGCCAGTGGCCGCACGATGAGCATCGGCATCCTGACGCAGTACATCGACAGTCCCTACTACGGTGAGGCGCTGCGTGGGATCGAACATGAACTTCAGCGGACCGGATATGCCCCTCTGTTCGTGAGTGGCCACTGGAACGAAGCCGAAGAACTGAGCCGGATTGAGCTGCTTGAGGACCGCAAGGTCGATGGGATCATCGTACTCACGGGACGGCTGTCTGATGCAACGCTGATTCAAATCGCCAAGCGCCTTCCAGTGGTGGTCACTGGCAGGCGCTTGAGTGCACCAAACCTCTTCAGCATTGACTTTGACAACGCAGAAGGTATGGGGCTCGCTGTTCGGCATCTGCACGCCCAGGGCCACACCCGCGTGGCTTACATTTCCGGTCCGACCGAACAGCCCGATGCTGATCAACGTCTTCAGGGCTATCAGCTTGAACTGCAGCGGCGCGAGATGGTTCAGGATCCCGCGCTGGTCGTCCATGGCGACTTTCAGGAAGCCGGGGGCTTTCGGGCCATGAATCAGTTACTCGAATCCCGGGTGCCCTTTACTGCGGTCATCACCGCCAATGACCAGATGGCTTACGGTGCGCGGCTGGCCCTCTATCGTGCGGGATTGCGGGTTCCTGACGATGTGTCACTGATCGGTTTTGATGATCTTCCTCATTCGGCCTTCACCCTGCCGCCTCTGACGTCGGTCAGACAATCCGTCTACGAAATGGGAACACACTCGGCCCAGGCTTTGTTCGATCTGCTCTCCGGCGGCCACCCAACCCCCAGGGATATTCCGGCCGAACTCATCGTTCGCGAGTCGACTCGACTGTTTCGCCGATGATGTTTGCGTCTGGCTTTTTTCGGAGGATCCGTCGTGTCGTCACCCCGTGATCCGCTGGCCGCTGATGCGCGATTGCTTGCCGACATCGGCGGTACTCACGTGCGCTTCGGTTGGCAGGCCCGGCCCGGCGCCCCAATCGACCATGTCCGGGAGTTCGAGTGCGAGGCTCACCCCGGGGTTCTCGAGGCGATTCGCCACTGGATCGAGTGCGAGTCCCTGCCATCTCCAGCGCACGCAGCCCTGGCCGTAGCCACCCCGGTTCAGGGAGAGGTCATTCGGTTGACCAATGGGCCCTGGTCTTTCTCGACTGCGGAATTGAAGTCGGCCCTGAGCTTGAACCGATTGCTCGTTGTCAATGACTTCACTGCACTGGCGCTTGCATTACCTCGGCTGGACGCGAGTGAGGTTCAGCGGATCGGAGGCGCGGATCGGCCCCCATTCAGCACGCGAGAACCGGTCGCCCTGCTCGGTGCGGGAACCGGACTGGGCGTGTCAGGCCTGCTGCCGTCTGCCGACATGCAATGGACCCCGATCGCTGGCGAAGGCGGTCATGTCAGCCTTGCGACTCACGATGCCCGGGAGGCCAGAGTGCTCGGCATCCTGCAGGATCGATTTGTTCATGTGTCGGCCGAACGCGTACTCAGTGGCGACGGACTGCGCAACCTGTGGGCTGCGCTCATGCAAATTCGAACGGGAGGGTGGCCAAAAGATATTCCCTCAGCCAGCACGATCAGCCAGATGGCCTTGCATCAGCAGGATGCGCAGGCGCTGGAAGTCATCGACGTTTTCTGCGGATTTCTCGGCCATGTCGCCGGTGATCTGGCGCTGACCCTGGGTGCAACGGGTGGCGTTTTCATCGGGGGCGGGATCATACCTCGCTGGGGTCATCTCGTCGGGCAGTCACGACTGAGGGCCTGCTTTGAGGCAAAGGGTCGATACCGTGAATACCTTGCAGCAATCCCGATCTGGACGATCCTGACGCGCGAATCCCCGGCATTGCGAGGCGTCGCGCAACTGCTGGATGCCAGTGGCCCTTCGGCGGTGTGAGCAACTCCCTCCCTGACGGTTGAGCTTCAATTCATGCTTCTCAATGACTCCCTCAATGCGCCACCCTGGACGCCGGCGGCACGCTATCCGGATCCGGCGATCCGCATTCTCGATCCAGCTCACGCTCAACTTCGCCTGAATTCGGCGGCGATCGAGCGTCTGGCGACAGGCACACTCTGGGGTGAGGGCCCTGTGTGGATGGGAGACCACCGCTGCCTGATCTGGTCGGATATTCCCGGGAATCGTCTACTTCGATGGGACGAGCAGACCAGGCAGACCAGCATTTTCCGATCACCCTCCAACCATGCCAATGGCAATACGCGGGATCGTCAGGGCCGTTTGATCACCTGCGAACATCTCACCCGTCGCGTGACTCGCACGGAACACGATGGCCGCATCGTTGTCTTGGCAGATTCATTTCAGGGCAAGCCACTGAATGCCCCAAATGATGTCATCGTCCATTCCGATGGAGGTATCTGGTTTTCCGACCCAAGCTTCGGAATCGCGAACGATTATGAAGGTCAGCGGGCAATTCCAGAGCTACCCACCTGCGTCTATCGAATCGATCCAGACACGGGTGCGCTGAAGATGGTGACCGATGAGCTGAACCTGCCCAATGGGCTGTGCTTCTCTCCAGATGAACGGAAGTTATACATCTGCGAGAACGGGGTTACACCGCGCAAGATTCATGTCTATGAGGTGAACTCGCGAGGTCGAAGCCTGCGCCGTGGTCGTGAGTTCATCGATGCGGGGCCTGGCAGCATCGATGGCATCCGCTGTGACATTGAGGGCCGCCTGTGGTGTGGCTGGGGGACTGGCGAAGGGCTCGACGGTGTCATGGTTTTTGATCACGGCGCGACACCTGTCATGCACATCGGGTTACCCGAGCGATGTGCCAACCTTTGCTTTGGTGGATTGCGCCGCAATCGCCTCTTCATGGCGGCGAGTCGCTCCCTGTATGCCGTCTATGTCAACACTCAAGGCGTCGCCTGAGGTTCCTCATGCCGCTCCATCTGCGCCTGACCGAAGTGACCGACCGGATCCGTCAACGTAGCGTTGTCACCCGAACGGCCTACCTGAAGGGCCTGCTCAGCGAACGGGCCAGGCCTCCTGTACGGGATCACATGGGCTGCGCCAATCTGGCCCATGCCTGGGCGGCCCTGCCCGTCTCCGACAAGCTGCGAGTTCGAACCGAACGGGCGCCGCATCTGGGCATCATCAGCGCCTACAACGACATGCTCTCTGCCCATCAGCCTTACGAGAGCTACCCGCAACGGATTCGCGAAATCGCACGATCGCAGGGCGCCACTGTCCAGGTGGCGGGCGGGGTTCCTGCCATGTGCGATGGAATCACGCAGGGGCGGCGGGGCATGGAAATGAGCCTGCTGTCGCGCGATCTGATTGCCCAGGCACTCGCCATCGGCTTGTCTCACGAGGTCTTCGATGGTGTGCTGTGTCTGGGAGTGTGTGACAAGATCGTTCCCGGCTTGCTGATCGGATCCTTGCATTTCGGCCACCTACCGACGCTTTTCGTACCCGCTGGACCTATGCCGTCCGGGCTGTCCAATCAAGACAAGGCAAAACTGAGAGAGCAAGCTGCACTGGGATTGATGGACCGTGCTGGCTTGTTGGAGTCTGAGTCCAGGGCCTATCACGCACCAGGCACTTGTACTTTCTATGGCACCGCCAACAGCAACCAGATGCTGCTCGAAGCCATGGGTCTTCATGTTGCAGGAGCCGCCTATGCGCCACCCGACAGTGCGGCACGACAGAACTACACGCACCAGGCCGTCCTCGCGCTGCTGACCAGCATCCGGTCTGCTCGTGATGGCGGGCGCCAACCAATCGGAATCGGCGAATTGGTCGACGAGCGGGTCATTGTCAATGCCATGGTCGCGTTGCTGGCTACAGGCGGCTCCACCAATCACCTGATTCACTGGGTGGCCGTTGCGCGCGCAGCCGGGATCAGGATCGACTGGGATGACTTCGACCGTTTGTCGGAGGTCGTACCGCTGATTGCGAGGGTCTATCCCAACGGCGACGCAGATGTGAATGCCTTGCAGGCTGCGGGCGGCCCGCTCTTCATCCTGGCCCAGTTGCTGGACGCCGGCCTGCTGCATGGTGATGTTCCGACCGTTTCCGGTGAGTCGATGGCCAGACGACTCGAAGCTGTTTCGCGAATCTCGAATGACAATGCGGTCTTGCGTCCCTGTTCGGATCCTTTTCAGTCGCAAGGGGGATTACGAGTCCTGCGTGGGAACCTTGGGCGGGCTGTGATGAAGGTTTCAGCCGTTCCTGAGGATCGCTGGCGAGTCCGGGCGCCCGCGAGGGTCTTCACGAGCCAGGAAGATTTCATGAGGGCCTTCGATCGAGGCGAGCTTGATTCGGATTGCGTGGTCGTCGTCAAGGAACAGGGGCCTCGGGCCTGTGGCATGCCCGAGCTCCATAAACTGACACCCCCACTGGCGGTGCTGCAAAACCGTGGACTGAGGGTTGCACTCGTCACTGACGGGCGCATGAGCGGAGCCTCGGGCAAGATTCCCGCAGCCATTCACCTTTGGCCTGAAGCTATAAACGGTGGGCTGATCGATCACATCAACGATGGCGACTGGATCACCGTAGACGCCCGCACCGGAGACCTCGAGCTTGAAGTGTCAACGCAGGTCCTGGACCAGCGACGTGCTGAAAAAGCGGAGGGCTCCGCAAGAGCCCTCACCATCGCACAAGCGGGCCCGATCGAATCAACCCCGGATCAGCACAGTCTCGGAAGAGGGCTATTCGATGGCATGCGTTCAAATCTGACCCCTGCCGAAGACGGCGCTTGTGCCTGGTGATCTCCCCCTTCACGATCCTCTGATCTAGCAATGTCCCTTGATGCCCTCGATGAAATCGTTGCCTGCGGCCCGGTGATCCCGGTCGTGATCATTGATCGCCCGCAGGACGCCCTGAATCTGGCTGCAGCCCTGCACGAAGGCGGCATACGTGTTGTCGAGGTCACTCTGAGGACCCCGTGTGCGCTTGAAGCGATTTCCAGCATCTGCAAGGCCTATCCGGATATTCGGGTGGGTGCAGGCACCTTGCGCAGCGCGAAGGATGTGCAGGCCGCCAAGCAGGCCGGGGCAGTCTTCGGCGTGAGTCCTGGCTACCTGGAGCAGATCGACCAGGTGTGCGAACAGGTTGGGCTTCCCTTGCTGCCAGGAGTTTCAACCCCCAGCGAGCTCATGCGGGCAACGGCTGGGGGCCGTCGCCTGCTCAAACTGTTCCCGGCTCAGGCCGTGGGCGGCATCGCGCTGCTCAAATCGCTCGCCAGTCCGTTTTCGGACGTCCGCTTCTGCCCTACGGGCGGGATCTCACAGGCCAATGCGCCTGATTATCTCGCCCTGCCGAATGTCGCCTGCGTGGGTGGCGGCTGGATGGCGCCGGCCGATCTGATGGCCCAGGGGCGCTGGGACGACATCAGCGCGCTGGCAGCTCAGGCGCAACGACTACGCGCCGCCTGAACTGCGCAGGGCTGGCCATTGCCAGGGCGGCCCGTAGAAGGCATTACCGCTCTTCTGGCCAGGCGATGCCCTCTCGGGCGGTGAGCGCACTCGCAGCGGCAGGGCCCCAGGACCCTGCGGTGTATGCGCGGCATTCCTCAGGATGCCTTGCCCAGTGCTCAAGAATGGGCATGACCCATCGCCAAGCGGCCTGCTGCTCATCAAACCGCACAAAGAGATCGAGTCGTCCGGCGATGACCTTGCGCAACAGGCGTTCGTAAGCTTCGATACTCTGTCGGCCGAACGCCTCCTTGAAATCGAGGTCGAGCGCTACTGGAACG
>Ga0255091_1000418_pt1 | contig 16823 bp, 17 predicted proteins | sample Colum_Yuk_RepB_8_2_FD_188439 | JGI IMG/M metagenome (GOLD analysis project Ga0255091, IMG submission 188439) | Freshwater microbial communities from Columbia River, Oregon, United States - Colum_Yuk_RepB_8d | ecosystem: Environmental > Aquatic > Freshwater > River | place: USA: Oregon... | reverse complement strand
CGACAGCGCCGCATCCCAAACCGCGATGTCTTTCTGCTGCGAGCCGACGTGAAAGGAAATGCCGTAAGGAATCAAGCCCTGGTTCTTGGCCTGCACCAGCAAATCAATAGCCATATCCGGGTGGCAGCCGAATTTACGCGACAGCGGCCACTCGGCAGTCTCACCGCCTTCTACCAAGATACGCACGAAAATTTTCGAGCCGGGCGCGTATTCCGCAATGTTCTGCAAATCCGCTTTGGAGTCGGTGGCAAACAGGCGAATGCCTTGCTCGTAGGCCCACTTCACATGTGCGGCCTTCTTAATGGTGTTGCCGTAAGACACGCGATCCGGCGAAACGCCGCTGTCCAGCACCTTGCTGAGCTCAAACTTCGACGCACAGTCAAAGTTGGAACCGAGGTCGCGCAACAGGTCAATCACTGGCTGACCCGGGTTGGCCTTCAGCGCGTAGTGCACTTTTGCGGCAGGAAAGCAGGTTGTTAACTCAACATACTTTTGTTTAATGATTTCGAGGTCGACGACGAGAAACGGCGTTTCCTTCTCATCAGCCAGCTTTTTGATCTTCGCCCACTCGGCATCGGAGCAGTAGTCAGAAAGGCGCATGTGCAAATATCCCAAAGGTCATGAAAAAGACAAAAGCCCCTAGCTCGACTGTCGCACAACGGTCACTAGAGGCTCATTCGGTGTCAGGTTGCTGCGCTGCTCGACGGCTTGTTCGCCCTGGCTCTGACGCGGCGAAGGTTAAAGCCAAAAGATGACACAATCAAGAATGCAGGGGGCTACCGAAAAATATTTCTGCACCCCCCGCCTTCCAGCGCATTACAGGTTATTTTCCGCGTACTCGGCCAATACCGAGCGTGGCGACCCCTCTAATTGGATATGGCCGCCATGAGCAAAGCCTTTAAAACGCTCGCACATATAGGTTAATCCCGAACTTGTTGGCGTCAGATACGGCGTATCAATCTGAGCCAAATTGCCCAAACAAATCACCTTCGAGCCCTCGCCGGCTCGAGTAATAATGGCCTTCATTTGATGCGGCGTGAGGTTTTGACATTCATCAATCAAAATCAGGGCGCGCTGAAAGCTACGACCGCGAATGTAGTTAAGCGCCTTAAATTGAATGTTGGCGCGCTCCTTTACATAGGCGATGGAGCCCTTGGGGCTTTCGTCATGCAAGTGCAGCGCCTCAATGTTGTCGCTAATGGCGCCCAGCCACGGATCCATTTTTTCTTCTTCAGTGCCTGGCAAAAAGCCGTGCTCTTCCGCCAGCGGCGGGGTGGAGCGCGTTGCAATAATTTTATTAAAGCGTTTTTCCTCAATGCTCTGCTCGATCGCCGTTGCCAGCGCCAAAATCGTCTTACCCGATCCCGCCGGCCCCGTTAACGACACCAAGTGGACCGAGGGATCGCGCAATAAATCCAGCGCCATGGCCTGATGAATATTGTGTGGCCGCAGCCCCCACACTTCCTGATTCATCAATCGCTCATGATTCATATTACGCAACACAATCTGTTCGGCACTCACCGACAGAACGCGACCAATAAAGCCCTGTTCATCCACTACAAATTGGTTGGCGAACACCGGGGCATCCCAATCTTCACGCCGTAAATAATGCCGAGTTTCGCCAATGGCCTGAACGGTTTCTACCCCGCTGAAGCGCTCCCAAAATGAGCCTTCAAATTCGGCGTAGCCTTTAGACAGCTGCTTTACATCCGACACCAGCTGGTCGTTGGTGTAATCCTCAGACGCCAACCCGCAGGCCCGCGCCTTCAGGCGCATGTTGATATCCTTGGTCACCAGCACGATACGCGTCTGCTGATCTGCCACCTGTAGCGACACCAAGAGATTGATGATTTTGTTGTCGTTGAGCGAGTTAGCTAATGTCTGTATGCCGCCCTCTGGCTGATCCATGAGCACCGACAGCGTACCCAGATACTTGCGTTCGGCATCGCGCCAGATCGGCACGCCCTGCCGAATTTGCTCTGGCTCGGCCGAGCCCAGCACGCGATCAATCATGCGGATAGCCGCACGGCACTCTGCAGAGACGGAGGCCTTGCCAGACTTGAGCTTATCCAGCTCTTCCAACACGGTCATGGGAATTAGGATTTGGTGCTCTTCGAAGTTCAGCAGAGCGTTGGGGTCGTGAATCAGGACATTGGTATCAAGGACGTAGGCTTTGCGACGGGTATCTGCGGGGCGATCGGTCATGCGCAAACCTCCAAAGGGGGGGATGCGTCGCAGCGCTTTTTGCTAGCGCCTCAGTCAACGCATGAGGCCTAAGCTACTCCATGCTCTTGAGGCTTAAAAGCCCACGGCGCTCATTTATCCAACAATTAGATTGACAGCAGACAGGCGGGCGACAATCCGCCCTTGAGAAGTGGCACACCCGCCTCACTCGCGAAGTCTCGAGGTACATAGTTACGCGCCGGCATATCCGCAGGTAGCAATCGCCACTGACGATAAACTTCCGCGACCAGCTCACTGCAAAAGCCACCCTTTTGAAAGGCTAGGCCCTGCTCTCCCCTGACCCAAAAGCTCAGGTGTTGGCGCACAAAGTTACGGTAGGGCTTTGCTTGCCAGGCCAGCATTAACTCATCCAAGCGATGGCGCGCTTGCGCATCAGTCACCACGCCCTGTAAACGACGCACGGCAACCAAGCCCTGATAACCAGCAACACGGTCGTCTAGAGACACCAACTGAACCCCATCAAAGGCACAGCCCTGAACAATGTCTTGGACTTTACTGGCTCGTGTAGCTTCCCAGAGCAGTGGTGTTTGCGGGTGCTCCGGCAAGCGCACAACCAAGCCAACATGTGACCAGCGGCTGCCGGTAAAACCACGCACCAGGCGAGCGGCCCAGGATCGTCCAGAGAAAAGCACGAGATCACCGGTTTTTAGCTGCTCACGCAACTGGGCGTAGGGCTGCGACGGCATGACAACCGGATCATTCACGGCCGCATGCCACGAGAAGGTCAATGCAGTTCTTTTCATGACGCGCAGTGTTACCAGCCGGCATGACAGTCCTGCGGCGAGGCCAAGTCAGAGCCATGAAGTTTTTATGACGGATGCATGACAAGCCTTGGTTACCAAGCCAATGCACCCTAGAATCCGCACACCCCAGTTGCAGCGCAGTGCGCAGGAATCGTTTCAATGAGTCAGTTCGATAATGTCAGCGTAGTGAAGAAGTCCAATGTGTATTTCGATGGCCGCTGTATCAGTCACAGCATCTTGTTTGCCGATGGCAGCAAGAAAACCATCGGCGTCATTTTTCCGTCTTCATTAACGTTTAATACAGGCGCACCAGAAATCATGGAAGTGATTGGCGGTCGCTGCCGCGTTCAGCTTGCCGGAGAAAACACCTGGCAAGAGTACGCCACCGGTCAATCGTTTAGCGTGCCCGGTAACTCCAGTTTTCAAATTGAAACGCTGGAGCTCCTCGATTATGTCTGCCACTTTGCCTGAGAACCGCTATGTTTGAATGGATTGCCGACCCGCAAGCGTGGGTCACCCTTGCTACCTTAAGCCTGCTCGAAATCGTGTTGGGCATCGACAACATCATTTTCTTGACGATTTTGGTCAATAAAGTGGAGGCCTCAAAGCGGGCCGCCGCTCGGTATTTCGGCCTCGCCTTGGCCATGGTGTCGCGTATCGCCTTGCTGCTGTCGATTACCTGGGTCATGCGTTTAACGGAGCCTTTAATTACCGTCGCCGATGTCGTCGTTACCGGTCGAGACTTGATCCTGATTGGCGGCGGCCTCTTCCTGCTGTGGAAAAGCGCGACCGAAATCTTCGACGCTGTTGAGGGTGAAAGCGCAGAAACACAAGCCAACACATCTGCCGCCGCGGTTAGCTCGAACTTTGCCGCCATCATTGTTCAGATCGCGATCATTGATATTGTGTTCTCGCTAGACTCGGTCATTACCGCCGTGGGCTTGGCGCAGGATGTCGAAATCATGGTCATCGCCATCATGCTCTCGGTTGCTGTAATGATGTTTGCCGCCAAGCCGATTGGTGACTTTGTTGATGCCCACCCCTCCGTTAAGGTGTTGGCACTGGCCTTCTTGGTTCTGGTCGGTACGCTGTTGATTGCTGAAGGCTTTGGTCAGCACGTAGATAAAGGCTATGTGTATGGCGCGATGGCGTTCTCGGTCGCTGTTGAGGCACTCAACATCCGCATGCGTAAGCGTCGTGCGCTGAAGTAATCGCGGTTAAGTGATACGGGGCAGGCCTTGCGCCTAGCCCCGTATAGCTTGCACGCTGGCATAGCCAGCAAAGGTCAGCAGTAGTGATCCCGCAACATGCAAACTGATGTGCCAGAAAGCCGGCCCGTAGAGCTGGCGCTGCAGCAGGCTTACCGCCTCTATCGAGAAGGTGGAAAAGGTGGTTAGGCCACCCAACAAGCCCGTAATCAGCAGCAGCCGCACAGGCTCTGACAGCGCCGCGCCAACGCTGATAAGCGCCGCCAGCACCCCAACTAAATAAGCCCCCACCCAGTTCGCCACCAAGGTACCCAGTGGCAATACCGGCCAGATCGCATTAAGCCCTAGCCCCAAACTCCACCGTATCAATGCCCCAATGGCCGCGCCAACGGCTACGGCCAGTGCATTCATGCTGCTGCTCCAGATTTTTCCCGCAAGGCCGCCAGTAGTTTTTGATGGATACCACCAAAGCCGCCATTACTCATAATCACCACTGCATCACCAGGACGAGTCTCAGCAACAAGTCGCGCCACCACGGCGGCCACATCCGACGCCACTTGCGCAGGCACAGGGCTATCCGCCACGACGGGGGCTAAATCCCAATCTAAACCGCTGGGCTGATACCAGATAACTTGATCCGCTGCCGCCGCTGAAGCCGCCAGCCCGTCCTTGTGAGCACCCAAGCGCATGGTGTTAGAGCGCGGCTCAATCACGGCCCAAATGCGCTGCTGCCCTACACGTCCTCGCAAGCCTTCTAAGGTGGTGCGGATCGCCGTGGGGTGATGTGCAAAGTCGTCAAAGACGGTCACGCCATCCACAATGCCAAGCTGCTCCATGCGGCGCTTAACGCCGGGAAATGCCGATAACGCGGCAATCGCCACCGTGACATCAACGCCCACGTGCGCCGCCGCCGCTATCGCAGCTAAACCATTACGGACGTTGTGCAAGCCGGTCAGCGGCCAGTTCACTGACCCATAGCAGTGGCCTTGATGCCAAATCGCGTATGAGGAGCCATCTTGCCTAAGTGCCTCAGCTTGCCAGACCGGCGCTGACGCTCCCGTTTGAGCTAGGCCAGACATGACCAACGCCATCGTAGCCACCGGCGTCCAGCAGCCTTTCGCAATCACCTCATCAAGCGCCGGCTCATCGGCCGGCATCAGGATTTGGCCCTGGCTCGGCACGGTGCGAACCAAGTGATGGAACTGCTTTTGAATGGCCGCGAGGTCATCGAAAATATCGGCATGATCAAATTCGAGATTGTTCAAAATAGCTGTGCGCGGCGCATAGTGAACAAACTTCGAGCGCTTATCGAAAAAGGCCGAGTCGTACTCATCCGCTTCCACCACAAAATACTGGCCGCCACCCAGGCGGGCGCTGGCATCAAAACCCTGCGGCACACCGCCAATTAAAAAGCCGGGCTGCAATCCGGCCTGCTCCAGCACCCAAGCCACCATAGTGGTCGTGGTGGTTTTGCCGTGCGTGCCGGCAACGCCAATCACATGCTTACCTTGCAGCACCTGTTGCGCCAACCACGCCGGCCCCGATGTGTAGGCAATGCCTTCATTCAGAACATATTCCACCGCGGCGTTACCGCGACTCATGGCGTTACCAATGATGACAAGATCAGGGCGCGGCTGAAGATGCTCGGCAGCATAGCCTTCCATAAGGTCAATCCCCTGATCCGCTAGTTGCGTGCTCATGGGCGGATACACACTGGCATCACTGCCGCTGACTTGATGCCCTAAGGACTTCGCCAGCACCGCCAGCGAGCCCATGAACGTACCGCAGATACCGAGAATATGAATGTGCATGATCAAGTTCCTTGCGGCGGCGCGGGGATGAGTTCAGGGAAGAATTGCAACGTCAGCAGCATGACAATAAACAGAGGCACTAATGCCAGCAGTACCCCTTTCCAACGCGGAATGTCCAAGCTGTGCTGATAAACAAAGCCGCGTGCAGACAGACTCCACAAGGTCATGACCACCTGCACCATCGCCGCCAGCGTGATAAAGACACCGCCGCCTTGAGCTAACAGCATGGCCAGTGGTGCGGCCATCAGCGTAATTAAGGTATCAACCAAAACTAACGACATAAAGGACTGCACCCAACGATTGATCCACTCGCGCCGCTGCAGCAGGAACGCTAGCCACAGGGCTTCGGCACCCATGGCCATAGCAGATAGGGCCACTACCGGCTTATCGGTATTGCTGTCGCCGCCCAGCGTTTGCAATGCAAAACTAATCAATAAATTGAGCGCCACCAAAGGCAGTAATAAGCGCGGTGCATAAGGCAGGGCATCGGGGCCCGCGCGAAAACAGATCACTTGCCAACCCATCGACAAAACAGCTTTCATCACACACTCTGCGTAGTATTAGGCCGCGTGATTCTCGCAAAGACCCGCGCCGCCGTCACTCGATGATTTGCACAGAAATGACCCGGAGTTAGTCTAATGCCCCTCGAGCGCGAACCCATGCCGACCAGCTTTAAGCCGTTTTGGCGCTTTCTCTTCCTGTTGTTTTTGCTGACCTTGGCCATCGCGGCCGCCTCTGCCATTACTGGCCTTGCCCTGACCGCCTGATTATTGGAAAATGCGCGGTTTTCCACCCACTCGGCACGGACACCATGAGCACATCTCGCGACACCTGTGAACAGCCTCTCGTTGGCATCATCATGGGCTCCCAATCCGATTGGGCCACCATGGAACATGCCGCCAATACCTTGCGGGATTTAGGCGTGGCGTTCGAGGCCGAAGTCGTTTCCGCCCATCGCACCCCCGACAAGCTCTTTGCCTACGCCGATGCAGCCATGGGCCGTGGCATTCAGGTCATCATCGCCGGGGCCGGCGGCGCAGCGCATTTGCCCGGCATGTGCGCGGCCAAAACGTCACTGCCCGTGCTCGGTGTGCCAGTGCAATCGCAAGCGCTGAACGGCCTGGACTCCTTGTTATCGATTGTTCAGATGCCAGGTGGTGTTCCGGTTGGCACACTCGCCATTGGTAAAGCCGGTGCCATCAATGCGGCCCTGTTGGCAACACAGATTTTGGCGCTGAATAATCCCAAGCTGCGTCTAGCCATTGAAGCTTTCCGTGCGCGTCAAACAGACACGGTATTGGCCAACCCTATTCCGGGCGTGACCGGCGTATAACTTGAGGAATCGGACATGAGTCTGCGCATTGGTGTACTTGGCGGCGGCCAGCTTGGTCGCATGATGGCGTTGGCGGGCTACCCGCTAAACCTGTCATTTGCCTTCTTCGACAAAGCCGTGGATTGCCCCTCTGCGGCATTAGGCCCACGCTTTGGCGATGACACCTATAGCGAAGCCAGCCTGCAAGCGTTTATTGATAGCGCCGATGTCTTCACCTATGAGTTTGAAAATATTCCCACGGGCTGGGTCGAAGCCATCGCCAAACGCAAGCCGGTCTATCCCGGGGTGAAGTCCTTGGCGGTGTCGCAAAATCGTCTCAACGAGAAACAGCTGTTTTCTGCGTTAAATATTCCTTCGGCGCGCTACCACGAAATTCGCGCTGAATCGGACTTGAACGATGCGGTCGCCGCGCTGGGTCTACCCCTCGTGGTGAAAACCGTCACTGAGGGTTATGACGGCAAAGGTCAGTTCCTACTGCGTGATGCCACGCAAATCTCTGCGTGCTGGCAAAAACTGGGCGCTCATGTCCCGCTAATCGCCGAAGAGTTTATTCAGTTCAAGCGTGAGCTCTCGATCATTGCCGTGCGCGGCCAAGACGGCGCTACGTTGTTTTATCCGTTGGCAGAGAACCATCACCATGGCGGCATCCTCAGCCACTCCATCGTGCCCGCGCCCCATCTCGATGAAAATACGCAGCTCACCGCTGAGCGCTATATCTCGTCGATTTTGCGCGAGCTCGGCCATGTCGGTGTGCTCACGCTGGAGTTGTTTGAAACACGTCACGGCTTGATGGCTAACGAGACTGCGCCACGTGTGCACAACTCCGGTCACTGGAGCATTGAAGGCGCACACAGCTCGCAATTCGAAAACCATGTGCGTGCAGTGGCCGGCCTACCTTTGGGCTCGACCCGTGCGGAAAAGCCCAGCGCCATGATCAACATCATCGGCAAGCACCCCAGTGCCCATGATGTGCTGAATGTCACCGATGCCCACTTGCACCTGTATGGCAAAAGTGAGCGCGAAGGTCGGAAGCTAGGCCATATCACCGTCACCGCCGACTCGTATCCAGAGCTTGAAATGCGCATGAGCCGATTGGCTGAAGTGCTGCCCAACCCCATGGCATTAAACTTATCGCGCTAAGCCTTGGCGCGGAGCCCCTGAATGAATAGCGCCGCCCCAATATCCTTGGCCGAACTCGAGTCGGCGATCACCTTAGTGCCGGACTTTCCTAAGCCTGGCATACTGTTTCGAGATATGTCACCGCTCCTAGCCGAGCACTTCAGCGCTACGGTGCAAGCGCTGCAAGCACTGCTCACTCCGGAACAATGGAATGGCATTGATGCTTTAGTGGGCATTGAATCTCGCGGTTTTTTGCTCGCCGCCGGTCTGGCTCAGGCGCTGGGTAAAGGCGTTATTATGGTTCGTAAACCCGGAAAGCTACCTCCTCCCGTGTTCCGTCAGCGCTATGCACTGGAGTATGGGGAAGACACGCTGGAAATGAATGCCACTATGAGTCCACGCCGCGTGCTTCTAATCGACGATGTGTTGGCCACTGGAGGCACCTTAGGCGCCACAGAAGCACTTTGCCTTCAGGCTGGTCATGACATTCGTGGCGCTGTGGTATTGATCAACCTAGCCGCGCTGAACAACTATCAATGCCAAGGCAACGCCCCTTTATCTCTGTGGACTTATTGAGACAAACCGCATGAGCAAGCCGCTTTTGGTACTGGCCCTAGCGCAAGAAAACGCTAACAACCGTTTGGATAGTCTGGGCTTTGAGATTCTCTATACCGGCGTGGGCAAGGTGAATGCCGCCATTGCTCTCATGCAGCGACTGGCGCAGGGCGACACGCCCAGCCTAGTCATTAACGCCGGCTCCGCAGGTTCACACACCCTAACAGCGGGCCAAGTGGTTGTAGCCACTCAGTTTCATCAGCGCGATATGGATGCCACCGCCATGGGCTTCGCGTTAGGCGAAACCCCTTTCGAAGCCCCCATTGTGCTGAGCAATGGCTTACCGGTCTCCGACTTCCAACAGGTTACCTGCTACACCGGTGATAGCTTCGTGACGGCCGCTCACCCACAGCTCACGCTCGACACCATCGACATGGAGGCGTATGCGCTGGCGAAAGTCTGCCAACAGCAGCAACAGAGTTTTGTCTGCCTCAAATTCATTACCGATGGTGCCGACGGTCAAGCGGCCAACGACTGGGCCAGTGCGGTCATCCTTGCCGCAGATCAATTAGCCGATGCTGTCCACCGGTGCGTGGCCGAGCACGCCCGCTAACCCGACCCATTAGCATCTTTTTTGGCAACAATGTGTTGTCTAATTGAGGCTTTAAACGAAACACTCAGACCACTAAGCTGACCTCCTACACCCAACCGGAGGTCGTCATGATCACACGTCGCCCTAGCGATGAGCGCGGCCAAGGCCAGTTTGGCTGGCTTCAGGCGCGCTATAGCTTTTCATTTTCTGGGTATTACGACGCTAAGCACATGGGCCACTCTGTCCTGCGCGTGATTAACCAGGATATCGTTCGTGCCAAATCAGGCTTTGGTCAGCATGGCCATGACAACATGGAAATTCTGACCTACGTTCTCAGCGGCACACTGAGTCATCGCGACACCCTAGGCAACATTGCCGACATCACCGCTGGCGAGCTTCAACTCATGAGCGCCGGTACCGGCATTGAGCACAGTGAAATGAATCGCGGCGATGTGCCAGTGGAGCTACTGCAAATATGGCTGCAGCCGAATGTCCGCGACCTGGCTCCTCGCTATGCGCAAAAAAGCTTCGAGCGCACATCAGGACTGACCTGTATTGTCGCCCCAGATGGCGAAGCTCCTGAGGCGCTACCCATACGCCAAGATGCCCGCATTTATCGCGGCATCCTGTCTAGCCATGAGCAGCTGAGCCAAGCGCTTCATGAAGGTCGCAAGGCCTGGCTTCAGCTCATCTCCGGCCGTATACGCGTGAATGGGCAACTGCTCATGGCCGGTGATGGCGCCGCCATACACGATGAAACTGAACTGACGTTGCAGGCCGAAGACGACAGCGAATTCCTCTACTTTGATCTACCGTGAGATGACCATGACGACATTATCCGCTCTATCGAACGCTAGCCTTGACCAACTTTTCCGTGAGGCTCGCACCCATCATCACTGGCTCAATACGCCTGTGAGCGCAGACACGCTAAATGCACTGTATGCCCTGGCTATTCAAGGCCCAACAGCGGCTAATGCCCTGCCCGCACGCTTTGTCTTCGTGCAAAGCGAAGCAGCCAAAGCCCAGCTAAAACCGCACTTAGCGCCGGGCAATGTTGAGCAGACCTTGGCAGCGCCTGTCACCGTAATCGTCGGCATGGACTATGACTTCCCAGAGCATCTACCCCGCCTCTTTCCCTTTGCCGACGCCCGGAGTTGGTACGCGGGCAATGACGCGCTGATCGCGGAAACTGCACTGCGCAATAGCAGCTTACAAGCCGCCTATTTCATGCTGGCTGCGCGGTCATTAGGATTGGATGTAGGCCCCATGTCCGGATTTGATGCCGCAGGCGTAGATGCAACTTTTTTCAAAGACACGTCTGTCAAATCCAATTTACTGATTAATCTCGGGTATGGTGACCACTCGCGCTTACACCCCCGCGCACCCCGACCCGACTTTGCGGAGTATGCCCGCATCTGCTGAGGCTTTATGACCGACACACCGCGCCCGACCACGCAACGCCTGCTCAAACTGGCCGGCATGACCGCTCGCATTAGCGGCCACGCCGCCCGAGATCGCTGGCAGCGGCTTTGGCAAGATGGCAGCGAACGCAACGCCCAAGATGCCGCGTTGTACACGCGCATCGGCACGGAGATCGCGGCCACGCTGGGCGAAATGAAAGGCGCGGTGATGAAGGTCGGGCAAGTGGTCTCCCAATACCGCGACCTGCTGCCTGCCGAGCTGGTGGACGCGCTCACGCGCTTACAAAACGATGCACCAGCGCAGCCGTTCAGCGCGATACTGCCCCGCCTGCAAGAGGCCTTCGGCCCGGACCTCAATCGTCACTTTCTCGACATTGAGCAACAGCCCATTGCCAGTGCATCGCTCGCGCAAGTGCATCGCGCCCGCCTACACAATGGCCGAGAAGTCGTGCTGAAAGTGCAGTATCCCGGCGTAGATGCCGCTGTTGCGGCCGATCTCAAGCAGCTAAAAGTCGCACTCAAAATAGCGCGGGTGCTTCCCGTTAAAAATGACATTCTCGACGCCCTCTTCCGTGAAATTGAGCAGAGCCTAAAAGCTGAGCTGGATTACCGCATTGAGGCCGCCGCTATTGAGCGCTTTCGGCACTATCACGCGGACAACCCGCGCATTGTGATTCCCGCCGTACTGACCGAGCTGAGCAATACCCGTGTCCTCACCCTGAGCTACGAACCGGGCGATAGCCTAGGCCAGCTCGATGAGCGCTACGACCAGAACTTACGCAATCAAATCGCGGCAACCCTGTTTCAGGCCCTAGGTCGTCAGCTCTATCAATTTGGCGAAATCCACTGTGACCCCCATCCGGGCAACTTCGCCGCAAGGCTAGATGGCTCACTGGTGATTTACGATTTCGGCTGCATCAAAAAAGTCTCGCCGCATATTTCGCGTTGCTACGCCAACATGACTCGTGCTGCTCTTGCAGGCGACAGCGCCGCCATTGAGCAGGGCTTAATTGCGTTGGGCGCACGCCAAACGGAACATACGCCGGCGCTAGCAGCGTCATTTTATAGACCGTGGCTGGACTTGATGCAGGAGAGTTTTAGCGAGCAGCGCACCGACTTTGCCCGTTTTCCCCTTGCTGAGCGGGTGATTGCGTTGAGTCGGGAGTCACTGCCGAATTGGCGGGCCTTTCAACCCGTACCAGAAACCGTGATGGTCAATCGTGCCTTGGGCGGACACTACTGGAACTTAAGGCAACTCGGTGCGCAGTTGGCACTCAGGCCATTACTGCACACCGTATTACCCACGCCTTAAGGCGCGCTAGTGGACTCAGCTGGCGCGGTGTCTGGTACGTAATACACCGCACCACTGCTGGTACGAATCTCACGCATGCCTGACTTTTCGCTGCCTGACGCTGTCGTTGCGGCAGGCTGTGACTGCGCAGCACTCGACTCAGGGGTCGATGTTGGGTTCTCCGGGACGTAATAAACCCCGCCACTGGCCGTGGTGATTTTACGCATCCCAGGGCGATCACTAGGCGCAGACTTCGGCTCTGACTTTTTCGACTTCTTTTTCGAAGTCGGGGGCGTTTGCTCCGCTTGCAAGGCGGGATCCTGATCGTCCATGAATGGCTTAGCCTGTGGCCTGAAGTCGGACTCTTCGCGCACCTTACTGGCTGGCTCTACTCGCTCAGCGGGTCGTGCGTCGATTTGCTGTACCGGCTGATACGGCGCGTATGCAGCTGCTACAGGGTCTGCCGAGACCGCACTGAATGGCTTTGCACTGGGGTCAGGATTTGTCGAAGGCGGCACATAGCTGGCCTGCGAGGGAATGGGTTGAACAGCCCGGCGCGGAACAGGTGCGGGCTCTGCGGCAGGCACAGGCTGAGAACGAAGCGCTTGCGCCTCAACGTCGACCAACGACAACGGTTGCGCCTGAATGGCTGCGGCATTATCGGCGGCATACACCTGAGGAGCGTTTTCATCGTTACGCGCTTGTGGCGCAGGCGTTTGAGCCTTTACAGGCGCTGGAGCCGCTGACGCTGGGGCTTTAGGCGCATTGGCTGCTGGCGCCACTGGCGCAGGTGCGGCCTTTACTGGCGCATTGCGCGCATCCCGCTGCAAGCCGCCCTGATAGATCTCTTGGATATTTGCAGGCAAACGCGTCAGACGACCTTCCTTATCCAGACCCAAGTCCACGCGACGCACAGAGGCATATTGCTTCTGCGTCAGCGCAGCAGCAGACGCTGCATCACGAAGAATAGTGGGCTGTAAGAACACCAATAGATTGCGTTTTACCCGTGATTCGCTGGTGGCACGGAAGAGCACGCCCACGCCCGGCAAGTCGCCCAAGAAAGGCACTTTGCTGGTCGACTTCTTCACATCGTCCTGAACTAAGCCGCCCAATACAATGGTCTGACCGTCGTCAGCCAAAATGCTGGTTTTAATCGAGCGCTTATTGGTGATGATGTCGGAGGAGCGAATGCCATCAACGGAGGGCACCACGGAGGATACTTCCTGCTCCACATCCAGGCGCACGGTGCCGCCTTCGCTCAACGATGGGGTGACCTTCAAGGTAATACCCACATCTTGGCGTTGAATGGTGGTGAAGGGGTTGGTCACGCCGGAGCCTGCCGTTCCCGTCGAGCCGGTAATAAACGGCACGTTCTGACCCACCACAATTTTGGCCTCTTGATTGACCAAGGTCATGATGCTGGGTGTCGACAGCAAGTTTGCATCGGCGACCGAATCCAGGGCCTGAACCAATGCCCCGATGAAAGTGCGGTCGCCATTACTGTCTTTGCTCGATGTACCAATGCCCAAGAGTGCGCCTTGGCCAATACCCGCACCGGCGAAATTCCCGGTAGCGGCCGCCGTGGCCAAACTAACGGCACTCGCGCCTGCGTTATTAAAGTTAATCACGCCAACACCGGAGGTGGGCGAACCATAGGCCCACTGCACGCCGAGCTGCGCTGCGTTATCACCCGAGACTTCGACAATCGCGGCCTGGATTAGCACCTGTGCACGGCGCGAGTCTAAATCGACCAAGATGGTTTCGATTTGGCGAATTTGGCGAGGGCTAGCCCGCACAATAAGGGCGTTTTGTGACTCGTCGGCAATCAGGCTGGATGAGCCCACGGTAATCGTGGTTGTACCCGGCTGGCTGCGACCTGAGCCGCTATCACCATTGCTACTGAGGTTGGTGGTGCCGCTCGATGCCGAACTCGCTCCGGCACTCGTCGTGGTACTGGATTTATCTTTCTCATCCGCCAGCACGCCACGCAACACTTCAGCGACTTGGCGAGCATTGGCATATTTCAAGCGGAAGACCTTAACGACCTCATCACTCTGCTCGGGCGCTTCATCCAAGTTACGGATCATAGCGCGAACACGATCACGCAACGCCTTATCGCCGCGCACCAGCAAGCGATTGGTTCGCTCATCGGCCACAATGCGCACCTTGCCCGGCGCCTTGCCATCACGACCGGCCGCCGCACCGCCAGCCTCCATCGTTTCTAATATATTAATGAGGTCTTCGGCTTTGCCATTCCGCAACGGAATAATTTCAATCGCATCGTCAGGCTGCCCACTATCCAGCTCACGAATCACCGCCTCCATGGCGTCGGCATTATTCGCGCGATCCGAAATGATTAAGGCATTGGCACCCGGCACCGAGGCCATGTGTGCAAACTGCGGCATCATGGGGCGCAGGGCCGCTAACAACTCATTGGCATTCGCTTGCTGAAGCATGATGACGCGGGTCACCAACGTTTCACCGCTACCCAATCCCGCAGCATCCACACGCACACCGGACTGGCGCGCATTGGTATCTGGCAGAATCTTAATGACAGGGCCATTTGGTACCGCTGCAAAGCCATTAATGCTCAAAACGCTTTGGAATAGCTCGTACAGCTCCGACGATGACATGGCGCGACTGGAAATAACCGTAACATTGCCCTTTACCCGAGGGTCAACGACAAAGTTCTTACCGGTGATTTCCGCCATTTCATTCACAAGCGCAGAAATGTCGGCATCTTTCAGGTTAATTTTCCAAGTCTTTTCCGCCCACACGGAGGGGGCCATCAGCAGTAACAGACTAAGTGCGAGGGGTTTCAAAGGAGGCATGTTCATGAGGCTCACAATTTCTGTTCGAGTGTGATGGTTTGTGCGCCACGCTGCACTTCCACGCGAGCACTGCCCGCCTGTTGCAACTGGCTCATGGTTTTTTGGTCTGCATCAAGGTCTTTACCCACCGCTTGGTTATTGACACTGACGATGCGATCACCGGGCTGCAAGCCGAAGCGCTGCAGCATGTCTTTGGGTGCTGTGATGCTCACGATGTATCCCTGCGACGTTCGACGCAAGCCCATCTGTCGCAACGCGGCCATCGGTGAGTTGGCTAAGCGGCTAGCGGCAGCACCCAAGGCATTTTGTGTTTGTGCAGCGGTGTTTGGCATTGGGGTATTTGGTGCGTTAGCTCCCGGCGCTGGTGTGCCAGGCTTATCAAAACGCAGTGTTTCTTCTTGTCCGTTACGGCTTAATACCACCAGACTTTCTTCTACGCGCAACAGCTCTGCACCACCCGGCAAGGCATCGCCCGGGCGATAAATTTGTACTTTATTGTCTGTGCGATCCGCAATAAATGCTCTCGCAAGCTGACGCGAGGGATTCGTCATAACCCCGTCCAGCCTGAGTTGCAAGGTGGTGCTTTGCTCGCTGGATGCCGCCGGGGCACTTTCTGTCTCACCAAACAGTCCAGCAATACGTTGCGGCTCAATTCGTGACGGCAAGACCACCACCGGCCCTGACGCAGGGGGCTGCAAGCGCTGTGACGCGCCCGCGCTAAACACCCAAAGAGCTTTACCCAACTGCCAAGCCACCAGGGTTGCGACCAGCGTCAGGGCAAGCATGGCGATCACCGACCCCGCAGGATCTCGCCATAAAGATTGCCATCGATCTCGCCACTGCGCTGAATCCATCATCATTTCCTATTAACCGCCCTGGGACGATAACGGCTCTGACACCGTCAACACCACCAAGTCCAAATCATTCTTGCCAAGATAGCCCGGCTTCAGTCTCAGGAGTCGCTCACGGATTTGCCACTGAATGCGCTGATCTGCCGTCAATGTTACCGCAGCTAAGGCGCCGCCATCAGCACGCTGCGATAACTCGCCGACCAAGTTATGATTAACGATACGCCAGCGCAGTAAGGCTGCAGGAATTTGCATTTCCTGAATTTGGCCTTGCAAGTTCAGTCTCAGCAAACCGCCTTGAGTCACTAGCTCGCCAGATGCATTAAGCCACTCGCCCTTTGTGTTGCGAGCAAACTGCATGGTGTCGCTGCGCCACGCCGGCATCACCAATTGCGGCAACAGCCAACTGGCATCGCCCGCCTGAGTAAGCACATCCGTAATCTGCAAGGACCACTGGCCGGGTTGCTTCTGCCAGTTAGCTTTTAGTGCGACCGGACCACCCAAGATGAGGTCAGCACCATAGGCAAAACGCCACAGCGAACTCAGCTGTAACTGCCAAGCGATGTAAAGTGGCATGCCTTGACGTCGCGTTTGCAATTGACCGTCAAGCAAGGTTCCGCCCAAGGCGACACTACCCGCATCGGCGCCATTTGCCGCCATCACCGGTGCTAGTCGTGAAACGACTAAGCTAGCCGGTGCATGAAGCACCAGCGAAACAAGAAGCACAATGACAATGGGCATCGCCATCATGAACCATTTTTGCTTTCTTCCTAACACCGCATATCCTCGCCGACCCTGCGACCCAATGTCAGCACACTGTAAAGGTT
>Ga0255091_1000414_pt1 | contig 16938 bp, 14 predicted proteins | sample Colum_Yuk_RepB_8_2_FD_188439 | JGI IMG/M metagenome (GOLD analysis project Ga0255091, IMG submission 188439) | Freshwater microbial communities from Columbia River, Oregon, United States - Colum_Yuk_RepB_8d | ecosystem: Environmental > Aquatic > Freshwater > River | place: USA: Oregon... | reverse complement strand
GCGATCTGGTACGCGTGATGCACCAGTTCACGACTGAAATCTGGCGCCCGCCGATACTCGGTCGAGATATGCCTCGCCAGCCGGGATTGCTCGGCAGTCAGGCTGACAACCGGCGCCTTGCGTGGCGTCCGTCCCTCCATACCCAGCCCGAGCGCACTTCCACCGAGCACAGGCGGGACCCGTGTTGAGGCGGTCTGCTGCGCCGGACTGTAACGCACCACCCCCTCAATCTGGGGTAGCCCGGAGAAACTGGATTCATGTCCCGGCGCGGCCCACAGCTCGGGCGTCGGGTTCGACTTGAAAACAGCAAGAGCCTGCTCGATGTTGCGGGCCTCGGCTCCCCAAAGCCCCAACACCGCCACGCCAGCCAGCAACAAAGCCGCAAACGCCGACCCTGTACGCGCTGCGAGCGAACGGGTGTGGCGCGTGGTCAATGCCTTCTGCGGCGCCGGACAAGGCGCACTCGGACCTGAAACAGCCGCAATCGGACAGGACGACATGGCGTTCATCCTCCAGCATGGGCCAAACAGCACCCTCGAAGACCGCGTCTTCGTGTTGATCAACCGGCGAAAGACCGGACTCGGCGTCGCTCTTGACGAACTCTGCGGCAGGCGGGCCATGGGCCAGGGCGCTGCATGACAAGGCAGACCGTTCGCGGGCGTGCCCCCCGGGTCACGCGACTGAGCAATTCGAAACAGCTTTGGTCGTCATTTTAACAGGATCGCCAACCCCCTGCCGTCCAATGGTCGTCCGGTCCGACTCAACGGCGTGTGCGACCATCGGCCCTACCCTTCCTCCAGTTGAACCCGTCATGCGCTACAACGATCTGCGCGACTTCATCGCCCAACTTGAAAGCCGCGGCGAATTGCGGCGCATTCGCCCCCCAGTCTCGCCTCGCTACGAGATGACGGAAATTGCAGACCGTGTGCTGCGACAGCAAGGCCCTGCGCTGCTCTTCGAGCAACCGGCCCAGGAAGGCCATCGGTGGACCATGCCGGTTCTGGCCAATCTGTTTGGCACACCGCAACGGGTGGCCATGGGCATGGGAGAAGACTCCGTTCAGGCGCTGCGCGAGGTTGGCCGGCTGCTGGCCTACCTCAAGGAACCCGAACCTCCCAAGGGACTGAAAGACGCCTGGGACAAGCTGCCCATGCTCAGGCAGGTCCTCAGCATGGCCCCGCGCGAGGTCTCCCGTGCCCCCTGTCAGGCTACGGTTCTCGGGGGCGATGAGGTTGATCTGGGACGCATCCCGGTGCAGACCTGCTGGCCCGGGGATGTCGCGCCCCTCATCACCTGGGGACTGGTCATCACGCGTGGACCGCACCGCGCCCGCCAGAACCTGGGGATCTATCGACAACAGGTGATCAGCCCCAACCAGACCATCATGCGCTGGCTGGCCCATCGGGGTGGGGCGCTTGATTTTGCGCAGCATGCCAGCGCACATTCCGGCCAGGACTTTCCGATCAGTGTGGCGCTCGGTGCCGATCCGGCCACCATCCTGGGGGCGGTCACACCCGTTCCCGACACGTTGTCGGAGTATCAATTCGCAGGGTTGCTCCGCGGTTCAAGAACCGAACTCGTCAAGTGCATTGGCAACGATCTGCGAGTGCCCGCCAGCGCCGAGATCGTACTGGAGGGCCGGATCCGGCCTGATCCGGATGGCAGCCTCACCCGTGGCCATGCCGCCCGGCTGGGCTGGACGGGCGAACTGCCCGCGCAGGCCCTCACCGGATGGGAACTCGCGCTCGAGGGTCCTTATGGGGATCACACCGGCTACTACAACGAGCAGGACTGGTTCCCGGTGTTCACCATCGATCGGATCACCCACCGCGACAAGCCGATCTATCACAGCACCTACACCGGCAAACCGCCCGACGAGCCCGCCATTCTGGGCGTCGCCCTGAATGAGGTCTTCGTGCCGATCCTGTGCCGGCAGTTCCCGGAGATCACGGATTTCTATCTGCCCCCGGAAGGCTGCTCCTACCGGATGGCGGTGGTCTCCATGAAAAAACAGTATCCCGGCCACGCCAAGCGGGTGATGTTCGGCATCTGGAGCTTTCTGCGCCAGTTCATGTACACCAAGTTCATTGTGGTGGTCGACGATGACATCGACATCCGCGACTGGAAGGAAGTGATCTGGGCCATCACCACCCGAGTCGACCCGGTGCGCGACACCACCCTGGTCGAGCGCACCCCGATCGATTACCTGGATTTCGCCTCGCCTGTCTCGGGCCTGGGCTCGAAGATGGGTATTGATGCCACGCACAAGTGGCCTGGCGAAACCACCCGGGAATGGGGCCGTGCCATCACCATGGACAAAGCTGTGCGCGAGCGGGTGGATCGCATGTGGCAGGACCTGGGCCTGTGAGAGGCTAGCCGTTGGCGTGTACCCAGCGCAGCAGCGCATCCTGCGCGGGCCCGCTGCCTGCAGCACGCGGACCGTTGACCAGCATCACCACGGCATACAGGCGGCCGCTGCGCGCCAGCACATAGCCTGCAATGCTGCGCACATCATTGAGGCTGCCGGTCTTGATCCAGGCCTGGCCCGCCACGGGCTCGCCCTTGAGTCGATTGCGCATGGTGCCGTCCTGACCGGCCACGGGCAAAGAGGCCTGGAAGATCTCCGCATGGTCGCTGCGCGCTGCGTCGATCAGCACCCGGGCCAGGCCCTGGGCTGAAATCCGCTCGCGGCGTGACAGGCCCGAGCCATTGTCGATCACGAATTCGGGTGTGCGCAGCCCACGCCGCTCCAGCCACTGGTTCAACGTCACGCGGGCCCGTTCGAGCGTGGCCGGCCGCGCAGACACCGGGACCGACGGGCTGGCAACCGCGGCCTGCAGCAACAGATGCCGGGCCATCACGTTGTTGCTGAACTTGTTCACATCACGCACGACATCCACGAGCGTGCGATCGGACTGCCACCGCGCAAGCAGCGGCAAGGCTGCATCGACATGACGCTCGATCACGGCCTCGCCGTCCCAGCGCCCTCCCGCCGCCTCCCAGGCGGCAGCGAACAGGGCCTCGATGAATTCGCGATGATCCAGCACGGCCACCATGTTGGACTGCTCGCCACAACTCACCGAGTACAGGCCCGATACCCGGATTGCCATCCGATGAGGTGCACTCGAACGCTCACTGACCTGCACTCCGTGGATCCCATGGCGGCATGGCCCCTGCATCGGCTTGATGGCATTGACCAGTTCAATGCGACCCAGCGGTGGATCGATCGCAATCTGAGTGCGCCCTGCGAGCGGCGTAACCGTGAGCTTGACCGCCTTGAAGTTCATCATCGCCGCGTGCGGCGTCACGTTGTAGGGTTGTGATCGATCGCCATCGATGGCGTCGCCCGCAGCCTCGGTCAGCTCATACAGTGAGTCATCGATCACCAGCCGGCCCCGGATCTCCCGCAGACCCCGCTGGCGCAGCGCCTGAATCAGAGCCTGCAGATCCTCGATCACCAGCTTCGGATCCCCCGAGCCCCGCAGAACCAGATCGCCCTCAAGCACGTCGCCGCGCATCACCCCGCGCATGTGCACGGTGGTTTGCCAGCGGTAGTCTGGTCGCAACAGATCCAGCGCTGCGTGGGTGGTCACGAGCTTCATGGTCGAGGCAGGATTGAAGCCCAGTGTGGCGTTGTGCGACACCAGCGCCGGCCCTGCGTCGATCGGAATCACTACGGTGCCGTGGTCCACCGCCAGCACGCCCGCCTTGTGCAGCGCCTCGAGCACAGGGCCCGGCAGGGCTTGTGCCTGCAGCGCGGCCGATGCAAGCCAGGCCAGCGCTGCGATCAGCCACTTTCCTGCCCCGCTGCAAAGCCTCAGAGCCTGCGATCGGTGCAGCAGGGCACTCGCTCGCTTCACAAAGCCACCATGCTGCATCGCCACGAGGGCAGTCGGTGGAGCGGCAATGTCCAGGCATGCACAGTTCGGGACTTGCGGGTCTCGATTGGTCAATTGCAGCTTCTCGTTCATCATCCGCCGATCCTAAACGCTCGGAGTCCCCGCCATGAAACTCGCATCCAAGATTGCCCTGGTCACGGGTGGTGCCCAAGGCATCGGTCTGGCCTGCGCCCAACGCTTTGCGCGCGAGGGCGCCCAGGTCGCGATCGTTGATCTCGACACTGAACGCGGCGAGAAGGTGGCCAGCGAACTGGCCACCCCGGGGCTGTTCATCCAGGCCGATGTGGCACGCGATGACAGCGCAGCGCGGGTGTTGCAGACCGTCGCGGATCGACTCGGCCCGGTCGATGTGTTGCTCAACAACGCGGGAATCACGCATGCGGCCGATTTTCTGGATCTGCGCATCGAGGATTTCGACCGGGTCCTGGGCATCAACCTGCGCTCCTATGTGCTCTTCGGACAAGCCGTCGCCCGACAGATGATCGCCCGCAAGGCGCAGGGCAGCATCATTCACATGAGCAGCGTGAACGCCGTGCTCGCCATTCCCAATCAGGTGCCCTATGTGGTGTCCAAAGGTGCGGTCAACCAGCTCACCCGGGTCATGGCCATGGCGCTGGCGCCCCACGGCATTCGCGTGAACGCCATCGGCCCGGGCACCATCGGTACCGAACTGGCGCGCAAGGCAGTCATGGGCTCCCCCGAAGCCGAGCGCATGCTGATGTCGCGCACGCCGCTCGGGCGGCTCGGCGAGCCTGAGGAAGTGGCCAATGTGGCGGCTTTTCTTGCCGGTGATGAGGGCTCCTATTTCACCGGCCAGACGCTGTATCCCGATGGAGGTCGACTGGCCCTGAACTACCTGATGCCGCCACGGGACTGAGGCCCGTGCAGCAGGCCTCACCCTGCGGACCTGCATGAGGCGCAGGGCCCTCGGATGCCGGGCCCTGCGCATGAGGCGTGCGCGCACCACGCCAAAGATCAGCGCCGCCCCAAAAAGGGGCGTTTTGCACCATTTCAGGATGCCCTCCCCTGAATTGAGCCATGACCGACCCCGATCCGGGGCCGGTTTGGCCAGCGTTTTCAGTCCGAGATCCTTTGCGGAATGGATCGTGCTTGTCTTCGGGTCACGACGAACCAGTGCGGTGCAATTCAGGGAGTGCACCGCCCGCTACAGGAGTGCGCCTTGGAGACTCTCAAGACCGGAACCGACACCCTCTTTATCTTGCTTGGTGCGGTGATGGTGTTGGCCATGCACGCCGGCTTTGCCTTTCTCGAGCTCGGCACGGTCCGCTACAAGAACCAGGTCAATGCCCTGGTCAAGATTCTTGTGGACTTCTCGGTCTCGGCTCTGGCCTATTTTCTGGTCGGATTCACCGTCGCCTACGGTACGGGCTTTCTGGTCTCGGCTGAGGCGCTCACCGAGCGCAACGGCTACGACCTGATGAAGTTCTTTTTCCTGATGACCTTCGCGGCAGCCATTCCAGCGATCGTCTCGGGTGGCATCGCCGAGCGGGCCCGCTTTGGCCCCCAGCTGCTGGCCACGGCCATCATCGTGGGCCTGGTCTATCCGCTCTTCGAGGGCATGGCCTGGAGCGAGCGCTTCGGATTTCAGCCCTGGATCAAGTCGGTCTTTGGTGAAACCTTCCATGATTTCGCGGGCTCGGTGGTGGTGCATGCCGTGGGCGGCTGGATCGGTCTGATGGCCGTTCTCGCGCTGGGCGCGCGTCGCGGTCGCTATGGTCGCGACGGCCGCATGACGGCGCATCCGCCGTCGAGCATTCCCTTTCTGGCTCTGGGCAGCTGGATCCTGGTGGTCGGCTGGTTTGGCTTCAATGTGATGAGCGCCCAGGAGATCGGCAAGATCAGCGGCCTGGTCGCGGTCAATTCCCTGATGGCCATGGTCGGGGGCACGCTGGCCGCCACCCTGCTCGGTCGCAATGACCCGGGCTTTGCCTACAACGGACCGCTCGCCGGCCTGGTGGCGGTCTGCGCCGGCTCGGACATCATGCATCCCCTGGGCGCGCTGGCCGTGGGCATCGTGGCGGGTGCGCTCTTCGTGAAGTGTTTCACCCTGACCCAGAATCGCCTGCGCATTGATGACGTGCTGGGGGTTTGGCCCTTGCATGGTCTGTGTGGAGCCTGGGGTGGCGTGGCCGCAGGAATTTTCGGCCAACAGGCGCTGGGCGGGCTCGGTGGCGTGAGCTTTGCAGCCCAGATCCTGGGCACAGGCGTGGGCGTGGCAGTGGCCTGCGTGGGCGGGGCCATCGTCTACTTCGGCCTGCGCGCACTGATGCCCGTGCGCCTGGATGCCGAGGAGGAGTTCGAGGGGGCCGATCTCACCATTCACCGGATCACGGCCACACCGGAGCGCCGCACCGAGATCTGATCCTGAGGTGTGAGGGCTGGGTCCGCTTGCAGAAGCGGGCCTGAGACCCGGCCCGAATCCGCTTCGGGAACCCGACTGCATCCAGCGGGAAACTTGCACCGGACTGCTGGCCGGGCTATTATTAGCACTCGCAATCCTTGAGTGCTAACACCACGCCACCCGGATTGCCCCTCCCTTTTTTCTCAACACTGCACCTACACAGGAGCCTTGTTTCATGAAGCTTCGTCCTCTGCACGATCGCGTGATCATCAAGCGTCTCGACAACGAGCGCAAAACCGCCTCGGGCATCGTCATCCCCGAAAACGCCGCCGAAAAGCCTGACCAGGGCGAGATCCTCGCTGTGGGCAACGGCAAGGTGGGCGATGACGGCAAGGTTCGCCCCATGGCCGTCAAGGTCGGCGACAAGGTGCTGTTCGGCAAGTACTCGGGCCAGACCGTCAAGGTCGATGGCGACGAGCTCCTCGTCATGCGCGAGGAAGACATCATGGCCGTGGTCGAGTAAGTCTCTTCCTTCGTCTGACTTCATTCATTGATGGACGTCTGAACGCCCGCCAGGCCTCAGACGGTCTGCACAGCAATTCCAGGAGTTTCAATCATGGCAGCCAAACAGGTTTTCTTCGGTGACGATGCCCGTCACAAGATGGTCGAAGGCGTGAACATCCTCGCCAACGCCGTCAAGGTCACCCTCGGTCCCAAGGGCCGCAACGTCGTGCTCGAGCGCAGCTTCGGCGCCCCCACCGTCACCAAGGACGGTGTCTCGGTGGCCAAGGAAGTCGAGCTCAAGGACAAGTTCCAGAACATGGGCGCCCAGATGGTCAAGGAAGTGGCTTCCAAGACCAGCGACAACGCGGGTGACGGCACCACCACCGCCACGGTGCTGGCCCAGGCCATCGTCCGCGAAGGCATGAAGTTCGTGGCCGCCGGCATGAACCCCATGGACCTGAAGCGCGGCATCGACAAGGCCGTCACCGGCCTGACCGAAGAGCTCAAGTCGCTCAGCAAGCCCTGCACCACCACCAAGGAAATCGCCCAGGTGGGTTCCATCTCGGCCAACTCCGACACCGAGATCGGCAACATCATCGCCGAGGCAATGGAGAAGGTGGGCAAGGAAGGCGTCATCACCGTTGAAGACGGCAAGTCGCTCAACAACGAACTCGACGTGGTCGAGGGCATGCAGTTCGATCGCGGCTATCTGTCGCCCTACTTCATCAACAACCCCGACAAGCAGATCGCTGTGCTGGACGACCCCTTCGTGCTGCTGCACGACAAGAAGGTCTCCAACATCCGTGACCTGCTGCCGGTGCTCGAGCAGGTGGCCAAGGCCGGCCGTCCGCTGCTGATCGTCGCCGAAGAAGTCGAGGGCGAGGCCCTGGCCACCCTGGTGGTCAACAACATCCGCGGCATCCTCAAGACCGTGGCCGTCAAGGCCCCGGGCTTTGGTGACCGTCGCAAGGCGATGCTCGAAGACATGGCCATCCTCACCGGCGGTACCGTGATCGCCGAAGAGACCGGCATGACCCTCGAGAAGGCCACCCTGCAGGATCTGGGCCGCGCCAAGCGGGTCGAGATCGGCAAGGAGAACACCACGATCATCGACGGTGCCGGTGACGCCAAGAACATCGAAGCCCGCGTGAAGGCCATCCGTGCCCAGATCGAGGAAGCCACCAGCGACTACGACCGCGAGAAGCTCCAGGAGCGCGTGGCCAAGCTCGCCGGCGGTGTGGCCGTGATCCGCGTCGGTGCCGCCACCGAAGTCGAAATGAAAGAGAAGAAGGCCCGTGTCGAAGACGCCCTGCACGCCACCCGTGCAGCCGTCGAAGAAGGCATCGTCCCCGGCGGTGGCGTGGCTCTGCTGCGCGCCCGTGCCGGTCTGAAGGTCAAGGGCGACAATGCCGACCAGGACGCTGGCATCAAGATCGTGCTGCGCGCGATCGAAGAGCCCCTGCGCCAGATCGTGGCCAACTGCGGTGATGAGCCGAGCGTGGTCGTCAACAAGGTGCTCGAGGGCAAGGGCAACTACGGCTGGAACGGTGCCGATGGCTCGTACGGCGATCTGGTTGCGCTGGGTGTGGTTGACCCGACCAAGGTCACCCGCATGGCCCTGCAGAATGCCGCTTCGGTCTCGAGCCTGATGCTCACCACCGATTGCATGATCGCCGAGGCCCCGGACGACAAGCCGGCCGCTGGCGGCATGCCGGGTGGCATGGGTGGTATGGGCGGCATGGGCGACATGGGGATGTAAGACCCCGTGCGCAACAGCGCCTGCGGGCGCTGTACCTGCCGAAAAGGCCCTCGCAAGAGGGCCTTTTTTCATGCACGCCTGGGTGGGTTTGCTAGCGCGAGCGCGCAGGCAGCAGCACGCTGGCCATGGCCAGCAGCACACAGCCCAGCGCGAGCAGATCGGCCGCACCCGGCATTTCACCCAGCATGAATATCCCCGAGAAAACCCCCACCACCGGGATCATCATGACCGACAGACTGCTGGCCACCGGCGGCAGCAGCGTGGCCAGCCGAAACCACAGCAGCTGGGAAATGCCGAACACCATGACGATGTTGTAGAGCACCGCCCACCACTCCACGGTATTCGGCCATCGAACCCATCGATCAGATTCCAGCGCCACCGACAGCACGCTGCATACAGCCACCGAGATCACCATCATCCAGAACGAGATCACCACCACCGGCACCTGAAGACGGCGTCGGCGCATCAGCTGCGTGCCCCAACCCCAGACCATGGCTGCCGCGAGCATCAGCGCCATACCCAGGGGGTTGCCCGCCAGCATGCGCCATTCATCGATCAGGAGCATCGCGATGGCCGCTGCTGCGGCCAGCAGTCCCAGGCCCATACGACCCTGGGGCCGATCGCGCCAGAACCACCAACCGATCAGGGCCGTCCAGACCGGCATCGTGTAGCCCAGGATGGCAGCGCGTCCCGACGAAAGCATCTGCACGGCATAGATCGACAACACGTACCAGATCGTCATGTTGGTCAGGGCAAGCACGAGGCATTCGCGCCAATGCTCGCGGGCAATCCGAACCGAATGGCCCTGCACCCGGGCAATCAGCCACAGCAGGGGCACTCCGCCGGCCATGCACAGCGTACGAAAGCTCAGGGCCGGAAAATCCGAAACCCCGAGCTTCATGACGGGCCAGTTCACACCCCAGAGCACCGTGAGCAGCACGAGAAGCCAGAGATCTCGGGGCGACAGAGACACGGCGACGTTCATGGCGATGAATTCACCCGAAGGACAGGGAGTCTTGCTGGAGCGACTCGCAGCCTCCCTGAGCCACGGGGCCGTCCGCCCTCGGGCGCGCTACACTGATTCGCCATGACCCCTTCCCATCCCCCATCGTCGCGCCCCGCGTTTTCATTGTCCCTCAGGCAGGCCTGGGCGCGTTCCGCTTCTCTGCTGTGTGTGGGCCTCGACCCCGATCCGCAGCGCTTTCCGGCGCATCTGGCCGGGCGGCCCGATGCCCTGTTGCGGTTCTGTACCGAGATCGTTGATGCCACGGCCGATCTGGTGTGCGCCTTCAAACCCCAGGCCGCCTATTTCGCTGCGCAGCGCGCCGAAGAGCAGCTCGAGGCCCTGATCGCTCACATCCACGTGCGGCATCCCGGCGTGCCCGTGATCCTCGATGTCAAACGCGGTGACATCGGATCCACTGCGGAGCAATACGCCCGCGAGGCCTTCGAGCGCTACGACGCTGATGCCGTCACGGTCAATCCCTACATGGGATTTGACACCATCGAGCCATGGCTCGCCTGGCCGGGCCGTGGTGTGTTCCTGCTGTGTCGCACCTCCAATCCGGGGGGCGCCGATCTTCAGATGCTGAAGGTGGACGGCGAACCCATCTTCGAGCGCATTGCACGTCTGTCGGCCGGCCCCTGGAACCCCACCGGTGAACTCGGCCTGGTTGTGGGCGCCACCGTGCCCGACGAACTGGCTCGTGTGCGTGCGCTGGCCCCCGATCTGCCCTTGCTGGTTCCCGGGATCGGGGCGCAGGGCGGAGACATTGAAGCCACCGTGCGTGCCGGCCGTACGGCGCGCGGTCATGGCATGGTGATCAATTCTTCGCGGGCCATTCTGTACGCCGGACGGGGCGAAGACTTTGCCGATCAGGCACGTCGCGTTGCGCGCGAGACCCGCGATGCGATCGAGGCCTGCCGCCACGCCGCATGAGAGTCCTGATCGCTGAAGACGATTCGGTTCTGGCCGATGGCCTGAGTCGCGCGCTTCGCGCGAACGGCTATGCGGTCGACTGGGTCGGTACAGGCGAGCAGGCCGATGCCGCGCTGAGTGCGCAGCAGGCCTATGACCTGGTGATCCTGGATCTGGGTCTTCCCGAGCTGCCCGGTCTTGAAGTCCTGCGCCGACTGCGGGCGCGCCGCTCGCTCGTGCCGGTTTTGATTCTCACCGCTGCGGATTCGGTCGAGCAGCGCGTGAAGGGGCTCGATGTGGGCGCGGACGACTACATGGCCAAGCCCTTTGCGCTGTCCGAACTCGAGGCTCGTGTCCGGGCTCTCGTGCGCCGGTCGATGGGCAGCGGATCCTCTCGGGTGCAGTTGGGTGCGCTGGTTTTCGAGCAGACCAGCCGCACGGCCGAACTCGGTGGACAGACCCTGGAACTCTCGGCCCGCGAAACCGGACTGCTCGAGGTGCTCCTGCAACGTGCAGGCCGGCTGGTCAGCAAGGAGCAGATCGTGGACCACCTCTGCGAGTGGGGTGACGAAGTCAGCACCAATGCCATCGAGGTGTACATGCACCGGCTGCGCAAGAAACTCGAAGGCGGAGGCATTCGCATCGCGACCGTAAGGGGTCTGGGCTATTGCCTGGAAAAGCCCCTCGAGACACGTCCTGCAGCTGTGGACGCAGCGCCGTCGGTGGGCGCATCAAACCCTTCAACGGGCACGCTGCCCGACCGACAGGAAACCTGAGACCGTGGCGAGTTCGCTCGCTCCAGCCCGTCGGGTCGCCCAGCGCTGGCGCGAGCGGTTTGCTCAATCCCATCCGCACGAGGAGCAACGCTCCCTCTTTGGCGAGATTCTCGACTGGATGTTCTCGCCGATGGTGCTGCTGTGGCCCCTGTCGGTCCTGCTGATCCTGCCGCTCGCCCGAACCCTGGCTGATGCGCCCTTTGATCGGGCCCTGTACGAACGAACGGAAGGTTTGGTCCGGCAGGTGCAGCAGATGGCGCCCAGAGGCAGCCTCACGCCCCCCCGCAGCACAGCCCCGCAACTGCTGCCCGGCATGGTGTCCGCCACCGACGAGGGGCTCGTACTGCAGGTGATTGCCCCGAGCGGCCAGCTGCTTGCGGGCGTCGCTGACTTTCCCTCCCCGGGGCTGTACGACTTTCCGGAGCCCGAGCGCATCAAGCTGCGCACTGTGACCTATCGGGGAACCGACATGCGTGTGGGCTACGCCTTCGTCGATGATGGTCGCCATGAAGACGGCGCGACCACGCTGGTTCAAGTGGCCGAGCCGCTGGACGATCGCAATCTGCTCACCAACGAGATCATCAAGGGCGTGATCTTTCCGCAACTGCTGATCCTGCCAGTCTCGGTGCTGCTCGTGTGGTTTGGCCTGTGGCGAGGACTGGCGCCCATTCGGGCCCTGCAGCAACGGCTGCGCGAACGGGCGCCCGATGACCTCTCACCGGTCGATCGACGCGGCACACCTGAGGACATTGCCCCGCTCATCGATGCCTTCAATGAGCTGCTCCAGCGCATGCACCTGAACCTGGAGAGTCAGCGGCGTTTCATTGCCTCTGCGGCACATCAGATGAAGACCCCGCTCGCCGGAATGAGAACGCAAAGCGAACTGGCCCTGCGTGAAAGCGATCCCCAGGAGTTGCACGAACGACTGCAGCAGATCTCGCTCGGATCGCAGCGGGCCACCCACCTCATCAGTCAGCTGCTGGCGCTCGCCCGCACCGAAAGCCCTCAGCAACTCGGCCCACGCTCACCCATTGACCTGGTCGGCCTCGCACGCGAGACCCTGATGCCCTGGATTGATACCGCCCTGCAACGAAGCATCGACCTGGGTCTGGAAGCCGCGCCCGGGCCCGTGCTGATCAGCGGCCATGCCGTACTGCTGCGTGAACTCATCAACAACCTGGTCGATAACGCGCTGCGCTACTGCCCACCAGGGTCAACGGTCACGCTCAAGGTGCAGGAATCCGGCGATACGGTCGAGCTCGTCGTTGAAGATAACGGCCCCGGCGTACCACCCGGGGAGCGGGAACGGGTGTTCGAGCGCTTTTATCGCGTGCTTGGGCATGAAGCGGATGGCAGCGGCCTGGGTCTGGCGATCGTCAAGGAGATCGTGGATCAGCACGATGCCACGGTCAGCCTCGAGCAAACTCAACCCGGAAGCGGGGCCTGCTTTCGGATTCGTTTTCAGGCCTTTTGACGCCAGTCGGGTCTCAGGCTAAACTCTGCCCCCTTTGGCGAATTAGCTCAGTCGGTTAGAGCGACGGAATCATAATCCGCAGGTCCGGGGTTCGAGTCCCTGATTCGCCACCACAACATCACATGACAGGGCTGCCGATCATTTGGCGGCCCTGTTTTTTTTGTTGGGCCCTGTTTTCCAACCTGTTGATCTCTTCGCGCAGGACTCCCCATGACGACCACGCACAAGCCCCTTTCCCCTCACAAGCGACGCGCCGTGCTGGGTGCCTCGGGTGCGGCCATGCTGGTCCAAGCCGCAGGCCCGGCTTTCGCGCAGACCGGCTATCCCTCGCGGCCGGTACGCCTGGTCGTGCCTTTCCCGCCGGGCGGCCTGATCGATCAGATGGCCCGCCTGATGGGGCCGCGCCTTGCGCGCGAACTTGGCCAACCCGTGGTCATCGACAACAAGCCGGGCGCAGGCGGCAACCTCGGCGCGGCCGAAGCCGCGCGCGCATCCGCAGACGGCTACACCCTGCTGATGGCCTCCCCGCCGCTGACCATCAGTCCGGCGCTCTACCCCAAGCTGCCCTATCGGCCCGAGCAGATCATGCCGATCGGTATTGTCGGGCGGGTGCCCAACGTGCTGCTGGTGAGCAGCAAGAGTCCGCTGCGCTCGGTCGATGACCTGCTGCGAGCGGCCCGACAGGCGCCCGGCAAGCTCAACTACGCATCCAATGGCAATGGCACCTCGCTGCATCTGAGTGCCGAGTTGCTCAAGGCCAGTTCAGGCACCTTCATCGTGCACATCCCCTATCGGGGGGCTGCCGCCGCAGTCACAGGACTCATCGGCGGTGAGGTCGACTTCATGTTCGAGAACCTGCCCTCCGTTCTCGGTCAGATTCAGGGGGGTGCAGTCCGTGCGCTCGCCGTGACCACCGCGACCCGCAGCAAGGCGCTGCCCCAGGTACCCACCCTCATCGAATCGGGCCTGCCCGAGTTCGATGTGAGTGCCTGGTACGGCATGGCTGCACCGGCCGGGGTGCCTGCGCCCATTCTGGCGCGGCTGGGCGAGGCACTTGAGGCCGTTGCCAAACAGGGCGATCTCGTCACTGAGATGGAATCCAAGGGCGCCACCGTGGGTTGGCTCGACTCAGCGGCCGCCAACCGCTTCATGACGGCCGATGCCGCGCGCTGGAAGCGTGTGACCGAACGGGCCGGGATCCGACTGGAATCCTGAGCTCGCGCACCAAAGGCGAGGCCTCTAAAGGCGTGCCCCCGGCAATCGCCAGCCCTGCCTCACGGCCAGCATGCGAATGCCGGCGGTGAGGGTGAGCGTAATCAACATCACCGCCCATTCCGGCCAGCCGGCGCGATCGAGCCACAGGCAGGCCCAGCCACCGATAAAGGCACAGACCGCATAGGGACGCTGATCCCGAAACACGGTGGGAATTTCATTGCAGACGATGTCTCGCAAGACGCCCCCAAAAACGCCCGTGACCACGCCCATCAGCACCACCACCAGATCGGGCAACCCGGCATCGAGCGCAAGCTGAACACCCGAGGCCGTGAACAGGCCAAGGCCGATGGCATCGGGCCACAGGATGGCCCGCTCGGTAAGCGCCAGATGGCGGGCGCGCATCACCAGCATGGCCAGCAGACACAGGGCCAGTACGCCCCAGAGCATCTCGACATGCTGCACCCAGAAAAACGGGCGGCGATCGAGCAGCAGATCGCGCAGCGTGCCCCCCCCAAATGCCGCCAGAAAGCCGACCGCGCAAATGCCCACGGGATCCATGCGCTTGCGAGTGCCCTCCAGCACACCCGCCAGTGCGAAGGCCGCAGTGGCGGCGACCTCCACGCTCAGGCGTGCCAGATCAAACCAGCGATCGGGCGGCACCGCAGACTCCACAGGAAAGGGCGAGCGTCATGTCGCGATTATCGCGCGAGCCGACCGCAGGCCACCGTCTCACCGGATCGTGCTTGATCCGGTGGAGCTCAGGCAACGGATGGCTTGCCCCGAGCGCACAGGAATCACTGCGCCTCGAGCTTGATCGACCGGGCGATGGTCCTGAACTTCGCGGTCTGCGCCTCATACTCCCGACGCGCTTCATCCAGCGACATCATGACAGGCACATCGCCACCGATTTTCTGCAGCGAAGCCTTGACGCCCGAATCCGACATGGCTGCAGCCAGCGACTTGTTGAGCGACTGCACCACAGACTCAGGCGTGTCCCTGCGAACAAAGAAGCCCGTCCAGGTATTGAAGGCGAAATCCTTGACGGACTTGCTGTCATTCACGGTCGGAAACCGGCGCAGGAATTCGGCCTCGACCTTGCCCGAGGGCGCCATCGTGGCCAGGACCTTCAGTCGACCCTGGTCGGCCAGGGCGAGGGTGTTTTCGCCGACCACGAAAAACGCGAGGTCAACATTCTCACCCCCCATGTCCTGAAACATCGGCGCGCCGCCCTTGTACGGAATATGGGTCATCTCGGCACCGATCAGCTGGGCAAAGTGCGCCCCCACCACGTGGTAGAACGAACCGATCCCCACGCTGCCATACGACAGGGGCTTGCCCGCAGCAGCCTGCTTGCGCGCGAGTTCAACCAGTTCATCGATGGTGTTGGCCGGCAGACCCTTGCGAGCCAGAACCGCCATCGGAAACGCACCGATCATCTGCACCATGCGCCAGTCTTCGGCCTTGTACCTCACCGAGGACAGCACCATGGGGGTGAGAATGAGTTCATTGGGCGAGCCCTGGTAGAGCACATGGCCATCGGCCGCGGTGTTGAGCACTTTCTGAGCGGCCACCGAGCCCCCCGCTCCCGCCAGGTTTTCGACGATCACGGGCTGGCCTACCCCTTTGGAGAGTTGCGGGGCCACGGTCCGGGCGATCACGTCGGACAGTCCGCCCGCCGGATACGGCACCATCAGACTCATGGTTCGCGAGGGGAAATTCTGTGCCACGGCAGCACCGGCCATGGCCAGCATCAGGGGGAAACATGCAAGGCGCGTTGCGCGCAGGAATCGAGTCATGGGAATCCTCCGGGTTGGTGTGGCAGGCATCCTAGGGCTCGCATGCACTATATTGCCAATGCAAATTATTTGATGAATTGATGCGTTCAATGCATCATTTTTCGCATGACCCTCGTCCAACTTCGCCATCTCCTTTCGCTCGCTCAGACCGGGTCGTTTCGGCGCTCGGCCGAAGCGCTGTACATCACGCAACCCGCACTGAGTCGAAGCATTCAGGCGCTGGAATCCGAACTGGGCCAGCCCCTGTTCGATCGGGTGGGCCGTCGCACCGAACTCACGGCTTTTGGTCAGGAAGTACGGATCCGTGCGCAGCGGCTGGTGGCTGAGGCCGAGCATCTGCGAGAGAGCGCCCTGCGCAACAAGGAGGGCCAGGACGGCCGACTTCGTCTGGGCCTCAGTTCAGGGCCGGCCGCCGTGCTGGCCCCGGCGCTCATGCGTCAGATGGTGAGCCGTCATCCTGGGGCCCGGCTTGAAATTTTCCAGGGCCAGTTCGAGCAGCTCGAGCTCGCCCTGCGCGATAGACGACTCGATGCGCTGGTCGCCGATGCGCGCCTGATTCCGCCCTCGGCCTCGCTGCAGATCGAACCCGCCGGAGAATTGCGAGGCGCCTTCCTGTGCAGGCCTGGCCATCCCCTGGCCCGCAAGCGAGCCCCGCTGCGATTTTCCGCCCTGCTCGAGTATCCGCTCATCACCTCGTTCCTGAGTGACGAGATCAACCGGATGCTGCTCGAACGCTATGGCCCTGAGGCCCACCTGGAAGACCGCCTGAGTGCCCGGTGCGAAAGCCTCGACACCCTGGCCACCGTGGCGCGATCAACCGACGCCATCATGCTGGCCGTCCGGGCTGCTGCACCCGACCTGCATGAACTCGCGCTGCGACCTGCCCTCAATCTGGGCGCACGCTTTGCCCTCGTGACCCTGCCCGGCCGCTCGGAACCCCGCCTGCTGCAGGTCCTTCGCACCCTGATCAAACGGACCCTTCACGACTGACAGGCGCCATGCGCGCGAAGGCGCGAGAACAGATCCGGCGTACCTGAAGGCAGGGGAACAGTCCATGCGGGCCCGAGGGCATGACCCAAGCCCTGCGAGCCCGAGGGCATGGGTAGCAAGCCCGGGCGGCCCATGCCAGAATCGACGCCCCCTGCAGTGTTGGACTATTCATGAATTCCTCTGCTTCACGTGTCGGCCTGATTGGCCTGGGTGCAATGGGCGCCGGGATGGCCGCATCGCTGCGA
>Ga0255091_1000405_pt1 | contig 17309 bp, 14 predicted proteins | sample Colum_Yuk_RepB_8_2_FD_188439 | JGI IMG/M metagenome (GOLD analysis project Ga0255091, IMG submission 188439) | Freshwater microbial communities from Columbia River, Oregon, United States - Colum_Yuk_RepB_8d | ecosystem: Environmental > Aquatic > Freshwater > River | place: USA: Oregon... | reverse complement strand
CCTGCTGTCCTGCGGCAAGTAAGGGCAGAACGCCGCACCACACCGCGAGCGAGACGGCCAGTCCGCCCCGCAGTGCCGCCATCGCCGAAGTCACGTTCGGGCGGATCATGGCCAGCAGGAGGATCACTGCCGCACCGATACAGGCCATGTAGTAGCTGGGGCGCACCGATTCCAACACGGTCTGAACAATGCCACGGTCGTAGGCATGCTTCTCGTCCGGCATGAACTGTGGCAGCAGGGAGGGCAGAGCGCACAGCAGGGCGATAAAGATCGCTGACGGCAGCAGGGCCAGCCAGCGCTGCTTGATGGCGTCGGCGTGCAGACCAAACAGCACGAACAGCGGCGTGCAGCCGTAGAGCAGGTAATGCGGCAGCTGGGTCTTGCTGGTGGAGAACAGCAGGAACACCACGCCAAACCACAGCAACAGATACAGCGTGCGCGGCTCGGCTCTCCAGCGCCCGGCTTGTTTCAACGCGGCAGGTAGCCACGATGCGAAAGGCAGCACGATCAGCGGCAAGGCGGCGACGTAGTACCAGAGCTTGCCGCCGTGGCTCTCCATCGTCTCGCTGTAGCGGCCAACGTTGTGATCGAGCAGAAAGTGGCGAAAGAAGTCGCCGCCATCCCTGAGCGTGAGCACCACCGCCCAAGGCAGGAAGACCGCCAGCGTCAGCAGCCAGCCGGGGATGAAGAATGCGGCTTTCACGGCATCGCGCCAGCGGTGGGCGAGCAGCGCAAAGGGCAGCACCACCATCACCGGCAGGGCGACGGCGACCGGACCTTTGGTGAGCAGCCCCAGGCCGATCCAGAGATAGACCCGCAACAGCAGGAGCTTGCCATTCCCGCGAGCGGGCGTGACGGCAACACGATCAAACCAGCGCCAGAGGTCGAGCAGGCTCAGCGCCAGCCAGAGATTCAGTAGCGCATCGGCCGTCGCGGCATGGCCGATCAGCCCCGGTACGGGGGAGAGCGCCAGGCTGCCGGCGGCGAACAGCGCTTTTTCCTTGCTGCTGCTCACCTCGCGCACGAAGCGATACACCACCCACGTCCAGGCACTCGCCGCGAGCATCGATGGCAGCCGCAGTGCGAACTCGCTCCAGCCGAACACGCTGACCGAGGCGGCCTGCAGCCAGTAGATGAGGATGGGCTTATCGTAGCGCGGCGCGCCATCGAGGTAGGTCATCAAAAAGTCGCCGCGCTCGAACATCTCGCGCGTCGCGGCCGTAAATGCCCCCTCGTCCAGATCGAACAGCGGCACCGACCAGCTGTTGAGCCAGAAGCCCGCAAAGGCGAACAGCAGCAGCCAGAGCGCGGTCGGGTCAATACCGGACAGCAGTTGCTGCAGTGGACTGACGTAGGGGCGCGGCCTGCGAGCCATGACCGAGTCAAACCCTGTGCGGTATCGTGCCCGGCAACTGCATCACAACCGTGGCAGGTGCCGCTGCATCGGCCCAACCCGCGGGCGAACCATCATCCGTCGCCTCGTCGATCAGCGCCACACGCGGCTGATCCTTGTAGAAGATGCGAGCCAGCATTTCGGCCACGATGCCGGTGGTGATGAACTGCATCGAGAACACCAGCAGCAGGATTGAAATCATCAGCATCGGTCGGCCGCCGATGGATTCGCCAAGGGCGAATTTCACGAACAGGAGCCAGCTCATCAGCGAGCCGCCGACGAAGCCGAGCGCCAGGCCAATCGAGCCGAAGAAATGACCCGGCCGCGCCTGGAAGCGCATGAAGAAGAACACCGTGAGCAGATCGAGAATGACGCGGAAGGTGCGCGAGATGCCGTACTTGCTGGTGCCGAACTGCCTTGCATAGTGGGCGACGGGCATCTCGGCGATGCGGTGCGGTGCCGTGACCATTGCCGCCCATACCGGGATGAACCGGTGCATCTCGCCATACAGCCGCACCTTCTTGATGACGCGCGCGCGATACACCTTGAGCGAGCAACCGTAGTCGGTGAGATTGACGCCAGTGATGCGCGCGATGAGGCGGTTGGCGATCTTGCTCGGCAGCTTGCGGCTCACCATTGCATCCTGCCGGTTCACGCGCTTGCCCTGGATGAGATCGAGGTCGCGGCGGAGCATTTCATCGACCAGCTTCGGGATGTCGGCCGGGTCGTTCTGCAGATCGCCATCGAGGGTCGCGATGATCTCGCCGCGCGCCGCGTCGATGCCGGCCTGCATGGCGGCGGTCTGGCCATGGTTGCGGGCGAAGCGCAGCACGCGCACATGCGGGCCAAACTTGGCGGCTTCGCGGACCAGGCGCGGGCCGGTGTCGTCGGTGGAGCCGTCATCGACGACGATCAGCTCCCACTCGCCGGGGTAGCTGGACAGGCCCTTGTGCACCCCTTCGAGCATGGGCGTGACGTTGTCCTGCTCCTTGTACATGGGGATGACAACAGAGAGGCGTGGGGCGTTTGGTGCGGTATTCATGGATTCATTTTCTCACACGCGGCTGGGTCAGCCAGGCCAGCGCCCCGGCGGCAAGCGCAATGCCGAGCACGAGGATGTGCAGGTTGACCGCTGCCGCCAGTAGTGAAGGTGTAGGCGGGGCCAGCGGTGAGGCGAAGGCGATCACGCCGGCCTCGTAGGTGCCGAAGCCGCCAGGCGTATGAATGGGAAGTACGGTCGACAGATCCCCACCGATGGCGCCGAGCAGGGCGGCGGTGGGCGGCAGCTGGGCGAGTGCTGCAAACACGGCCGTGAGGGCAGCGAGTTTGATGACCCAGGCCGACCAGGTGATGCCGAGATCGATGCCGACCTGTTTCACGTGCGAGGGCACACCCCCCAGCAACTTGTGAATGAGCTGGGCCGGCTTGTTCTGGCGATGCTGCAGGCGGCGGGTGACGGCCCTGTTCAATGCAGGTGCCAGCAGCGGCACCAGCGCCGCGGCGCCGGCGAGCAAGGGCCAGATACCCGAGGGCAGCGGCATCATCGCCGGGGCGAAGGTGAGCAGCGCCAGCACGGCGAGCACGTTCAAATCCAGCAGCCGCAACCACAGCAGCGTACCGGCGGCTTCGGCTAGTGGCACGCCGAACCAACGCTGCATCAGCAGCGGGAAGCTGGCCTCGCCGGTGCGGGCGGGCAGCAGGAGGTTGAGGGCGTTATTGAGCAGGATGAGTTGCAGGCAGCGTAGCCAGGGGCGTGGTACCGCAGATTTGGCCAGGTAGATGCGCAGGGCGCGCATCGAGTAGCTGGCGAGCTGGGCAGCACCCACCACGGCCACCAGCGCGAGTGGCACCTGCGACCAGGGTGCGAGCAGGCGAGCGAAGCCCCACCAGTGTTCGATGGCCAAGGCGAAAGCGGCGAGCACCAGCACTTGCAGGGCAATGAGCAGGGCGCGTTTGAGTGTGGGAGTCATTCCGACATCTTGTGTCATTCCCGCTTGCGCGGGAATGACCATGAAAAAGCAGGCTGCCACGCAGACGCTCAACCCCTAAACTAGCAACATGAGCTATCTCGCCCTTGCCCGCAAATACCGCCCGCGCCGTTTTGAAGACGTGATGGGGCAGGGGCATGTCACCAAGGCGCTATGCCATGCGCTGGATCAGGATCGCCTGCACCCGGCCATCCTGCTCACCGGCACGCGCGGTGTGGGCAAGACCACGCTGGCGCGCATCATCGCCAAGGGCCTCAATTGCGAGACCGGCGTGACCTCCCAGCCCTGCGGCGTCTGCGGCAGCTGCAAGGAGGTCGATCAGGGCCGCTTCGTGGATCTGCTGGAAATCGACGCAGCCAGCAACACGGGCGTCGACGATGTGCGCGTGGTGATCGACAACGCCCAGTACGCGCCGGTGCGCGGCCGCTACAAGGTCTACCTCATCGACGAAGTCCACATGCTGTCGAAGAGCGCGTTCAATGCGCTGCTGAAGACCTTGGAAGAGCCGCCGCCGCGCGTGAAGTTCATCCTGGCGACGACCGACCCGCAGAAGCTGCTCGCCACCATCCTGAGCCGCTGCCTGCAGTTCAATCTCAAGCGCCTCCCGATCAGTGTCATCCGCGACCAGATCAACAAGGTGCTGACCGAAGAGGGCCAGGCCTTCGAGCCGGGTGCGGTCAGCGAGATCGCGCGCGGTGCCGATGGATCGATGCGCGATGCGTTGTCGCTCACTGACCAGGCCATCGCTTTCGCGGGCGGCGGCGCGCTCAAGCGCGAGCCGGTGGAAGAAATGCTCGGCACCTCCGGCCGTCGCGTGCTGTTCGATCTGCTCGCCGCCCTCACCACCCGCGATGGCGATGCCCTGCTGGCGGGTATCCAGAAACTGGAGGCGCAGGCCCCGGACTACGCTGCCCTGCTCAACGAACTCGCGACGGTGCTGCAACGTCTCGCCATGCTGCTGGCCCTGCCCAAGGCGCAGACCGAGGACGATGACGAGGCCCTGCTCGCCCTCAACGGCCGCTTCAAGGCCGAGGACTTGCAGCTCTACTACCAGATTGCCGTGCTCGGTCGCCGCGACCTCGGCTGGGCACCGGAGCCGCGCCTGGGCTTCGAGATGTGCCTGCTGCGCATGCTGGCCTTCCATCCTGATCTGCCGCCGGATGCGGCGAGCGGCGGCGGCATCGGCCGCGTGGCGAGCATTGCTGGTACGGCCACTGCAGCAGCGCGAGCGCCTGCCGCCGCACCGGTCGCGCAGCAGCGCCTGCCAGAGGCCGTGTCGAAGGCTGCCGAACCGGTGCGTGCCCACAGCGCCGCGGCACTTGCTGCCCAGACGGCACCCGCATTGCAGCTGCCAGCCGCCGCGCCAGCCCCGGTCTTGCCGCAACCGCGTCCGGTCGCCGACGACGCGAGCTGGGCCGTGCGACTCGAAGCTCTGGCGCTGCAAGGCCTGACCAAGCAACTGGCCTTCAACTCGGTGTGGACCTCGCGCGATGGCGACGCCCTGCGGCTGACGCTGGACGTGCGCCACAAGCACCTGCTCAACGAGGAGCGCCGAGCCGAGCTGGAGACCGCCTTGCGGACGCAGCTTGGCGCGCCGATCCATCTCGTCGTGGATGTGGGCATCGGCGCGCTCGACACGCCCGCCGCCCAGGTGCTGGCCGCACAGGACGCCCGGCAGAAAGGCGCGGAAGCCGCCATTGCCAACGACCCCAGCGTGCTGGCCTTCCAGCAACATTTCGGGGCCAGCGTGCGCGCCGGCTCCATCAAGCCCAAGTAGTCATCTCGTCAAGGAACGCCCATGAAAGGCCCGATGCAGCAGATCCTCGCCCAAGCCCAGAAGATGCAGGAAAACGTCAAACGCCTGCAGGATGAAGTCGCGCGCATGGAGATCACCGGCGAGTCCGGTGCCGGCCTGGTCAAGGTCACCCTCACCGGCAAGCACCAGGCGAAGAAGGTCGAGATCAGCCCCGACGCGCTCACGGAGGACAGGGAGTTTCTCGAAGACCTGATCGCCGCCGCCATCAATGACGCCGCGCAGAAGATCGAGGCCGCCAGTGCCGCCAAGATGAGCAGCGCCACCGCCGGCATGCAGCTGCCGCCCGGCATGAATCTGGGCGGGCTGATGTGATTCGGTTTTGCCCTGATGCAGTGCCAGCGCAGTCCGGCCGTCCGTGGCGTGACCTCATCCCTTTGATCTGCCGCCGCGCCCGGCATCCTTGCCGGGCCAGCAGGGTACGGCGAGCAGTGCTCGTCTGAAGCCATGACCTACTCCCCCAAACTCACCCGTCTGATCGACGCCCTGCGCCGGCTGCCCGGAGTGGGGCCGAAGTCTGCGCAGCGCATGGCCTTGCATCTGCTGCAGCGGGATCGGGATGGCGCAGATTTTCTCGCCCGCAGCATTGGCGAGGCCATCAACGGGATCGCGCAGTGCCCGAAGACGCGCATGTTCTGCGAGCCGGACCACTGCGGCTTTTGCAGCGCGCGGCGCGAAGATACCGGCCAGCTCTGCGTGGTGGAGAACCCCGCGGATCTTCTCGCCATCGAGTCTGGCACCGGCTATCGCGGTCGCTACTTCGTGCTCATGGGGCGCCTCTCGCCGCTGGATGGCATCGGGCCGGAGCAGCTGGGACTGCCGCGTCTGATCGAGCAGCTTTCGGACGGCAGCGTGCGCGAACTCATCATCGCCACCAACCCGACGGTGGAGGGTGAGGCGACCGCCCATTACCTGGCCGAGCTGGCCAAGGCCCGTCAGGTGCCTGTCACCCGCATTGCCCACGGCGTACCGATGGGGGGCGAGCTGGAATATGTCGACGGCGGCACGCTGAGCCACGCCTTCAGCGGACGGCACACGATCTAGATCGGGTCGCAGGCGGCGATTGCGCAGACCACAAATGCGGCAGGCATAAAAAAGCCGGGGCACCTTGCGGTGCCCCGGCTTTGCCGTTTCTGCGCTGCCTTAGACGAGGCGCTTGCGGCGCAGCGCCATACCCAGCAGGGGTAGCAGCAGCGCCACGCCGAAGGCACCGCCGCCAAAGCGACCACCGCTGCCGCCAGTGGCGCTACCCGTGCCCGGCGCGCCGATGACCGGGCCGCCGGGCGTTCCTGGAGTCGGAGTGCTGACCACCGTGCCACCGCTGCTCGATGCCTTGCCACCGAACACCTGGATGTCGGAGGCACGCACCACCGAACCCGGCGCCGTCGGCAGCGCCGGGATGCCCGGCTCGAACACGATGTTGGTGCTGATGACGGCCGTCGGCGGCGGCTGGAAGCTGGGGCAATCCGCATTCACCAGCGGATCGCTGTCCTGATCGCCGGCATACAGCGGCTGGCCGGTGCACTGGCTGGTGAGCACGCGCACCATGACGTGGCTGGCCGTCACGGCGGGGAACTCGAAGCTGCGGAAGATCAGGTCCGGCTGCACCGGGCGGATCAGTACGCCGGGGAAGGCGTCATCCGGGCTGGTGTAGGCGATGTTGCTGAAGTCTGCCGCCGGGTCGGCGCAGGTGCCGTTGCAGGTACGGATCTCGAACTTGCGGATACCGGTGAAGCGGCCCGGGTTGGTGGGGCCCGCGGCGGTCGAGAGGTGCAGATTGCTGACGCTCTTCGGCCCACCTGCCAGCTTGACGATGGCATACGCGCCTTCGACCAGACCGGCATCACCAATCCGCACGCCCGTGTCTTCGGTGTCGTCGATCAGCGTGTCCTTGCCGTCGATGTTGGCCTGCACCGTGGCGCTGGTGACCACTTCGGCGCCCTTGGTCTTGGAGGCGAGGTTGGTGGGCAGCGTGAAGGTGGCGGTGGTGGCGCCGGCGGCAAAGGTCTGGGTGAAGCGGTGCAGGCCGTAGCCGGGGGCGCCCACTACCAGGTCATAGGTGCCGGGCACCAGCTTGGCGGTGTCGGCCAGGTTCAGCGTTGCACGGCGGGTGTTGTCGTCCGTGGCATCCACCACCGTCGCTGGGTCCATGTCCGCAATCGGACGCGAGCGGGCCTCGTACTGCCCGATGTAGACCTTGGCAGCGCTGATGGTGGTGTTGCCCTCGTCACCGGCCAGCACCTTGAAGGTGACCGAGGCCGGGGCCGAGAGCGGCGACTCGAAGTTGCCGACCGGCGCGAGATCATCGCCACCATTGGTGTAGGCGTCCTTGCCCATGCCGCGCTTGGCAAAGGCATCCCAGAGTTCCTTCTGGTTCGCGCCACCAAAGCGCGCGAGGTCTGCGGCCAACATGGCGTCGCGGGCATCGAGCATCGAGGGCGCTGCCGGCATCAGCAGGAAGCTGTCGAACATGATCTGTATCCAGCGACGGTTGCCGGGGCAGGCGTCGGCGGCGTACTTGCCTTCGGCACAGTCCCTCTGGCGCTGCGCATCGCTGGCGGGGAAGCTGCTGTTGTACTTGGCGATCAGGGCCTTGCGGATGTCCCAGTTCACGCCGTTCCAGATTTCGCCGTCGCTGTGTACTTCAGGCCCCGGGGTATCGAAGCCGAAGTTGCTGTAGTTGAGCGGGTTCTGGTCCAGCGAGTAATCACGGATCGCGACCTTGAGATTGCCGGTGGCGTAGAGGCCGATTGCCGTGGCCTCCTCGCCTTGCAGCGGCGAAAAGCCATTTGCGATGAGGTATTCGCCCGCCACCTGGTCGCTCCAGCTTTCGCCCATCGAGCCACCCTGTTCGCCACCGATGCTGCTGTCCGGCCCGCCGATCATGCGGTTGCTGATGGCATGCGTGTACTCATGGCCCACGATGCCCTGGTCGAAGTCACCATCGGCGCAGGGCACGTAGATCGCGCCGCCCAGCGACTGGAACAGATACTGGTTGGTGATGGTCGGCACGCCGTCCTGCAATGCGATCTGATTGGCGTTGTCGCGGCCGGGTGCAGCGTAGAAGGTCGGTGAGCCAGGGCTGCCAGACAGCGCACCCGCCTGCACGTTGCCGATCTCGGGATCGTTTTCCTTGCTTTGGTCGGTGTTGCCGAAGTTGCTCATCTGCATGTTGTAGTTGCGCTCGGTAAAGCCGAGGAAATACGCAAAGTCATGCATGCGGTTGTGCTTGGCGAAGAGATCAGTGACCGCTGCGTCGATGTCGTTGCCTTGCGGCACCAGATTGGTGGGGTCGCACTTGGAGGCGTTCCACTTGTTCTCGAACGGAAAGATGTACTGACGGGTGGGCGAGACCGGGCGATACATCTCGGCGGGTGTGAGCGGGCTGCCCCAGGCCTCGGCCGTGATGGCGTTGTTTCCGATGGTGGTGTTGGTCGACAGGCCCGTGTTGACGTTCACATCCCAAGGCACGCGCGAGGCGGTGTTGCCGACCACGAGATTGCAACCTGCGCTGGAGATCCAGCACATGATGGTGCGGTTGTCGGCGCCACTGAAATCCGGCAGCGGGTAGGCGGCAAAAGAGCCCCAGGACGGCAGGTTCACCGCCGCCGAAGCGCCGGCGGCGCTGGTGTAGGTGATGGTGCCGACGTAGTTCAGCGGCGGCAATGCGGCCGTGGCGGGGTCGAAGGGACAGACCTCGGCGTCGTACATGCCGGCCGGCACGCCGCCCGTGGGCGCGTAGGTCAGCGTCTCAGGGCTGGTGAGCAAATCGCTGGAAGACACCAGCATACCGTTGAAGTAGAGATTCAGCGCGATGTCGTTGGCGGGCTGTGCGGCCGCCGCGGCGACGACGATCTGCGACTGGCCGGAGGGCACTGTGAAGGGGGCCTTGGGTCCGCAACTGGTCGCGGTGGCGAGTGCACCCTGGAACACGGTGGTGGTGGGGGCCGACTGCCAGTTCACGCGATTCTCGCGGCGCAGCACCCTGCCGGTCTGCGCATCGATGAAGTGCACGAAGCCGATCACGTCACCGCCGTTGCTGTTGAGCACGATGGTCTCGAAAGCCTGGCGCACGCCACCGCTGGGCATGGGGACGGCCGTGAGTCGTGCACGCTGCGGCTGGTTGAAGCCCGCCACCTCCATCACGTGCCAGCCGAGCTTGCCTGTGAGGTCGGCCTGGTGCAGCACTTTGTCGGGCGTCACCGCGCGCTTCACGTCTGCTGCGGCAATCATCCAGGCCTGCAGCGGGCTCAGGGTGGCAGCACCCGCCGGTGGCTGGTCGCCCGCCGAGGAGGACGACACGTAGTAGACCTTGCCATCGACGACACCGACCGTGATGAGGCCATCCGTCGTCGGGGTGAGATCACCAAAGCGCTGGCGGAACAGCACGGCGCGGCCTGGGTTATCGGGCGTGATGCCCTCGTTGACCAGTTCGAGCTGGTCAACGCTCGCGGGCGAGAGCTTGAACAGGCCCGCGTTGGCCTTGATGAAGCTGCGGGCCGCTTGCACCGGGGTGCCCTGAAGGCCGGTGGCCAGATAGCCGCCGTGCTTGATCATCGAGTGCACGGTGCCGAAGCGGTTCCAGTTCGCCTCCGCGCCCAGCGCTTTCACCAGCCCGAGCTGTGCCGCCGTGGGCAGGACCTTGCCTTCGCGGAAATCGACCGTGGCGTCGGGCCGCGGGAAGTAATCGAGCTGCACCAGTGCCTGGGCAGCTGGCGCTGCGAGTGCAGCGACCGCAAAGGCGGTAGCCAGCAGGGGCTGGCGGGGGAAAAGCAACGGCAGTTTCATGCGATGGCCTTGTTGACCCGGGGCGCACCCCAGGAATGGAAGAAGATTCCCAAGCGGTCCATCGCAGGAATCGGTTGCCTACAGGCACGCAATGAGCGTGCCTGTGAAACAACGCGAACCGGCGCCGTCTGTTGACGCCGCCACGGCGGCGACAGCAAAAAGCTGTCGCGATGTATCAATTATTTGTTGAGCAATGCATCCACCTGGGCTGCACAGATGAAATCGTTTTCGGTCAGGCCGTTCGCCGTGTGCGTCCACCAGGTCATCTGCACGGTCTTGTAGCCAAAGCTGATATCCGGGTGATGGTCTTCGCGGTGCGCCAGGTAGATCGCGGCATTCACGAAAGCCGTGGTGTGGTAGTAGTTTTTGAACTGGAAAGTCGCTGCGAGCTTGCGACCCTCGTCGACGATTTCCCACTCGGGCCGCAGCTCGTTCTTGAGCATGGCGGCATCGGTGGGCGGCAGCGGCGGGGTCTTGCCCTCGCAGGGGATGCAGTGTTTTTGGGCGAGCTTGGTCATGGGTGATCCAGGGTTGTTTTATTGAAGCGCATGTTCGAGGTCGTGGCGGAGATCGTCTACATCCTCCACGCCCACGGAGAGTCGGCACAGTGTGTCGCTGATGCCGAGTGCCGCGCGCTGTGCCGCCGGCACGCTGGCATGGGTCATGATGGCCGGATGCTCGATGAGGCTTTCGACGCCACCGAGTGACTCGGCGAGCGCGAAGAGCTCGGTGCGTTCGAGAAAGCGACGCGCGTCATCGAGCCCGCCTTTGAGCTCGATGGAAATCATGCCGCCAAATCCATCTGGCATCTGTCGTCGCGCCAGCGCATGTTGCGGATGCGAGGCGAGGCCGGGGTAATGCACGCGGGCCATCTTGGGATGGGCTTCGAGCCAGTTCGCGAGGTCGAGCGCATTGTCACAGTGGCGCTGCATGCGTAGCGCCAAAGTCTTCACACCGCGCAGCGCGAGGTAGCTGTCGAAAGGCCCCAGCACCGCGCCCACGGCGTTCTGCAAAAAGGTGATGCGCTCGGTGAGGGTTTCGTCCGCGCCGGTGATCAGCAGGCCGTTGACCACATCCGAGTGGCCGCTGATGTACTTGGTGGCACTGTGCATCACGCCGGCAAAGCCGTGCTCCAGCGGGCGCTGCAGGTAGGGCGTGGCAAAGGTGTTGTCGGCCCAGGCCGGGATGCCGTGCTTTTTGGCAATCGCGCCAATCGCCGAAAGATCAGCCAGCTTGAGCATCGGGTTGGTGGGCGTCTCGACCCAGATCAGCCGGGTCTTGGAGGTGATGGCGGCCTCGATGTTCTTGGGCTCGCGCAAGTCCACGAAGCTGAAGGTGAGGCCTGCCGAGGCCGCCCGCACCCGTGCGAACAGGCGGTAGCTGCCGCCGTAGAGGTCGTCGCTGGCAATCACGTGCGCACCGGGCTCCAGGGTATCCAGCAGTGTTGCGGTGGCGGCGAGTCCGGAGGCAAAGGCAAAGCCCTTGCTGCCGCCTTCCAGGTCTGCCACGCAGCGCTCGTAGGCGTAGCGCGTGGGATTGTGGCTGCGCGAATACTCATAGCCCTGGTGCACGCCGGGGCTTTGCTGCACGTAGGTGGACGACAGCGACACCGGCGGCATGATCGCGCCAGTGGTGGGGTCGGGTGTCTGGCCGGCGTGGATGCAGCGCGTGGCGAAATGGGCAGTGTGCTCAGTCATCGTTGGAAACCGTGTTATCGGAGCGGAGAAAGGTGTAAGCGAGGCCGATACCGAACGAGACATTGGCCTGGTTGGTGAGCAGCGGGCTGCCGGCATTGGCCGACTGATACAGCGTGCCGAGGCGGACGAAGGTGAACAGGCTGATGTCGTTCATGAAAGAGCGGCTCACCACCGCCGTCAGGCTCGATTCCAGATACCCGCCCCTGGCATCGAAGACGGGACGGTTGAGGCGCGCATACCTGGGTGTGACCTCGTAGAAGTAATCGTGCAGGGCTTCGGTCGCAAACGAAGTACCCAGGCTGATGCGCGTGCTCCAGCCACGGCTCGCGAACTTGCCGTTGGTGTAGCTCAGCTCCGGGGCCAGCAGCACGCCGCGCGACTTGACCCGGTCGAAATCGGTGGAGAACACGGCGCGCAGCGGTAGCGCCAGCGTCAGCGCAGTGCTGCGGGTGGGTCGCGCCAGCAGGATGCTCAGCTGCGGCCCCAGTTCCAGCAGCAGATCAAGATCCGGCATGCCCTCGCGGACCGGATTGCCGCTGCTAGCGGCTGGCAGGGCGCCGCCGAAGCTCAGGTCCAGCTCCACGGTGGGCGAAAAGCGAAACCGGTCGCGGGTCTGCGCGTCGCCTGCAAACAGTGTCTTGCCGCGATAGATCCCGTAGGGCAGGGGCAGCACGCGCGGCCGCAGGCGGTCGGAGCCTGGGTAGTCCGGCGAGCCGGCGGCTGCAGCGGCAATGCCGATCTCCCAGAGCGGCAGTTCGGCGCGCACAGCCGCAGTCGGCACCGCCGCACTCGGCAGTGCCGCGTCTGCCTTGGCCGCCCACGCGACGGGCTGAGTCAATGCCGAAAGACAGCCCACAAGCAGCAGTAACGCGATGCGGCGCATGGGCTAGCCCAGCTGCTTGCGGAGGTAGTTCAAGAGGTCGATCTTGGTGATGAGGCCAACAAACCGGCCCCGCTCGGCGACCACGGCGACGAGGTCCCTGGCGAAGATCGGCAGCAGTTCCTGAATGGGCGCGTCCGGCGCAATAGTGACCACCGTGGCGCACATGGCACTCGCCACGGACTCGGAGAATCGCGCTGGATTGCCCTGCACGCTGAGCAGCACATCGCTCTCGTCCAAGATACCCACCACCCGTTCGCCCTCCATGACCGGCAGTTGGCTGACATCGAACAGCTTCATGCGGCGATAGGCCTGCAGCAGCGTCTCGTTGGGGGCCAGGGTGGCGACACTGCCTTCCTGGTAGCGCCGCACGATGAGGTCGATGAGGTTGCCCTGCTTCGGCCGGTCGAGCAGGCCCTGCTCGAACATCCAGAAGTCGTTGTACATCTTGGTCAGGTATTTGTTGCCGCTATCGCAGATGAAGGTGACCACGCGCTTCGGGGCGGTCTGCTCGCGGCAATAGCGCAGGGCGGCGGCGACAAGGGTGCCGCTGGACGAGCCGCCGAGAATCCCCTCCTTCGACAGCACTTCCCGCGCGGTGAAAAAGCTCTCGGCGTCGGTGATCGAGTAGGCCTTTTTCGCGAACGAGAGATCGCAGTTGGGTGGGATGAAATCCTCGCCGATGCCCTCCACCAGCCAGCTGCCCGGCGTGATGTGCTCGTTGCGCTCGATCAGCGGTTCCAGGATGGAGCCCTTGGGGTCGGCCAGCACCATCTGCACCTGCGGTGCGACCCGCGCGAAGTAGCGGCCCAGGCCCGTCAAGGTGCCGCCCGAGCCCACGCCCACCACCACGGCATCCAGCATGTGCTCGGTCTGCGCCCAGATCTCCGGCCCCGTCGTCGCCTCGTGCGCGAAGGGGTTGGCCGGGTTGGCGAACTGGTTGACGTAGAAGCTGTTCGGGATCTCCTTGCTCAACCGCTCGGCGATGTCCTGGTAGTACTCGGGGTGGCCCTTGCCGACGTCGCTGCGGGTGATGCGGCAATCCGCGCCGAGTGCGCGCAGGTGCAGGATTTTCTCCTGCGCCATCTTGTCCGGGATGACGAGGATGATGCGGTAGCCCTTTTGCGCCGCCACCAGGGCCAGGCCCAGGCCGGTGTTGCCGGCGGTGGCCTCGATCAGCGTGCCGCCAGGCTGGATGTGGCCGAGGCGCTCGGCAGCCTCGATCATCGAGAGCCCGATGCGGTCCTTGATCGAGCCGGTGGGGTTCTGGTTTTCCAGCTTGACGAACAGGCGGCAGGGGCCGGTGTCGAGATTGTTGAGTTCGACCAGCGGTGTATTGCCGATGGTGTTGAGTACGTGACCGTCGCGGCGCATGGCGGCTTGTCCGGTGTGGAGATGCCTCAGGCTAGCAGGCGATTGCTGAATGTGGATTGCGGAATGCGGACCGAACCGCCAGCATCCCGCCATTCCTCCCGCAATCGTCTCTCCTCATTCCGCAATGGCTTACAGTGCGCAGAACCTCGTCTGGATCGACCTCGAAATGACCGGCCTCGATCCACAGCAGGATCGCATCATCGAGATCGCGACCCTGGTCACCGACAAGGACTTGAACCTGCTGGCCGAAGGCCCCGTGATGGCCGTGCACCAGAGCGACGCCGTACTGGCCATGATGGATGAGTGGAACCAGCGAACCCACGGCCGCTCCGGCCTGGTGCAAAGGGTGAAGGACTCAACGCTGCTCGAAGCCGAGGTGTCGCAGCGCACCATCGACTTCCTGCGCCAGTGGGTGCCGGCCCGCGCCTCGCCGATCTGCGGCAATTCCATCTGCCAGGACCGTCGTTTTCTGGCCCGCTGGATGCCGGAGCTGGAGCGCTTCTTCCACTACCGCAACCTCGATGTGTCCACCGTCAAGGAGCTCGCCGCGCGTTGGGCACCGGACACTCTCCGCAAGCTCAAGAAGGACGGCATGCACCAGGCGCTGGATGACATCCGCGAGTCGGTGGCGGAGCTCAAGCACTACCGGGCGACCTTGTTCCGCTGCTGAGCCGGTAAGGCGGCCTCAGGCCGCGAATCGCACCACCACGCGTCCGCCGCCCAACGCGCTCTGTTCGAGCTTGAGCTGGCCCTGATAGGCATCGACGATGTCTTTCACCGCGCCCAGCCCCAGGCCCTGGCCTTCGTGCCGCGTGTCGGCGCGGATACCCCGTTCCAGGAGGTGCGCGGCTTCTTCAGGGAAACCGGGGCCGTCGTCTTCCACCGTCAGCACCACCTCGCGGCGCTCGCGCCGAGCGCTGATCTTCACGCAGCTGTCGCCGTACTTGCAGGCGTTGTCCAGCAGATTGCCAACCAGCTCGTAGAGATCGCCGGCGTCGGCGCGCAGACGCAGCTCGGCGGGGATATCGATCTCGAAGGCGATCCGCCGCTGGTGATACACCTTCACCAGCGCGCCGCTGATCTTCTCGGCCAGCGGGCGGATGGCCGTAGGCTCGGCCAGCGTGCGGCTGCCGACGGTAGCGGCGCGCTTCAACTGGTGCTGCACGATGTGACCCATGCGCGCCACCTGCTCGGCCAGAAGCTTCTGCTGTTCGGCATCGTGCGGGCGTTCGGCAATGCCCTGCAGCACCGCGAGCGGGGTCTTGAGCGAGTGGGCGAGGTCGCCGAGCGCATTGCGGTAGCGACCCTGCTGGCTGCGTTCGTTGACGATCATCGCATTCAGCCCCTCGGTGAGCGGCTGCAACTCGGTGGGGTAGGGCCCTTCAATACGCTCGCGACTGCCACCTTCGATCTCGTTCAATTGCCGCACCAGGCGGCGCAGCGGGCGCAAGCTCCAGCGCATCACCGCGCCTTGCAGTAACAGCAGCACGGCCGCCCCGCCGCCCAGCCAGGTGAACAGGCTGCGGCGATAGGCGCGGATCTGCGATTCGTACAGCGTGCTGCCCTCGGCGAGCATCAGGGTGTACTGGCGGGGTTTCTCGTTCTCGCTGGCGTAGCTCAGTCCAAACAGCAGCACGAAGCGCCCCGGCAGTCGCTCGAAGCGCCATTCGCCCACCGGCTGTGTCGCCGGCGTGGGGATGTCGTCCCCCAGGCTCGGCGAGCCCCAGAGCAGGCCGGAAGCCGCACCGAAGAGTGCGGCCTCCAGTCCCGATTGCGGCTGCTGCAGGCGCGTATCCGGCAACTTGTCGTCGGCGAACGACAGCTCGCCATACTCGTTCGGCTCCGCGCCGCCCAACAGGGCGTAGCAGATGGCCTGCATACGCTCCAGCTGGGACTGCTCGGCACTCGCGACAAAGGCCCGGTTCAGGCTCAGGCCCCCGAACATCAGAAAAAAGGCCAGCGTCAGCGAAGTCGCCAGCAGCAACCGGATGCGGAGCGAGAACACGGTTCGCTACGGGATCAGGCGCGCGGCAGATCCCAGCGATAGCCCGATCCACGGAGCGTGGTGATCGGATTCATCGTCGCCTCGGGGTCGATCTTCAGCCGCAGGCGGCGGATGAAGACCTCGATGACGTTGCTGTCGCGCTCGTCCTCCTCCGCATACAGATGCTCGGAGAGCTCCGACTTGCTGATGACCTTGCCGGCGTTGGTGAGCAGGTATTCCAGCACCTTGTATTCGTAGCTGGTCAGGTCCACCGGGCGCTCACCCACCTTCAGCGATTTGGCCGTGGTGTCCAGCTCGATGGAGCCCGAGACCAGCTTGGCACTGGCCCAGCCGCCGGCGCGGCGCAGCAGGGCGCGGGCGCGGGCGAGCAGTTCGGGGGTCTGGAAAGGCTTGACGAGATAGTCGTCGGCACCGGCTTCGAGGCCTTCCACCTTGTTCTGCCAGCCATCGCGGGCGGTGAGGATCAGCACTGGCACGCTGCGGGGGCCGGTGGAGCTGCCGGTGCCCTTACGCAGGCGCTTGATGAGATCAATGCCCGTGAGCTTGGGCAGCCCTAAGTCAACGATGGCCAGATCAATGGGGAACTCCTGGGCCATATAGAGACCGTTCTCGCCGTCGGCGGCGGATTCGGCCACATAACCTTCGCCGCGCAGGGCTTCGCAAATCTGCTCACGCAGGGCGGCATCATCTTCAACGACCAGAACTCGCATGGCTTACCTCGTAGGGTGTGTGGATGCTTCGTCTTGAAATCAGTTCGGCACAAAAACGAACCGCACGTTGCCGTCCTTCAACAGCTTGACCCGCCAGCCGCCGTTGGCCTCGTCTACCGACAGCACCCGACCGCCACCATTGAGCGACTGCGCCTGACGGGCCGCATCCTTGGCACTCATGCCCTGAGGTAGCGACTCCGGCTGCGCCTCGCGACCGGAAGGCACAAAGCCTGCGGTCGGGTTCTGCTCCTGCCGCGGCTTGCCAAGCAGGGGGAGTGCCGCAACCCCTGCCGACCATGCCAAGGCAGCGACCAGAATGGTCCATGTCAGCGATGTCTGGTGCTTCCGATTCATATGGCCTCCGCCCTAGCGCTGCACCCGCGGCGCACACCAAGCGTATGCCAAGGAAGCGGCAAAGCGTTGGGTGGACGGATTCATGCAGAGGCTCCTGACGGCAGCTGGCCCCGCGACTGCCGGGGCGAGAAGCAAATTAGGGGGAGCGTCTGAATTGAATCTGAACCCGTTCAGCTTCGCCGGCGGCGCAGCCCCGCCAGCCCCAGCGCGGCCAGTGCCATCAGCCCCAGCGCACCGCCGCCGAAGCGGCCCGTGTTGCCGCCAGCAGGGCCCGCACCGGATACGGGTGCCGGGGCGATCACCGGCG
>Ga0255091_1000403_pt1 | contig 17341 bp, 15 predicted proteins | sample Colum_Yuk_RepB_8_2_FD_188439 | JGI IMG/M metagenome (GOLD analysis project Ga0255091, IMG submission 188439) | Freshwater microbial communities from Columbia River, Oregon, United States - Colum_Yuk_RepB_8d | ecosystem: Environmental > Aquatic > Freshwater > River | place: USA: Oregon... | reverse complement strand
AGGCGATCGGCATTCCGCAGGAGTGACGTGAAGGTCGTCTCGGTCAATCGCGCTCAGGCACGCCCGGTGCTGATGAACGGCCGGCGCGTCATGACCGCCATCGGCAAGCAGCCGGTGGCGGGTCGAATCCATGTCAGTCGAATGGGCCTCGAGGGCGATGAGCAGGCCGATCAGTCGGTGCATGGCGGGCCGTCCAAGGCGGTGTACGCCTATGGGCTGGCCCACTACGCCTTCTGGCAGACCGTGCGCGCCCAGGCTCAGGTTTCGCTCTGGGATGAGGCTCTGGCCCCGGGCAGCCTGGGCGAGAACCTGAGCATCGATGCACTGGATGAGAGCACGCTCTGGGTCGGTGATCAGCTGCATCTGCCCGATTGCGTGCTTGCCGTGAGCGAGCCACGCTTTCCGTGCGGCAAGTTCAATGCCGTGATGGGGTTTGCGCACGCCAGCAAGATGATGGTGCAGTCAGGCTGGTGCGGCGCCTATCTGGCCGTCATCGCACCAGGAACCCTCGGCATGGGCGATATGATTCGCCTTGAGCCGGGCCCGCGTGAAGTGAATCTGCGCGATCTGTTCAGGGCGAGAGCACGGGCCTGAAGCGAACGACGATCGCGACAAAGTCGCTGACTCGCGTTGACGCAACAGGCCCGAACCCACCCCACAACGCGCAGGGCCTGGATCTGCAATCCATCTGAAGCCCGTCTTGATCATCATGAATGCACGCTTGCTTGCCGCGATGAGCCATACCCCCCCGAACCTTTGCGCAAACGCGGGCCGCCGCCAGCTGATGCTCGGGCTGCTTTCCTGCGGATTGCTCACAGCCTGTGGCAGCGGCGGATTCGCCGATCCCGATGGGGGCGCAGCCAACACCGCGCCCTCACTGACCATCGACAGCAATGTGGCCGGCACCGCCAACACCACCTTCATGCTGAGCTTTCAGTTCTCGGCGGCGGTGAGCGGCTTTGCAGTCAATCGATTCCAGGTGACCAATGCCCAGATCGTGGCCGGCAGCTTCACCGCCGTGAGCACCAGCGAATACACCGTGCTGCTGACTCCGAACGCCAACAGCAGTGGCACGATTGAAGTCACCGTGTTCGCATCGGCCTTTGGCAATGCCGCTGGCACCGCGCTGAACACCAGCGTTTATCGATTCAGCCAGGCCTATGACACTTCTGTCACCGAGCCGTGGCTGCGCTACACCGACGATGCCCCGGGCGTGTTCGTTTCGGCGCCACTCACGCTCACCATGACCTTCAATGTCGATGTGGGCACGAGCTTCGATCTGGACAAGCTCTTCGTGCTGGGCGCTACGCCCTCAGCCTTCACCAAGGTGTCTTCCACGGTCTACACGCTGAGGCTCGCGCCCGAAGCCGGGGCGCGCCTGATGACGGTGGAGCTTCCTGTAGGTGCGGTCACCGCGAATGTCGCCAACGGCATCCCGAACCGCACTTCATGGCGGTGGGATCGGTTGGTGGCGCAGTAAGGCCTCGTCTGGCCGGGGTGAGGCGGCCAGCTCAGGGCAACAGCAGCAGTGCTTCGGCACCGCCCGTGACCGCGGAGGTCACGAGCTTGCGATCGAATGTTGCCAGCAACCCACCCTTAGCATGCGCCAGCGCAAGCAAGTAAGTGTCTGTGACTTGCGATGACGAGAGCAGACGTTCAGAGCGCAGCGCTGAATGACGCGCAAGACTGAGGTCATCAGGCCAGAAGACATGGCCGCTCAGTGCGGTCAGCGTCTTGAGAAGGCCGAGGGCAGCCGAGGGCGGGGCCGGCCCGTTGGGATAGCCGGGATGACCGAGGATTCGAATCAGGCCATTCTCGGTGATCGGGCAGGTGGCCCAGGCACGCCGACCCTGCTTTGCAAACCATGCATGCGCCCTGTCGTGATGAACATGAGCCGGGTCGACCAGTGCAATGAGCACATTGACATCCAGCAGCGCCGGACCGGGCATTTCAGTCGCCTAATTCTTCACGCAGGCGATTGACCCGCTCGAGTGTTACAGGCTCGGCTCCAGCCGAAAAGGCTCGAAGCAAAGGGATACCGTTGCGAACGGCAGCCTGACTCCGACTCCTGCGTGACCGGGCCTGGGTCGAAACCTCAAGGCCCTTGCGGGCCAGTTCGGACAGGACCTCACCAATGGACTTGCGCTGAGCCTCGGCCAGCCCGCGCGCTGCCGCGAGGACGTCATCATCAATGGCCAGTGTGGTTCGCATGACTTGAGCATCACGCATCACGCATCTGATGTCAATGACCGCAAGGGCTCACCAGGTATCAATGCACGGGCGCTTGCGCCCCGTGCGCTGATGCAGGGGCAGCGGCACCGGCACACTGCGCAGCCCCGCGAGAATCCACTCGCGGGTGCGGGCCGGATCAATGACGGCGTCAATCTCGAGCACCGACGCAATCGATGTGGCCTTGCCCTTGTCGTAGAGCTCGGCCACCTTGCGCTGGTAGTAGGCCTCGCGCTCCGCCGGGTCCTCGATCGCCTCCATCTCCTTGCGAAAGCCCAGCCGCACATAGCCCTCCAGGCCCATGCCGCCAAACTCGCCGGTGGGCCAGGCCGCCGTGAACACCGGCTCATGAAAACCGCCCGCCGCCATGCCCTGCGAGCCCAGGCCATAGCCCTTGCGCAGCACGAGCGTGAACATCGGCACCGTCATGCTCGCGCCCACCACAAACATGCGTGAGACATGGCGCACCACAGCGGTTTTTTCGGCCTCGGGGCCCACCATGAAGCCGGGCGTGTCGCACAGCGACACCACCGGCAGATCAAAGGCATCGCACAGCTGCAAAAAGCGCGCGGCCTTGTCACCGGCCGGGGCATCGATGGCCCCGCCCAGATGGCGCGGGTTGTTGGCGATCAGCCCCATGGGCCGGCCCTCGATGCGAATCAGCGCCGTGACGATGCCCACGCCAAACTCGCGGCGCAGCTCCAGCACCGAACCGGTATCGGCCAGGGTCTCGATCACTTCGCGCACGTCGTACACGCGCAGGCGGTTCTCGGGGATCAGGTGCCGCAGCCGGCGCTGATCCGCGCACTGCCAGTCCTTGAGCGTGCCCTGAAAATAGCCCAGGTACTGCTTGGCCACGGCCGTGGCCTGCGCCTCGTCTTCAACCACCACATCGATCACGCCATTGGGCGACATGAAGCTCACCGGCCCCACATCCTGCGGCGCATACACGCCGAGCCCGCCGCCTTCGATCATGGCGGGCCCGCCCATGCCGATGGAGCTGTTACTGGTGGCGATGATCACATCGCAGCAGCCGATGAGCGCGGCATTGCCCGCAAAGCAGTAGCCCGAGACCACGCCCACGATGGGCACCAGACCCGACAGGCGCGCGAACTGCGTGAAGGTGGGGCCATCCAGACCGGTGAGGCCCAGGCCTTCGGTATCGCCCGGCCGCCCGCCGCCACCCTCGCCATAGAGCACCAGCGGAATGCGCCAGCGCTCGGCCAGTTGCAGCATGCGGTCCTGCTTCTTGTGATTCATGTGGCCCTGCGTTCCGGCCAGCACGGTGTAGTCGTAGATGATGCCGAGCGCGCGCGAGGCCTCGGGCCCGAAGTGCTCGGCATTGATGGTGCCGGTGCCGGCGATCACGCCATCGGCGGGCGTGTTCTCGATGAGATCGGCAATGCTGCGACGCGCCCGCTGGGCGGCAAACGAAAGCGCGCCGTATTCGGTGAAGGTGTTGTCATCAAAGAGATCGGCAATGTTCTCGCGCGCCGTGCGCTGGCCGGTGGCGCGCCGCCGGGCCACCGCCTTGGGTCGGTTCTCGTCCCACAAAAAGGCCTCGCGGGCCTGCAGATCCGCCAGATCCTGACGGATGTGATCGAGGTCGAGTTCCACGGCCTGCACCTGCGCACCCGCATCGCCTTCGATGGGCTCGATGAAGGCAATGGCCTCGCCCTCCATGAGCGTGACTCCGGGCGCGCAATTCACGGCGCGCACGATGCCCGACTGGGGCGCGGCCACCAGATGCTCCATCTTCATGGCCTCGAGCACTGCAATCGATTCGCCGGCTCGCACCTGCTGGCCGGGCTCGATGGCCAGACTCACCACAGTGCCCTGCAGGGGCGAGGGCACGGGCTCGGTGCCTTCGGGAGCGGCGGGACGGGCGTCCGAACCCGCCCCGGATCGCTGGCCTGCACTGGCGGCGGGGCTGCCGGCATGCAGCCTTGGCGCCGTTGCTTGCGCGCGCACCAGATCACCGACATGGGTATCGATGAAGCGCGTGGTGATGCGCGCCGCGGCAAAGTCGGGATGCGCGAGCAAGGACTCCAGAAAGGGCGCGTTGGTGGCCACGCCCTCGATGTGCAGCTCACGCAGGGCGCGCTGCGCCTTGGCCAGCGCGTCGGTAAAGCGCGGCGAGGCACTGTGCACGATCAGCTTGGCGAGCAGCGAATCAAAGGACGCACTGGTCCGATAGCCCGCATAGCCGAAGGTATCGACCCGCACGCCCGGCCCGCTGGGCGGCGCAAACACCGACAGCACACCGCCCGTGGGCTTGGTGTTGCCGAGCTCATCCAGGGTCTCCATGTTGATGCGCAACTGCAGCGCATGGCCGCGTGGGCTGGGAATCTGCGCCTGCGTGAGACCCAGCGAAGCGAGCGATGCGCCGGCCGCCACCTGCAGCTGGGCCTGCACCAGATCAATGCCGAGCACGGCCTCGGTCACGGTGTGCTCCACCTGCAGCCGGGGGTTGGCCTCGATGAACACGAAGGCCGCGTCGCTCGCCGGATCGACCGCGTCATCGACCAGAAATTCAAAGGTGCCGAGGTTGCAATAGCCCGCCGCGCGCGCCATGCGCACGGCCGCCTGCAGAATGCGCTCGCGCAGCCCGGCATCGAGCCTGGGGCTGGGCGCGATCTCCACGATCTTCTGATGACGGCGCTGGGCCGAGCATTCGCGCTCCCACAGATGCACCACCTCGCCCTGGGCATCGGCGAGCACCTGCACCTCGATGTGCCGGGCCTGCACGATCAGGCGCTCGACATACACCTCCTCGCGACCGAATGCGGCGAGCGCCTCGGAACGGCAGCGGGCATGCGCCTCTTCAAGATCCTCCAGACGGTGCACGGCGCGCATGCCGCGCCCACCGCCCCCGGCCACGGCCTTGATCATGATGGCCGTCTGGGTGCTCACCATGAAGTCACGCGCCTGCTCGGCATTCACCGGGCCGTCGCTGCCCTGAATGAGCGGCACCTCGCATTGCGCGGCCAGGGCCTTGGCCAGGACCTTGTCGCCAAAGGTGTTGAGCGCCTGCACGCCCGGGCCGACAAAGGTGATGCCCGCATCCGCGCAGGCGCGGGCGAGCTCGGGGTTTTCGCTCAGAAAGCCATAACCCGGATGCAGGGCGTCGCAGCCGGTCTGCACGGCCGCCGCAACCACGGCGGCGATATCGAGATAGGCCCGCGCGCCCGAGCCCGGCAGCGCCACGGCTTCGTCGGCCTGACGCACATGCAGCGAGGCCGCGTCATCGAGCGAGTGAATGGCCACGGTGGGCAGGCCGAGCTCGGCCGCGGCGCGGGCGATGCGAATGGCGATCTCGCCGCGGTTGGCGATCAGCAATTTACGAAAAGGCATGCGGGGGTCTCCGATGGCGAGGTGCGCTGCGGCGGCGCATACTGCGTGAGTGCTTGCGGTCGGTGTCCACTTGGTGGATCCGAACCGATCAGCACCGAGCATAACCGCTGCCCTGCGTTCAACACCCGCACTCAGCACGAGGAGACCATGGCCACACGCACCCACCGCTCCCCGGTGAGCTATATCGATCGCACGCGCGAGTATTACGCGGCGCTCGGCTACACCAGGCCCTATGCCTGGGCCCATCACAGCGATGTGCCCTTTGCGGCGCTGGCCAAGCCGCTCTCGCAAAGCCGCGTGGCGCTGGTCACCACAGCCAGCCCCTGGCAGGACGACCCCACTAAGAAGCTCAAGCCCTTCGAGCGTCATGGCGTGTGGGCAGGCGATGCCGCGCATCCGCCCGCAAAGCTCTTTACCGAGAACCTCGCCTGGGACAAGGAAACCACGCACACCGATGATGTGGAGTCCTTTCTGCCGCTCAGGCACCTGAAGGCGGCGGCGCAGGCCGGGCGCATCGGCAGCATGGGCCCGCGCTACTACGGCGTGCCCACAGAGTATTCGCAGGGCCGCACCGAACGCGAAGACGCACCGGCCATTCTTGCGATGTGTCGCGAGGATAAGGTCGATGCGGTCGTGCTGGTCGCGCTCTGACCCGTCTGTCACCAGACCGTGAGTCTGGTCAGTCGGCATCTGGAAGCGAACGGCATTCCCACCGTGGTGATTGGTTCGGCCCGCGACATCGTTGAAGAGTGCGGCGTGGCGCGGTTCGTCTTCAATGACTTTCCGCTGGGCAATCCGGTGGGCAAACCCTGGGACGCCGCCATGCAGGCGGCCACGCTCGGCCATGCGCTCGATCTGCTCGAGACCGCACGCCTGCCGCGCACCACGGTGCAAACACCCTATCGCTGGAGCGACGACGACGCCTGGCGGGCGGTGTATGCGCGGGTGGATGACAGCAATCGGGCGGCGCTGAAGGCCGAAGGGGAGGCGAGACGGGCGAAGCAGGCGGCGGCCAAGGGTTGAGGGCGTCGCCCGTCATTCGAGGTCATCGTCTGTGTTGTTGATATCCCGATCAGGAAATTAGTCTTGCGTCAGCTCGATTTCTGACACATGATTTCCCGTTCGGGAAAGTTCAACGTCATGACCTCGATCCACACCCCCGCCGAGCTTGGAGCGGCGCTTCGCGGTGCCCGCAAAAACCTGGGTCTTACCCAACCCCAACTGGCGCTGGCAGCGGGTGTGGGGGTGCGCTTCATCGTCGATCTCGAGGCCGGCAAGCCGACCCTGCGGCTGCAACCCCTGATGCGGGTGATCGATGCGCTGGGCGGGGAGCTCCATCTCAAGGGGCTGCCTCAGGCCGCCCAGGCCTCGAACGATGCCAACGCTCAACTCAAACAGCCACGCCATGGCGCATGAACTGGGCGTCTGGCTGTTTGCAGAACGAGTCGGCACGCTCAGCCTGATCCGGGGCCGACTGAGCTTTTGCTACGGCGCCGACTGGCTCGCGCGAACGGGGGCGAGCGCCCTTTCGATTTCGTTGCCCCTGCAATCCGAAGCGTTCAATGATCAGCAAACCCGTCCCTTTTTTGCCGGATTGCTTCCCGAGGGGCAATTGCGCCGGCTGATTGCTCGACGGTTTCAGGTATCGGCACAGAACGATTTCGCCTTGCTCGATCATGTCGGCGGAGACTGTGCGGGCGCTGTCAGCTTGCTGCCTCATCAAGAGCAGACCATGCGGCCCACATCCGAGGGCAGCATTCAATGGCTCTGCAACGACGAAGTCGTCGCGATGCTGGATCTTCTACCGGATCGACCGATGCTGGCGGGGCAAGACGGCCTGCGTCTGTCACTGGCGGGCGCTCAGGACAAGCTGCCCGTGGTCTTCGACGGCACTCGGTTGGGATTGCCTCGCGATGGCACACCCAGCTCTCACATCCTGAAGCCCGCGATCCGGTCGCTGCAGGACACGGTCATCAATGAAGGTTTCTGCCTGGCGCTTGCGGGGGCCATGCGGCTGCAAACCGCCCGCTCACGGATCCTTGGCGTCGGCGAGCACCGCACCCTGCTGGTCGAACGCTATGACCGCGTGATCGATCCGCAGGGGAACAGACAGCGCCTGCATCAGGAGGATTTCTGCCAGGCCCTGGGCGTCAACCCGGAAATGAAGTACCAGAATGAAGGCGGCCCGGATCTGGTGCAGTGCTTTGAGCTGGTGCGACGGGTCACGCGGCCGAATGCACCGCAAGTACTGCGCCTGTTCGATGCGGTGCTCTTCAATGCCCTGATTGGCAATCACGATGCGCATGCCAAGAATTTCTCGCTGCTCTTCCCGGGTGGCACGCCCGTGTTGGCACCGCTCTACGACCTGTTGTCGACCGCGGTCTATTCGAGCTTGTCCGCCAAGATGGCCATGAAGATCGGCGGCGTCTATCGATTCAGTGAGGTCCAGCCACGCCACTGGGATCGATTCGCGCAGGAAGTCGGATTGAGCGTTGCACCCGCCCGTCGCCGCATCCAGGATTTTGCCCGCGCACTGCCCATCGCTGCTCGTCAACTGCTAGCCGACCCGCGCCAAGGCTTCGCTGGTCATGCCATCGTCGAGCGCATCGTGAAGCTGATCGAACAGCGCTGCGCCCTGACCCTCAAGCGCCTGAACGCGCCCGCGGCAACCCACTGACCGAGGCCCCTAGCGCTTCATCGTCGGATCGAGCGCCACCCGCATCGACTCGCCCAGGGTATTGAAGGCCAGGGCCGTGAGCAAAATGGCAATGCCGGGCGGATACATGAGCGCCGGTGCGATCTCCATGTTCTGGTAGGCGCGCGCCAGCATAGCGCCCCAGCTGGGTTCCGGTGGCTGGATGCCCAGACCCAGAAAGCTCAGGCTGGCCTCGGCCAGCAGGGCAGCGGCGAGCAGCAGCGTGACCTGCACGATGACGGGCTGAATCGCATTGGGCAGCACATGGCGCACCAGGATGCGGGTGTTGCTCGCGCCCAGGCAGCGGGCGGCATCCACGTAGATTTCCTGGCGCACCACCAGCGCGCGGGCCCGCACCAGGCGCGCAATCTGCGGCGAGAACACGATGCCCACCGCGATCATGCTGTTGGTCAGGCCAATGCCCAGCGCACTCGTGACCGCAATGGCGAGCACGATGGCCGGAAACGACAGCAGGGCATCGATGATGCGACTGATCACATCATCGATCGCGCCCCCTCGGAACCCCGCCACGATGCCCACCGGCACACCGATCAGGGTGGCGATGCTCACCGCCAGAAAGCTCGCATAGAGCGTGGACTTGCCGCCATGGATCATGCGGCTCAGCACATCGCGGCCCAGATCATCCACGCCCAGCAGGTGTTTGGCACTCGCTTCGGCCAGCGGTACGTCGAGGTTTTGCTGCGTGGGCGAATAGGGTGCGATCCAGGGTGCGGCCAACGACAGCAGCAAGAGCAACAGCAAAAAGCCCAGACTGAAACTCGCCCGCAGGTCGCTCTTGAGCCAGGAGAACAGAAAGCGCATGGTCAGCCGATCCTGGGGTCGAGCACGGTGTAGAGCACATCGGCGATCAGGTTCACGGTGATCACCACCAGCACCATCACAAAGACCACGCCCTGCACCACCGGCAGATCGCGCGTGAGCGCGCCATTCACGATCAACCCGCCCATACCCGGAATGGCAAACACCGCCTCGACCACCACGGTGGCCGCGAGCATGCGATTGAAGAGCAGCGTGGCCACGGTGATGAGGTTCACGCCCACGTTCTTCAGGCCGTGCTTCCAGAGAATGGCCGAAGGTGCCAGGCCCTTGGCATGCAGGGTGCGCACCGGGGGCGAGGCCAGGTACTCGACCATGGAGCTGCGCAACTGACGCGAGACCTCGGCCATGCCACCGCCGGCCAGCGCCAGCGCGGGCAGGATGGCGTGGTGCAGGGCCTTGAGCGGATCCTCGGCCAGAGCCACTGCGCCGGTGGCCGGAAACCAGCCGAACTCCAGCGCAAGCCACGACACCAGAATCATGGCCAGCCAGAAGTTGGGCACCGCAATGCCGAGCGAGGCAATCGAGGTGACGAAGCGATCGAGCAGGCTGTCGGGCCGGCTTGCGGCCAGCATGCCGAGCAGGAGGCCGAGCGTGAGCGCCACCGTCATGGCCAGCACCACGATCAGCAGGGTGTTCGGAAAGCTCCTTGCTATCGACACCACCACCGCCTCGCCCGAGGCCAGCGACTTCGACAGATCGCCCTGCAGGGCATGGAAGAGCCAGCTGCCGTACTGCACCAGAAACGGCCGATCCAGGCCATAGAGCGCCCGGATCTCGGCAATGCGTGCCTCGGTGGCGTTCTCGCCCGCGAGCGTGATGGCGATGTCCCCCGGCATGAGCTTGAGCAGCCCGAACACCACCAGGGTGGCGAGCACCAGCACCGGCACCGCCTGAAACAGGCGGCGCCGAATGACACGACGACGGGCTGCGGTCAGCATGGGCTCAGGTCATCGACAGGAATTCGTACTTGGGCTTGCCCAGCAGATTGGGTTTGTAGCCCTGCACCTTCTTGTGGATGGCATTGAACTCGAGCGTGAAGGCCAGCGGCGCGACCAGCGCCTGCTCCATCACGATGCGCTGCAGTTTGGAGAAGACCTGCTTGCGCACCTCGAGGTTCTCGCTCGCGCGGCTTTCCTGCAGCAGCTGCTGCAGCTCGGGCGAAACCTCCACCCGACCGGCATTGAAGTAGGCATCCTTGCCATACATCAGGCCATAGGTCATGGCCGGATCCGGGCGGCCCGTCCAGGCTGAGATCAGCAGATCGAATTTTTTCTCGTTGCCGAAGAACTGACCGCTGATCTCCGGGATCGAGCCGCGGATGAAGTTGAGCTTGATGCCCACCTTGCCGAGCTGCTCCTGAATGATCTCGCCACGGCGCACGGAGTCCTGGTCGGTGTAGTTGCCCACCGTGAGCTCGAAGCCGCTGCCCAGGCCTGCCTCCTGCAGCAGGGCCCGAGCTTTGGCCGGATCATGCGGATAGAGGTTGGCGAGCGCCGGCTCATAGGCCCAGTGCGACTTGGGCAGCTGCATCGTGGCCACTTCGCCCATGCCCGAAAGAGCCACCTTCACGAAGGACTCTCGATCGAGTGCGAAGTTGATGGCCTGGCGCACCTTGACGTTGTCGAGATGCTTCTTGGCCAGGTTGATGTAGATCTGCAGGCAATAGAGCGTGGGGCCGGTGACCAGGTTGAGATCCTTGGCCTTGTCGATGATGGGCTTCAGGCGCGGCGGCAGGCCGTAGGCCATGTCGTTCTGGCCTGCCACCACCGAGCGCAGACCCGTGGCCAGCTCCGTGATGATGGAAAACTCGATGCCATCCAGAAAGCCGCGATCGGTGCGCCAGTACTTGTCGTAGCGGCTCACCACCAGTTTCTGGTTGTCGGCCCAGCTCACGAACTTCCAGGGGCCAGCGCCCACCGGCTTGCGGTCATGCTCGTTGCCCAGGGCCTTGGCGGCGGTGGGCGAGACCATCATGCCGGCCCGATCCGAAAGAATCGCGGGCAGCGCCGAATCGGGGCGGGCCAGCGTGACCTTGACCTGCAGCGGCCCGGTCACCTCGACCGAGGCAATCGAGGAGAGGTCGGCCTTGATGTTGGAGCGCTGCTCGGTACGGCCACGATCGAGATTGAACTTGACCGCCTGCGCATCGCAGGGCGTGCCGTCATGGAAGGTGATGCCGGGCTTGATCGTGAGCACCATGGTCTTGGGATCGGGATAGGCCCAGCTCGCCATGCCCGGAATCGGCTTGAGAGCCGCGTAGTCCCACTCGACCAGGGTGTCGTACATCGTCCAGAGGTAGGTGTGATCCGAGCCCGCACCGCCGGTGGCGGGATCCAGGCTCGAGGGATTGGCCGTGCCCGACACCTTGAGCACCCCGCCACGCTTGGGCGCGCCTTGCGCCAGCGCCGACATCGGGCCGGCCGCAAGCGCTGCGCCCCCGGCGCCCGCCACAAGTTCAAGCCAGGCGCGGCGCGACAGGGGCGCACCTTGAAGGTCGAGGGTGGGATTGGCATCGTTCATGGCGGTCTCCGGGGGGTTTTGGGTTTCAGGACTTCGCGAAGTGACAGGCCACAAAGTGGCCCGGGCGCAGTTCACGCCACTCGGGTTCACGGCTCGCACACTCGGCCTGCGCATGGCGGCAGCGCGTGCGAAACCGGCAGCCCGAGGGCGGATCGATGGGGCTGGGAATCTCGCCCTCCAGCACAATGCGCTGCGTGGTGCGCAGATGCGAGGGCAAGGCCACCGGCTCGGCCGACATCAGGGCCTGGGTATAGGGATGCAGGGGCGCCTCGTTGATCGCCTCGGTGGGCCCGAGCTCCACGAAGCGGCCGAGATAGGTCACCGCCACCCGGTCGCTCACATGTGCCACCACCGAAAGATCATGGGTGATGAAGACATAGGTGAGGCCGAAGTCGCGCTGCAGCTCGGCAAAGAGGTTGAGCACATCACCGCGAATCGAGACATCCAGTGCGGCCACCACCTCGTCGCACACGATGAGCCTCGGTCGCAGGGTGAGCACGCGCGCAATGTTCACGCGCTGCTTCTGGCCGCCCGAGAGCATGTGCGGATAGCGCCGCGCGTATTCAGACGCAATGCCCACCCGGCCCAGCGCCTCGATGGCCCGGGCCTCGCGCTCGATGCGCGAGAGTCCGCCCTGAATCTCAAGCGGCTCGCACACGCTGTCGAGAATGGTCTGGCGCGGATTGAGCGCCGCACTCGGATCCTGAAACACGATCTGATAGGCGCGACGCGCTTTGCGCAACTGATTGGCGCTGAGTGCGGCGAGGTTCTGGCCGTCGTGCAGCATCGTGCCCGCCGTGGGCTTGAGCAGACTGACCAGGGCGCGCCCGATGGTGGTCTTGCCCGAGCCCGATTCACCAATCACGCCGAAGGTTTCGCCGGCCTGCACATCAAAGCTCACACCATCCACGGCCTTGACCGTGACGCCCTGCTCGCGGGTGGCGAAGTGAATCTTGAGATCGCGCACCTGCAGCACCGGCGTGGTCGGCCCGCTCATGCCACCGCCCCCGGCAACTCGAGCGCGGCAGCCCGCGAGCAGCGCACACTGCGCTGCGGCGCAATCCCCGTGAGCACCTGTTCGCCTTGCGCTGGGCCAGGCGGGGCAGCGATCGCAGCAGGCCCGAGGTATAGGGATGACGCGGACGCAGAAGGGCCTCATCGGTGGGCGCATCTTCGACCACCTCGCCGGCATACATGGTGACCATGCGCGTGCAGACCTCGGCCACCACGCCCAGATCATGGGTGATGAACATCAAGGCCGTGCCCTGTGTGCTGCTCAGCTCGAGCAGCAGATCGGTGATCTGCGCCTGCACGGTCACATCGAGCGCCGTGGTCGGTTCATCGGCAATCAGCAGACGCGGCTCGCAGATCAAGGCCATGGCAATCATCACGCGCTGGCGCATGCCGCCCGAGAGCTGATGCGGATATTCATCGTGCCGACGCGCGGGCAGCGGGATGCCCACGCGGGCGAGCGCCTCGATCACACGCTCGCGGGCCTGCGCGCGGCTCACCGGAAAGTGCTGACGATAGGCTTCACCGATCTGCTCACCAATGGTGAATACCGGATCGAGCGCGGTCATGGGCTCCTGAAAGATCATGCCGATTTTGCGACCCCGCACGGCGCGCATCTGGTCGGGGCTCATGCGATTGAGGTCCTCGCCATCGAAGAGGATCTCGCCCGTCACGCGGCTGTGGCGGCGCGGCAGCAACCCCAGGATGGACAGGCCCGTGACCGACTTGCCGCAGCCGCTCTCGCCCACCACGCCCAGGCGCTCGCCGGGGGCGATGGAAAAGCTCACCTCACGCGTGACCGGTGTGAAGCCGGTGGGCGACGCAAAGGCGATGGACAAGCCCCGCACTTCGAGCACGGTGTCTCCGTTGGTTTCGTTCTGAGTTCATCCTAGCGCGGAAACGGGCCGGGGGGTATCGCGATTCCGATGCGAGACGAACAGCAGGATGTTTTTGAAACCGGGCCTGCCGGAGACCGAGGCAGCCTGCTAGGCTCAGGTTGCAGGCTGCCATTGCGCGCTCAACGCAAGCCCGATCAACGCAAGCCCGAGCGACTGAAGCCCCCCATTCATCTCATCCATCGGTCTGGACTATCCCTCATGACCTTCATGCAAGCCGCTGTTGCCCTTCCCGGCCCCGCAGGCGCCACCATCGAGGTGCGCGAGGTGGAGGTGCCTCAGCCCGGCCCTGGCGAGGTGCTCATTCGTGTTCGGGCTGCGGGCCTGAACCGCGGCGAGCAGGTGGGTCTGGGCGCCTTTCGAAGTGGCGCGCCACGCATCATGGGCATCGAATGTTCGGGGGAGATCGCTGCGCTGGGCGCGGGCGTTGAGGGGCTGAAAGAGGGCGATGCCGTGCTGGCCCGCGGCTCGGGCATGCATGCGCAGTACGCACGCGTGGATGCACGGCTGGTCATGCGCAAGCCCGCTCGCCTGTCGTGGGCGCAGGGCGCGGGCTTTCCGAATTCCTTCACCACTGCACACGATGCGCTCATCACCCATGGCCGCCTGCGGGCGGGCGAAACCGCGCTGATCAATGCAGCGTCTTCAGGCGTGGGCATGGCCGGCATTCAGATTGCGCGCTGGGCGGGCGCGGGCACCGTGATCGCCACCTCGCGCTCGGCCGACAAACTGCGCGCGCTGGTGCCGCTCGGCATCACCCATCCGGTGGTGGGCGGCAAACCCTCCTGGATGGAGGCCGTGATGGCCGTGACGCATGGCCGCGGCGTGGATGTGCTGGCCGACTGCATCGGCGCCTCGGTGTTTGAAGACAACCTCAAGGTCATGGCCCTCGAGGGCCGGCTCGTCAATATCGGGCGGCTGGGAGGAAAGAGCGCCGCCATTGATCTGGACTTCCTGGCGCTGCGGCGCATTGAAGTCATTGGCGTGACCTTTCGCACGCGCACACCCGACGAAACCATCGCCTGTGTGCAGGCCTGCGCCAGGGACCTGCTTCCCGCCATCGAGGCCGGCGAGATCAGCCCGAGGGTTGACCGGGTGTTCGTGCTGTCGCAGGCTGCACAGGCAGCCGAGCACCTCATGAGCGACGCGCAGATCGGCAAGATTGCGCTCGAGATGCCCTGAGGCCCCCGGCGATATCGCGCCCGAGAGGCCCTGACGGTTTGATCCCATCCGGAGGCACCATGAACATTCAGCCCCTGACCCCCAGCATCGGCGCCCGCGTGGAGGGCGTCAAACTCGGCGCAATGGATGCCGAGACCTTCGGCCAGATCAAGGCGGCCTTCCTGAAGCACTGCATGCTGGTCTTTCCGGGCCAGTTTCTGCAGCCCGACGATCAACTGGCCTTTGCGAGGATGTGGGGCGAGATCGCGGTCACGCCCATGATCACCTATGCCGAGGGTTATCCCGGGCTGTTGCAGCTCGTCAATCCCGGCAAGGCCCAGGCCATCACCGAGAACTGGCACTACGACTCCACTTTCATTGCGGCGCCTCACGCGCTCACCATTCTGGCTGCGCAGCAGCTGCCGCCAGCCGGTGGCGACACGATGTGGTGCAACCAATATCTCGCCTATGAGGCGCTCTCAGACGGCATGAAGCAGTTGTTGCAGGGGGTGCGTGCCAGGTTCACGGGCGCTCGCATTGCGCGCAAGACCGGCACCGCGGGCGAGCCGCCCAGTGCGCTGCATCCCATCGTTCGCACCCATCCCGAGACCGGTCGCAAGGCCCTTTTTGTGGGTCACCCGGGTGATACCGTGCCCCACCTCGAGGGCATGACCGAGGCCGAGAGCAGGCCCCTGCTCGATTACCTCTACGCGCACTCGCCCTCACCCGATCGCACCGTGCGCCACATGTGGCAGCCGGGCGATGTGGTGATGTGGGATAACCGCTGCACCATGCACTACGCGGTACACGACTACGGCGAAGCCACCCGCAACCTCAACCGGGTCACGGTCAAGGGCACCGTGCCGGTCTGATTCGGCCTGCTGATATCAGACGGCCCGGGGGCTGGCTGGGCGGGCGTCGGCCACCCCGGGTTGAACCTGATCAGCCCCGCCCGGCCAGGGTGTTGCGGGCAATCACCCACTTGTGCACTTCGGTCGGGCCTTCATACACACGCATCAGGCGCGACTCATTGGCCATCTGCTGCAGGGGCAGTTCCTTGGTCATGCCCATGGCACCAAAGGTCTGCATGGCGCGATCGATCACTTCCCAGGCCATCTCGGTGGCATAGGCCTTGATCATGGCCACCTGGGTGCGGGCCTCCATGCCGCGATCGAGACGCCAGGCCGCTTCGTAGGTCATGAGGCGGCAGGCATGGATGCGGGTGGCCGCATCGGCAATCCACCACTGGATGGCCTGACGATCGGACAGATAGGCGCCGAAGGTTTTTCGCTGGGGCGCGTACTCGCACATCATGTCGAGTGCGCGCTGGGCCCGGCCCACACACCAGGCGGCCATCTGCACGCGACGTGCCCCCAGGCGTGACTGCATGGGCGCAAAGCCTTCGCCTTCCTTGCCGAGCAGCTGGCCGGCCGGAATGCGGCAATCCTCGAAGGTGACCTCGTAGGTGTACACCCCGCCCAGCATGTTGATGCGCCGGGCCACTTCGAAGCCCTTGGTGCCCTTGTCGACGATGAAGGCGCTGATGCCACCGCGCTCGCCCTTCTGACCATCGGTGCGGGCCATGACAATGAGGAAGTCGGCCCGCTCGACATTGCTGATCCAGATCTTGCGACCATTGATGACCCACTCGTCGCCCTCGCGCACCGCGCGGGTAATGAGGCCGGAAGGATCGCCGCCCGCGCCCGGCTCCGAGATGGCAATGGCCGAGGCCATTTCACCGCGCACATAGGGCTCGAGGTAGCGCGCCTTTTGTTCGGCCGTGGCCGTGAGCATGAGCATGCGCAGATTGGGCGTGTCGGGCGGCAGGTAGTAATGCACGATGGTGCGGCCGAGCTCTTCGTTCACACCCACCATGGCACTCACCGGCAGGTCGTGGCCACCGATGTCGGAGGGCGCGTCGAGGCCCCACAGGCCCAGATCGCGTGACATGGCGTCGACCTTGGCGCGTTCATCGGCCGTCAGTCCGATGCCCTGCCCGGCCGCCTCGCGGCGCAGCAGTTCGGGTTCGAGCGGGATGAGGGCTTCCTTCACAAACCGCGCCACCACATCCTTGATCATGCGGTGGTCTTCGGGAATCTCGAAATCCATGGGGCCTCCTGATGTCGTTGTTGCTCTGCGTTCTGGTTGTTGCTGTGCATTCGGTTCAGGCCCAATCATATCGGGTGCGGGCGAGCGACTAAGATCGAAGGTCTGGTTGTTTCTTGCTGTGTTCGGTCTGACAAGGAAGCGCCCATGTCGGCATCCCGTGATTCCCGCCCTTCGCCCGATGCTCATGACCTGCTCGATCCGCTGATCGGGCCCTGGCTCAAGGGCTTTCCTGCCCTGCAGGCCCCGCTGCACCGCTCGCAGATCGGCGCGCAAGGCTGGCGGGTGTTGGAAGGTGATCTGCCTCTGCCCCTGGCAGTCATTCGGCAGGCCCGGCTGCAGCACAACCTGGGCTGGATGCAGCGCTTTGTGGAGGGGCATGGCATTGGCTTTGCGCCCCATGGCAAGACCACGCTCTCGCCTCAGCTCTTTGCAGCGCAACTCCAGGCGGGGGCGTGGGGGATCACGGTGGCCAATGTCTCGCAGGCCACGCTGGCCTTTGAGAGTGGTGCGCACAACGTGCTGATTG
>Ga0255091_1000402_pt1 | contig 17358 bp, 12 predicted proteins | sample Colum_Yuk_RepB_8_2_FD_188439 | JGI IMG/M metagenome (GOLD analysis project Ga0255091, IMG submission 188439) | Freshwater microbial communities from Columbia River, Oregon, United States - Colum_Yuk_RepB_8d | ecosystem: Environmental > Aquatic > Freshwater > River | place: USA: Oregon... | reverse complement strand
CGATGACGGCGCACAGGTGGCGGTCATCACGGGTGCAGGGGCTCAGGCCTTTTGCGCAGGTGCCGACCTGAAGACCTACACCATGGCCTTTGCGCGCCGCCCCGCGCCCGAATTCCGCAGTCGCTTCACCAATGGCCCCGGCTTTGCCGGCATCACCCGCAGCCTGCACATCGACAAGCCCATCGTAGCTGCCGTCAATGGCTATGCGATTTCGGGTGGCTTCGAGCTCGCGCTGGCCTGCGACATCCGTTTCTGTTCACCCAACGCCGAGTTCGCGCTGCAGGACGTGAAGTGGGGCTTTCATGCCTGCGACGGCGGCCTCATCCGGTTGCCACAGATCGTGGGCATGGGCCACGCGATGGAGATCATTCTGTCGGGTGAGCGCATCGATGCCGATCACGCCTATCGCATCGGCCTGGTCAATCGCATCGTGCCGCAGGCCGACCTGCTCGGCCACACCCTGAACTATGCCGAGATGCTCGCCAGCCGCGCCCCCCTGCCCCAGCGCTTTGCCAAGGAAGTGATCCGGCGCAGCATGGGCGTGACGCTCGATGAGGGCCTGCGCATGGAGTCGGCTTCGTTCCATGACATCGGACAGACCGAAGATCTGCAGGAAGGCACGACCGCCTTTCGCGAGCGCAGGCCAGCCCAGTTCAAAGGCCGCTGAACGCGTCAGACGCTTGCTGATCGACCCAAGGACTGACCGATCGCCGATCAGTCCTTGCAGACTCAACCGTCAGGATGTCGCGCGGATCATCTCGCGCAGCTTGAACTTCTGAATCTTGCCCGACGGCGTGGTGGGCATGACGGTCAGCACCTCAAGCCGCTCGGGCAGGTACTGGCGCGCGAGCTTGTGCTCGGTCAGAAAGCCGATCAGCTCACCAAAAGTGAGGCTGGCCCCGGGTTTGGTCACCACCACCGCGCAGGCGCGCTCGCCCAGACGCTCGTCCGGGTAGGCCACCACCGCAGCCTGGGCCACGGCCGGATGCTTGTACATCAGGGCCTCGACCTCCACCACCGGGATGTTCTCGCCGCCGCGGATGATGATGTCCTTGCTGCGACCACTGATGCGGATGTAGCCCCGCTCATCCATGCGGGCCAGATCACCGGTATCAAACCAGCCTTCGGCATCGGTGCCATTCAGATGCGGCCGCTTGAGATAGCCCCCGAAGTTGGAGCAGCCGCGCACCAGCAGTCGACCCGACTCGCCGCGCGGCAACTCCCGGCCGTCATCGTCGGCCACCTTGACCTGCATGCCCGGCAGCGCATGACCGTCGGTATTGATGGCGCGCTCGTCGTCATCATCCAGTTCGATGAGCGTGCAGGCGCCATTTTCGGACATGCCCCAGGCCGATACGATTTTTGTACCCAGCACGCTGCGGGCCTGCTCCACCAGCGGCCCGGGAATGGGCGCACCGGCGCACAGGAAGGTCTTGAGCGTGGGCACGGCCTGGCCGGTATCGGCAACAGTGCGGGCCAGATCGGTGAGAAACGGGGTGGAGGCCATGGTGAAGCTCACGCCTTGTGCGCGGATGAGCTCGACACCCTTGCGGGGCTCCCAGACATCCTGCAGCACTGCACGTGCGCGCAGCATGATGGGCATCATGAGGCCGTACATGAAGCCGGTCTGATGGGCCATGGGTGAAGCCATGAGCACCACATCACTGGTTCCGAGCTTCACTCGCTGCGCATAGGGCAGGATGTTGGACATCAGGGTGTTGGCTGAGTGCATGACGCCCTTGGGCTCGCCGGTGGTGCCCGAGGTGTAGATCAGCTGGGTGATGTCATCGGGCCCCGGGCGCGAGCCCGAAAGAATCTGGGCCGCATCGGGCTCACGCTCCCAGGCGGGGCTCGACAGGCGCGCCTCGAAGCTGTCGGGGCCCTCACCGCCCACCGCCAGAACATGCTGCAGATGTGGCAACTGGCCTCTGAGGCCCGCCATCATCTGCGCATGATCGAATCCTCGGAACACCTTGGGCACGATCATGACCTTGGCTTCGCCATGACCGAGCATGAAGGAGAGCTCGCGCTCACGAAAGATGTGCATGAGCGGATTGATGACCGCGCCGATGCGCGCGCAGGCGAGCGTGGTGAGCGTAAATTGCCACCAGTTGGGCAGCTGCATGGCCACGACATCGTTGCGACGCACACCCAGGCGATACAGACCCACGGCGATGCGATCGGCCATGGCGGCCATCTCGCGGTAGGTGAAGCTGCGGGCATCACCCGACTCGACCTGAACCGCGGTCAGGGCCAGCTGATCGGGACACTCCCGCAGACAACGATCCAGATCGTCGTTGATGGTGCGATCGGGCCAGAGTCCGGCCGATACGCAGGCGTCGCGGCGCGGGGCAATCAGGACGGCATCGAATTCCATGTTGGGTCTCCTTGAATGACTGCTTTGTTTTGGCTGGACCGTGAGGCCTCCGTAGCCCTGTCAGAATCAGCGGCCCTCTTGCTCGTCGGTCTGGGCCAAGTGCCTGGCTTCAGGCTGGCACGGCGGCACGGCCCGCACGGGTACGCGCCACGATGGTCTTCATGATCTGGGCTGTGCCGTCGCCGATCTGAAAGCCCAGCACATCGCGCAGGCGCTGCTCCATCAGACCCCGGTCGTATCCGCCGTGGCCGTGCATGAGCAGACACTGATGAATGGTGTCGTAGGCGAGCTTGGGGCCCCACCACTTGCACATGGCCGCCTCGGCACTGTGCGGCGCGCCGCGATCCTTGAGCCACAGGGTCTGCAGGCACAGCAGCCGAGCCGCCTCGACCTGGGTATCAAGGTCGGCCAGGGTGTGCGAGACCCCCTGAAAGGCTGACAGCGGTTTGCCGAAGGCCTCGCGCTGGCGGACGTAGTCCCAGGTTTCATCCAGCGCGACACGCGCCACGGCCAGCACCTGCAGACCGATCAGTGCACGCGAGTAATCAAAGCCCTGCATCACCTGGATGAAGCCCTGGCCTTCGTCACCCAGCCGATGCGTGACCGGCACACGGACATTGTCAAAGTGAATCGAGCCGCGCCCAATCGCGCGCTGGCCATGACAGTCAAAGCGATTGCGGCTGATGCCGGGCGTGTCGAGGGGCACCATAAGTGCGGTCACGCCGCGTGCGCCCGAAGCCGGGTCACCAGTGCGACCAAACACGACGGCCGCATCGGCCTGATCGGCCGCCGAGATCGAGGTCTTTTCGCCATCGATGCGATAGCTGTCACCCTCGCGGGTGATGCGCAACTGCAGATTGGCTGCATCGGAGCCGCCGCGAGGCTCGGTCAGCGCGAGCGCAACCAGGGCCTCGCCCCGCGTCAGCCGCTCGAGCCACGGCCGGGTGACTGCCGGATCCCCGTGATCGGCCAGGATCTGACCATTGAGCGAGGCCAGCAGGTTGATGTAGGACAGAGACAAATCGGCGCGGGCGACTTCCTCATGAATGACGCCCGCAGCCAGGCATCCGAGCCCCTGCCCGCCCTTGTCCTCGGGCAATTCGGGGGCAATGAAGCCCAGGTCGCCCATGGCGCGCATCAGCCCGCGATCCAGCACGCGGGTCTGATCGCGCTCGACAAAGCCGGGGGCCACTTGCTCGCTGGCAAAGCGCCGGGCCTGCTCGGCCAGGGCCTCGAGCGTGTCGTCGAAGTAGGGGTTGAGGGTCCGTGAGGGATTCACCATGATTCTTAATCAGTCATTTATGTCAATGTATGGACATATCCTAGCGTCCTGTGGCACAGTCCGCAAGTCATGCCAACACCTTCTTCGACCGTCTCCAGAGCGCCACAGCGCAAATCAGCCCGCAGCCGTTCAGAGGGCTCCACTGCGGTTATTTCGAAAATTCAGAGAAAAGACGCGCAGCCTGCAGCCGTTCCAGGCGCAGCGGCCATGCCTGCAGCATCTCTCGATATGGCCAACCGCATTTTTTTCCGGCTGTATCAATGCGCCAATATGTTGCATAAAACCGGCTCACGGGCAGTCGAGACCGAGGGCCTGACCACGCAGCAGTGGGCGGTGATGGGCGCGCTCTCGCGACCCACCGTGGCGCAGGGCATGTCGGTGGGCGAACTCGCTCGCTACCTGATGGTGAGTCGACAGAATCTCTCGGGGGTGCTGGCCCGTCTCGAACGCGATGGTCGATTGAAGAGCCTTCCCGACCCGCAGGACCGTCGATCGCGGCGCGTCACGCTCACGCCCGCGGGCGTGCGCCTGTGGCAAACCGATGCCCAGCCCAAGATCCAGGCCTACTACGAGCAGGCGCTGGACGGGTTCTCAATGGACGACATGACGCATGCGCTGCATTACCTGCTGCGCATGCTCGAGAACTTCAAGACACTCGAGGCGGCGCGTCCGGACGACGAGCAGGAATGACCACCGGCATGTGCGTAAAGCCATGCACAAAGTTCGACTTGGTTCGCACCGGCTCGCCCGTCACTTCAATGGTGTCGTAGCGGCGCAGGATTTCCTCCCAGAGGATCTTCAACTGCAGCTCGGCCAGGCGATTGCCCACGCAGCGGTGAATGCCGAACCCGAAGGACAGGTGATGGCGCGGCCGGGCCCGATCGATGATGAACTCATTGGCCCGATCGATGGAATCCTCGTCTCGGTTGCCCGAGAGGTACCACATCACGACCTTGTCGCCCTTGCAGATGGTCTTGCCGTTGAGCTCGAAGTCCTTGACTGCGGTGCGTCGCATGTGAGCGAGCGGCGTTTGCCAGCGAATGATTTCGGGCACGAGTGAAGACACGAGCGAAGGGTTGGCCCGCAGCTTGTCGTATTGCTCCGGATGCTGGTTGAGCGCCAGCAGCCCGCCACTGATGGAGTTGCGGGTGGTGTCGTTGCCTCCCACGATGAGCAGCAGCAGATTGCCCAGAAACTCCTGCGGCCCCATGTTGCGGGTGACCGGCGAGTGGGCCAGCATCGAGATCAGGTCGTTGGCGGGCGGCGCATTGACCCGCTCGTTCCAGAGCCGGGTGAAGTAGGCCTGGCAATGGCCCAGTTCCTGCAGGCGCTGCTCCCATGAGGTGACCGGACCATTGCCGTCGGGGTCGCCCGTGGCCATGTCCGACCACCAGGTCAGCAGGCGGCGGTCTTCAAAGGGAAAGTCAAAGAGGGTGGCCAGCATCTGGGTGGTGAGCTCGATGGAGACCTTCTCCACCCAGTTGAATTCCTCACCGATCGGCAGGCTGTCGAGAATGCGACAGGCGCGCGAGCGGATGGTGGTTTCGAGCACGGCCAGGTTGGCCGGCGCCACGATCGGGCTCACCGTCTTGCGCTGATCATCGTGGCGCGGCGGATCCATCGCGATGAAGCTTGGCAGCATCTCGGGGCCGGGTCGCTCGGCCAGCGCGATGCCGCCCAATCCACTCTCCGAGGAGAAGGTGTCGTGATTGACCTCCACGGTCATGATGTCCTTGAAGCGCGTGACGCTCCAGTAGCCCCCATACCGCTTGCTGACCGCCCAGTGCACTGGGTCCTGCTGGCGCAGCCGTTCGAAGTACAGCCCGACGAGGTCCTGCTCGAAGAGGTACCCTTTGCTGACATCAATCTGCTCAAGCGGCATGGCCCAGGCGCGGGCGCGTTCTTCGGCAAGCAGCGAGGTATTCATGAGCGGTGTCCTTGATCGGGTCTTTTCGGTCTTTTCCTAGCCAACCCTGCACTTTAACGCGAGATGACAACGCCACTTCAACTGACGGCCTACCTGGATTACAAGAGCCCGTTTGCCTACCTGGCCTACGACCGGATCCGGGCGTTGGCCCTGGCCTATCCGCTCGAGATTCAATGGCAGCCCTACATCCTGGATCTGGCTGCTCTGGCCGGCCCGCCCGAGCAGCGCACCGAACGGGCCCAGCGCAAGCTGCGCTACAGCTACATGGATGCCCGCCGCCAGGCCGCGGCGCGAGGACTGGTGCTGCGCAGTCCGCGCAAGCTCTACGACGGCCGCCTGGCGGGCATGGGTCTGCTCTTTGCCAAGGACCGCGCAGTAGAACAGGCCTACAGCGCCACCGTGTTGCAGCGCTTCTGGTCCCAGCAGCTCGATCTCGACGATCTCGAAGCACTCTCGCGCGTCATGACCGAACTCGGACTGGATGCGCAGGCCTTCGCCATCTTCACCACGGTGGGCGGCCCCACGCAGCTCGCTGCCATTCAGGATCAGGCCGAGGCTCAGGGCGTGTTCGGCGTGCCCACAGTGGTCTTTGAGGGCGAACTCTTCTGGGGCGGTGACCGGCTGGATCTGCTGGCCACGCGGCTGGCGACCAGGCTGGCGGCCACGCGTGCCACCTGAACCGATCACCGCTCGGCGAGTCCATCACTCGTCCATCACTCGTAATACGCGGCCCCCTTGAGCAGGCTCTGCCACTGATCCAGGTCGTGGCCGTAGATCACCTCGACACCCTGCCCCTGCAGGCTGCGAATCCGATCCATGGAGCGATCGGCCAGCGCCAGGTCCCAGGTCTGCCTGGGATGGGTTCCCAACTGCAGATTGCCCTGCAGGGCGACCGCATCGGAGGCCAGCAGCATGCGCTCACGATGCTCGAAACTCAGCAGCGCACAGCACATGCCCGGCGTATGACCCGGCATGTGCATCAGGACCACCCGCTCATCGCCGAACAGATCGTGATCGGCGCCAAAGGTGCGAAAGGGCATTGGATGATCCCAGTCCTGTGCGGCCATCCCGATGCGCGGCCCGAGCTCGCCGCGTGCAGCCGCCAGCTCGTCGGCCTGACAGACCATGGTCGCGCGACGAAAGAAGGCATTGCAGCCGCAATGATCGGTATGCAGGTGCGAGTTGACGACCAGATCGATGTCATCGGTCGTCAGACCCAAGGTCGCCAGGGCATCGACCACATTGCCGTCCGGCCCGTGCAGTGGCGTCATGACCTTGGTCGCCGCACCCCAGCGGGCTTGCGGATCCACCCCGGTCTGCGGATGACACCCTGTGTCAAAGAGCACATTGCCCTGCGCGTGGCGAATGAGGTAACACGAGACCGGCAGATCCACCGTCTGCTCACGAGGCGCATCGGCAAAATAAACGCTGCGGCGCATGCGCAGCAGGCCGCCGTTCAGGATGTGCATTCGCATGCTCGGGTCTCCTTGATGTGAAATCTGCGATCAGGTCTGCGACTGCGACTGCGACTGCGACTGCGACTGCGGCTGCGGCTGCGGCTGCGGCTGCGGCTGCGGCTGCGGCTGCGGCTGCGGCTGCGGCTGCGGCTGTGCCCGTGCCGTGGCCGGCAGGCTCAGGGCCATGAGCGCCCCCAGCAGATTCACGCCCGCCGCAATCCGCATGGCCCAGGTGTAGCCCTGCGTCTGGTCGTAGAGCCATCCCGCCAGCACCGGCAGACTGATGGCCGCGATGCACCAGGCGATGTACATCTGGCCCGCCACCCGGCCAAAGGCATTGCGATGCCAGTAGCGCGCAATCGCGCCTGCCGTGAGGCCCGAAATGAATCCATACCCGCAGCCGATCAGGGTCATGGACAGCACGGCCATGCCCGGCCCGGGCCAGGTCAGCAGCAGGCTTGAGCCCGTCAGGGCGATGAGGTGAGCCGCGCAGGCCACCCGCGGCACTGCAAAGCGATCCACCAGCCAGCCTCCACCGATGCGCGCCGCCGCAATCGCTCCGGTGATGAAGGTGGTGCCCCCCAGCGCAAAGAGACTCCTGGCGCCATAGGCCTGCAGGATGCCTGCCGCCTGGCTCATCACCATGAGGCCCGCTGAGGCCGCCAGGAAGAACACCGTGAACAGCCGCGCAAACAGGCCCCAGTGGCGCGCCTCGCTGTCGGCGATACTCGCCTCGGGATCCTGCATGCGAACCTGCGCACGCTGCCAGAGCGCAGCCGCGATCGCGCAGCACACGAGCACCGTGAGTGCGAGCCCCGCGATCGTGGCACGCAGCCCAAAGGCCTCGATCGCCCAGCCGAACACCGGAGCACCCAGCATGGCCCCCATCGGGTAGAGGCTCACCACGTATCCGTTGGCCAGGCCGCTCATGGGGCTGATGGTCTGATTGAGGCCCTGCTGCATCATCACGAAGGCAACCCCGCCCCCCAGGCCGAACAGCAGGCCGTAGCCCAGCAGCAGATGCTCGATCCCCTGAGCGAGGGCAGCCACCCCCAGGCCGCAGGCACTCACCGCACCGCAGACCAGCAGCAGGGGAACCGGCGCAAATCGCCGATAAAGGGCGGGCCCAACGAGCATGCCCACCGTCAGGCAGATCGAGGCCATGGAGAACACCAGGGCCATCTCGGCGCGACCGATGCCAAGCAGGGCCTCCATCGGCTTGAGAAAGACCGAAAACGCGTACACCGTGCCAAACGGCAGATTGACGACGGTTGCTGCGGCCAGCACAAGTGCGCCGCGGCTCAGGCCCGGTGGAGCGGGTGAATCGCTCATGAAGTCGGTGAAATGCTCATTGATGTCCCCGCGCACGACAACCGAACTCCGGACGGAGTCCCGTCCCACAGCGGCAGACCGAAACGATCGGCGGGCAAAGAATGGGGCCGCGTCGAATGATGAGCCAGCGTCGGATTTTCATTTTCTTTTCACGGGCTCAGTGTATCCGACTGAATTAAGCGGGTATGCTTGCAGTTGGTGATGACGCCGGCACGACACGTGACGGTGGCCGCAAGACGCCACCGCACCAGGGAGATCGACATGAACAGCTGGACATCGCGAGCCGCAGCACCTTTCGAGCCTGAAAAGCGCTCGGCAACCGCTTCGCGCGGCATGGTGGTCACAAATCATCCGCTGGCATCGGCCGCGGGTGCGGAAATGCTTGCGGCAGGCGGCAACGCCATCGATGCCGCAATCTCCGCGCTGTTCACCCTCACGGTCGTCGAGCCCATGATGGTGGGCATTCTGGGCGGGGGATTCGCTCACCTGCGTCTGCCCAACGGTCACCAGACCGTGCTCGAGGGTCAGGGCCGCTGCCCGCAGGCCGTGGACGATCGCACCTACGAGGCCGATCCACTGGCCCCGCCGGGTTCGCTCGATGCGGTGGGTCGACGCAACAGCGTGGGCCGTTCATCGGTGGCGGTTCCGGGCAACCTGATGGCCTGGTGCGAACTGCTCGCCCGTCACGGCACCATGTCGCTGTCCGATGTGGTGGAGCCTGCGATCCGCCATGCCGCCCGCGGCTTCATTGCAACCCCCTTTCTGGCGGATTGCGTACGCGATTGCGCCGCTGATCTGGCCGCCGACAAGGAGATCTCCAAGGTCTTCATGCCTTTCGGGCGAGGCATCGAAGCGGGCGAACGGGTCTACAACGGCGCCTACTCCGACACCCTGCGGCGCATCGTGCTCGATGGCCCGGCCGCGCTCTATCAGGGCGCGCTTGGCGAGGCTCTCACGCTCGATATGGCGCGCAAGGGCGGCTACATCACCCGTGACGATCTGATGGGCTACAGCACCAATGAACTCTCGGTGGTGCGCTCAATGTATCGGGGTTTCGAGATCACCGGTCCGCCGCCGCCCTGCAGCGGGCCTTTGCACATCTCGCAGATGCTCAACCTGCTGGAGCATCTGGATGTGTCCTCGATGGGATTCGGCACCACCCAAGGCATTCACCTGATCGCCGAGGTCCTCAAGATGGCCTTTGCCGATCGGGCTGCAGCCACCGCCGACCCGGATTTCGTGGCGGTGCCCATCCAGCGTCTGCTGTCGGCCGACTATGCCCGCGAGCGTCTGGCTCAACTCGACCTGAACAAGGCCCAGGCCTGGCAGGCGGGCGTGGCGCCCGACGATGGCGCCCATACCACCCACCTGACGGTGGCCGATCGCGATGGACATGTGGTGTGTGCCACGCAGACCATCAACTCCCTGTTCGGGGCCCGCTACATGGTGCCGGGCACCGGCATGATCCCGAACAACTACATGTATGTGTTCAACCCGCGACCGGGCCTGGCCAACTCACCGGCACCCGGCAAGCGAGTGACCTCATCCATGGCTCCGCTCATCATCCTGCGCGATGGCAAGCCCTGCTGGGCGCTGGGGCTGCCGGGTGGCCTGCGCATCTTTCCCTCGGCCTTTCAGGCGGTGCTCAACCTCATCGATCACGGCATGAGCCTGCAGGAGGCGGTGGAGGCACCCCGGGTCTGGACCCAGGGCTTTGCGCTCGAACTCGAGCCCCGCATTCCCGACTCGGTCGAGCAGGCCCTGCAGGCGCGTGGCCACGACACCGTGCGGGTGCCCAATGTGGCCGGTGGCATGTGTGCCATCGCCTTTCGCCCCGACGGTGACCTCGAAGGCGCAGCCTGCTGGCGAGCCGATGGCACGCCAATCGGTGTGAGCGGCGGGCTGGCCCGTGCCGGTGTGCGTTTCATGCCCGAGGCCCTGCGTACGCCCGTCTGATCGGTGCGCAGTAAGCTTCGGGTCTGAAACTGAGGAGACCCGAAGCGATGTACCCTGGCTCGTATGCCCTGAAGCATCCTGATCGTCCGGCCTTCATCATGGCCCACACGGGCGAGACGGTCACGTATCGCGAGTACGAGGCTCGCTGCAACCGACTCGCCCATCTGCTGCGGTCGCTGGGCCTCCAGCGCGGCGACCATTACGCGATCTTCATGGAGAACAACGCGCGCTTCATCGAAAGCTGTGCGGCGGGGGTTCGTGCGGGCCTTTACTACACCGCAGCCAACTCCTATCTCACCGCGGGCGAGCTCGCCTACATCCTCGAGAACAGCGAATCCCAGATCCTCATCACCTCGGCCTCCCGGCTGGCCGTGGCCCGGCAAGCCCTCGCCGAGGTCCCACGCATCCGGCTGTGTCTGGTGGTCGACGCACCCGCAGGGCTGCTCAACAACGGCCCTCTGGATCAGCCCGATGCCGGCGAGTCGATTGCGGTACGCGACTTTGTGCAGGCCACCCAGGGATTTGCGGACACGCCGATTCCGGATGAATCGATGGGCGGACCGATGCTGTATTCCTCGGGCACCACGGGCCGCCCCAAGGGCGTGTTCAAGCCCCTGCCCGACATCGCTCCCGGCGAGATCACACCGGGCATCCGGTTCTCGGATGGCCTGTGGGGATTTCGCGATGACATGGTCTACCTGTCTCCGGCACCGCTCTATCACTCAGCACCGAACAGTTCGGTCAGCCTGACGATTCGCCGAGGTGGCACAGTGATCGTGATGGAGAAGTTCGATCCGGAGCGGTATCTCGCGCTGGTGGAGCAGCACCGGGTGACGCACTCGCAACTCGTGCCCACCATGTTCTCGCGCATGCTCAAGCTGCCCCCGGAAACCCGCAGCCGCTACGACCTCAGTTCGCTGGAGGTCATCATTCATGCGGCGGCCCCCTGCCCGGTACCGGTGAAGGAACAGATGATTGCCTGGTGGGGCCCGATCATCCGGGAGTACTACGGCGCCACCGAAGGCCTGGGCTTTGCGGCCTGCAACAGCCAGGAGTGGCTGGCCCACAAGGGCACGGTGGGCAAGGTGGTCTGGGGCACGCTGCATGTGCTTGATGAAGCCATGCAGCCCTGCCCGCCCGGCGTATCGGGCACGCTGTGGTTCGAGCCGCCCACCGAATTCGAATACTTCAACGACGCGGCGCGCACGCAGGAATCCCGCTCGCCCGACGGGCGACTGGCCACCGTGGGTGATGTCGGCTATCTGAACGAGGCGGGCTATCTGTTTCTCACGGATCGCGCCACCTTCATGATCATCTCGGGGGGCGTGAACATCTATCCGCAGGAGTGCGAGAACCTGCTGATCACGCACCCCAGGGTGGCCGATGCCGCGGTGTTTGGCATCCCCAACGAAGACCTGGGTGAAGAGGTCAAGGCCGTGGTGCAGGTGATGCCGGGTGTGGCCCAGGATGATGCAGTGGCCGAGGAATTGATGGCTTTTTGTCGCAGTCACCTGGCCACCCTCAAGTGCCCGCGTTCGATCGATTTCATCGACGAGATGCCGCGTCTGCCCACGGGCAAGCTCTACAAGAAGCCCCTGCGCGAAAAATACTGGACTGGCCATTCGAGCCGGATTGTCTGAACCCCTGGGAGACCGCCATGACCGAGACCACCGACTTCAAGACCCTGATCTATGAGATCCCCGAACCGGGCATCGCCCGCATTCGCCTGAACCGCCCCGACCGGGCCAATGCCCAGGACACCGAGCTGCTCTACGAACTCAACAGCGCCTTTGACCGGGCCGCCCATGACGATGACGTGCGGGTCATCATCCTGGCCGCTGAAGGCAAGCACTTCTCGGCAGGCCATGATCTGTCCGAGACGGATTCGGCTGCAGCCATGCGTCGGCAGCGCACCGTGGGCACGATGTGCGGCTTCGGTTGTGCCGGTGCCGAGGCCCAGATGGCCCGCGAAGAAGAGATCTACACCGGCTTTTGCGAGCGCTGGCGTGATATTCCCAAGCCCACCATCGCCGCCGTTCAGGGCAAATGCATTGCCGGGGGGCTGATGCTGGCCTGGCCCTGCGATCTGATCGTGGCGGCCGATGACGCCTCGTTTGCCGATCCGGTGGTCGCCTTTGGCGTGGGCGGTGTGGAATGGTTCCACCATGTCTATGAGGTGGGCATGCGCAAGGCCAAGGAGATGCTCTTCACGGGCGATGCCATCAGCGCTCAGGATGCGCTCACCCTGGGCATGGTCAACCAGGTGGTGGCTCGCGATCAGCTGCAGGAGGCCACGCTGGCCCTGGCCCGCAAGATCGCGTCGAAATCACGGTTTGCGCTCAAGATGACCAAGCTCGCGCTCAATGGCGTGGCCGATGCCGCAGGCCGGGATGTGGCCATGCAAAACGCCTTTCATCTGCACCAGCTTGCGCACACCCACAACCTCAAGGTCTTCAGCATGCTGGTCGATCCGACCGGTCTGCCGGAAGCCACGCGCAAGGCGATGGCCGCGCGGCTCGCGGCGCAGGGCCAGGCCTGAACCTCAGGACGGCACGAAGCGGTTGGTCTTGCCGTCGTTCGTCACCCGGCCCCTGGCACCGATGAACTCGCTCGCCTCGATCGCCTCCAGCAGGCTGCGATCGGTGGGCGTATTGGCCATGAAGCGGGTGCCGTCGGGCCGGCGGGCAAACAGCAGCGCCCCCATGGGGCCGTCACGGTCGTGCATGACCGTGTAGGTCTCGACCGTGCCTTCACCTTCTGCGAATTCCACAAAGGGCGTCCGCGGCTGCGCGTCGAGCTCGGCCTGCACCTGGTCGGGATCGCGCGGCGCAAAGGCCGTAGTGGGCCGACGCGTGCTGTAGATGCCGATCGAGTGCTTGGTGACGTAGTTGCCGTTGGCGGTCACCAGACCGTAGCTGCCAGGCGCGCTGCGCACCTGTTTCATCATCTCGGCAATCGAGTGCGTGACATAGTTGTTGCCTGGCCCGCCAAAGAAGGGCAAGCCGCCCGTGACCGTCAGGCCACGCGGGTCATCGGGCGAGATGCCCATCTCCTTGCAGGCAATCTCGACCGCTGAGGAAAAGCAGCTGTACAGGTCGATCTTGTCGACCTCGTCAAAGCCGATACCCGCCATCCGAAAGGCCTCTTCAAACACCTTCTTCATGGCCGGGCAGGAGTGATAGTCGCGCCGCTCGCTCATGTGCCAGATGTCGTGGCCATCGGCGCAGCCATGCAGAAAGACCCAGCGATCTTCGGGCACACCCAGCTCGCGGGCCACCGCCACGCTGGTCACGATCACGGCCGCGGCCTGGTCGATGAAGGCGTTGGAATTCATCAGCCGGGTGTACGGATACGAGATGTAGGGATTGTCGGCGGCAACCGTGGTGAGCCGGGCGGCATCGAACCCATCGCGCCGGTCGGCCAGCGGATTGGCCGCAGCCACGGCCGCAAAGCGCGCCATCAGTTGGCCAATGACCGCCTGATGCTGCTCGAATGTGCGACCGGCATTCACCCGAAGGGCGTTTTCGAGCATGGGATACATGTAGATCGCGGCGCGCGCGCCATGCCGATCCTCGCAGTCGGACCAGCCCCGCCGGTCCACGCCCCACAGGCTCATGCTGCCGCCGGGATCTTCGTTCCAGTCGAGCCTCACCTTGGCCCGCTCGGCGGCCTTCTGGGTGGCCAGCGCCTCGCCGCCCACCACCATGGCGGCCGCAACCTCACCGCGCGCCACCTGCTCGCTCAGGCGGTTGACGCAGTACTGGGGCATGTTGCCCCCCGGATGGGTGTAGATGTGTCGGCGCAGGCCACTGGCCCCGATCCGGTTGGCCAGCGATTTGGGCGGGTTGCTGTAGGTGCCAAACGGGCTGGCAAACCGGTGACTCGTATCCGAGAAGCTGCGGATGACCACCAGGCTGTCCAGAGCCTCGATCAGGCGCTGGCCGGGGCCCGCGTCCTGCGCCGCCTCACGGGCCACCTGGGCCATGAGATCCATGGGCGAAAGCGCCTTGAGCGGGTCGCGCTCACGCTGCGTGACCTGCCCGCAGCCGATCATGACGGGTGTGTGGCGATCATCCATTCGGGGTCTCCTCGATGCGTGTTCGTTTTATGCGGCATCATCATAGCCGTTCGCCTCGCCGCAGCCGCTCACGCGTCTGCCTCCGAGATGACGTCCCGCGGCATTTCATGAAACCGCGACCCCACCCGGGCCGCCCTACGACACGAGACATGACCACGATTACCTTCACGCTCAATGGCCAGGGCATCAGCGCCGAGGTCGAGCCACAGACTCTGCTGGTGGATTTCCTGAGAACCGACCGGGGCCTGACGGGCACCCATGTGGGCTGCGATACCAGCCAGTGCGGTGCCTGCACCGTGCTGGTCAATGGCCGATCCGCGCGCAGCTGCGCCATGCTGGCGGTACAAGCCGATGGCACCGAGATCACCACCATCGAAGGCCTGGGTACCCCCGAGGCGCCTCACCCCATCCAGCAGGCCTTCATGCAGTGTCATGGCCTGCAGTGCGGCTTCTGTACACCGGGCATGGTGATGTCCACCGCGAGCCTGCTGAGCACCTGCCCCAACCCCACCGACGAGCAGATCGTTCATGGGCTGGAGGGCAACCTGTGCCGCTGCACGGGCTACGTGAATATCGTCGAATCGGTCCGCGTGGCGGCCGCTGCATTGAAGTGAAGGAGCCTCGCGCATGAATGCCCCCAATGAAGTGGGCCGCTTTGGCAGCGGCCATTCGGTCAGACGCATCGAGGATCCGACCCTGGTATCGGGCACCGGCCTGTATGCCGATGATGCCCAGGCCGAGGGCCAGCTCCATCTGGTGCTGCTGCGCTCGCCCTACGCCCACGCACGCATCGTCTCGATCGACACGGCTGCGGCGCAGGCCATGCCCGGCGTGGTGGCCCTCTATCGGGGCGCCGATCTGGTCGCCGCAGGCGTCAAACCCCTGCCCACCGTGGCGGGCTTTCTGAAGCCCGGCGGCGGTCCCGCGGTCTCGCCCCCCCGGCATGCACTGGCGGTGGATGTGGTGCGCTTCGTGGGTGAGGCTGTCGTGGCCATCCTGGCTCAGACCCGCGAGCAGGCACAGGCAGCCCGCGATGCCGTGATGGTCGATTACGAAGACCTGCCCACCGTGGTGGATGTGTTCGATGCCGTCGCGCCGGATGCTCCCCAGGTCTGGTCTGATGCGCCCGGCAACATCGCGGCACAGGCCCTGCACGGCAAGGCGGCCGAGGCCGCTGCCGCGTTCGCTCAGGCCGCCCATGTGGTTGAACTGAACCTGGTCAACCAGCGGCTCTCGGCCGTGCCCATGGAGCCCCGCGCGGCTCTGGCCACGCCCGACACCGCCACCGGGCGACTCACCCTGCGCCTGTCGAGCCAGATGCCGAGCGGCGCGCGCAACACCCTGTGCGACAACGTGCTGGGCATCCCCCAGGACCGCGTGCGCGTGGTGGTGGGCGATGTGGGCGGTGGCTTTGGCATGAAGACCGGCCTGTACCCGGAAGATGCGGTGGTGGCCTGGACCGCGCTGCAGTTGCAGCGCCCCGTGAAGTGGGTCGCCGATCGCAGCGAAGAGTTCCTGAGCACCTCGGCCGGGCGCGACGTGAATACCACGGCGGCACTCGCGCTCGATGCCCAGGGCAAGATTCTGGCGCTGCGCGTGCAGTCGCTCGCCAATGTGGGCGCCTACGCCACCGGCACGGGCGTGGCCATCCAGTTGCTGATCGGCCCCTGGGTGGGCACCAGCATCTATGACATCGGCCTGATCGACTACCGCTTCCGGGCCGTGCTCACCCACACTGCACCGGCCGGAGCCTATCGGGGCGCGGGCCGTCCCGAAGCGATCTACATCATCGAGCGCCTCATGGATGCAGCGGCTCGCCGCATGGGCATCGACGGCGCCGATCTGCGCCGGCGCAACATGATCCGACCCGAGCAGATGCCGTACACCAACCCCATGGGTCAGGTCTACGACACCGGCCACTTTGAATCGATCACGCGGCAGGCGGTGGCTCTGGCTGACTGGCCAGGTTTCGAAGCGCGCGCGGCGCAATCGAAGGCAGGCGGACGGTTGCGCGGGCGAGGGATTGCGAGCTTCCTCGAGTGGACCGGCGGCAATGCCTTTGAAGAGCGGGTCACGGTCAACATCACCGCCGACGGCCTGATCGAGATCTTCACCGCCACCATGGCCATGGGTCAGGGCATTGCCACCACCTATGCTCAGCTCGCCGTGGACATCTTCGGCGTGCCGATCGAGCGGGTGCGCATCATCCAGGGCGATACCGACCGGGGTGTGGGCTTTGGCAGTGCTGGATCACGATCGCTCTTCACGGCGGGCTCGGCGGTCAAGGATGGCGCACAACGCACGGTCGATCATGCCAAGGAGCTGGCCGCCGACGCACTGGAGGTGGCGCCCACCGATCTTGAATACACCGCGGGCCGCTTTGGTGTGGCCGGCACCGACCGGGGCATCGACCTGTTCGAGCTGGCCTCGCGCCAGCCCACCCGGCGCATCGATGTGGAGTCTGTCACCAAGGTGCTTGGGCCAACCTGGCCCAACGCGTGCCACATCTGCGAAGTGGAGGTCGATCCTGAAACCGGCGAGGTCGCCATCGTGGACTACTGCTCGGTCAACGATGTGGGGCGCGCCGTCAATCCGATGATCGTCATCGGACAGCTCGACGGCGGCGCGGTGCAGGGCATCGGTCAGGCCCTGTGCGAGCAGGTGATCTACGACCGCAGCAGCGGACAGTTGCAGACGGGCACGCTCAGCGACTACGCCCTGCCGCGCGCCGACATCATTGCCGCCTTCCGGACCACGCTCGATCAGAGCGTGCCTTCAACCAACAACCCGCTGGGCGTCAAGGGCGTGGGCGAACTCGGCACGATTGGCGCCACACCTGCGGTGGTCAATGCCGTGGTCGATGCGCTGGCGCGTGCCGGCCAGGGCTCGGCTGCAGAGCACCTGCAGATGCCGCTTACCCCCGAGCAGGTCTGGAACGGCCTGCAAGGC